>JGI20158J14315_10001339_pt1 | contig 18075 bp, 13 predicted proteins | sample COG_08_FD_14315 | JGI IMG/M metagenome (IMG submission 14315)
ATAATTCATATACTTTATTATATTTCAGCTATAATCATTTAATAAATCCAAAAACATCTGAAAATGCACCAATAATAGTAAAATTAATTAGACTAGATAAAAAAAACCAAATTTATAATTTATTGTTTAAAATTGGTAATGATACTAATGAAAAAATAATCTATAATATTAATTTAGATAATTTTACTCATATTGTATGGACAATATCTGAAAATAACACATGGCATATACATATAAAAGATAATATAGCAACTAAATTAGAAACACATGTCTCATCTATTGGAATAAAAAATGTATTTTATACAGATAAATATATTGGAAAAAGCTTTGATTTAAATTATGGTGACTGGGATACGGAAAAATTAAATATTAAAGATTTTAAAATATATAATAGAGTACTAAATCAAAATGAGGTACATGAGTGTTATAATAATAATCATAACAATACTATAAGTAACTTAATAATATGGTATAAAATGAATGAAATTATTAATAATACATTGCAAAATTTGGGTCATAAAAAAACAATTAATTACAAAGATGTATTTAAAAAATTGGACATTATGCCAGGTGATTATACACTAAAAACATTTTTTACTAATTATGATGAATTAAATAATTTTGAAATAGGTTTCAAAGAACACTCTGACCCATCAGAGTTAACAAATTTAATGGATATATATTCACAAAAACCTTTTATTTTAGATATGAAAAGATCTACGATATCTGAAAATTTAGGATTTGATTTGTATGCTAATAAAAATACACAAGGTAGATATATATACAAAGATATTTATAGATATAATAATGATAATATGGTGAAAATATTTCATAGTGTCTTAAATGATAATCAAGTTAAATACTTTGATGATGGTAAAGTAGATATATATAAAATAGTATCACCTGGTATTATATATTTTATTGGTAATAAATATATTGTCATGAAATGTCCAGAGATTGAAGAGCATTTATATGGTTCATTATCATATTCTAAATATACATTAGGTTTGGCAAAATTTCGTGTTGATAGTGTAGGTATTAATAGTGAAAGATTAAGTATTACAAAATTACCTGTAAGAGAGTTTCACCCAATAGGTAAGTTAGCAAAAATGACACTTAGATTTGAAACAAACAATGGAACACTTTATGATTTTAAAGGAGTAAATCATAATATTGTGTTTGCTATATATTATTATGAACCAATACAGAAAAAATTTCCAGAAGGATCACTATTAAATCCTGAATATAAAATGAATTATCTTGAATATCAATATAATCAAGAAGAAATAGAAGGAGATAGCGATGATGATGAAGAAGATTTTTCCAGAGATAATATTATGGATTATAAGAAAAAAGAAAATATGTATAGTGAAGAAGGTATGCTATTACAACAATACAATAATTTTTTCGTTAATGAGAATGAATCTTCTTCATCAGAAGAAGATTAATTTACTTATTTAATATTTGATATTAATTCTTCAACTTCTAATTTTCTTAATTTATCATCTTCAATACTTTTTTTAATTTTATCTTTTTTATCTTTTGTTATTTTGGCACAATCTTCTAAAAGTTTTAAAACTTCTTTTTTTTTGTCACCTAGTGAAAGAAATGGGTTAGTATCATCTTCGGCATCTTGTGGACTTTGAAATGTTACATCAAAATCTGAATTGTATCCTTCACCACCATTATCAATAGTAACACTTGTTATTTCACCATTTTTTACAATAGCCGTTGCTTCTGCTTTAACACCACCCAATGGAGTTTCTCCAAAATCTATTGTTGGTACATAAACGTAACCTTTTCCCGGATTTGTCATTTCTATTTTAGATATAGCACCAAGTTTTACTATTGTTTCTAATCCTGTTCCTGCTCCTTTAAAATTAACTTTTGGTGCTGATGTATATCCACTGCCACTCTTTGTTACTTTAATTTCTGTAACTTTTCCATCAGCTATTAATGATGTGCCTTCTGCCCTGACACCACCTTCTTCTTCGGGTTCAGAAAACTCAATAGTAGTACCTTCTTCAACACCAGAACCACCATTGGTAACCTCTACTTTTGAAACGCCACCAATTTTAGCTTTTCCAGTAGCTGTTACTTTTTCACCTTCTGTTTCAAATCTTTCAATAGTATTTTTACTATAACAAATATATAACATTACAATGAAAATACAAATTGCTAATATTAATGATATATAATTGAATATCATTTCATAATCCATATTTTTATTATTATAATCTGTTATACTAAAAGATTATTTATTTTATAAATAATAAATTTATATTTATATAAGTAGGATATTATGACTGATTTAAATTTATTATATGGTTCAGATGATAATTTGATAGGTGACCAAATAGGAGAAAGAGAAGGTGAAAGAATGTATTCTTCGCAATTATCAAGCCAACAATTACATAAAATGGCTTTACAACCTAGTACGGAACAAGAAGAAAAACAGCAACAACAGATGCAACAACAACAGATGCAACAACAACAGATTCAACAACAACAGATGCAACAACAACAGATGCAACAACAACAGATGCAACAACAACAGATGCAACAACAACAGATGCAACAACAACCTCAACATGTACAACAACAAAAACCTGTGCAAAAAGAAGATAGTAATTCGAGAAGACGTGTTGAATACACTTTTATGGATAAAATGAATATGAAAAAAACAGAGATTATTAAACTTGCTTTATTCTCATTAGTAATTGTTCTAGGTATATCAATTGATAGAATGATAACACATTATATAAGCAAATATATTGGAGATAATGTATTAACTGATTTTCAAGAGTTATTATTAAGAATTAGCTATCCAATAGCAATATTTTTACTATTATGGATATTTAAAGCAATATAAATTATTTTTATTTTAATATTTTATAAATACATATATTAAGATTAACAAATGAGTTTTAGCGATTTAGTAGATACTGTTATTAGAGTTTACAATAGTGATAATACAAGAATAATAGATAATATATTTTTGTTTGTAATTATTTTAATATTTTTAACAATATTATTATTGAATTTACTAGATATCATTCAATTTTTAATAAGTAGATATAATATATTATCAGAACCAGTTAATTCATGTTCTCCATATAATGATAGTTTATATCAAAAATATTGCAATTTATATGAAACTAATTCATTGATTGTTGATCAAAAAACATTAATGTGGTTTACAATATATTTTATATTGTTTATTATATTTTGGTTTAATTATATTGTTGATGCTTTATCATATGTAAGAATTATTAAAGAAATAAAGTTAGTTGGATATAGTAAATATTTTAATTATGATTTAACAAATAAAACTGATTATAATTTCTTAAAATATTTATCAATTTATATATTGATAGTATTTTTAATATTAATATATTATATTTATAATTATTATAATAATTTAAATGTTATTGATACAGAAGTTTACGGTAATATGAAGGAGATAAATGATGAATTTGAAAAATATATAATACCTGAACTATATCAAGAATTAATTAAGAATGATGGTAATAGCTTGCCCAAAAAATTATCTAATTTTATTAAAAGTGATAATGCAATAATAAAATATGGAGGTGGAGATGTAAATAATGTAAATAATGTAAATAATGTAATGAAGTATTTTTTTAAAGAAGATATTGATAATAGATTGAAATTAATGATAACCTATATAGTAAGTGAAGATGCTGCTTTTAAAACAATTAAAATAAAATCATTAAAACCAAGTCCTGTTGAACCTAACGCAAATTATATTCCACCAACTGAGAAATGTTTTTATCATATGCTTAATAATCCTAAAAAAAATGTTATATTACCCGAATATGAAGAAATAACAAATAAAAATTTATTTATATATCCTCCTGATTTTGCTAGTTCAGATTTTAATGTTGATAATACTAAACTTGAACATGGATTACCTAGTAGTGAAAAATTAAAAGTTAAGTATAATGAAATAAAAGATAGAATATCAAAATATTCTAGAAATATCAATAGTTATCATGAAGATAATACAATATATTATAAAATATGGTTATTATTTATAACAATGTCTGGATTTATAGCATCAATATTTGCATTGACATTTTTTATATTAGAAACTGGATGGATTAATATAACATATGAAGAGTGGTTAAAAGATTATCTTAAAACACTAATTGTATTATTCACATTATTTATTTTAATAATTGGAGCAATGATTATTAATTTATAGATATTAATTAAGGGATTAATAAAATCATGGATAATGAAAATACTACAATTGTAATAGGTTATATAATTTATTTAATAATAGCATTAATTTTTATTATAACAGTAATTGCAATAATAAATTATACATTGTATAGCGTGTATAGTATTAATGCAATTAGAAAAGAATATACCTATAATAACTCACCATTTTTCAAATTAAACACAATTTATAATTATATGTTGATAAATTATGTTTATTTACTAAACAAGAATAAGGATATACGATATAAAAGAACAAATACATTTTATATAAAAAATAGTGGTAATTTTAATGAAGAAACAAGTGGTAAAATTTTTTATGATGAAAATAATAATAATGATTTTAGAGATGTAATCTATTATTATGACTATTCATATATTGAAAAACAAATAAAAAAAAGAAATGATGATACTTATGTTTATATTAAATCACCTGTTGATAAAAAAGATAAAGATGATAATGGTGATATTATATATTGTAAATACGAAAAAATAAATGAAGATTTAGGATTTTTTGAAAATATATCTAGGTATTTATGGGAATTTTTCAGTAGCTTCTCTCTTTATGATGATAAAGCGACATATTTATATGTTCATCTAAATAACAGATATTATGAAATGATTATATTTGTTATATTTATAATTATATTTATATTTATGATAAAAGTTATAATAACAATTACAAGTAACTTATTATCTACCATACGTGATATAAATATATCCGAAGAAGAAAGTATTTTTAGACATATTTATAATAAAAAAATTAGTGCAATAATTATTATCATATTTGTTCTTTTATATTGCATGCTTCATAGTACTTTGTATAAAAAAATATTTATTGAAAATGTCTATGATAGAATCTATAAAATGTATAATGAAATACTTAAAATAGATTTGCAAGTGCAAAGTGAAATTAGTGAAATAATTTTATTTAATAATAAAAATAATAGTGATCCTGATATTCAAAAATTAAAAAAAAAAAGTATTGATAATTTAAAATATTTATCTCATAATGGATATTTGGATAAAAGAGATACTATTGTAAATTTTGAGGATCAAACAAATGATGCTGAAACTCAAATAGATTTATTTACAAAGAAAATATTATTAGTTAATAAAAAATTTAATGTAGGAAATTATACAAAAATATATAAATTAAAAGAATATATAGACGAATGTATAAATTATCATTGTAGTAATGTTAGTGTATGTTTAGGTAAATCATCAGCTGCTATGGCGGTGGATACAACAACAAAGCGTGGGTTTGAGCCTGTGAATACAACAACAATGCGTGGGGTTGAGCCTGTGGATAAACTATTAGCATCACAGTTATTTATAATTATGGTTTACATGTATGTTATTAATAATAATAAAGAAGACCCATATATAATATTAAAATTGAATAAATTAATAATAGGAGATATCCTAAAAGTTGGCGATAAAAATATAGATAAGGATATTGAATATACATTAACATTACGTTCATTATTATATGAAAAGTTAGATATTACCGATACACGAAATCAGTTGAATAATATTAAATATGCTATTGAAAATCAAATATTAAAAAAGTATGTAGATAATAAAGGAAAAGGAAAAGATTATGATCTTGTATATAAAAATGTTATAGATTTAATTAATAAAAAAATAAAAACATTTGTTGAAAATGTAGATAATGCTAATGATAATCTAAAATTTTTTATGCCAGTATATTTTTTTAATTTATATTTAGCATTAGAAATAGGTGTAAACTTTATTGTAATTTTGATAATATTATATGCTATGTTATATTATGACGAAAGTACACCAGAATTAAAAGAAAAAATAAAAGAAACAATAGAATGGATAAAAGTAGCAAAAGATGAAATAGAAACTGCAATATATGGTGTAATTTAAAGTAATTTAAAATATTATAATAAATAAGAAGTCCCATTTATAATAAATGAGTAATTTTACAATAATTAGACAAAAATTAGTAGTTATATTTATAATAATTGTATTTATAATATCTTCACTAGTTTTTTTAAATAGTGTATATAATGCCTTATTTGTATGGTATGATAGTGATAATAGTGAAAATGTAAATGATATGAATGTTCCTGTATCAACAATGTTTGGATATAAAATATTATTAAATTCGTTTGTGGTTAAAGGAAATTGTACAAATTATAATAAGGATATTGTGTTAACAATAAATATAAATACGATATTATTCAAGATATACAATTTAATTTTTACATTTTTTGTATTAATAATACTTATTTCAATTATTGCTGAATATGTAGGAAGACGTAAGACATCTGAAATAATTGGAGATAGTTTTTATGTTGAAAATCAAAATATAATATATGTTGGATTAGCTTCTGCTTTAATATTATTTATAATAAGTAATAATTTTAATAATCCTGGAAATAATTATTATAACAAATATGAAGACGACCAAAGCACATTTGAAAACTATTTGTATGGAGAATATAATAAAATAATTGATAATAAAGATAAACTCATAAGAATTATTAAAAATACAAATAAAAATAACTTTTATAATATGGAAATAAATGACCATTTTGATATTGATACACGTAGTGAAATAGAAACAAATGATAAAACAATTTGTTTTAATATTCTTAAATTATGTAAGAAACTTTGCAAAATAAATGAAAATACAAGTGTAGATGTTGTAAAAGTATTTAGTAAATTCATTGATAATTGTGACAAATCAAATTTAAATGTCGGTGATAGTAATAAAAATATGTATCTTGAAAATATAGAAAATTTTAATGGTTTAACTATTAGTACAAATAATACAAAAATAATTGATGTGATTAATGAAAAATTAAATGATAATATTAATAATGGAGGAACCAGTTATTTAAGTAAAAAAGAATTACTTGAAATTAGTACATTTTTTAATAATGAAAATGAAAATGAATATTATATTGAATATACTAAATATAATGATGGTGATGGTAGTAGTGATGTTACAAAATATTTTAAAGTAACAAATAAACCAAAAGATAAAAAAAATTTTATAGATAAAATTTTTAATGAATATATTATTGCTAATTTTGAGGCTTATTTTGGAGATTTAAAATGTATATTTGGTGAATTAGATTTTTTAAATAATAATTTTAAATCAATATTATCATTATTATGGTGGGGAGATGGTGTAAGTAAAAATATTGATAATAAAAATAATGAAGAAGAATTAGAACCAATATTTTTTTCATCATTATTGACAAAAAATATTTAAAAGGAGTTTGTTGATGATTATAGAGATGTAAATCATGAATATTATAATAAATATTTTATAGAATTAAAAGATTATACAATAAAACAAGTAGGATATGAAAAATCAGAGAAATCATTTATTGAAATGATGAATGAAGCAAAAAAATCAATGTATTGGGATTTATTTTTAATAAAAGGTATAGCAACTGGTGTAATAATATTTACGTTGGCAAATATAGTATTAAAAAAATATTATAATGAATATTCGCCAAAAACTTTATTAGAAATAGATAAAAAAATAATATTATCAAAAATAGATGACAATATTTATGATGCAGTAAAATATGAAAACTTTATTAAACCATTATTAAAAGAAGGTAATTATAATGTAAATATAGTTTTAAGTATTATAATTATATTACTTTTATTAAAAGTAATACCTGGTTACACATATCCCATTAAGACTATTAGATTTGATAAAAGTAATATTGTTAAAATAAATTGTAACGAAACGTAATTAATTATTATTTAAGGAATTATTATTAACTAATAATTATTGATATGGAAAATAATAACAGCGAATACATCTTAAATATAAAAACTATACAAGCATCTACTTTTAAACAGGTTATTGATGCGTTAAAAGAAATTTTAATGGATGTTAATTTGGAATTCGATGAGACTGGTATTAAAATTGTTGCAATGGATAATACACATATAGTACTTATACATTTAAAGCTAGAAGCAGATAAATTTGAAATATATGAATGTGAAAAGAAAACTTATGTTGGTATTAATATGTTGCGTTTACACGCATTAATTAAAACAATTACAAATAATGATATATTGTCTTTATATATATTAAAAGATGACCCTAACCATCTTGGTATAACAATAGATAATAATGATAAGAATTATAAAACTAATTATAAATTATCAGTATTAGATATAGATGTTTTAAATATACAAATACCACCTGTTGATTTTCATACAATTATTAATATGCCTTCTAATTATTTACAAAAAATTATAAGAGACATGCATAATCTTGCTGAATTCATTGAATTTAGAAATATAGGTGATAAATTAATATTAAGTTGTAAAGGAGATTTTTGTCATCAAGAAACTATATTGGGCTCTGAAAAAACACAATCAATTACTATAAAAAAAAATAGTACAAACGAAGAACAAGAAATTATACAAGGGATATTTAGTCTTAAATATCTATCAATATTTACAAAATGTACAAATCTTTCTAATAATGTAGAAATATATCTTAAAAATAACTATCCAATTATTTTACGATATACAATTGCTTCACTTGGAGAAATTAAGTTATGTTTATCACAACAAGATATTTCGTAATAAAATAAAATAAAAATAATCAAAGTTTTTTCAATTTAGGATATAATATATATTTATAATATATATCTTGAATTTTATATAATGTTTTATTTAATACATTTAGTATTTCATTTAAGCATGAAAAATATTTATTTGTATATAATATATCATTATCATTTATTATGTATATAATTTGTTTTTTTATTTCATTAAATATATTGAAAATTTTATTCATTATATAGTTAAATTATATTTTAATATCTTTAAGTATATCAAAAATCTGCTTCTAAATCAAATTTGCGAAGTTCCGAATGATTTTTTTTGCTTCCAACATTAGCTTTACTATATTGCGATACGCGACTTTCAAAGAAATTTGACTTGGACTCAATTGAAATACGTTCCATAAAAGGAAATGGATTAGAAGAATTCCAAATTTTATCATAATTTAGTTGTGTTAGCAATCTGTCTGCAACAAATTCAATATATAGACACATTAAATCAGCATTCATACCAAGCATGGAACAAGGAATACTATCATTAATAAATATTTTTTCAACTTCCACAGCTTCTTTTACAATTTGATGTACTGTTGATTGAGGAAGTCTATTTTCAATTTTAGAATAAAGTAATACAGCAAACTCAACATGCATAGCTTCATCGCGACTAATTAATTCATTTGAAAACGATAGACCTTGCATTAAACCTCTTTCTTTTAGCCAAAATATACTGCAAAATGCTCCACTAAAAAATACACCTTCAACAAGTGCAAATGCTAGCAATCTTTGGGAAAATGGTGCTTTTTCATCTTCAATCCATTTAAAACACCAATCTGCTTTTCTTTTAATACAAGGCATATAATTAATGGCATTTAGTGCTTCTGACTTTTCCGCAGTGTCTTTAAAATATGTATCAATTAGAAGTGAATAAGTTTCTGAATGAATATTTTCAATTGCCATTTGGAAGGCATAGAAAAATTTAGCTTCTAATACTTGAACATCATTTAAAAATCTTTCACCTAAATTAATATTTACAATTGTATCACTGGAACTAAAAAATGCTAGAATATGTTTAATAAATGTACGCTCTTTATCATTGAGCTTATTAAAATCATCTACATCTTTGCTTAAATCTAATTCTTCTGGTGTCCAAAAAGCACTAACAGCTTTTTTATACATTTCCCACATGTCATTATGTTCAATTGGAAAAATTGTAAGACGATCACTCGGTTTTAATAGGAATTCGTTATTTAATTTAGATGTCATATATATATATATAAATATTCTTTTATTTTTATATATTACAAAAAAAATCAATTAATCTAATAAATTATTTTCTTTCATTACTTTTATTAAGCGTGTAATACCAATACCGCCTCCGGAACGTTCAAAGAATTTATTTGATAAAAACTCATTGAGCTCCTCTTCTACACGTTCTTTTGAGAATTTGTCAAATAATATTTTAGCATATCCACCATCACTAATTTCATAGAAATATTTACGCATTTCTTCGGGGTCAGAAGAGCGTTGAGCGCTACCGATAGTTTCTATACCATTTATAATTATATCTATTTTTTTAGCATGTCCACCTTCCACATCACTTTGTTCTGCTTGCTTCATATTCCAAAATGGAGAGCTGTAATTAGGAAAATTTTTAAGAAAAAATACTTGACCATGGTCTTTTTGTAATCTTTCTTCGTGTTCATGTTCTAATTCTTTTGTACCATATTTTTTAGCAACATCAACATAATCGCCTTCGGGATAATTACCATCTGGATAAAAATTATCGAACCCAAGATGATTTAAAAGCTCAATTTCCATTTGTTTCATTGCTTCCATGTCACCTTTTAATTCAAATTCAAACATTGGAAATATTTTATCATGACGACCAGGGATAGGATTTGGTTCATTTCTATAACTTGTGCTTACACAATAACACCCGTTAATTTCAGGATTCTTTAATATTTCATATTCTAGCCACATTTGACCGGTTTGTGGTAAAGGCCATACTTGATCGCTATATTCATAAGTTGATATAGTTTTTGGATCTTCGCATGCTGCTAAAATACTTAATCTATTTTGTGTATGTACTTCAATAAAGCCTTTGCTATCAAAGAAAGCTCTTAGTTTCTTTACAATCTTGTTAAAATCAAATATATTAATACATCCTAAATTAGAAGCTACCATTTTTATCCCTATATAAAAATAAGATAATTATTTCTTTAAATAGTTTTTATTTTAAAGCATCGCCTATTGTATTTACACCAGAAGCAGATGCAATTGGTTTAAATGCTATTGATAGCATTAACCATAACCATGATAAAACTATTATTACAAATCCTACAATTATCATACCTAGCCCAAAATAATATGTGTTTTTTTCAATTATAAAATCATCTGGATTAGCAGGGTTATAGTAAACTTTAACCGGTTGATTTTCATTTACTAATTTAGATGCTTTATAAGATTTAATATATTCCTTTTTTTCTACCATGTAAACAATTACTGCATTACAAACATTAACAGATTTATTATTATTATCCTTATCTTTTATAATTTCCTGAGTACATTTTACGTTTTTATATTTACCCAAAACGTTTTCTGATTTATTTATATCAACGTCTTTAATCCAAAAACCAACATATATTAAAAATCCAAATAATATAGTAAAAACAATTGTTATAACAACATTATATACTATACCTATAGATGCTGTTTTGTTATAAATAGGATTTAAAACATTTTGATTAATTTTTATATCTGTTAATTCTGTACCAATAAATCCTTGCTTTCCTACTTGAACCTGTTGTAATTTAGTATTTCCACCTTTTATTTTCATTACTCTAATATTAAATTAGATAACTTATTATGCTGAACATAGTACGCAACTATCTCCATTTTCTTCTACACATATCAATTTCTTTTTAGCAAATTCAGGATCAATTGTAAATTGCTGTGTTTTAGCCTTAGGTCTTGTTCTCAAATAATAAGAACCAGTTTTAAGTCCTTTGGAATGTCCGTAAAAATGCATTGACGACAACTTTTGAAAATCGGGTTCTTCCATGAAAATATTAAGACTTTGGGTTTGACAAATATATCTACCTCTATCAGCAGACATATCAATTACAATACGTTGTTTAATTTCCCATGAAGTTTTATATAAATCTTTCATTTCTTGATTAATTTCCGGAATATTTTGAATACTTCCTTCATGTAGAATAATAGTATCCTTTAACTCCTTGTTCCACAGCCCTTTATTTATTAAATCCCTAATTAAATATTTATTAATAACAATAAATTCACCACTTAATGTTTTTCGTTGAAAGATATTATTTGTAAATGGTTCAAAACTCTCATTAAATCCCATTATTTGGGATGTTGATGCTGTAGGCATGGGTGAAATTAACAAGCTATTTCTTATACCATATTCTTTAATATCTTCTCTTAATTTACCCCAATCATATCTATCACTTGGTTGTTCTCCCCAAAGATCAAACTGGAATAAACCTTGAGAAATTGGGCTTCCATCAAAAGAACTGTATGCTCCTACATATTTAGTTTTAATAACATCTTTCTCAAATTCGTTAACATATTTATTAATATCTTCATTACTATTATTGTTTAAAATATCTCCAATAATTTTACATCTTTTTTTTGATAATTCCATTGATGATTCAATAGCAGCATGATAAATAGTCTCAAAAATTTGTTTATTTAGTTCAGTGGCATCTTTACATTCAAATGGATATTTAAGCATCATAAATACATCTGCAAGGCCTTGAACTCCTATACCAATAGGTCTATGTTTTAAATTACCAACTCTTGCTTTTTCTACAGGATAAAAGTTAACGTCAATCACTTTATTTAAATTCTTAGCAGCTACTTTAACAACTTCATGTAGTTTTTCAAAATTAAATTTACTATCTTCTACGTATGATGGTAGACAAATAGATGCTAAATTACAAACACCTGTTTCTTCAGGTGATGAATGAATAAGCACTTCTGCACATAAATTACTAGATTTAATTGTTCCAAGATTTTTTTGATTGCTCTTTTTATTTGCTGCATCTTTATACAAAATATAAGGGACACCTTGCTCAATCTGTGCTTCAAGGATCTTAAACCATAAATCTTGAGCATTAATTTGTTTATTATACTTACCTTCACTTTCATATTTTTCATAAAGTGCTTTAAACTCATCTCCATATACTTCACTTAAACCACGACACTGATCTGGACACATTAGAGACCATTTAGCATTTTGTTTGACACGTTCCATAAACAAATCTGATACCCACAATGCTAAGAACAAATCGCGACATCTTTCTTCTTCACTCCCATGGTTCTTTTTCAATTCTAAGAAAGCTTCAATATCATAGTGCCATGTTTCTAAATATACAGCGATACTTCCAAGACGTTTACCTGCTTGGTCAATATATCTCGCTGTATTATTAAATACACGTAACATTGGAATAATTCCATTAGATGTTCCATTAGTACCTCTGATATGGCTTCCTTTTGAACGAATTTGATGAATATGAATACCAATACCACCTGCATATTTAGAAATCAAAGCCATTTCTTTTAAAGACTCATAAATACCAGAGACACTATCATCGTTTACACTACACAAAAAGCAGCTACTTAGCTGTGGTCTTTTAGTTCCTGAATTAAATAAAGTTGGTGTTGCATGTGTAAAATATTTTTTACTCATTAAATCATAAGTTTGCAATACTTCTCTAATGTCATTGCCATGAATGCCCAATGACACGCGCATCCACAAATGTTGTGGTCTTTCAATAATCTTTTTATTAATTTTAATTAAATATGCTCTTTCTAATGTTTTAAATCCAAAGTAATCAAAAAGGAAATCTCTTTGATAATCAATATAATTATTTAGTTTCTCTTTGTTTTTACAGACGATATCATATAATTCTTCTGAAACTAATGGTGAATTTTCGCCATGAATATCTTTATTATCATAGAGTATTTGTACTGTTTCGCTAAATGAAGGGGACGTGTTTTTATGATGATTTGAAATAATAATACGTGAAGCAAGAGTACTATAATCGGGATTATCAATAGACATGCTGCTACATAGATATGCTGCTAGTTCATCTAATTCACATGTTTTTACTCCATCATAAATACGCGTACATACTTTTTGAGCAATCTCCGATACATTAATATTTAAATCAGATGATAATTTTTTTAAACGCATCAAAACCTTATCAAAGCTGACATCTTCATACTCTTCGTTTCTCTTTAATACACGCATTTATTTATCTGTTATACACATATATATATATTTTGCTTATATAAATTAATAAAAAAAATAATAAACTACTTAAAATTATAATCTAAAACCACACCATCAGATGTTGTAATATATTTTTTAATTTTCAACTCTCCTAAATGTTCCTTTTTATGACATTCTTTGCAAAGAGCAACTAAATTATGTTTACTATTCTTATGATAACTTGATAAATATCCTTCATCATTAGCTTTTTCTTGATATACAATATGATGTGTCTCTTCTGCTGTGTTATCACATATTTTACATTTATCAACAATTACATTGCTATTATATCTAGATTTTCTATTTTTAACAATATCATTATTTATACCCTCTACTTCTTTTCTAATTTTTTCTGCATTTTTCATAAAATCAAGTGGCATATCAAGAGACTTACATACTTCAATTCCATAAATCTTAGATCCTTGACCATCCTGTAATTTTCTATCATATATAATTCTATTTTTATCATCAATTGTAATACGAATATGTTTTACACTCAATGTTTTATCTTTAATATGTTTTGATATACATGTTATTTTTGTTAGTTCGTGAAGATGTGATGCAAATATAAAACAAGACCTTTTTTTAATCAATGTATCAATTCCACTTGCAACAATAGATATTCCAGAAATTGATTCGGTACCACAACATATCTCATCTCCAATAACTAGACTATATTTATCACATCTTTGAAGTATATTTCGCAATTCGGTCATTTCAACAGTAAAGCTTGACATACCTTTATAAATATTATCCATTCCCGAAATTCTTGTAAAAATACTATTATATGGATAATAGCTCATTGATTCTGCTGCAACATACATACCAGCTTGTGCCATAATAATATTTAAACCAATTGCTTTCATAAATGATGATTTACCAGATGCATTTATACCATATAGTAGAATACCATCTTGATCAAGCTCCAAATCATTGCCAACATATTCAATATCATCTTGAATTCTTTCTATAATAGGATGCCTCATATTTTTCATAGAAATAAATGATGATTTGCGTTGTGTTTTTTCCATATCAATATTTGGACGAACATAACAATATTCAAATGCATTTTTAGCACAACAAGATGCTATATCAACTCTTGTTAAATATTTAATAATATAATCTAATCTTTCATTATTATCTGCAATAAAATCATTTATAAACTTAGTATAACTTGTTAGTACCAATTGTGATATTTTATCATTATAACTAATAATATTATTTGATGCCTTTGTTATTTCATTATTTGTAATTTTATAATTTTGTGATGCCGCCATTGATTTAGTATTAAAACCACTCATTAATTTATTATTTTTCTTACAAGCTGTTTCATAACGTTTTTTTGTTATAATAATATAATATCCTTCGCGGTCATTATTATCTATTTTACAAAATGTACTATCATTCGCCCCCAATTTATTAATATTATTAACATAATTTTCAATATTTTTATAACATTCCTCTGATTTTGTTACTAGTTCATCTATTTCAGGATTAATTCCTTGTTTAAAAAAATTACCCAAATTACTTTTATCAGATAAATTATACTTAGAAGCTTTATCTAAATCAATAATATTATTGAAATATGATATAATATCAGTAATATCTTTTAAATTAATATTAGCATCATTGATATTTAGTTCATTATAAATTTTAATAGCAGAATCAAGTGATTCATTAAATACTACCCATTCTAATGGAGGCATTTTATTTAAAACCATCTTTCTTTTCATTCTTTCTAAATCAATAATATTTGATAGATATTTACGAATATTTTGGAATATCTTGTTTTTTAGCAAGATATCAATATCATCATAAGATTTTTTGATATTCTCAATATTTGTCATAGGCAATAGTAATTTATCTTTAAATGCTCTTGCTCCAAATGCGGTAATACATTTATTTAAAATATCAATTAATGGTTTATCATTTTGGTAAAGTCTTAATATATTAAGCTGTACTGCTGAATTATATTCAATTGTCATATTTTTACTATTTTCAAAAATTTCAGGTTCTTGCAGTTCTTTAATAATATCAGAATTATGTTCATATGCAAATTGTAAAAGACAACAAAACGCTACTCGTGCAATAGTAAATCTTTCTAAATTTAGCAATTCAATAATTGATATCAACCCTTTTTTAACAAAAAAAGCTTTATCAAGAATCTCTTTTTGATTTATGATACTATTGAAGAAATTAATATATTCACAATTATCCCATTTATAATGTACCAAAATTTTGTTAATATTGAGTTTTTTAAGTATGGCTTTCTTATCTTCATCTTTTAATTGTGCACTAAGTATAACTAATTCAATTGGATTATAAGTGCTAATAAATCTAAATATTTCATCGTGAGCAAATTCAGGATCTTGTTTTGTTGACCCTACTTCATAAACAAAAGTTTTACCTGTTGACAAATCAATACCTGATATACCCGCAATTACAAAACCATTTATAATTTCATAAAATATGACCATCATATAATTGCTTTGTTTATTGGATATATTGATGTTTGCACCAGGAGATAAAATTTCCGTTACAGCTCTTTTAGGATTAGGTGGTTCAGTTACTTGTTCAACTAAAACAATAGTATAATTATTATTAAGAAGAATTTGTGTAAATTTTGAAATTGAATGCAATGGAAAGCCAGCCATTATTGGATTAGCTCGTGATACTTCACTTATTGCTTTATTTTTTCGCGAAGTTTGTATACTACACAAATCAGCAATAATAAATACTTCATTATCAGTGATATTATCGGTTATAGTATAAATTTCAAAGAACGAACCTACCTGCATTAAAACTATACATCTCTCGCCATATTTTTCTTTGTATGTCGTTGTATAGTCTAGATATTCGTCTATGATCATTATCTATTTCATATATTATATATATTATATTCTTAAATAACATTTATATAAGAAAAAGAATAATTTATATTATAAAAATGGGCGATAAACTTTCTTTTGAAGAAGTGCTAAAAAAACAAGAAAAATTAAATTTAGATGATTTTAATTTACCCGATAATGTAAAACTTGAATTCTATAAATATTATAAGCAAGCTACTATTGGTAATTGCAATAAAGAAAAACCTTGGGCTATTTACTTGAAAGATTGTTCAAAATGGGATGCATGGAATAGTATTAAAGGTATGTCTTGTGAAGATGCCAAAAATAACTATGTAGATTGTTATTATAGTTATATTGTTACAGCAAAATAATTTAATTATTTTTTCCTAAATTTTTAACTAAATCAATATGATTACTTAAAACATTATTAAAATAATCAACGCGCATCTTTTGAAAGTGTATCATCATTATACCAGACTTGTATGGAGTGAAATTAATATGTGGATCAGATAAAATACTTAGGTCTTGATATGTTATTTTATATAATGTATAAAATACATATATTAATATTGGAACTGATACGGCAGTGTATGAAAATATTATTATAATAAGTTTAATAAATAATTTTATTAATTGTACAAGTGTTATATATACAAAATCCAATAATACAAATGCTAACGGTCTCATATTTATACCAATATTTAGTGCAGATAAAGGATCTGCTAATAATATTATAAATAATAATACAATAAATATTATAATATTAGTAAGTTTTAACATTATTATATTTAATGGATGAACAATAATAAGTCCAAATATTAAAATAACATAATATGCAAAATAATACATTGAATTCATACTCAAATTAATAAAATATATAATTAAAAAATTTATAATTCTCATAATTTTACCTAAAAATCCCAATTTATCCAATACCCAATATAATAATAATAATAATACTATTATCAATAACATAAATGGTCCCAAAATAGATAAATTTTTAAAATATTTAAATACATATTCATATTCACTAAATGCTGGAATATCTTCTTTATTAATATTAACATTTGTAGTTTCGTATTCAGTAGTTGCTGTATAATTATTATTATTA
>JGI20158J14315_10001353_pt1 | contig 17975 bp, 9 predicted proteins | sample COG_08_FD_14315 | JGI IMG/M metagenome (IMG submission 14315)
CCTCCGGATATGCGAGACTCGGCGTTACGAGCGGCTGGAAACGACGAAGAGTTGGCGAATTTGTTGTTAGCGTGGTATTACGCCGGGTATTACACCGGTCAGTTTCGAACAAACAGAAGAGCACCGTCTATTAGAGAATCAAAGAAAGAGGATGGTGGTGGTAAAACAATATATTAGATAGATAGATGTTAGATATTATTAGATAATGAATAAATATGATTAATTTAGCGGTGACTCGTCCCATTAGTTACTGAGCACCATCACCGCCGGTGGCCGCCGCCTCCGCTTTCTTCGCCTTTGCCTTTTCCCTCTTCTTCGCGTTCCTCTTTTGCGACTTGGTTCTCGTGTCCTCGCCCATCTGCGGCGGTCTGTTCGGGTTCGTGTTGTTGCTACTAGATTCCTGCGGTTGAGCTGGTTTCGGTTTCGGCGCCGGAGGTGTAGGAGCCGCTTTTTCCGCCGCTTTCGCCGCCGGTGTCGGTGTCGGTTTCGGCGTCGGTTTCGGTTTCGGCGTCTCGACGACTTCTTTCTTGGACGTTTGAGCTGCTGCTGCTGCTGCTGCTGCAGGTTTTTCTTCTTGTTCAATCACTTTCTTCGGTTCCTCTTTCTTTTCCGCCGGTTTCGCCGCCGGGGCTTTCGCTGCCGCTGAAACAGCGGCGGCGGGTTTCGTCCTTTCTTCTGGTTTGGAAGGTCCGCAGCCCATGAGTGACGCTAACTTTGTGAATATTGATGTGGATTGGTTTTCTTCTGATGAGGACGAAATGTTGTCTCTCGTCTGTTCTTTTCAATTGATCGATCGGTCTCGAAAGAGGACTTTGAGAAGACGGTCTGTTTCTCTTCTTCTGCTAAAAGTCTGAACGTGAGTGATTCGAACTCGCGCTTGCGTGCGTTTATGCGTGCGTATAAAACGGTGGTGTCCGAACGTCTGTCTGTCTGTCTGTGCGGTAGTATCGCGCGTGCAGATGTAGGAGTGTCGAAAAATTCAAAGAGGGGTCACAGGTCTCAGGAAACCCCTCGAGGAAAACTTTCCTCGATTTTTTCACGAAGCAGTTCAATGAAAATGAAGCACCCCATTTTGTCAAAAGCGACCTTTGGTGAAATTAAGAAAAGATCATCATAACTCTCTCTCTCTCTCTCTCTTTCTCTGCTGTCGTTGTTGTTATAGTAACCATACACACAACGTACCACCACATGAAGGGGGCAGAGATACACACACACACACACACACACACACACGCGTGACGATCGAGTCTTCTCGAAAACTCCAAGAACAGCGAGATACAGATTCGTGTGTTGGGTTTTAAGACGTCCAAGGAGATACTTCCAAGGAGATATAATCAGGGCACACATCAAGTGGTGATCGAACCGGTACACTTAAAATTTAGAGACGAAATGGTGATCGAACCGGTAGACATAATATTTAGAGACGAGCAGTTGGCTTTTATCGAAGAGCGGGCGACCCGGCTTGAGGCACGAGACCACGTGATGAAGGTATTAAATAAACATGCGGAGATTTCTGTTGGGGAAGAACAAGAAGAGGAAGAAGAAGAAGAAGAAGAAGAAGAAGAAGAAGAAGAAGAAGGAGTTGATGAAGAACGGGAGTGGAAGCAAGATGATTTCTTTTGGGATAACGAACNCGCTCTCGCCTCCTTCGCGAGTCATACGAATGATTGCTCAAACGGCGGTCGTGATCAAATTCAGTGGCGGTCACAATCGAGCGATTTCGCGAACGAAGGAATGACCAATAATATGAAGAGAATGGTGAGGTCGAGCCAAGATCGAGAAGAGGATAAGAAGAGCCATTTGTTGCGACGACAAGAGCGAGCTTCTGTCGAGACTATTCGTAAAGTCGATGATTGTAAAACAGACGAATGTTTGGCTTTGAATTCTATTCGTTCGAAGATTTGTCAGTTTCATTCGAAAGCGCAATCAACGAGACACGAAAATTCAAGAATTCGGAAAACAGGAACTAAAATTGAACCGATGTCGTTTAGGAAGGATTTCGTTAGTAGCACTTTTGCTGTGACAAAAAACGCAATCTTTGAAGATTTAACAGAAGAGAGTGAACAAAAAAGTCGCAGAAAAGATACTGTTAATTCGATATACAGTACCGAGAAAATGTATGCTTTGCTGCTCGCGCGGCACTCGCGCAGGCAGAATCTCATATCAATGCCAAGGAGGGAAGTTATGATTCCCACAATTGCGGAAATTAAGATTCAGAATCGACAACCACATGAACTGGGCGCTTCCGTTGGAGAGGGCATTCGAAAGTTTTTTTCCGATAAAAATGGCCAACCGCCGGCTTCAATAATGATCACCGCCGAACCGGGTTGCACGAAATTGAACGTAGAAACGTTCATTGCGCCAAATACGCACTTAAGAGAAAGGCGATCTTATGGAAATGAGCAGGCTACTTCTTCACGAAAATTAGGGAAATATGCTTTTGAATCTGGAGATGCGGCGTTGGGTGACGTTGATGTCGATATTAAATTTGATCAAATGAGAACAAAGAGAGTCAATGGAATCTGGATGGAAGAACCGGATATTCAAAGCGAAACGGGAGGTGAATTTTTTGAATTGAATTTGAGCAAGCACGCGATATGCACTGATCCGCAGTATTCGCAAAGTGGTAAAGGTGAATTCACCATGTCAAATGTGCCAAAAAAGGCCGAAGTTATCGTACGTGTGAATGGTCAGGTATTGCGCGAAGCTAAAATTACATGTTTTGGTGAGCACAGAAGCTCAAATTCAAGTTTTCTGCATATAAGCATTCCGCTCGATTATGCTGAAGGTTCTTTAAGTATAAGCGTCTCATGGGATGCTTCGCATCGTACAAGGATGGGGTTAGTATCTGATCCAGTCCTCGTCATGTTATCTCCAAACGCTGATCTCGTTCATGAGCTTCAATCAGCTTTGACCGAGGTGAACAGTTTGTCCAAGAATGTCTGTAACACTTTGAAGCGATATTTGAAAACGTGTTTCATTAAAGATCGTGACTTCCATTCTTACAGAAATCGAAATTTTTGTACACTTCAGAAAGATATCACACTATGGGCATTGAAGAACGGCTTTAAGAACGTTTCGAAGAGATTGCTAGAACCGCAAGTGTTCGCTTTGAAAGATGAATCATCGTTGTTGACCATAGACGAGGATTACAAAACGTACGTGTATGCAGCTACATTATCGGAGTCTATCGAAACAGTACGCGAAGTCATTTCTTTGGGAGGAGATGAGAGTTTATTCGGCACCGTTACTAGTGTTGGGAATTTAACAACGAAAGATACCGCTTTACACGTCGCAGCAATGCAAGGGAACGCAGAGTTGATATTGGACCTTCTATCAGTCGTTGATTCTATCGATTTATGGTATACTTTGAGAAATGATAACGACTTTACGCCAAAAGAATTGGCACATTTGGCTGCGCAGAGTTCTACATGTACCTCCCAAGTGCTATTACGAGTTCTTGACGCTCCGCTTCGAATCGCAGCAAATGCCGTTCACTTTTCTTATCTGGAGTTTAGATCTGAAATATCGCATGATAGGAACAGTGAGGATGATGAAACGGAAATGCAAAATGAAACGGAAATGCGAAATGAATTTGCAGCAATAGATCATATCGAACAGGTCGAAATTCTCCGCGAAGAAGTTTACCCGCGCACTTTTGAACTTATCCTTGAAAGTTTCGATGCAACCGAGGAAGAAAATGACGAACAACTAAAAAAGAAGCAGCTTCAATATCTGGAAATTGCAAGTAAGATACTCGCAGACGAAGAGAACTTCTTGAGGCTTTTCTCGATAGTGCAAGCCAAAGAAAGGAGCGAAAAACTCGACGGTTCTTGCAGCACGAAAAAGGAAAAGAAATCTACTCAGTCCACAACCTCCGCATCAGAATTTAGTGCGAACGCGTTTTTTGAACAGGTTCAGTGTGGCGCAAAGTTAGGTCGTTTTAAGGCTGGATGTAAGTTGCGAAGATTTATAAACGACTATGTTGAAGGCAAGGCGATTTATGCCTTTAGCGATCCAGTGGTTGAAAAATCATTTCTTCTCGAATCTTCGTTCAACGAGCAAAAATTTGACGTTTGGAGAATCATGTTAATCTTTTCCATTTTCGTCGGAAGACATTTAATCGTGCTCGCTGAAAGCTCCGAATTTAAAGCCCTGTCCTGGTTCGTTTTAGGCGCTGCTTTTACATTACAAGCGATTATAATTTATGCTTTGGTGGTTTATTCGAAATTTTACGTGAGATACAGAGAATATGTTATAATTCTGTTACAGTTCCTGTTTTCGCTGTTAGTGAATATTTCCGAAACTAAAACCGACAGAGCTTTGAGCTCAGTTTTACTCCATTTCACAGTTTTAACTATATGTCCGAGTAGGATAGAACGGCATTTGGTAACTCTGTTCTTGGCCAGCCGCCTTCTTTTTCGCGGAGTTCAGTTTAGCGCACTCGCACATACACATACGTCGAGTGTTCTCGACGTATGCTTGAACGGCTTCATCGATTTTCGAAACAGAATAGGACACGATAATTTTATCACGAGTCTATTGATGCTTTTAAATTTCACAATTTATCTCCCATTGGAATTGAGATCGCGTCGCCAATTTGCTGCAAAATACGGCATCTTTTGGATGAAGAGAGAGTGGCAAGACGATTCCGTTGAAAGCGGAGATCAAATATACGTAAAGCAAATTCAGGAAGAAATCGATTCCCGAGGAAATGGAAACTGTTTTTCACACTTGTTTAAATATGTTTCTAATCAAACGAAAAAGTTTCAAGCGAAAGCATGCTTTGCTTTTCCGGATCCAAATCATGAACGCGAATTCATCCTCGATTCGGCAATTATGCATCGACCATATGACTGCGGATTATATGTCATTATCTCATATTATGTTGTTGCTATGTTTTTGGAGCTATTCAACGAAGAGCAAGGTGGTTTCAAGGGGATTCAAGTTGCTCTTTTTACATCGTGTATTTACAACAAGGAAACGATGCATGATATAAACATCGCGGATGATCCTTATTTGAGTTCAACTACGGTCACGCCGATGTTTCTCTTAAAAACTTTCAGTTTGTTCGTACCAGCGATTTGCCTTAGCATTGGCATCTTCTTTCCTCGATTTTATTGTTTACATAGAGGACTTTTAGTCATGGCTATGCGAAACATATGTCCTTGGTCTGCGTACGTTAAATCGGATTATCCACAAATACTCAACTTGGTCGTGTATCGATCAAGCGCGTGCATAATGAACGTCAGATTGGAACGACATATTCTAAGTTTGTTCTTGAATCACGTCGTGCAACCGTATTTCATATCCAGATATATGGTCGAAACCATAATCTCGAGTGGTCAATCTTGCAAAGGAAACAACATTATCTTACAGTCGTCCATTTTCAGTACGGAGTATCCTCTCGCTGCAAGTCTCCCTTTGGGATTACTATTCGGTTTCGCGCAAGTTTTGATCCCTTATCATCTCGAGAAAAGCCAACGGAGATCGTTCGCGTTGAAGAAACGAGAGCAAAAGGAGGCAGCGAAAAAAGTCATTTAGAAGTCATTTAGAGAGAGAGAGAGAGAAAGAGAGAGAAAGAGAGAGAGAGTTCTCGCATTCGGCAGCGAATTCTTTCGTCTTAAATAGTTTCAACTTGTATATTGTATTTGTACAACTTCATTAACATGCCTATACAGGTAAGGTTTCTATTTTTACTACTCTATTCTACTTTCTGCTGACCAACGGCGGAATTGGCGATTTGAGCACGGGCGGCGAAGAAAAGAGAGGGATTTCGTCTTCATCGGAATCTTCCTCTTCCGCATCGTCGAACTTGCTGTCCACTAAATGTTGATTCTTCTTATTCTTTTCCGTGGTGTTGAGCGTTCGCGTTTGTAAGGCGGCGGTAAACGTGGTTCTCATCATCGACGTCGATGACGTTTTTTCCATCATTTTGAGCAAAGATTCTTTGGACTTTAACTCGGATTGTAATCGCACGCACGTGGCTTCACTTATCTCCGCTCTTTCCTCTGCCTCTCTGCGTTTGTTTCGCTCGATTTCTAAACTGTTTTGAAACGAACGCGCGGCGTCGGCGTTTTGCGTGAGCAACTGTTGGATTTCCCATCGCAGCGCTTCTACTTCTTCTACTGATTGCTTTTCACTCTTTGTTTCCTCTTCTTTGTTTTCTTCTTCTTCTTCTTCTACTTCGTCGTCGTCGTTATTCACGGCGACCAGACTCGACGAACTCTCTTCTTTATTGTTCTTCTTCTTCTTTTTAGTATTACTATTACTGTTCTTCTTGAGTAATCCTTCCTCGTCTTCCATCTGTTGTTGCCTCTCGATGCGTAATATCTTCTCTTGCAGAGACAAGTTCGACGGCGTCATTTTTCGTTCAACTTTTGACGACGACGACGACGGCGACGGACCTTCCGTGGAATCGTTTTCTCTCAAAGCCTCGGAAATTTTCGCGTTCGCTCTTTGCATGAACACCTTCGCGCTCCTCTCCGCCTCTTTCAACTTTTTGTTTGCCGTTTCCAACGCGTTCGTTCGTTCCAACGCTAATTTCTCCGCCTTGGCGCATCTCGCCTCTAACTCTTCCCGTTTTTCCTCGATCGAATCCACTCGCGTCCGCGCGTTTACGATGTCCAGTTTCGCTTGCGATTGCACCGCTTCCAGCATGTCGTCTTTCGCTTTCAGTTCTTGCTTTAATAAAAGCACTTTTTGTTTCATTTTTACCACGAGAACATCTTCTTCTTCTTCTTGGACGACTTCTTCTTCGACAAAATTGGGACGTTGAAGAGGAGGAGATCCGCTCATGGAGAGAGAATCCGCGCGTTCAGTCACCGGGTGTTTGTTGTCTATGGTTACGTTCGACGATGAAAAGGAGTAGGAGGATCCTCCTTTTTGTTGTTTGTGACCTCCAAACATACTACTAATGAATATTTGTGTGTGTGTGTGTGTGTTTTCTGCTTTTGTGTCGAGAGTTTGAAATGGGCGAATTCCAATGGAAAAAAACGGGCTAAAATTCTACTACAATGTATTCTATATTACAACAAAACTATGATGGGAGAAGCTACTAATACGTGATGTAATATGTAACAGTTTTGCACGCATCATCACTTCTGGGCGCGACTGAAGAACCCCCACTTGTTGTTGTTGTTCACGGCATCTTTTCCTCTTTTTTTCTTATTACGTTCAATCAACCTTTTCATCTCCTCGTCCGAGGGTGGATCCGGCGCACTCGCCGGGTACACGACGTACATTCGGTTCCGAATGATTTCCTCTAAATTACTCGGGTTCATGGCGAAAAAAACCGTCATCGCGATTGGAATGGAGAGGTAGACGGAGAATTTGAACGCTTCCAGGGAGAAGGATTTCGCCATGCTTGTGAGTTCGTTGTGTTGAATGGGCGAGTTGTTGATGAAAATCAAAGAAAAAAATAAAATTTAGGGTACGTNNACAATTTTTTCTTGTATTCTAAAATTTGTCTTAGTAAGCACATTCGACTCTGAATAGAGTTCAAATTAAGCGAATGGCCATGGGTTCGACCCCCATACGCGGTACACGCATTGTATTGCCTCGTTAGCTCAGTAGGTAGAGCGTTCGCCTTTTAAGCGTTTTTTTTGCATTAATGTGCATTCTATTACATTCTATTACGTTCTATTACGTTCTACTAATCATCACGACAGACATCCATACTCAAAACCATCTCGCAAAACGTTCTGTGCTTTCCTCGAAATTGCCGCAACGGCATTTGATCGAGCCCGTAGCACCGGTCGTCTTCGCCGCAGTTCGCGCACGTCGAATTCCATCCCCCGTCGCCAATCCACCACGGCGACCCACACGCTAAGCAAGGCATCTTTGGAAAATAATGTCCCGTAAGATTTCTGTTATTCGAGAAAACTTTCGTTTCGCCTTGTTGTTTGGTCGGTCGCAAAAACGCTTCGGGAACGCGAACGCCAATTTTGCCGCCGAGTGGCAATAATTTTTTCCCCTCTTTTTGTTCTTCTTTTTCTTCTACATCTTCTTTTGCTGATAGTTTATCCTGCGATAACAACGAAGAAGACGTTTTGTCTTTCAAAAACACTCGTTCTTTTTGTTGCATCAGTGCGACGCAACCGGCGCCGCCTCGACCTTCGGCGATGACGCCACATCGCTCCATGGTGTCTGGAACCGACTCCCAAACTTGTTGGCACGCGATGAAAAAGTTAGCTTCTTTCTTCTCGCAAAAATCGTCTCCATCAAAAGCGGTATCGTACTCGCACAAGCACGCGTCTAACATTTCGCGAAGCTTTTCGGCATCTTTGACGCCTTCAAAGACCAAATGATTCCTTCGATCGCCGCACAAACTAAAGCTTCGTCGAAACAACAACTGTTTTCGTTTTTGTTCATCATCGTCTTCGTCTGCGTCGTCTTTAAACCACGGCTTTTCGTTCACGGCATACACGCGAACGGGTTCCGAGTGTTTATGAAGCCACTGCAGAGGTGTTGTTAAGCGCGAGTTTACCCAAACGACGCCTTGTGAACGCAAGCTGGATGACAGCAACGTAGCGGTAGCGTTGATTTTATCTTTGTTGTTATTATCGTCATCATCCAAATCTAAATCTTCCGTGAACGAGACCTTCCCGTACTCTTTTCGGAGCATTAAGAACAACTTCCTGGAATCAAACGGTCGTCGCGCCAGGTACACGACCGGTGGCGGTTCCTCTTCGTCCTCTTCTTCTTCTTCTACCTCTGCTATTTTTATTTCTCGCTCCTTGTTCCCGAGCGCCTCGGAGTACGTCTCCGTGCACTCCACGCAAACCTGCTCAATCTGTTTATCGTACTTGTTGTGTTCGAAAGTGATTTTAGAAACGAACAACTCGGCGTAGTTTTCCGACGCCTTTTCGGTTTCTAATATCCACTCGTCCACTCTGTTGCTCAACCCGTGAATCGTACTTCCAGAAGCGTCTCTCTCTCGCACCGCATCCGCGACTGCTTCGCCCAACTTTGCGCCTTCACCTTTAACGAGCACAGAGACGTCTTCGTTTCTAGAAGCACTCTCGACAAATATACGCTCAATTCTCTCCCTCTCTCGGACGTACTCTTCCCCTCTGGAAGAGAGCACGACGAATATTTTTACCGTTCCAATCGCTCCTTCCCGAATCTCCTCGCACGCCTTCGCAAACTCTCTAGAACTACTACTAGACGACGACGCAACATCGTTGGTAGGAATCGGATTCATCAAAACAACGCTCATCACCGATTCCATTTTATCGTGTTGCATGAGCGCGTTCAAAACGATTAAACTCTCTTTACTCCCGAACGCAATCGAAATCGCTCGATCCTTCGCGTTGATTCTTTTCAACACGTTGTGCAACTGTTTGCTCGTTTTCTTCCTCCCGTCTACATCGTCTTCAATTTTGTTGTTGTTGTTAATGTTACTGCTGAAATCAATCGCGTGGACGCAGCTCGCGCACTTTGAACTCGCAAAAATGTGCCTCATCAGCGGATGAAACGTTTCCATCATTTTCTTCGTTCTCGTTTCGATGATGGTATCGTCATCATCATCATTATCGTCGCCGCCAACTTCTTTCGTCGTTGAAGAAAAAAGTGCATTTCGGTGAAACAAAAAAAGTAACGCCGACGGCGAGAACTGTGGCTTGTACCTCGTTCCTCTCGATATCGCGTGGACGATGATGGTATCACCAAAATCGTCGAGGCGACCACCACCAAAACGACCTTCTTTATGTCTTTCTTTATGTTTCCGACTCATTTGTGTTACATCATCACGACGATGCGTTTTCTACTCTCTATATAAGGGTGTCAAACTGTGAGAAGGAAAAACAACAAAAATTCTGAAAAAAATCAGAACAAAAGCAAAAGGAAAAAGTGAAGGAAAATTTTCACTCTTTTCGCCCCAGATTGATTGTAACACTATTCCTTCCTCTCAAAGTGTGCGTGTGAGAGTTTTTTATATCTTTCTCTGTCTCTTCTTCTCTCTTTATTGAAGCGTTTAAATAAAGCGCGAATATATATACGCACGTGACGGAGCTGCGATCTTTCTTCTCAGTCGTCGCGATCGAAAAGAGAGAGAGAGCGCGTTTTTGCAAGAACTTGGCGCCCGCGAAAAGAGCGACCACATCGTCATCATCCAAATCATTATAGAGAAAAGGTCAGCCTCCTCTTTTCGTACTTCCAAATGATACCACCGACTGATACCGACGAAGAGAACAACGCAGACGTGGAAAGTCGACCACCGATGATGAACGACGACGACGATTCGGCGTCGGTGGCCTCGTCCACGACGTCGTCGAATTCTCCTTTATTAAACGCGGAACAAGAAATCTCTCGAATCTTGGCCAACCGACGAAACTATTACGGAGTGTTAAATCTCACGCCGCAGACGACTTCAAACGCGAGCGTGAAGAAATCGTACCATAAGATTGCACGAGTCATACACCCGGATAAGTGCAAACACCCAGACGCGTCGGCGGCGATGAGCGTGGTGACGGCGGCGAATTCCACGTTGACTACGCCAAAGTTGAAACAGAGTTACGACTTGTATTACAACACGCAAGACGTTTCGGAAAACGCGAAATCGGGATCAAACTTTGACGAGTGGCACTCGAAATCTGGAGCGGCAGTTGCTGGGTTACCTCCGTGGTTAGTCAAAGCGTTATCGACGCCAGTTTTAGGCGCGTTCGTGATGCTTCTCATGATCTTATTTGGCTTAATCTTTGGCGCGGTGTTAATCGTCCTCTTCCTGGCGTACATGTGCGTCCACATGGTCTTCTGGGTCCTCTGTTGCTGCGGCTGCGGCGGCCACTGCTGGCCGCGATACGGCGAAGGCGCTCGCATACATGAAATTCGCCAGCGCAGATTCTTCGCCATGCTTCGCGATTACGAACAAGCGCAAATGTTCGCCGCGCAAAGAGGCGAAACGGACCCGGACCCTTCGGCGTTTTTCCAGCGGTGGAACGCGTTGCACCCGGAAGACTTGTCTTTTCCAGACGGGTACGATCGAGAGTTTAGCGGCAAAGGTAGTAGTAAAGGTGGATACGGAGCCACGGACGATTACGGCTCGTACGTTTAAAATTTAATACTGTTTAGTAGTGTAGTTTGTTGTGTGCTTGTAGAGTATTGATGTGTAATATTATTAGTATTGGGATGATGCATTTGAAATCTTTGTTTTTTCTCTATCCATCCACAGAAAAAACCACAGAACTACCGCACGAAAGATGCTGCGCTTTTCTCAACGACGACGAGGGAGGACGTCGTTTTGCGGGAGCGGCGGTTACGGTGGTGGTCCTTTGTTTTCTCTTTTATTTATCCTCCTAATATTTCTTCTCTTCTCGTTGAAGACTTTGATGCGTGTTGTCGACGCGCAACAACAACGCGAACCGGCGTCGCGAGAATCCATCGAGAAATTTTTCGAAGCATTCGACGAGGGAGAAGAAGAAATAACGACGACGACTGATGACGGCGACGCGGGCGGTGAAGGGGACGGAGGAAAAGGAGGAGGAGGAGGGTTTCAGTCGTTTCAATCGCTGGAGAACTTGGTCAAGCTGGCGCAAAAAGTCGCGGACGAGTCGTCGGAATATTATTACGACGAGAAAGAAATGACCAGTCGAGCGAGCGATGGGAAAAGCGGTTCATTCGTGGACGTTTCCGACGACGATTTGGACGAGTTTGACTTCTCGGACGATTTCGAAAGCGAACGAGGACGAGGAGGAGGAGGAGGAGAGGAACGATTCGGGGAAGAGGAGGAGAAAAAATTGTTGTGGGAATCCATCAGTCAATCCGGGGTGATTACGAACGAGTGCGGGTACGGGGAATCGAAGGAGAACAGTTTGTGCTTTAAAATCGACGAGGCGAGCGGACGAAGCGATGGGGTGTCGAGGCAGGTAACGACGGTACCGGTGAACGTCATCGGCGGCGCGCTGGTTCGATTCGAAATTGCTATTGACACGTTGTCCTCAAACGATGGCGATGAATATGGAGGTAGCGGTACTAGAGAGTCGAGAAGTAGAGGTAATAGTAGGATTGTGTTAGAGGCGAAACCGTTGGGGAAGCCATGGAGAGTTTTAGAGAGTTACGACTCGGAAACGTACGCGATATCCGGAGCGTCTTCGGCGGATGATGAAACGATCAGCGAAAAGAACGTAAACGTGAACTCGTTGGCGAGTTTTGACGCTCGAGCGAACGAGTTTGGGTTCATCGGGTACAGAGTAGAAGTACCGAAGAGCGCGGAGTCGTCGGCAACCAAGTTTCGATGGAGACAGGTGAACGATAACTTGGAGGAGGAAGAGAATAGCACCAACGACAACAACAACAACAACAACAACAACATTAGAAATTGGGCCATCGACGATGTTATCATCGAGCGAATCGCCATCGCGCCGCACGCGCTGATTGCCGCCGTGAAAACGAAGCGAAAATCAAAGTCAAAGTTTTCGAGAGACGAACATTTGGATAACGTATATTTATCGATCAGTTTCTCGAAATCGGTGTATGGATTCGACGCGAACGGTTTAAAAGTTGGCAACGGAACCGTTTTAGCGCTTTCGCAAGCGAGGACGTTCACCGGTACCGATAGGTCGATATCGTCTTCGCACTTTGTGGCGACGGTGCAACCTATCGTACCCAACGACGGCGACTGGGTTGGTCCGTTTGCAGTTTCCATACAAATACCCGGTGGCGTGTGTACGAATGCGGACGGGAGAGCGAACGTGGCTTCGAATACGCTGAAATTAAGGCGCGTTTCCGCGGTGACGAACAAGTTAAAAGAGAAAATGCTAGAAGTAGTAGAAGAAGATGATGATGCTGAAGAGGGAGAAGAAGAAGACGTGACGTTATCCATCGGGGCGTTGAAAAAGAAACGTCGAACGAAAGAGTCACAGTTTGGCGATGAGAACGAGATCAAGAAAAAGCGAGTCTCGTTCGAGGAAATCACGCTCGGTCCTCGTCCGGGACCGAAAGATTCGAGATGGGCTGCCGTCGTCGCGGAAGAAACTGAACTGAACACATCAGCAACGTTCGATAAAACGTTTGTGGTCGTTTTAGACGATGATACGATGCATTTACATAACCCAGACTTGGCTAAAGATTCGAGTGCTTGGAAAGACGATCCGAGTAAAGTTGGCGAACGAGTCGAAATCGCGCAAGAAATTCACGGACGAATGAAACGCTCAAAACGGAAACCCAGTCGAGAAGCGTTCGATAAGATGGAAGATGAAATCGTGACTTTGAAGAAAGTGCAAGAGCGGGCATTAAGAAGATGGAAAGATGCCGATTCAGGTGGGTTCAATCGAGACGTTGGGAGTTATACGGATGCGAAAGAAAAGACGCAGCAATCTCTCTCGCCGTTTGCGAAAGAAATCAAAGAGGAAGAAATGATTGAGGATATGTTAGGGTTATCAAAAGACGCTAAAGGTGACGAAGAGTTAAAGAAAAAAGTGCGCACCGATAGCATCAACGAAGTGAACCTAAAAGATGAAGAAGATGATTACGACGACGATACGTTTGCGAGCGGGGAGATTTCTCCGGAGGAAGAGGAAGAGGAAGACACGACTCTGGCGGATTTGAAGAGAGATTTGGAAGAGAGCGAGCGGTTGCACAAAGAGTTGGCGAGCGAAGTAGAAAAGAGTCACAAAATGCGTGAAGAACTCGATTCGGAATTAGAAGAACTTCGAAGTCTCGAAAAGGAGAAGAAGAGGAAGAAATACGATAGCGATAGCGGCGGCGGCGGCAGTGATAGTGGTATTGAGGATGAAGATGGATTTTTGCAAGGCGAAGGACACTCAACGATTGATGGTCAAAGCGTAGAGTTTCGAGAAGAGAAGGAAGAACAAGATAATGATTTAGCGACTATCGAACGGCTTGCACACGAAATGAGCGACATGTTCGAGGAGGAAAAGGAAGTCGAGGAACTCGTGAAAAAGTCACGAGGCGACGAAGCGCCTGAGAAGGAAGAAGGCATGTCGCGCGATATAAACGCGGACGCTGAAGCAATCAAAGAAGAGGCACGAATCATTCGCGAAGAGCTCAAGGCGGAAAAGGAACTTCTGAATAAGGAAAGGGAGATGAAAGCAAAGTTTGACGAAGAGTTGCTCAAATTGAAAACGGCGCAAGAGGTTGAAGTGCTCGCGAGCGACGAGGATGACGATGATCTTGAGTAATTTTCGCGTTTATCGCGTATGAAGGGTGTCAATAAGCGAAAATCTGCTAAAGGCAGTTTTTCGGTGAGTACTCTTACAAGGCTAATCTACTGGTACCAGGTACCACTATCATATTCATTACTACTATTATTTAGTCAATTAAAAGTCCGCAAACCCACTGAAAGAGCTGCGAGAACTTCCATTCTGTTCGCTATCGTTTTCACCGTCGTTGTCTTGCACGAGCCAAAATTTCTCCCCTTTTTTGCCCAAGGAAAACTCGCTTTCACCGTCATTTTGACTGAAAACGTTATAGCTGTTCAAATATCCTTCTGGAAACATTTGCAAAGGTCTCAACGTGCCGTTTAGAACCGCATCCCAATCTAGATTATCAAACCAAGGATGTTCCATGATTTCGCCAATATCCGTTCCTCCCAAACGCTCGTCCTCGTCTCGGACAAAAATCTCACGCAATAACATTTCAGTTTTCGCGTCGAAATTCGCCGGTTTCGCAACCGCATCAAAGTTTGCGTTGACGATTAGATCATACATCTTTTCACGACTATCCTCTCGAAACGGAGGATACCCAGCAAGCATTTCAAATAGCAACACGCCAAATGCCCAGATATCCGAGGCATACGATCCACCTTGATGAAGCAATACTTCCGGTGAAAGATAATCAGGCGTGCCACAAATCGTAAACGCGCGTTCGCCACCGCTGAGTTTTTTCGCTAAGCCAAAATCGCAAATAGCGATGCTTCCATTCTCACGAATCAACAAATTTTCAGGTTTAATATCGCGATAGATGTATCCTTTTTCGTGGATAGATTCAAGACCTAACAAAACCTGCGAAGCGTATACTTTCGTTTGGCCAGTCGAAGGTAAACCAACTGCGTTGAATAATTCAAACATATCACCTTGGCATAACTCGATCGACAAGTACAAAGCTTTCGCATCTTGAAAAGCGGAATAAAACTGCGCGATGAAAGGTGCGCCCCGGAGAGAAAACAGGCAGTTCTTTTCTTCCACGACGTGACTCTCTTCGTTCACCGCGACGACATTTTTCTTGGGCATGACTTTGATCGCGCACCTACGGCCAGACACTTTGTGCGTCGCAGAAAAAACAAAACCAATCATTCCCTTGCCCACCATTGCACCGAGTTCAAAGTCGTTTATACTCTTAGATCGGGATAAAACGAGAGATGCAGCGACAGCGACTCTCTTATCGCGATACTTTTTGAAAAATAAGCTCTTCGTCGGAGCAAACTCGCTTTTCTTTGTTGGCGTCGGAGCTGCTCGTAAAATTTCCGACCCCCTCTTTTTATTACTAGCGCGAAACCGTTCCTTGAACTGAAAAGCTATTCGAGAGAACGTGGAAGAACGTTTATTCAATTTCCGCTCAACGGAACGTTCCACTTGCGCGTATACGATTTCGCTTTTACTTTGTATTGCGATGTCTCGCGCCAATTCTTCTCCTTCTTTTCCAATAATCACAGGTTGTTGCGTCCCTAAAGTCAACAACGAATCTTTCGTTCTTCCTCCTGGCACAGAAATCGCATCTCTATCAAACGTATTCGATATATCCGGGAACGAATCACTCGTCTGCGAATGTATTTCACTCATATCATCCGTTAATGATTCTGAGTCGGATGACGCTACCGTTGATGGCGTTACCGTTCCGCTTTCGTCATACAATAGCGATTGAGAACGACTATGTTTTTGCTGCTTGTCTTCGCGCGAGCCGTGCATCCGCGACACATCGATGGAAAACCGCTTCGGCGTTGAAGAAAGGGATATTTCCATGTCTGAAGAAGAATATGAAGGGGAATAGATACCCGATTCTTTCCGTTGACGCTGGCGTTCCTTTCTCCGTCTTTTCTTTGATGTACTGTTGTCGTGTTTCATTCGATACATGTTGATCCATCTGATGTAGGCGTCGTTGCACGCTTGAAGGCGATCCGCGTTGAAGCTGATGATGACCGAAAGAGCGCTCGTGGAGGAGCAAATTTCGTTCTTCTTGCCATGCTCGTCGTAGGTTGTTTCAAACCAAGAACCAGCTTCGATAGTTTTCGTTGCCGAGGGATCTTTAGTATTCACTAAAATCACCGTCCCGTCAATTACAAAGTGTAGAAGGGATTCTGTTTTTGAACCCGCGACAATCTCATCCAAATTACCACAAATCTCTAAATCTTTTGAAAACGTTCGCTTAAACTTCTTGAGTGCATATTTAGAGGCAAACTTCATGCGCTCAGTGTCGTTATCAAATGCTTCGCTTGTTTTCTGACACGACAAAAATATGCGCAACGCCACAGTCGCCGCAAGTTTTGTTACCGTTTTAATGGCACGTTCAAAATGCGACTTGTGAATCTTGATCACCTCGGCGCCTTCTTCGCTGTTGGCAACGAGCAAACGTGCGTTGACTTGAGGTTCAACCATGGCACCCTCGGCCCAAGTTGATCCTTCCTTTAGAACTGTTGTATTTTTCTCCTTTGTCGAGGGGGAAAATTTGCCTCCTTGATCGTCTGCGATGCGCATGTTGTCGTCATCCTCGTAACTCATCGCCGTTCCTTTGACTAGAACGACAAAGGATTCCTCGATATCCTTCGGTTTTGCTATTATTTGGTGTTTCTCGTACGTCCTACGTTCAATACCACTAATCAAAGCCTCCATCGCTAACGAGAAAAATCCGACGTGCGCAATCGACGCGTTCTTCTCGAAAGCCTTCTCCAAATGTTTTCGTTCAATATCAGTCAAAAGGGGCAACTTTATATTTTGCGTTTTGTCGTGATGTTGTTCCGTACTTTTCGATGATACTTCTTCTCCATTCTCCTTTTCTTGGACTTCAGAAACGCTCTTCTGCCGATTATATTCTTTCTGCTTTGTTTGAACACTCCCACTGTTTGCGCTGCCACTCGTACTCTGCCGAAGACTCAACTCGCTCCGATTGTTACGATTGATCGAAACGTGTCGTTCGCGCTGTAACACGCGGCGCGTGCTCATGGAGCGAGTGCTATATTGAGAAGACAATGATACAGAACTGTTATTCGAGGTCCCAGTGGACTGCGAGCTCGAAGACAAGCGCCGACGTTCTTTGGCGACGAGTTCCTCTTCGTCTTTTTCTACCACTGGTGTATCTTCTTCTTCTTCTTCTTCTTCTTTCCCTCTTTCTTTTACCATCCCTGTCGTCTCTTCCTCCTTTGAAGACGTTTCCAATCTCAATTTCTTCCCATCGTCACTTTTCACAGCGCAACTTTCGTAAACAATGTACGCGAGCAAAGGTACCGTAAACGCAAACGCTCTCGCGCGAGTCCAAACAGTCTCCGGCGAGTTCTTCCAAAAATCTCGTATCCCCATCACGAACACGACGACGTAATACAAAAAGAACGCTCTGATGTGCTTCTTCGTTGAAAGCACGAACTTACCATCGGAAAGAAAAGTGAACGCGGCAGAGTTCGGCGCCAATCGATGGACGATGTCGGTCGCGCGCGATGAAACGCGACGATAAACACCTACTTCGTCCCTCTTTTGTCTCAATTCGTTTTCATCATCATTTTCATCCTCATCGTCGTCACCAGCCGTTCTCTCTCCCTCATCGCTTCGAATACTCTCAGAATACGCAGCGGCGGTCAAAACATCGTCTATACTCTTTCTCTCCTTTTCATCGTCTAAAGATTTCATCGTCGTCGTCATCGTCTCAAAGCTTTGTTGGTGTTCAAAAACAAAAACAAATCCCGCAATTCAGTTCGCTCTCACGAGACTCCTAATTCCCCGACATATTCCTTCACTTCAAAGCTGTGTATATCTTCTTTATGCGACCACTTCGTCGTAAAAAGTACTAAAGCACAGATGTATGCGGTA
>JGI20158J14315_10001354_pt1 | contig 17974 bp, 17 predicted proteins | sample COG_08_FD_14315 | JGI IMG/M metagenome (IMG submission 14315)
CGCGGGTTGTTGCTGTTGCTGCCATGCGGGTTGCTGCTGTTGCTGCCATGCGGGTTGCTGCTGTTGCTGCCACGCGGGTTGCTGCTGTTGTTGCCATGCGGGTTGCTGCTGTTGCTGCCAACTACTCGTCTCTATTTTGGAAATAACTGGCGGAGTCGGTAAATTCTGAGCAAATGTTGTGTGTGACTCCCAGTTTTCGTGTTGTGTCGGGCACCACATGTCTGCCCCCTCGAGCATCTCGACGTCCTCGTCAGAATCAGAAGGTTCCCAGTCGTCGTTGTCCCACATCTTTTGGTAAGATTGTTCGACCACAGTACCGTTGAAATGAGACCCACAGGCGGGCATTTTTCCCACGAGCAATTGCTCGGAAACGCCGTTGAGCTCGTCGTGCAGTCCTTTTACCGCCGCGTTATGCAGTATTTCTACCGGTTGTTCAAATGTTGCGCGTTTAATCGGCGATGCGCCATCCATCATCTTTTTGACACCGTGTCGGTTTAGCGCGGTGATGTTTCCACGCCACGTCATCCAATCCACAATGGTCATGAGATGACGAATATTGACGTATGAACCGTCAAATGACAGGATGGTGTGTATTTCTTTCAACAAAGCCGCCCGTGCCGCCTCTACGCCAAACGTATTTCTGATTGCAAAGATGTCGTTGCACTGAATGCGTGCATGTTCTAAAGCTTTAATCGTGTGTACGTGTCCTATATCGATACCTTCTGTATCGATAACGAACTCCCCCTGTTCTGTCCGTACTGAGACAGACGGTATCTTTTCCGAACCCTTGATGGTGGTTTGAAACAGAGTTTTCACATGTTGGTAGAACGCTGATTCTTTCCTTGGACATGCTAACAGAGTGATGTCTCCGAGGGCATTGTCACCGTATGCAAAAGACATGTATTTGAGACGTGACCTCAATGCGTTGGCGACTTCGTAGATAGTCATGCCACATTGAATCAATTTTTGTCTTCCAATGACGCACCGTAGCACTTTTTTAGGCGGCTTCTTCGTGTTCCATCTGTTGTTGTCTGGTAGTTTGAGGTATTGTTGCAATATATCGTCGTCCATATTGAAATCGTGCTCTATAGATATGTCTGCGAGTGTCGTCCTTTGTATTTCCGTCTTGAGTTTCCAGGCATTTTCGGGGTTCAGGACGGTGCATGCGTGCAGAGTAAGAATGGGTGTTTTCATTTTTTTCGAGGCGTTAATGAGTTCTTCAAAGCGTGGCACACCCAGAGTTACGTTCTTGGCAGAGTTTCCCGCTTGGTGGAAGGTATTTAAAGTCATCTGCGTGGTCGGTTCTCCCACGGATTGTGCTGCAATGGTGCCCACCATTTCTCCAGGTGCTACAATGGAGTGATGCCATTTTTTCAGCAGAATGTCTACCACTTTTTTGAGTACGGGGGCACTGCAAGTATGAGATGTCATCGTTGCGAGTGCGTAGCTGTACACCATGTGATTCGCTTTCACGGCATCTAGAAGCGGCGTAATAATCGTACGCGTTTCTGCGGGACTGGTCCCGGAGTTGTCGTTGTATTTTTTCAATATGCGTGTGCAGGGTATGGTGACCGCCCATTTTTCACCGAGTCTGTGAGACAGGAACGTTTTCCAGTGGTGATAGGCAGGTACGAGTTCGGGCCAGTGTTTGTTTTCGGGTGGTGTTGCCATATCGTCGAAAGGACAGTGCACCATTTCGTGACACATTCCGTCCAGACCGTCTTCGCCGTACTTGAACTGAATGACTCTGTTTTGCGAATCACGGACCGACGTGTCGTTGGCCACGTGAATGGATTCCAACGACTTGACCAGTCGTCTTTGGATGTAACCTGTGGTACTCGTTTTCACGGCAGTGTCTACGAGACCTTCGCGCCCACCCACAGTGTGGTTCCAATACTCGTCCGGGGTCAACCCGTCGACGTACGAGTGTTTGACAAACCCACGTGCGCGCGGGGAGTCGTCGAACGGTTTAAACATGGGCAGTGTTCTGTTTCCAAGTGTAGGCTGAATGCGTTTCCCTTGGCAGTTTTGCTGTCCCACACATGCCATAATCTGAAGAATGTTCACAAGGGAGCCCTTTGACCCAGAGCTCACCATGCGGTTGAGACAATTGTCTGCTGACATGGCGTTTTGCGCAATGAGGCCCATGGCGTCACGGGTTTTGTTTAGCATTCGGTTTATTTTTGGTTCCGCTTCTGCTCCGTGCTCTTTCAGTAGTTTGGCCGCATCTGCGTCTACATTAGAGCAGGCGTCGGCGACCGCGAGAGCTGTTGTTTTGTGTATACGCATGTCGCCGATGCCAATGGAAAAGCCCTGTGTGGAGAACCAAATATGGTTGATGCGTTGTAGTTCGTTGATGAAGCGGCACGTGCGGTCGGGTCCATAATCATTGTACAGGCGGTGTATGATAGAACCGTGTGAACGCCCGAGTGCTTTTTTCCCGAGTGGACCGTTCAGAATTTGACCATCGACGATAATGTCTCTCCATATAAAATCTGCCGGAAACAGCATGGACATGCATTGGAGTCCCGTCCAGCGCTCTGGCGACGTGAGTGTGGGTGGCGGAAGCGATTCAAAGTCTTGCACCCACATGGCCATGTTGCACATTTCCGACTTGTCCATATAGATACCGGGTTGCGTCATCATGTAGCTCGACAACAAGGAGTCTTGCACGATGCCCATGACCGGTTTGTTTGATTGTGGTGTCACGATATTGTAGGCAACCGACATCAACTCGAGGGCATCGGCGCGCGACTCATGCGTTTGCAACACATGTAAATTCATCTCATCCGAGATATCTTGGAGATTTCTCACCAAGGCGGACTGTATCTTAAGCCTTTTCGGGTTGCTTAAACCGTCATAAAAGACCCATACCCGTTCAGTCTCTGAATGCCTGTCATATCCTAGCGAATCGGACGTAGACAGTAACACTGCGGATTGCCCAATCTCTTATGTTGGTTACCTTTGGGTACGGCTATTAACCGTGGTCTCGTTTTGAATTTTCGTCCAAACGATGGTAATAAGAGCTCTTAGGGGTTTCCCGCATCAAGGTATGTCGCTTTGCCACCGGGCAAAACTAGGGGGTAGCACTTTTTTAGAGCCCCCTGTTGACGGCAATGAGTTTACCGTCAAAGTCAGCGTTGTATGGCGTTGTACAGCTTAAATTGAGCCGGAATGTCTTCCCCTCTGACATAATTTTGACCCTGTGGCACATTATGGACATTCTATGCAGAGAGGGTTGGCGATTGAAAAGTACCGGGTCTCCATCTTTGAGTTGACGTTCTATGGACCATCCAACTTGTAGGTCGACTTGACCCCGCATGGTTTTGAGGTCCAGTCGCGTGCCGTCTTTGCGAATGACGTATTTTATTCTGGTGTCTTCTTCGCAAATCATGGTCTTTATCTGCTTGAAATTAAGACGGTTCACGTGTTCGACGATGGTGAGTGTCTCCGCGACCTGCTTCGGGACACCGACTTCGCGCATATCCAGCATGGCGTCGCCAGTGATGACTGTTCTAGACGTGAAATTGCAGCGCTTCCCCATCAACGTGCCGCGCACGCGTCCCTGCTTGCCCCGCAGGCGCTCTGAAATCGATTTCTGTCCGTTTTTCATTTTCCCTGGCATTCTGGTTTGGTCCATGTACATGTGCAAGGCGTCTTGGAGTCGATCCGTGGCATGGTTTTTGATAAGAGATATCTCACCTTCAGATTTTTTGTACGCCTTGGCGATGCGAATGACGTACAGCAGGCGTCGCGTGATATCATCTTCGCCGCGCACTTCTTCGCCATCGAGGGTGGGCGACGGTCTGACACAATTGGGGGGAATGGGCAGCACCGTCATGATAAGCCATTTGGGATGAAAAGTGCTGTCTTTCATCTGTATTTTGCTCAAAATGTCGCGCGCTTCGGGGGCGAGCAAGTTGCGTATACCGCCCACGGGCGTTTCCACGCATATGGTGGTCGAGTTTTTTTTAAAGTATCGGAATGCGGGTTTTGTACATTTTTTGCACTTTTTCATGGGTTTATCTCCAACGTGTCCACAGTGTGCGCACGTTTTGCGCAACCATTGGAGGGCTTCGTACATCCATCCTATATGGTAGCAAGGGCACGGCAGTTCAAAGTGTCCAAAGTGTCCCGAGCAATCGGACCATGTTTTTTTGCACGACGGACACATTCCACGGCGCGACGACACGCCGAAGCGAGGGTCCCGCAACCCTCCCAGTTTGGGCTTGTTGTCCTCGTACAGTTCGTCCGTGTCAACTTCGCACATTGACATGGCGCGAATGGCATCGGGGGAACTGACTCCAAACTGGACGGCGTCGATGTCGTGCATGACACTTGTACAAGAATAAGGTGGGCTAAATACGATCAAAAGGTAATCCAATTAAATTAAATTAAAAATATGATTGATTAATTTCCGTTAATGTTAGCAATTTGTCCCATTCTATCGCGGAGGTTGCCGGACGAAAATCCGGACAACGCGGCGAACAGGTTGGGGTTTCTATCACGGACGCTATTCATGGAGCTGGAGGTCTTGGCAGCGTCGAACGAGAAGGGGTTGGCGGCGGGCGCAACCCTGGCAGAGGCGGCGTGCACGACGGAGCGGGTGTCTGGGGCCACGCGACGCTTCTTGGTCACAATGTCCATCACGCGCGACTCGAGTTGACGCTTCTGCTTGCTGGCGGCTTGGGACGCGAGCGAATCCATGTCCTGTTTGTATTTCTTCGACGCCTTGTGGGCAATCTCCATCATCTTGACCGATTGCTCGGGAAAGTTCTGCGCAAGTGCGAAAATAGCCTGCTTATTTTCGTCCGTCATCATGTCCGCGGGCAACGATGCCGACCACGAATCGACTAAGGCCTTAGACAGGGCCTCGGCCTTGCTCTTCGTTTGGAGACGCTCGTTGTCCTCGCGCTCTTTCCACGCGTTCTGCATCTTCATGAGCTCGGCGTGTGCTTTCTCGAGTGCAGTCTTGGTAGAACCGAGCTCGTTCTCTTGGTCAATGACCAGCTTCATAAGTTCCTCCTGATTGGTGGCCTCGGGTGCCTGAGCAGCGGGCTCTGCAGGAGCCGCGGGGTCGGCGGCGGTCTCGACGGGGGCGACGTTTTCGACGGGAGCGGTAGTCTGTTCGGCGGACATATTTTGCTTCGATGCAAGGTGTGTTATATACTCCTTTTTTTTAGTTTCGTCCACACATGTCACATTGCATCCCGGTCTTCGTGGCTCCGCACAGAGCGAAACCTCAATCGCCCGCTTGCTCGTCGCTCCGTTGCTGAAAGACGTGTGGACGTGTTGTAGCGAAAGACCCTTGTACAACGTGTGCCCACACGAACTCGGCTTTATGGCGTGCTCGGCAAATCGGCTCTCCAACGTGTCCGAATTCACTTTGCCGAGAATCCATTTTTTTCCGTCTGAGTCCGTCCAGTCACGTTGCACAGAACCCACTGCAAGGCCCTCCTCGTGCTCCAAACGTATAGGTACATCGCGCAAACGCATGCTTTTTGATTCGTCCGTGGTAAAGTCGAACGTAGGGTCGTCTTCGCCAGGGTCAGACGTCGGCGGGAGTACGTTTCCCACAAAGTAGGTGGGCATATATTCAAGTATGTTCAGATGTCGTTATATAGTCTTTATGTACAAACAACCGCCCGACACATCGGGCACGTATCAGCGCGCCTTAACCAAGTGTGGATGCACATGCTGTGAAACACATGGCGACAAGCCAAATGTTCCACTGCACCGCCCAACGAGTTGTGACAGATAGCGCACAACTCGACCGGCGTTTCGCCGACGTCGTTCGACACCTCAGGCCACACAAAACGTTCCGATTTGTCAATCAACACCTTGTACTCGATTCTTAAATGCCACATGACGGGCCACTGAGAAGACACGTAGTCTTGTATGAATCGCTCGTACGGTGGCTTTGAAGGATTCTGCGCCATCCACTCATTCACCTTGCTGCACAGCGAATCGGAACAAACGTCTGGCGGGGCCCAGACACTCAGCTGTTCCATGTAGCACCGTTACACTTTGCGAATATATACTGGATTCTTTGTAAACTGGTCGCACGGTATATTAATAACCGCGTTCCAACATAAAATGGTCACGACGAACGTCGGTTACCTTCAGAAAGGTACTCGCGTACGCGTCAAACAAACACAACTCAAGGGAAGAGAACCGTCGACTTGGCAGAACGAGGCCGTCCTCATCCGATTCGAGCACGATGCGCTGCTCACAGATATGAACAAACTTGGAATAACCATATTTAGGTGCATCGTACAGTTCGAAGGCACGCCTTCTAAAGGAGACGTACAAACGTTCGGGGGGTCCAGGTGTCGCCAAGCGTCGCTACTCCCATCAATGTTAGAAACTATTTAGGGTTACACGAAACAAATAAATATGGGTTGTTGTCAATCACAAAAAGAGGAACCACTTTTACATATAGACTCACCGACTACCTATACAGCACCGTGCCCCATCGTCCCCGAACTACCACCTGAAGAAAACCACAGACATCGTACACCGTCTCCTTACATCCTTGATTGTGACGAATTAAGCCTATAAATAAGCTGTGACGCGCAAATGTGATGGCGACTCCTGAACTCGAACTGTCCGATGAGCAACGCGAAGAAGTACGGCTCATGCTGGCCAAGTTTGGCAACAAAAAAGCCAAACAGAAACAGATTAAATCACAACAAGCACAAGAACAAACGATAGCAGACCCAGACCCCTTGGAAGAAGCCAAGCCGGGTGAAACCGTAGAGTGGACGGAATTAAACGCCAAGACAAGACGTTACGCTTTCGTACGAGAAAGCCGAGCTCTGTTTGCTCCGTTCATCATCGATAAAATACCATTGACGATAGAAGAATTAAACGCACACATTAAACGCGTCGGAATGGATGTGACCTCGCAAAACACCGGGCTAACGGTCTGTTCTATAACGCAGGCGGACCCAGTGCGGGTATTCCAAATACAGACAGTGGCCAACGAGGACCAAATATTGATAGAAACTATACGATATATTGTTTAGATTCGCGTGTCGCGCGAATCGGCCAAATGTACGTGGACGCAATGACATGAACTGCAGTGACGGCCATGACCGCGATGGCGAAGAACACCCACCCGACAGGTCTGTCGTATTGGGCGTACCAATACGGTAGTTTACCAGACACAGAGCGCCCCCCAGCGCCCACATACATGACCAAAAATAAATTGTACACGATGGTGTACACGACTGGTTTCCAAATGGATTTCATCGGCAGAGGTCTGCTTTCGGAAATCATAGCCAAGGCATTGCATCCGTGTGTTACCAATACAAACATGCCGTTGTTTGGTTTGGGACTGTTGATATATGTGGGCGCTATCACGAGCCAAAAACCGGCGAACACGACGATGGAAGGGGCAAAAATAGTTTCGTACAAATGCTTAGAGTCTATGCCGATCAGTAAAAGCCCAAAGTAGATGGTTTCGAGGAGGAACGTCCATATTGTATAGTATATGAGAATGAACGCGTGTTCAGCCCACGCATGAAACATCAACACGCTTAGAAATAAAATAAACCAAAAAGAGCGCTGCATTTTTTAAAACGTAAATTATTTATAATATTTCATAATGTTATATAGGTCCAGCGAGCATCTTCGACAAAGGCACGCAAAGATGTAAATGCGCCTTTCATAAGTTTATCCACCAACGTCGGTAATTCTTGTTCTACAAATATTTGAAACTTCTCTGGGGGAACGCGCGGGGTGTCCCCGTCGAAAAAGATATTCATCGTATCATCTTCTTGATACAAGGCGAAAAGTAGGAGGGCGTGTTTGGCAATCCGGTCTTGGTCCGAAGTCACTTGTGCCAGCATTTTCTTCAAACGGATAGACGGCTCTGCATACCTCTTCAACACGGATTCCGCAATTTGTTTGCACAAGTCGTCCAAAGTTGAGGCTTCGGTGTTCACAATAAGATGATACATCAAATCGCTCTTCTGACGATCCAAATCGATAGTGGCGTGCGCAGCGTATACAGACGTCATCACACATTAAGATTGAGGCTATACTCATGATCGAATCCGCGGCAGAGGATTTTGCGGTCGAGTATATAGTCCAATATCTGCACGAGTACAATGCAGGATTTTGATACATTTAAACGAATTTTTCACTTTTTTGTGGAAAGTAAATTGAATCCAAAATATGTAGACAACATTGACCAACAGTTAAGCTCCAATGAAGCCTCTGACGAAACCAAAAAGCTTATCGACGATGTACAATCGTTTCACAGAATGCGCCAAAGCTTGTGCGGGCATATATTTAGACATCTCGATAATCACCCAATACTGCACGGACTCATTGTCGCCGGACGCGTGGAACAACACGACTCTGTGGCACGAAAGAGCGTCTGCGCATTCACAAATCAAAACATGTCGACACATCAAGGGTTAACACTCGTTATAGGCTCAAAAACGCCACATATAGTCACGATTCACAAGCGATTTAAAAGACTCATCTACAATTTTTGGTATCTGGTTCATTTTACAGACGAAATAATTAAAGAAATTAAACATTGGTTAGCGAAACAACGCTGGTGGAAACGAGGTAACTGTCCAGACGTGTCCAGACGTGTGTTGGAACACCAAAACTCGATGTTTGTAAAGCAAGCGTTTGTGAAACTCAAAACCATCAACGAATACATCCAACGCGAAATGGCGACTTTGCCTATAAACCATTAATGCCACTCACTGGATGATATGGTTGGCCGGATGGCCGTTACTCATCGTATCCCTATTCGCAGACGAACCTTACAGAGAACAGCTGATTGCCGGCCAAACTATATTGTGCAGTATGTACCCGAACGCACATAATTTCCACACAGCGACCGCGGTATTCGTTTTATTCTATTTCACGCATCCATACACACACGCGCAGAGCATTCACGCACTCGTACTACAACATATTATTATAGCATGTGCCGTCAGTAGTCACTATATCGTGCCCAAGTATAACCGGGCGATATGGGTTTTATCCGCCTGGTCCCTGCGATGGCTGGCCACCTCGTCTATTTTCGACACGCCATTTCGAATGTGTATCAAATGCGCACTGTTTGCAGGTATATCACGCGGACCGTGGCCGTCCAATTGTGGTATAAAGTGGACATGGCTATTGTTTACACACGAACTAGCATGGTTTTTATTACCCGTACAAATACTATATGAAGTATACTCTGGAAAAAAAACAAACCCTCTTGATATTGTTTAAATTATATGTATATTTTTGGTACTTAAAACGTGATGACCGGGACTGTCGTTATTTTTACTTAGACAGTGATAGCCGGAGACGCCGTGATGACCGGGAGGGCCGCTGGATTCGCCTTCAGAATCGCCGCCGTCTGGTGGTCTAGCCAGTCGCCGTTTAGCTCGTCCATAAGCTGGCGCTCCCAGTCTTCTGTAGTGTCCAATGACTGCCCGTTGAGCGAACTCTCGAAAGGCTCAATGTCGTTACACTCGAAAGGCTCAATGTCGTTACACTGCGTGTTCGCCATCGAGGTTAACGGGAACTCGAGGTCGGGGTCCCAAGCGAACCCGTGAAACTCGACCGAGTCCGCGGCACTGCTGAGGAGCACTTGCTGCTCCTGAGCTATGTTCTTTTGGGCGTAGGGAGTTGGTTCGCTACGGAAAGACTCGAGTATCGCCACAAACGGGTCGACATCGCCGACTGGTTCAGCATTTGGTTTGCGTTTTTTTCGCGCACCAGACTTGCTAACATGGCGGCGCTTCTTAGAGGAAGCCACTGCCAACGACGTATTTGTGGCCGCCACCGCTGCGCGAGGGAACTTGTGACCACACGCCGCGTTCTTACAGACGCGCGTGTTGTTGCCCGCGGCCTCAGTACCGCATTCGCCGCAAACTTTATGCGATTTGCCTTGACGCGTATCGTGCCCACCAGTTGTCTTATGAGGAAAGGGGTGTTTACATGATTTACATGACTTGCTTGCGTTACCGCACCACGTGTGACAGTGGACACATTCCTTCACGCGCGTGCCACTAGACGATGCACAAGCGCCTTTCGAGTCGTTTACGATAGGCAGGGACGTGTTCATGGTGCTAGAAGAAGACATTTTCAGTATGGTAGATGGTGGGTGGGGGCGGGTCGTGGGGTTTACTTGGGTATACGTGTAGTGTACTTGAGTATGAATGAATGAAAAGTTTAAATTAAAACCGTCGTGTTTAAATTTAAACACGTCGTGTTTTTTAAACCGTCGCCCAACCACGTATAAATGTTAATTATACCTTAAGAACTCACGAAATTGACACCCAAATATGTCCAGGAACCGACTACCACCTGACACCTTTTCGGTTATTTTTCCTGGTAATGAGTCCACCTGACCCAACAAAACTTTCCCAGATACCGCCAATTTTTTCTAATGTCGCGGCTGAGGACCCACGGCCGCATAGGGTTTCTGATTAACGAGACTACAAGAACCGATAATTTTTTTTTTTTCACTCTGCATTTGTAAGTGCCTTCAACCCCATTTGAGTCGCCTGCAACGCCGCCTCACGTGCCGCCTCCGCCGCGCGTGCCGCCGCCGCCTGTTTCGCGGCAAAGTTCTTGTAAAAAGTGACTTCGTCAGGTGTGACGTTATATTCCGCCATGGTCTTGGACGCCAACGCTGAAGCACCGCGTTCCACCAGTTTTTCGTATCTCACGCGCCAACTCTTCGTACGGCCGCGGTATTCGTTGTTTTCGCGTTTGAGTTCGGCGACTTCGCGTTTGAGTTCGGCGACTTCGACAGTAAATGCGGCGACGGTCTCTTCTTTATCTGTCGTGGATGCCTCAACAAGCTGCTGTTTTTGTTCTACGTCGTCAGCGTGTGCTTTCGCAGCCGCAGCCTCTGCAAGTTCGGCTTCCTTTAGTTCCATCTTAAGTTGTTCCACACACTTGCATTTTTTCTGGAACCCCGCCTTGTATTTTTCATAGTTGGCCTGCGCTATTTCGTACATACGTTTGTAGTAGCCAACATTCTTTTTACACGTTTCGAGGGCGCCAGCGAGCTCTTCGTTGCTGTCAGCAAGCTCTGTGACCTCTTCTGCGAGCGATGACGCATTCCAAGCCTGGCGCAACGAACCCCATTGGTCGGGTGGGTCATCGGTACGGGCGCGTTTATGGGAGCGGTCGGACATGTTGTTAGAACTGAAATACCTGACAGAAATTTAATTTAAATTAAATTAAATATGCACCGCCTCAACTTTTTTCCACAAGAGTCAAAAATTTAATTTAAATTAAATTAAATATGCACCGCCTCAACTTTTTTCCACAAGAGTCAAAAATTTAATTTAAATTAAATTAAATATGAATCAGTTTAGAGTATGAATGAATGAATGAATGAATGCGTGTACATAAATTGAAGTACAAATAGACGTTTGTGTTTAGAATAAATGTTTACAAATCGCGAGTGGCGGTACATCACCAGCCTCAAAAGTTTGACACGGGATGAATACGGACGAATGTGGATTGCGACACCCGACCTCAATGGCTTTCTACTCCATTTACCGTGGTGGGCCAAGGACCGTGTAGTCGATAAAACGTGTCTGCTATATCAGGTTGATTCGAAAGGTGCGCTTTTCATATTGAACATCCTGCACGTTTGGAAAATACAAACTGGTATAGATGGGATGCTAATCCAATATAAGACCGACGCAAGACACTGTCGATTAGAAGAGTACTACGTGACGAAAGGACGTTTGGGTAACGTCGGACTCATGACGATTTCGCCATTCGGCGACGCACACGTTGCTCCAACGACGAACTCCGGTCCTCCGACGGTGTAGACTGCGAGCGAGTCGCTTTCCGTTTCTTCGGCGCGGCTTTTGCATTCCTCATAAACAAGAACAGAATGCAAATCAGTAGAAGAGGAATAGCGATGAGAGCCCACATGATTGTTCGCGCTTTTTAAGATGATGTCGTATTTTATTTCATATATTCTATACATGTTCATATTTAGGTATTTAGGCTTTTTGATTGAATGTAATGTCGTCTCTGTCGATGTCCATGATGCTGTCCGAGCGGTCGGGAAATGCGGACTGGACTATCAAACCCTCGGCACCGTCTACGTGGATTCCGGACGAACGTGTCAAGCGATGTTATGGGTGTGGTATAGCGTTCTCGACCTTTCGCCGGAAGCATCACTGTCGGTCATGCGGGCGCATTTTTTGTTCGGCGTGTACCGCGTATCGTGAATTAATACCTTCGTATTATCATACATTTTCGGGTGTCCTGTTCAACACGCCGCAGCGCACGTGTGCACCCTGTACGCAATCGTTGAAGCGTGCCGCCGAAGTAGAGCATTTGATTCGCATGATAAGTATGTTACCGGTGTTGATGACCGATTTGTTTGATTTGCGTTTGGTGAATAAAGAGTGGAATCACGCCACGAACACGATGTTCAGTATTTTTCGGGGTTTACAGTACAAGTTGTCGTGTCAGGCGTATTCTACCATCGAGTGCGACTTTTTGATGACACATTACAAGGAGTTTCACGGTCACGTTCCGTGGCAGGTGCATACACTGGCGGCAATGCATCAACGTGGCCGTGTGTTTTTCAAAAAAGAGGTAGGTCAGTACGAACTACCGTGTCGAAAACTCTTGTGTTCACGCGCGTGCCGGCCCACGTTGTCGGTGGAAGACATCCTGCGTCTCGGCATGACCAATTGTCTGGAAGAGAGTCCCGCGCAACATTGGGTCATCGAGGCGTGGCGTCTGACTGACAACACTACCATGATAAAAATGATGTCGTGGTGGGTCCACTTTTGTTGTAAGTTCGAGACACTATTCAAACATGGTCTTGTTCCATTGGCGGCACAGCGGATGGACCTGATGTTCGCCATGTGGTTCGAATGTGACTTACAAAAAACGCCGCGTCTAACGCACGCTCTTCAACGCGTACAGAAAGCCTTGGAGGCAGACGCTACTATAGAGACGCGTCGGGAGTTGTTGAAAACGCGCCATTTGGTCCAATGCTTCAAGAACATTGTGCGCGCCCCGAGTAAAGAACGCCGTGCCGCACTGACTGCCGCGTTCTTCAAAGACCACGGTCCCGTGCGTTTGCCGTGGAACGTGAACATTGTTATCGTGCGCATGTGTGTCGTGAAGCAATTGCCGTCGTCGTCCAACCCACTTGTTATGGAACTACAAGGCAAGGACGGCACATGTCACATGGTACTTTTGAAGAGTGAGGACGTGCGCACGGATAGAATGGCGATGGTCATTGGGTACTGGATTAATAAGCTGACCTCGGACATCTATGTGCATACTTATGACGTGTTTCCGTTGAACGAACAATGTGGCATTGTCCAAATGATTCCACAAACGAAAACTTTGTATGAAATCCGAAACTCTAAGGAGACACTATTGAATTACATCATGTCTTCTAACGAGAAACTTAGTGTAAAAGCGCTTCGTGACAGAATCGTTGCGTCCACCGCGGGTGCGTGTCTGCTCGCCTTTACCATGGGACTGGGAGACCGACACTTAGAAAATATTTTAGTCTCGTCTGATGCGCTGTTGGTCCATGTCGATTTCGGCTACGTGTTCGGAGACGACCCGAAACGACAACGAACACAAATGCGCATTACCGAAGACATGATTAACGCAATGGGAGGACATCAAAGTGCCACGTTTGCGTCCTTTGTGCGTCTCACACAAGTGGCGTACGGTGCCATGCGTATACATACTTCGTTCTGGTATCATCTGTTGGTATCGGAGTGTTTTATTGTGGGTGACAAGAGTCGACATTGGAAGCGCATTCGCGACCACGCGTTGGACCGCTTTGTGCCGGGCGAAGGTCATGATGAGGCTTCTGTTCAAATCGAATCGGTCGTCGAAAAGGCCACTGAAGAAACGTGGTTTCAAAGCTTTGTCGACATGACACACTCGGCGTCCAACCAAATGACCGGTATATTTCGCATGGAACTATAAGTAGGGACACGTCCAGAAACAAGCATGTCAGTACTCACCAAAAAACATATCGTGTATTTTAAAGCGCCGCTTACCATCAGTGAGACCAAAGTCACTGTTTCTGGCTCATGGTCCGCCGCCGCCGCCATCGACCCCATGGACGCCAACCATTTGTTTCAAATGCGCCTGCACGTTTGGAAACAACAATTCGAGTCCAAAGTGGCCCATGCGTGTGTAGATTGGGTCATCACGCGAGACTCTGTGAACGTCAAGCACTCCCTGGTGCTAAAGTTCGACGATAATTCCTTTGGTAGATGTCTGCAGGACGAGACGTTCGGCGCACATATTCAGAGTATACTAGACGCCTCGGAAACGATTGTGCCAGTCGCACAAGCGTTTAACAGCTGCATCCAGGGGCGCGTCTGACGGGTTCGGCGGGCAACGCGGGAAGCGACGGCGTCAACCACTCGGCCTGATGCACGAGCACCGCGTCCCGAATTTTAGAGAACAAATTATCAATGCCCTCACCTGACGTCGCTGATGTGTAAATGTGGTCGAACGTGTGCTCTTTGACCCACTTCGTCACTTCACTGGAGGCGAAAGGGTTCAAATCCGTCTTGTTAGAGACGATAATCACGACAGGTTCGTGTAGGCGTGCGGCCTTGTCGTTAATTGTGGCGTACCACTTTTTCAAATCGTCTGCCACAGACGAATCTGCAATATCGTGTACCAGCACGAACACATGCCCCCGAGCGAAATACGACGAAGTAATGGACATAAAACGCTCCTGCCCACATGTATCCCACACAGACACTTTGAAATCGCCCAGTTCCATCGGGACGAAATCGACAGCCAAGGTTGACGTCACATTTAACGATTTCGACTGGTACCGACTTATGATGGACGTTTTGCCTGCTCCTACAGAACCTACGAATACAACATTATAACGCATGTACAAAAATAACAAACATCAATATATAGTCTGTGTCATCAAAACAATTTTGACAGAACGTTTAACAGTGACTCCTCTTCCACAGGCACCGTCGTCGTTGTCGCCCCCTTGAACGTGCGGTCCGTACGCTTGTCCACCAATGAATCCAGTGTCGCGAGTTTTTTGCACAGTGATGGGTGCACGTATGTATCCAGCGTGTCCGTGCCCAACAGATAATATATATCACAGCGTTCGGTTTGAGAAATGCGGTGAATTCTATCTTCGGCTTGAATCATCACACCGGGCACCCAATAGAGCTCACCAAAGACACATTCGGATACACGCGTCAACGTCACGCCAGTGCCCGCTGCCATGATGGACAGTATAGCAATGCGTATGCTGTCGTCCGCTTGGAAGGCCTCCACGTTGGCCTGGCGCCGCGCCGCGGGTGTCGAACCATCAATGCGCATGTAATTGTACTTGTCGCGAATGGCGTCCTCCACCGCGTTCAGGACGACCTGGTGGTACGCAAAGAATATAAACGAACGCCCCTCGGACAAAGCATCAACCACCCATCGCGCAATTGCCTCACACTTTGCCACAGACGTAGCCACGAACAGTTCCGAAATGACCTTCTGACGCTCGAACATTTGCAAGCGCTGCGCTTCGGAGCCCGCAGGCAAACGATACATCGTCTGATTCAACTCCTTCCACTGTCGGAACCCCGACTCCACGTCGGCCAAGTTGCCGCTTTTTACTTCCAGCCATACTGTATGGCGCGTTTTCGGCGGCAATTGGGTGAGTACGTCACGCTTTAGACGGCGCACCATGAAACCGCGTCGCAGGACCCAGTGGAGCTCATGACCCAAACTGGCGCCACGGTCGTCGTATCCGAACGGCGTCACTTTGCCGTTACAATACCGCTTCGCATACGAGGTATAATTCTTCACGTACGCCGGACGCAACATCATGAGCTGGGAAAACAACTCTATCGGACGATTCAACGCCGGGGTACCCGTCACCAGCATCGCGTGACGAGCCGAACGCACCAAAGGGGTCATCGCCTTCGTGCGCTTCGTCTTACGCGATTTGACGTAGTGTGACTCGTCGCAGACCACCACATCGAATACACCCGTCGGTATCTTGAGTGCGCACAACATATCGTATGACACGATGCACGCCTCGCCCTCCAGTACCTCCTTGCCCTTCTTCACCAACTGACCGTCCAGGTCTAACCATTCCTTCAAAGCGTGCGTCCAATGATATCGTAGGTATGATGGACACACGACCAGCACGCGCGCCGGCAAACAGTGCCCAATGAAAGAGAGAGCCTGGCGCGTCTTTCCGAGCCCCATGTCGTCGGCCAATAGAACACGCCCACCGTAAACATCAAACGCCTGCTGCACGCCCTCTTTTTGGTAGGGAAATAGCGATGTCCAGAGTGCGGACGGGACTTTATTGGCATCGAAGGTGGACGGTACCACACGCCGACGCACATTCCACACGTGTGGCGGAATCTCGGACACCGTAAACTTGTCCGTGGTACTTTTGAGCGTCCGCAAATCGACCAAGGCCATGTCGAACGTCTTCCGCTTGTCGTTCACATGACACACCTTTTTAATGTGGTTGACGTCTTGTGTTGACATCTTGTACGTTTTCACGCGAATGGTATGGTCATCGACGATGGACAGTTGAATTTGTTTTTTCGGCTCTTGCTTGCGATAGAATCGTGGCATCTTTTACACGAATAACACAGCGTCATAATGAAATTAAAAAATGTGTTGCATTAGTTATTTTATTCCTCATTTTTATCCCATACCGCGCACATCAATGATTTTCTGATATTCTGACATGACGTGCTCGAGGTCTACTTCAATATCGTGGTCAATTATATCGAAAAAGATGTTGTTCACCACTGCAAAGTCTGATTCCGCTTTTAACAAATGGTGTACTTGACCCGCGACATTGAGCGTGGGTCGACCACTGTTTAGCCGTTCAACAATTCGACGGGTTAATTCCTTTTGGACGTTTTTTGTCGTTAGTTCTTCTGTCAGTTCAGGCTCGACTCTCGTCCCTGACCACCAGTCGCCGACGGTCTGCTTCATTGGTTTCACAATGTATTTCTCAACTTTGTCAACTGCCTGTTTGAGTCGCGGCTGTAAGGGTATATGATGCACCCCCAAACGTCTAGCCATATCGTTAATCTGTGGCTCCATGCCTTCGATGGCCGTCATCTTGCGGGCAACTTCCACCAATGGCGCCGAGTCGTCTAAACGCTTCAGAATTCTCGCAGTCAACGCCTTTTGGATGTTCTTGACTGCCGCTGTTGTGGCGACTGCCGACACCACACTGCCTAAGCGGAGGTTGTCTAGTCTCATATAAATTGTGATGTCCAGATCCAAATCTTCAGTACCCTCCATACCCGTAAGTTTATGTCCCAAAACGTCCGCTTCCAAAACCTCTGTAAGTCGTCTTCGTTGATTTCCCATGTCGCGAACATCCACAATATGTTGTGTCATTTTTATGAGGTTTTCCAACAGAGGTTCAATGGCGACCATTAGACCTATGCGTCGCGTCATGTCATCTACTTGAGATTGCATGCCTTCGATGGCCTTCATTTTCCTACAACTTTCTATGGCACCGGAGTCCTTCAATGTTTCACTCCATTTACATGCTGCTACCCCGTTCTTGAGAACGGACGACATTTTTTGCGACTGTGTAGAGGTTGCGAGTCTGCGCCTGTAATGTATCGCGCTGTTGGGTGCCTCGACGGCATCGAGCATTTTTGAATTGCTCGCAATAACCCTATCAACATTTTCGACAGCGGAATCGATAACGGGTCCCAACGATTGCATGATGCCTACGCGTCTTTCCAAATCGTTAATTTGCGGTTGCATTCCCTGCATCTGTTGCATCCAGTCTTCCATCCCGTCGGGAGTTCCCATCCAGTTCTTGGTTTCATTCAAGTTCTTAACTTCCATGGGCTGTGAACGCGAAGCACAATACGGTATCGGCAACACTATCTCTCCATCCCGTGTTTGTATAACGGCTTTATGTTTTTCGAAAAAGTCTTCGAAAACGGGCATGGTTTTGATGTTTTTGGCG
>JGI20158J14315_10001368_pt1 | contig 17881 bp, 21 predicted proteins | sample COG_08_FD_14315 | JGI IMG/M metagenome (IMG submission 14315)
CATTTATTAGAAATGGACGATAAAGATCCTAGTGAATTAGGGTTTGGACAATTTACAAAATTAATCCAAGAGTCAACTCCATTAACCTTATCAGGACTTTTGAGTAAAAAATTAGCTCTATGAGTAAATTAAAAAAACATTATGGTAGAATTTTAGAAATATCTGACGACCATAAACAAATAACCCTCCCAGATGGAAGATATTATCAACGGAATGGTGAATATTATCCTTCTGTAACTTACGTATTAAGTCATTATCCTAAAGGTAAATTTTTTGAGGATTGGCTTAAAAAAGTAGGTTATTCATCTGAATATATTGTTAAAAAAGCAAGTGAAGAGGGTACTCAAGTACATGAAATGATTGAGGATTATCTTAATGGTAAAGAATTAAAATTTTTAGAATATGGTATTCCTATGTACCCCCCACTTGTTTGGCAAATGTTTTTACGTTTTGTTGATTTTTGGGAAGAGTATAAACCTACATTAATTGAAGCTGAGGTTCATTTATTTTCAGATAAACTAAAAGTAGCAGGTACTTGTGATATGGTTTGTGAAATTAATGGTGAGTTATGGGTTATAGATTTTAAAACATCCAACCACCTCCAAACTACATATGACTTACAAACTGCCATCTATTCTCAATGCTTTGAAGAATGTTTTGGAAAGAAAGTTAATAGGACAGGTGTATTATGGTTAAAATCTTCAAAGAGAGGTCCTAAAAAAGGTATAATGCAAGGTAAGGGATGGGAAATGTATGAGTCAAAACGCACACAAGAAGAAAATTTAAACATATATGGAGCTGTAAGAACTCTATTTGATATAGAAAACCCAAACCACAAACCAGCATTCACCGAATTTCGCACCACAGCTAAAAGAGATTTGTAATATTTATAACAAATACTCTTTATGAAACTATATGATATTTTAAAAGAAATACAAGGTAAACCTAAAGCTATCATATTAGCGGGTGCTCCTGGTGCTGGTAAAGGATATATTTTAAGAGGTTTAGACTTGGGAAGTTTAAAAGTATTAAACGTAGATGACATTTATGTCCCTATGTTAAAAAAAGCTAATATAACTTTAGATTTAAAAAATGCTTCCCCTGAAGAAAGAAGTAACCAAGCTAAAGCAATGGCCGCGGCTAACAAAGAATTTAAGGGTAATTTAGCAACTACTATAGGAGGAAAAGAATCATTTATACTGGATGGTACAGGTGCATCATTAAAAGAAACATCTAAACTAAAGGATGAATTAGAAGGAGCAGGATATGAGGTATTTATGCTTTATGTTTATACTGATTTAGAACGTTCCCTAAAACAGAACCAAGATAGATTCGAAAAATCAGGAGGTGAAGATAGAAGTTTAGCCCCTGCTATAGTAATGAGAACATGGAAAAGTGTAACTCAAAATCATGCTCCTTATAAACAATTATTTGGTAACAATTTTGTATCTGTTGCTAATACTTTAGGGGATGAAAAGTTAACTGATTTAGAAGATATAGTAACTAAATATCTTACACCTTTTGATCCTAAAGGTACTAAACCCAAAACCCCTAAAGAGCAAGCTAGATCAGATGCTCGGAAAGCTAAAGATGCTGAAGAAATAAAAGCATTATTAAGTGATAAAGGAGTAAAAGATATTATAAATACTTCTGTATCGGCTGAAGAAGCACAATCTAAATTAAAATCCTTTTTAGCATGAATAGTCTAGTTGAAGCCTTAATTGAAGGTATTATAAGTGAAGATAAACAATCCAAGAAAAAAATAGTTGGAATGTTTGGTGGGGGTTTTAAACCACCTACGTCAGGCCATTTAGAGGTAGTAAAACGTGCTTTACAAGAAAATCCTGAAATGGATGCTTTAATTATATTAGTAGGTAGTGGTACACGAGATACGGTTACTCAATCTGATTCAATTGCTATTTGGAACATATATAAGAAACATCTTCCAAATAAAGTAAAGGTAATGGCCTCTCCTGATAATAAACCTCCTATTGGGGCTATATACTCTTATGCTAGGAAAAATCCCGATAAAGAAATTTATTATTTTGTGGGTGCTCGAGAGGGAAATGAGGAAGATTTTAAAGACATAGCAATTCGCACAGCATCACTTCGTAAAGGTAATCACCCTAATATTAAAGTTAAAGAAATAGTATCTAAAGGTGCAGTAAGTGGAACTAAAGCTCGAAAAGCATTATTAGCTAAAGATAAAGAAACATTCCTACAATTCCTCCCAGATATCCCTGAAGTAGATAAAATTTGGGATATACTTACAGACGTGGTTGAAGAACGTATTTCATTCAAACCCGAATTTGATGAAACAGAAGTAGAATTTATAGAGGATTTTGCAGATGATAAAATGCAACCTGATGTAGATATAGATTTATCAGGTCAACATTTTTTTGATAGATTAAATGATCCTAGAAATTATCCTGATATAGAACCTCATGAATTAGAAGATTTTTTTGAAAAGTTAGCAGATAAAAAGGATGAATTTATTGAATTCCTAAAAAAATATAAAGAAGTAGTAGCTAAAGATAAGGAAACTAATATTAATATTCCTTTTATGAAAATAGCAAATAAAGCTATAGCTAAAACTATTATGCGTAAGAAAAACTTTTTATCCCAAACACCTATTTTACCACTTGAAGAAGGTAGATATGATGCTGAAGTTACTATGATATCTCGTATGGTAGTAAATGTTTTTAAGGATACTTTTGGTAAAAAATATGAGGATAAATTTGAAGATGCTGGTGAATTACGTGATGATACTTATGACTTAGAAACATATTTTTACCCCACTCCTTTTAGTGAATTAGGCCCTATTCCTTTTATAGTAAATGCTGCAGGTGATGAAGATGGAATAGCAATCCAAGTCAACTACAACCCAGATTCATTCCCTAAAGCATATAACGAATTAATCCCAGAGCTTAAAGATGCTATAAGACATGAGCTAGAACATACGGCACAAGGGCGATTTGATAAAGGAGTTAAATCTGATGGAACAAACCAAGATGATTTACCTTTATTTGATTATCTTACTCTAGATTATGAAATCCCTGCTTTTGTTCAAGGATTATATAAAAAAGCAAAAACTAAAAAAATTACATTTACTAAAGCTTTACAAGATTTTTTAGATGAAAGGATAGAAGAATTAACCCCTGATGAAGAGGCTAAAGTTAAAAAGATTTACACAGATTATGCTAAAAAGAATTTACCTGCTGTTCAATTAGATGAAGCAGACCCCAAAAAAGGTACGGGCAAAAAACCAAAAGGATCAGGACGTAGATTATACACTGATGAAGATCCTAAAGATACAGTAGGTATTAAATTTTCTACTAAACAAGATATAGTTGATACTTTAAATAAAACTTCATTCAAAAATAAATCACATGCCCGCCAATCACAGGTTATTAATTTAATCCATCAAAGAACTAGAGCGGCATATGGTAGAGCTAAAAAACCTGAAGTTAAAAAACGTTTAAAAACTGCTTTAGATTATATTACTAAACGTAAAGAGGCTTCTAAAGCTAAAACTCAACGTTTAAAAAAACAAAAGGCAAATGAAAATATTGCCCCTAACCATGATCAAAAGTCATCTCCTTATGGTTCTGGGTATAAACCTTTAAAGGAAGAATTAGCTCCTCACATTATTTCATTAACCCAATTTATGGGCAGTAATGGTTTAAATTTAAAACCCTATCCTAAAGTTAAATTTATAGATAATGATGCTGAAAACTCACAAAATATTTTTGGAAAAACAGCATATTATGACCCTAATCAACAAATAGTAGCTTTATATACAATGGGAAGACACCCCAAAGATATATTACGTTCATACGCCCACGAATTAATTCACCACCACCAAAACTTAAATAATAAATTAGACCATAGTCAAACTACTAATACTAATGAAGATGATGCATTAGATAAAATTGAACGTGAGGCATATGAAAATGGTAATATATTATTTAGAAACTGGGAAGACTCAATAAAAAACCAATAATATGACAACACAAGAATTTATAGATGCTGTAAACGATGAGTATGATATTGAAACTCTCGAATTGATGCAAGGGTTAATTAATAAAAGATTAACATTGCTTAAGACTATGGCAGATGCAGTCTCTAGAAAACAAATAAAAGGCTTTAAAAGATGAATGATAATGTTTTAAAAAAAGAATTCTCTAAAAAAGATGTACAACGTGCCCGTAACCTAGTTACAGGAGATACAGGAGCACGTACAACTGAAGGAATAGGTTATACTAAAAAACACGAACATCACGAAGAAGGTGAAGTTTGGGAAGAAAATGGTAGAAAGTGGACCATCAAAAATGGTATAAAACAAAATATTACCAAAATGGACAAATTTAAAAAAATGGGTAAAATGCCCTTGTTTTGCCCTGAATGTAATATTTTAATGAAGAAGGAATTAGATAAAAAAGTATACCCTGCTTACCAGAAATGTTTTGATTGTATTATAGATTATGAAGCTGAATTAGTAAGACAAGGTACTTCTGAAGAATATTTTAAAGAGTTACGTAATAATCACATTCAATCAACAATAGATAGTTATAAATCTTTTGTAAAAGATAAAATAAAAGAATCTAATAATAATTTTGTTACTGAAGCAGGAGATGTAGAAAATTGGAGGGGAGGTAAAAGTAAAGAACAAGTAGAACAAGAACTTCAAGAAGGATTAGAATTTCTTGAAAACTTAAAGGTTAAATAATTTTACATATTTATCGGCAACATGGCTCTCCAAGAAAAAAAAATTGAAGTAGATGATAAAACATTGTTTCAAGTAGATTTAGGACATCTCCTAGATAAACATGTTGTTAAAGAAACAATTAAATCTGTTCTTTCTGAAAAAAAGAAAAAACGTGATAGATGTCTTCGCATAGCAGATCGCAAATTTAAAAAAGCATCTGCATATAAAAGTGGAGCTGTTGTTAGATGCCGTAAAGGTAATATTTGGAAAGGTTTAAAAGAAGAACAAATAACAATACAAGAAATTGTTGATATCCTTTTAGAAAAAGAAAGCCTTAACAAATGGTTTAAACGCTCAGGAGCTAAAGGTAAAGAAGGAGGATGGGTTGATTGTAATGCTCCTGATGGTAAAGGGGGGTATAAAACTTGTGGTAGAAAAAAAGGTGAAAAACGTGCTAAGTACCCTGCATGTAAACCCACACCATCAAAATGTAAAGATAAAGGTAAGGGTAAAACATGGGGTAAAAAAGCCGCTAAATCTAAAAAATAATAAAATGAAAAGATCTGAATTTAAAGAATATTTAAAGACTGAAATTCTAAAAATGAATGAAGCTAGCATAGAAGTAGATAGTGCTGAAAAAGCTGCTGAAGTAGCTAAAGAAGTTCCCAATGCTAACATAAAAGTAACTGAATTTAAAAAATATCTTCGTAATGAAATTTTAGCTGAAATTGCAGAACAAGAAGAGGAAGAAAATGTTGGATTAGAAGATCTTGATGGAGAAGAAGAAATTGAAGCTACCATTGATGAACCTGTAGTAGATAAAGCTTTAACATTAGATGATATAGGTGATACTCTAATTAAATTAGCCAGACAAGCTAAAGATGTAGACGAAAGGGAATTAGCTAACCAAATCCTTAATTCTGCTAAATTTGCTAAGAAAACTGAATTTAAAAAGGTAGAAAAAGACGCTGGTATAGGAGACGAAGAGGTATAATGGCTAAAAAGAAAACCAAATTAGAAAAGATGTCTAAAAAAGAAAGGACATCATTAGCGTATGCCCTATCTACTAATTTGGCTAAACATGGTAAACCTCAAACACCCAAAAATGAACGAAAGCTTACTAAGGGTGAAATAAATAAAAAAGAAAAACACATGGGTGAGTTTAAAAAGGCTTTTGATTTAGAAGAAAGCATCTTAATGGCTTTAGCACAACAGGCAATGAAAAATAGAGGAGTAACACCCCGCACTGCTCGTAGAACAACCCAAGATGAACTTGAACCAGGGTACAATTTTTATACCGGAAAAACAGAACCTGTTAATAAGGTAAAAGAGGAATTAAAAAACCCCAAAAAAGCTGATTTAAATAAAGATGGTAAACTTTCTTCTTATGAAGAAAAAAGAGGAGCAGCTATCGAAAAAGCTACAACTAGTGAACACCACCTTAAAGGAAACCCAAATGCTAAGTATGTAGCAGTTTATGGTGGTAGTGGTTGGTTTGATGTTTGGGAAGGTGAACCATTTGATCAAACTGGTGAAAAAGGTGTTCTTGTAGGTAAATTTGGCACTGAAAAAGATGCTGTAGAGTATGCAAATACTAAAAATGCTGAACAAGGAAAATTAAATGAAGCCCCAGGATCTACATTAACCCTATCTAAATCGGATATGGAAAAATTACATAAAGATAAGGAAATAGAAATAGAGGGTCATAAAATCTTGTTTAAGGAAGCAATGGATATTAATGATCCTATTTTAGTTAAGCAAAGAGCAGATAAAATGAAGCGTGAAAAAGAAGCTAATGCTCCTAAATCTAAACCTAAAAAATCTATTAATCCTAATTATAAAGCAATTAAAAATGCTTCTAAAATTAAATTTTTAGAAAAAGAAAAAGCCCAATTAATGAGGGATATGGAGCAGGAAGCAGAACCAGAAGGAGGACCAATTGCAGATAGATATGGGGCCCAATTAAATCGTATTGATAAGGCTATTGAAAAATTAAGAAGATAATGCAAAAGTCTGAATTTATAGCAAAAATAAAAACCCTTGCCAAAAAGGTATATGCTGAAAAAGCTAACCCAATGACCCCACCTGAGGATATTGAAATTAGCCCCTTCCCAGTACTAGATCAATTTCCTCCCTTAAAATCCATAATGGATGATTTATTTGATTTTCAATATGAACCTTTTGTAAAAGATATAGAATGGGTTTCTCCACGCCCTACAACTTTTAGGGTTATGCTTGTAAATGGGGCTGATTTTTATTTAGTTTACGAAGGTAAAGATGATGATAAAGGACTATTTATAGCTCAAGTCTCAGGTAAAAAATATTGGTTAGAATCTTTACCTGAAGAACAACAAGCATCAGATGCTATTGCCCGTCTTTTAAGATATAATTATGCTAATACTGGTAAATCCGCTAATACAGAAAATGAAGAATTAGAAGATACTCTTGGGGGAGGCATAGGAGGTACAGAAGAATTATCAGTAGATGATACTATAAATGATGATGGAGTACCAGCAACTGTAGATGATTTATAATGAATATAATAGAACAATTTTTACGTAAAGTTTCATATAAATTTCCTAAAGGGTATCCTGACATTAATGACGCTCAGGATATGCTTATGTTAGAAGGAATATTAAAAGAAATGGGTATACCTTTATTAGAAGTTACTCAAGAATATGATGCTAGAATTAAACAAGTTTTAGGTATCGATACCATCCCCCAATGTCAAACAAAAGTTGAGGTTGGAAAGAATTTTGCTCTTAAAGGCAAAGATTTAGAAGTTTGGGAACAATTATTTCCTTCTTTACCATTAAAAAAAGATGGTAAAACACCCACAGCGGGTGCTGGTAAAGGAGAAATTTCTACATATTGGGTTTACCAACACAATAAATCTCCTATAGAAACTTCTGATGGTAGAGGTGGTCAAGATCCTGACTTACTGATAGGAGGATTGGGGGTTGAAATTAAATCTTACGATTCTTCTGCTATCACATTAGGTAAATTTGCTGGTGATAAAAGTAGTGTTGGGTTACTAAACCAAGTATTAGGCGTTTTATCCCTCTTTTCAAAGGATGAAATCAGAGCTAACACAGGTAACTTTAAAGGATCAGACTTGCTAGCAGGATTTAAAGTAATCTCTGGACTACTTTCAGCAGATGAATTAAAAAATTTAACTGCAACCCAACCATTTTTAAGTAAAATTAAAGTATTATATAGTAACTTAGGTCTTCCACAAGATGCCACAGCAGAACAAGCAGTTACTGCCTTGTTAAGAAAAGCTCTTTGGACTAAATTATCTAAAAAACCTAATTTAGATAAACCTGTTGGGTATATACTTAATGTGTCTGCTGATGGTAAAGGCACCTACTATAAAATAACAGAAGATAGTATTAAATCCCTCCCCGATGATAAAATTATAAATGGAGTAGAAGTTAAGTCTTCTGAAATAATTCTAAAAACCAAAATACTTTTCTAATATGTTACACCAATTTATACACGAAGCACTAAAAGGATATAAAGCCCCTAAAAAATCATGTTCATGTGGGTGTGGCGGTTGTGATTCAACACCTAAACTTGCATTATTGGAGACTAAAGCGCCTATAAGCGAAGGTCTACGATATCACATCGATAATGACATTTCATTGCAGGAGAATGTATTTAGAATAGGATCTAAAAAATATTTACAATTATTTGCTGAAGCTCGTATGTTAAATGAGTGGGGTACTATTAGCCTAGATGAAAATAGTAAATTCCTTATTGAAAATACTGATATTGGTAAATTTGGGATTTATGAAGATAAAAAAGTCCCACTTGATTTACCTGCTGTAAATGAAGAAGAATTAGACGAAGCTAAAAAGAAAAAGAAAAAAGAAAAAAAGGATCCACCTATTGGAAAACCAAAACGTGGTGGTTCAAAAGCATATTATGTTTATGTAAGGGATCCTAAAACTAAAAAGGTTAAAAAAGTTTCATTTGGATCTGGAGGATTAAGAGCCAAAATCAGAAACCCTAAAGCAAGAGCAGCATTTGCAGCTCGCCACAACTGCAAGAACAAAAAAGACAGAACTAAAGCAGGATACTGGAGTTGCAACCTCCCAAGATATGCCCCTGCACTTGGTTTAGGAAATAAAATGAACACTTATTGGTAATGGATCCTTACATTGATAAAAATAATATAAGAACATTTACAGAAGACGTAGATCCAATGTCATTAATTTGGCATGAAGATCAAGAAGATAGAACAATAGAAGTTATAGAAAGTAATGGATGGAAGTTTCAATTTGATGAAGAAATTCCATTTGAACTTAAAGAAAATAGTAGTTTTGACATCCCTTGTGGATATTTACATCGCGTAATAAAAGGTAGTGGAAATTTAACAATAAAAATTATAAAAAAATGAATACTCAAGAGTTATTTGAACAAATCGAAGATTTATATGAAACATTTAAATCAGAACATGATGGTAAATCTAAAGCAGCACATGGTAGAGCTCGTAAAGCTTTAGGTGAAATTAAAAAATTAGTAACTGAATATCGCAAAGCCTCAGTAGCCGAAGATAAGAAGTAAAAAACATATAGGCTAGATTCATATCCTAGTCGATTATAAAAAAAAATTCGAGAGATGTGGCCTCATTAATTTGGGGCCACATCTTTTTGTTCGTATATTTACATAATTTCAATACAATAATGGAAAAAATAGTAATAATTGGAGCCGGTGTAGCAGGTGTAAATGCTGCAACTAAATTAGTTGATAATGGGTATGATGGGAGTCGTATTACTATTATTGATATGGGTAATGATCCCTACAATCGTAAACCTGAAGAAGTAATGACAGGTTTTATGGGTGCTGGGGGTTGGAGTGATGGTAAACTTACATATCACACTTCAATAGGTGGTCATTTGACTAAATATACGGGTGATGAAAAAGCAATGGAGTTAATGGATCAAGTGATTAACAATTTTAAGCGTTTTCACCCCAACCCAGAAGAAGTACAATGCTCAAACCCAGTAGCAGAACCAGATTTTATTAAACCCTATTTTGGGCTACGCTTATTTCCAGTATGGCACGTTGGTACAGATTATCTACACGAAATTGGTAAAAATTGGTACGATTACCTTTGTGGTAAAGGTGTTAAATTTGTATGGAATACTAAAGTAACAAAAGTTGACTTTGAAGGAGATTATGTTACTGCAGATCGTAGATACTTTTATGATAGATTAATTTTTGGAGTAGGAAAATCAGGTATTGACTTTGGTAAGCAACTAGCTGAACAATATGAATTACCCACCGAGCCGAAACCAGTACAAATTGGTGTGCGATTTGAAGCACCACAAAAACACTTTCAAAAACTTATTGATGTAAGTTATGATTTTAAATTATATCGTAAGTTTGAGGATGAGGGTGTATCACTCCGTTCATTTTGTACTAATAACAATGCGGCATATGTAGCACTTGAAGAAACATATGGTGATTATAGCTACAATGGTCATGCCAAAAAAGACGAAGCATATCGTAATGATATGACTAATTTTGGCATTTTGATGGAAGTTAAGGGTATTGATAAACCTTTTGAGTGGTCCCGTGAATTAGTTTCTAAAGTACAAAAAGTAGATATTGTACCTGGTGAAGGTGCTAATGGTAAAAGAGCACAAGGACGCTTTCAAAGCAAATACAAAGCAGGTTTATATTACTCACCCTGGAAGGAACCAGGATTAATTAATCGTTTAAAAACTAAAACATCTGAAGGTGACTGGGTAAAAGCTCATTATATTGATGATGAACAATTAAATAAAGTTCGCGAACATTTTAAAGGGTATTTTCAATATATTGAAGATTTTATTGAGGATATGAAAAAAGTATTTCCAACTTTAGGTGATGATTGGGGTATGTATATTCCTGAAGTTAAATATCTTTCACCGGAACCACTTGTAAGTTATCAAGATTTAAGTTTAACTACCTACCCTAATATCCATTTTGTGGGTGACGCTTTAAGCGCAAGAGGCATCACAGTATCGGGGGCACAAGGTACCTTAGTAGCAGAAAATATATTAAAATATCAATAATGGGGAAGAAAAACGAATGGCCTGAGCCTAAAAAAACAACAACACCTGAGGGGACTATTTTATATCATTGGGATGGTAAACTTCACAATTGGGAAGGACCAGCTCTCATACCTCAGGGTGTAAAACGCCTAAGAGAATATTATCTTTATGGTATATATCATACTGAAGAAGAATGGAAAGAAAAAAAACGAGATCGAACAGGATTACCTTGGTACAAGAATCCTGCAATGCGTGAATCGGCAAGACAAGGAGGATAATGAAAATTGGATTTACAGGGACAATGAGTGTAGGGAAAACTACATTAGTAAATGCTCTTAAAGATGTACCTGAATTTAAAGATTATAAATTTGCAACTGAACGTAGTGCATATTTAAGTTCACTAGGTATTCCTTTAAACCATGAAACTACTATTGAAGGTCAAACTATATTTTTAGCAGAACGCGTAAGTGAACTTATGCACCCCCAAATTATTACAGATAGAACTATTTTAGATGTAATGGCATTTACTAAATGTGCTAAAAAAATAAGTATAATGGATGGTGATTCATTTGAAAAGTATGCTTCACGTTTTATTAAGCAATATGATCATATATTTTATATTTCACCTAAAGGGATAGATATAGAAGATAATGGGGTTAGAGAAACTAATTCTGATTATAGAAATGAAATAGATGAAACTATTCAAAAGTTGCTTTTAAAACATCATCCTAGGGCTTATGAGGCTAGTGATCTTTATTGTCCTTACAAACTTAAAGGTACTACTGAGGAACGTATTGGACAAATAATGAAAGTTATATACCCTTAATATTTATAACCATGAAAAATAATGTAATATCCATTGGATTAGGAATAATTACAGGATTAGTTATTGGGATAGGATTAACTTGGTACATAACAAATGACTTTACCACTCAAGCTGTAATAGATGCTGAACTTAGGTTTAATCAACTTTTAGAAGAAGAAAAAGCAAAATATGAAGATGAATTAGGTAAAGTAACCCAAATCCAAGAAAATTTAGAACATAACTTAGCTTCTGCAGAAATAGCTATAGATAGTCTTAATATCACTATTGATACTAGAAGTAAACAGCTAAACCAAATCAAAAGAAAATATGTTAAAAAATTATCTGATATTGATAGTATGTCTCATAATGAGCTTACCGACTTTTTCGCAAAACGATACCCCAACTAACTTAGTTTGTCTTCCAACAGAACAAGCTAGGTCAGTGGTTGCTGATCTTACGGCCTATGATTTTTGCCAGCAAGAAAGAGATTCTTTAAAGGCAGAAATCAATGACCTATACAATATTATAGAACAAGATTCACTTTTGTTAAAAACATACCAAACATCTACAGATTCATTAATTTTGTTAAATAAAGAATGTTATAACCAAAATATTAATCTTAATCTAGATTTAGATAATAAAGATCAAAAAATTAAATCACTTAAAAGTACTCGAAATATAACTATTTTAACTACTTTAGCGAGCATTTTAACACCTATTTTATTAAGTAAAAATTGAGTGATTTAAAACAAATAATAAGACAAGAATACGTAAAGTGTGCTCAAGATCCTATACACTTTATGAAAAAATATTGTATGATTCAACATCCTCAAAGGGGTAGAATCAACTTTCATTTATACCCTTTTCAAGAAAAAGTACTTAAATTATTTCAAGATAATCCTTACTCAATTATACTCAAATCCCGCCAGTTAGGTATATCTACATTAACTGCGGGATACTCTTTATGGTTAATGATTTTCCACAAAGACAAAAATATTCTTTGTATTGCTACTAAACAAGAAACCGCTAAAAATATGGTTACAAAGGTTAAATTCATGTATGAGAATTTACCTTCTTGGCTTAAAGTAGATTTTGAAGAAAATAATAAATTAACACTCCGATTAGAAAATGGTTCCCAAATCAAAGCCACCTCAGCATCTAGTGATGCTGGTAGATCAGAAGCAGTATCCCTTTTGTTAATTGATGAGGCGGCATTCATTGAAAATATTGGTGAAATATGGGCCTCAGCCCAACAAACCCTTGCTACAGGTGGGGGATGTGTAGCACTTTCTACTCCTTATGGTACGGGTAATTGGTTTCATCAAACTTGGACTAAAGCCGAAGCTAATGAAAATGAGTTTTTACCCATTAAATTACCTTGGGATGTACACCCCGAACGAGACCAATCTTGGAGAGATAGACAAGACGAACTATTAGGAGATCCTAGAATGGCAGCTCAAGAGTGTGATTGTGATTTTAGTACTTCGGGAGATATAGTATTTTACCCCGAATACCTTGAATTTATTGAAAAAACTACTATTAAAGAACCCCTTGAAAGACGTGGTGTAGATCAAAACTTATGGATATGGCAACCCGCAGATTATAGCCGTTCATATATGATATCTGCTGACGTAGCTAGAGGAGATGGTAAAGATTATTCGGCATTTCATATCTTTGATGTTGAAAGTGCGGTACAGGTAGGGGAATATAAGGGACAAGTATCAACTAAAGATTTTGGTAATATATTGACTGCGATTGCGACTGAATATAATAATGCCATGTTAGTAGTAGAAAATGCTAATATAGGATGGAGTACTATTCAAACTATTATAGACAAAAATTACCAAAATTTATATTACTCCCCCAAATCAGAAACAATAGACGTAGATTCTTATTTAAGAGCATCAGGCAGAACTTCAAATATGACTGCTGGGTTTACTATGTCATCAAGAACACGTCCTATGGTGATAGGTAAATTTCAAGAATATGTTGCTGATAAGGGTGCTACAATCCAATCTAAACGTTTATTAGAAGAGATGAAAACGTTTATTTGGAAGTATGGTAGAGCAGAGGCTCAACAAGGTTATAATGATGATTTAGTAATGAGTTTCGGTATTGGTCTATATGTACGAGATACTGCACTTAAATATAAACAACATGGAGTAGATATTACAAAAGCTGCTTTAGGATCTATCTCAAAAGGTCAAACTCCTTATAAAGGAGCCTATTTTTCCACAGGAATGGATAATCCCTATACCATGGATAATGGAGCAGGGGGGAAAGAAAATTTTAGTTGGCTTTTATAATATTTATTCATATATTAATATACTATGGCTGATACAACAGTATTTACAAGATTAAAAAGGTTATTTTCTACGGATGTTTTAATTCGTAATATAGGGGGTAGTAAATTAAAAACATTAGATTTTAGTCACTACCAACAAACGGGACAGGTTGAAACTAACTCAATGGTAGATAGATACAATAGATTGTATACTACTAACCAAATGCCGGTTTATAATCCTGCGTTAAATTATCAAGTACTAAGAACCCAATTATACTCAGATTATGAAGCTATGGATACAGATGCTATTATTGCTTCTGCTCTTGATATATTAGCTGATGAGTCCACTCTTAAAAATGCTATGGGTGAAGTTCTTCAGATTAAATCTTCCGATGAAAATCTCCAAAAAATTCTTTATAATTTATTTTATGATGTTTTAAATATAGAATTTAATTTATGGATGTGGATCCGCCAAATGTGTAAACATGGTGATTTTTTCTTAAAACTTGAAATTGCAGAAAATTTTGGCGTATATAATGTAATACCTTATACCGCTTATAACATTATTAGAGAAGAAAAAATTAGTGAAACTAATAACCATAATGTAGAAGTTAAATTTAAATTTGATCCTGATGGGTTAAGTGGAGGAGGTGAATATGGGGGTTACTTTGGGGGAATGTCATCATCATCTTCATCAAGTAAAGGAGGAAGAGCTATATACTTTGATAATTACGAAATTGCCCATTTTCGCCTTTTATCAGATGTAAATTACCTCCCATATGGTAGAAGTTATATAGAGCCTGCCCGTAAATTATTTAAGCAATATACTTTGATGGAAGATGCTATGTTAGTACATAGAATTGTTAGAGCACCTGAAAAAAGAATATTTTATATAGATATAGGAAACATTCCACCTGCTGAAGTTGAAAACTTTATGCAAAAAACTATATCTACAATGAAACGTACCCCTTATGTTGACCAACAGACAGGAGAGTATAACCTAAAGTATAATATGCAAAATCTCTTAGAAGATTTTTATCTTCCTATAAGAGGAGCCACAGGAGAAGCTACAAAAATAGATACTTTACAAGGTTTAACTTATGATGGCATTCAAGATGTTGAATATCTAAGAGATAAGTTATTTGCTGCTTTAAAAATTCCAAAAGCTTTTCTTGGATATGATGAAAATGTAGAAGGTAAAGCTACATTAGCAGCTGAAGATATTAGATTTGCACGTACTATTGAACGCATCCAAAGAATTATACTCTCAGAATTGTATAAAATAGCAGTTGTCCATCTTTATACTAAGGGGTATGATGGTGATGATTTAGTTAATTTTGAACTTAGCTTAACTACCCCTTCAATAATATACGACCAGGAAAGAGTTGCATTAATGAAGGAAAAAATGGATTTGGCTCAACAAATGATGGAAACCAAATTATTCCCCTCAGATTACATATATGATCATTTATTCCATATGAGTGAAGATGAATATAATGAATTTAGAGATTTATCTAGAGAAGATGCTAAACGTGAATTCAGATTAAGCCAAATAGAAGCAGAAGGTAACGATCCTTTAGAAACAGGACAATCATATGGCACCCCACATGATTTAGCTTCACTTTATGGTAAGGGCAGGTATTATGATGATCCTGACAATGTGCCCGCAGGCTATGACGAAAAAGATTTAGGACGTCCTGAAGAAAAAGTTTCTAACATTAACACACAAGATGGTAATTTTGGTAAAGACAGATTAGGTGTTAAGAGAATGAAGGATATTGATAAAAACGATTCTGATTCAATTAAACCTTCATATAAAGGTGGGTCTCCTTTAGCATTAGAAGCTAAGACAACATACCTCCAAAACAAAGAAATGCTTAAAAAAATCCCAGTTAATCGCAAACAATTGGTATTTGAACAAGATGAGTCATTATTAGATGAAGGTAACTTAAAGGAATAAAAATCCTTATATATTTATAAAAAAGCCTATCGATGAAAATCAAACATTCTAAGTATAAAAATACAGGTCTTTTATTTGAATTGCTAGTAAGGCAAATTACGGCTGATACTCTTGGGAATAGTGAATCTCCTTCATTAAATATTTTAAAAAAATCATTTGCTAAAACTGAATTAGGAAAAGAATATAAATTATATGAATCTTTATTTAAAAATAAAAACTTAAGTGAAGGTAGGGCCGATATTACTTTAAATACTATATTAGAAGCATCTCGTAAATTAAATAGAAGTACTTTAAGAAGAGAAAAGTATAACCTAATTAATGAAATACGCAAACATTATAATTTAGAAGAGTTTTTTAAACATCAAGTGCCTAACTATAAGGGGTATGCTGCTTTCTACAAGCTAATAGAAATATACAACTCAGATAAACTTTCAGAAACAGATGAAATTATTTCTAATAAAATAACTATATTAGAACAATTGACAGAAAAACCTATTAGTGAAAAAAAGGTTAAACAAGATTTAGTTGAAGAATTTTCTAAGTATGATAAAGATTTAAGAGTACTTACTTATAAGGTAATGCTTGAAAAATTTAATGGTAAATATGCTAATTTAAATGCTGGACAAAAAGAAGTATTAAAAGAATTTATTAATTCTATTGATAACACTCCACGTTTAAAAGAAATATATAATGCTAAAATTAATGAGCTAAAAATATCTCTTAAAAGTTTTTCTCAAAAGACAAAGGACGAAGTTACTAAAATAAAATTAACAGAAGTCATTAATTTACTCCAAGAAATAGATAAAGGTTCTAAAATTAATAATGATGATTTAATTAATCTTCTTCAATATTATGAATTAACTGAAGAATTATCTAAAATAAATAATGGCTAAAATCATCAAACCTAAAGATCTAAACCCTGCATTCCTTAAAAGAATTGAGGATAGATATGGTCCTGTTAGCAACGATGATTTTTTTTCGGATAATTTAGATACTTATTTTAAGGCTGATAAACCTGAAGAAAGAGGTGAAGGTGGGGGTATAACTAATAAAGTTATTAAGCTTCCTAGTTTTATTGAATTATTTAGTACCTTAGATAATGCTAAAGAAATTGCTAAAGATTTAAGTATTACAAAAGATTTAAAAAGTGATACTGCATACCAATCTCAAGCAAAACAAGTAGCCAAAACCGCTAACGACTTTAGGACATTTTTTAGAAACAATTACCCAGATCAATATTCTATGGTAAGATCCCAAGTTAAAGAAATTAGTACATCTGGGGCAGCAGGTGGTTACTTAACAAAGTATGCATATCGAAAAAAAGGTTCTCCTGCTAATATCTCACAATATACATCAATAGGTTATAAACCTGTTAATCAAAAAGAACTTAGGAAAAAATCTAAGGGATTTGATTATGTAGATTTGTATAAAGACTAATATTTATCAATATGAAGACACTTCAAGAACAATATAATTTAATTAAAGAAGGAAAAGGACACAAAAGTGTTTTTTTAAAAGAAGCAAAACGTTTGTTTCCTAATATTGTCCCTAATGCTGCTACTTATAATCAAACTGCTAAACTATTAAAACAACGCAGTGTAATTAGCGAGAATATTTTCCCTTTAATGCCTTCATCTGGTTTAAATCCTTTTACTACATTTGACAAGTATGTTAATGAAGAAGTAAAAGCAGATGAAAAAAAGACTACTAAAAAAGTAAACCAGGCAGAAACTGCAGGGTATGATTATAAAGATCCTAAAAATTTAAATAATCAAATTTTCGATCAATACCTTAATGGTTTAAGGGTTGAAATGGAAAAAGATCCTAAATTAACTATGGATGAAGCTAAAGAAGTAGTTGCTAAAAACTTAGAAAAAGATCCTATTTTTTACACTAAAAATGCTGCTTTTAAAGTAGATGGATTAGGTTACGAAGAATCAAAACAACAAGGTGAACCCACTGGAAAACACAAATCCTCCGGCTACGGAGACTTAAAAGAAAATAAAATGAGCAAATCAGAAGATTTAAAAGAATTATTAGAAGAGGCTGTAGCTGGAATACCATCTATTGGTAACCCATT
>JGI20158J14315_10001371_pt1 | contig 17869 bp, 9 predicted proteins | sample COG_08_FD_14315 | JGI IMG/M metagenome (IMG submission 14315)
GAGAGAGAGAGAGAGAGAGAGAGAGAGAGAGAGAGAGAGAGAGAGAGAGATTATCTATTAATGACCAATTCATGTGCATGTACGTTAAAATAGCGCGCGTCATTTTCGCGAAGCAAAGAAGAAGAGTTTGGCGATGAACGCTCGCGCTCGCACATTTTTTGTTTAGAACTATGATTTTAAAATGCTATCGAATGTATATATATAACTATTACGTGGCTCTCTTGGCAACGTTTCGCATCCCGGCACCGACGCAACTCAAGAACACGGTCCCACTTTCCGGTTCCGGCTGGATGTTAAACGTGACCCCGAAAAACGCGCGGATGGTGCGCAAGCACTGAATACTTCTCGGCGTGAGTTGGCCTAAACGCACGCGGCATATTTGGTCTGGAGAGCACGCTAATAAGGTTAAAACTAAAGCTTGGTGGGAAGAGTCGCAGACGCCGCCGCGTTGGATTTCGGAAACGAGCGCTTCGGCGCATTCGCGACCGTAATCTTCCGGGGTTTTTTGCGATTGATCTTCTTCCTCGGCGTTTTCTTCGTGGTCTTTAGTATTCGTACCGCCCCGATGATCCAACAACAACCGCCCTTCGTCTTCTTCCTTCTCTCGCTCCTTTCTGGTGCTCGCGCTCGAACAATCGCTCCCTAAAACGCACCCTTCCGTCGTCTCCGCGACTAACGATATCCCATACGCCGGCGAGTTCCCTCCTTCCTTCCCGTTGTGATGGTCGGTGAAAATATACACGTCCGGTAAAAAATTATTCAAAACGCCTCGGGCGCCATCGACTAATCTATTCGCCATTTGCGGTGGAATCCTCGCCGTAAAGGCGACGCCTCTGACTCGTTTAACCAACCCTTCGGTAACCCAATCGATTCCCCCGGGTAACTCTTTCGCGATTGGAAACGACAACTTCACCTCGCCGCCGCCGTCCGGCGGACACCCTCTCTTGGCGACGTGCAAACTCAACCCGTCGTCGCATCCGAACCGTTTCTTCAACATCGGCAACGTCACCGTCCGAAACGTATCCACGCTCACCTCCTCGTCGTCGTTGGTCAAACCAAACAAGGTTATTTCCATCGGTTTCTTCCCGAAAATCCCAATCGCGCACAACGCCTCTACATAGTACCCCAAACCTCTCCCCAAACCGCAATCGTGCGTCAATCGTTTCCCGCCGACGATAACCCCGGGTTTGTACTTCAAACTCGTCCCGGATTCGTTAATAATGATTTCTGACCCGTTCGTTATCTTGTCCAAAAGGCGTAACAATGAAGCCTCGTACTCTCTGAGACCCGGGTTCGACGTTCCCTGCGCGCGAATGTCGTCGATGCGAACCGCGCGACTCGTCAACGTCGCGCACACCAAACGGTGGCGAAGGTTTCTGCTGCCGGTGAAACGCACGTAGTCCGTTTTACCGAGATTGTTGAGAGGCATCGCGTAGTACTCTTCGCTGAATGTATTCGTAGGAGTCACACACAAAGCGGAAGACAAAGAAGAAGAAGACAAAGAAGAATGAAGACTTGACGGCGGCTTTACGAGAGGAAGAAAGCGACGTGACGATGATGGATGACGATTGAAACGGTTTTACTACTCACAACAACCCAACTCTTCTTCTCTTTCACATGAATTAATCATCAGTGGTTCCAAACGCTCTGTCTCCGGCATCCCCTAACCCGGGGAGGATGAATCCTTCCTCGGTGATATTCTCGTCGATCATGGCGGCGTACACGACCAATCCGGGAAAGGTTTCGCTCAACTTTGTCAGCGCCGGCGGCGCGGCGACGCAACACATCACTCGCACGTTCTTCACGTCCGCGCCTTTATCCAGAACGTCTCGAACGGCTCTGACTATTGTCCCTCCAGTCGCTAACATCGGATCCGAAATCAAAACCTTATCTTCCTTCGAGAACCCGGCTTTGGGTAACTTGTCCAAATACTTCGTCGCCTCTAACGTTTTCTCGTCTCGCGCGTACCCGAGATGGTACGTTTTCGTCGTCGGTAAAACCTCGTGCGCTTTCTCCACCAAAGTCAACCCGGCTCTCAATATTGGCACGATCGATATCGGTTTCGTCGGGTCGACCACTTCCACGTTCGCCACCGCGAGCGGGCCTTGCACTTGCGCCTCGTACGTCTCCAACCAGTCTCGGCTGAGTTCGTAGAGTAAAATTTTCCCAATCTCCGCCATGGCGGATCGAAAAAGCGCGGACGGAGACGCCGCGTTTCTCGCGACCGCGAGCCAGTGCTTTAACAAAGGGTGCGGGGGGACGTATATCAGCATCTGGTTCGGGTTTGGTTTCGGAGACGACGACGGTGATGACGACGATGCTTTTGTTCTCACTCCTAGTCTCGTTTCTCCTCTGTCCGCCGTTGGATGATGATGACGATGATGATGTTGACGAAAACGATGTCGTCGCGATCTGTGAGTTTCAAAACATCCTCCATCGCTTTTGTTGCTCGAAGACGAAGAGCACGAACGCATTCTTTTTGCTATTATTGCTGCTCTCGTCGATGATGATGATGGTGTTGTTGTTGTTGTCATTGTTGTTCTCGACATCAACGACATCTCGATGCTCAAAAGTGGATAAAATGGAAAAACTTTTCTCCACTTTTTGCATCATCGTTCGCCGGGTTTCGTCGCGAGTTTGTTTTCTTTACGCGCGACGCACGCTCAGTATATAGTCAAAACCAACCTTGGGTGTGTATCGCGAGGAGTCTGACTGGTATCTTTATTTTGCGATGACGACGATGAGTATTAATATCGCGATGTGCAAACACAGTTCTTCTTTCCCGTCCAAGGTCTCCCCGTCGAGTGGAAGGAAACCAATCGGTTTCGGATATCGCGCGGGTGGTTCGATGAAAGCCTTCAAACCGAACGCCTCTTCAACCGATGCGAATAATGTTGAAGACAATTCAGTCACCTTGGTCCTCCTCGCCGGCGGCGTCGGGAAACGAATGGGCGCGAACATGCCGAAACAATACTTGCCTTTACTCGATGTGCCTATCGCGGTGTACTCGCTGAGAAAATTCGCCACCATGAGGGAAATCGGAGAAATCGTAGTCGTGTGTAACGAAGAGTACGACGACGTGTTTACTTCTGAGAAGATTTCGAAACCTTTAGTGATTGCACGACCAGGCGCGGAAAGGCAAGATTCAGTGTATAACGGGATAACGAAAGCGAGAAAAGAGACGAAGTTGTTAGCCATACACGATAGCGCGAGGCCGTTGACGGATTTGGAGGACGCGAGGAGATGTTTCGAGGACGGCGCGAAGTTTGGCGCGGCGGTGTTGGCGGTGAAGTGTAAAGCGACGATTAAGCAAGCGAATAAAGATGGGAGCATTGATAAGACGTTGGATAGGAGTTTGTTGTGGGAGATGCAAACGCCGCAGGTTATAGAACCGAATTTGTTGAAGGAGGGGTTTCAGTACGTGAAGGAGAACGGGTTGGAGGTAACGGACGACGTTTCGGTCGTCGAACATTTGGGGAAGAGAGTGCAAATTACGGAGGGGAGTTATTATAACATCAAAGTGACGACGCCGGAGGATATGTTCATCGCGGAGAGGCTGTTGAACGAAGAGCCAAAGCTTAGATGCGTGTAATACTATGTGCTTTTTTATCATTATTATGTGATGAGATTTGTTTGATTTGTTTGTTATTCCAACTCTGTTGTTCGCCTATATGTACAGCCCGCGAGATTCGTCTAAGTTGGTTGTTGATGTTTGTATTGTTGCCGTTGTTTTTACACGACGCGAGAAACGGTCGACGTTTGCGTCGCTGCCTGCTTCGCGTTCGTCGGCGGCGGCGGCGGCGGCGGGAATTCTCGAAACGTTTTATACTCTGTATCAAAATATAAAGGTTGTTCGAAGCGATTGTGAAGTTTTTCCCAATGTCCGCGCTCCTCCTCGTCTCTGTCAAAATTACGCTCAAGCTCTCTTTCGGTGTTGGGAGAGCTTTCGTTAAAAACGCCTCCGCAGCACGTGTCGAGCACGAAAACGACGAGCACGAACATGGTGAGACCAAGATACAGCACTTTCAAAATTTCGCGCCGAACAACAGACTCAATGTGAGGACGAATATCGTTCGGTATAACGTACGTAACGTGTGTTTCTGTGGACTTGAAAAAAGTCGGAAACGACGCCCACATTTCGTGCTCGTCGGCCTCTTTCCCTCGCAACAGCGGAAGAGGAGGATATTCGATGGGGGTAGAATCCTGGTCTTCATCCATCACGCCGGCGACTTCCCAATACGTCGGATGGAACTCGTCCTCGTCGTCGTACTCACCGTTGTATTCTTCTTCTTCTTCTTCTTCTTCTTCTTCTTCTTCTTCTTCTTCTTCTTCTTCTTCTTCTTCTTCCCCGAGCCATTCGTACCCGTCGACGCCTTCTTCCGTCTTCTCGAAACCTCGAACTTCTTCATCTTCTTCTTCAAACGTGCCATCATCACCGTTATCTGTCAACCAATCAAAACCTAATTCGTCGTACTCAAAANTTTCGTCGTCGTCGCCCACGACCTCGTTCCTCGTCGCCCACGACGACGAACCGAGCGGTAGGTTTGATGACATCGATGACTTCACGGACGAAGAAGAAGGAAAAGGGTTCGTTGACAGGACAGCTTCCAATAACAGTTGCTGCTGCTGCTGCTGGTCGTCCCCATCTTCGGCACCGACGACCCCGAGAGATACCGCGGCAAGAGAAATTAAAAGACACGCGAGGAAAAGAAGCGCCCCGTTGTTCTTGTTGTTTCGGAGAGGACGTCGCATCGAGGAGGAGGAGGACATCATTATCGTCTCTCGAGTAGTATTTTTTAATTGGCTTTTAGATACAAAATGCCGTTTCAGGCGTTTTTCCTTAATTTCTAAAAAACGCTCAAAATTGAAAAAATGTGAAAAAAAAAGTCAAATATTCCTGAAGATGATGGAAAACATCGACGCGATCGATCGTTTGGAAAAGCACAACAGGACGTACGTCCCCGGCGCGAGCGAAGAGAACAACAACGGGAAGTTTCTCGGGCCGGACGAAATCGATCTTCTCGTGGACGCGCACAGAATCGAGAGAGAAGAGAAGGAGCTGCGCGAGAAATATTTCCGGTTCTTACCTCCTATTTCTTCTCGAAGAAAGGAGTTGGAGGAGTTCTCGTTGGCGGAGCGTTTACTCGGTGACGTCCCACACCTCTTCGCGACGAAAATATTGACGAAACTGGACGATCAAGATGTGGCCGTATTCTCGAGATGCTCGAAAAGAATACGCAGGCTCGTTCGAAATGAATTCGGCGAAACGAAATACGCGAAACTGTGCGTTCGCAAGTTTGCGTCGAGTAAAGAAGGCGTCGCGTACGCGAAGTGGTGCGGAGTACCGATGACAACAAGAACGTTCGCGAGCATCGCTCGCGTTGGAAACGTGGAGGCGTTAGGTTTTGCGCTTGACGCGGGTTGGCCGCACGACGCAAAGGCGGCGACGGCGTGCGCGAGAGGAAACCACTTCGAAACGTTGAGATGGATGCGAGCGAACGGATTGAAGTGGGATAAGAAAAAAGTGCTCGTTGTTGCGATGGAAAACAGAAACGTCGACATGGCCGAATGGATTATGATGCAAGAAGAAGAAGAAGAAGAAGAAGAAGAAGTCGATGACTGATCAGACGCTGCGCTTGCTAAAAGTATTTACGCTGCTACCTACTCGTCTCCTCCGGCTTTCTTCGCCGCTCGCGCCGCTCTCTTCGCTTCCAAAGCCGCTTTCTTCTCTTCTTTTGATAACTTTCTCGCAAACATCGTATCGACGACTGGTTCCTCTTTCTTCCCGTTAGTATCGTCGTCGTTTCCAGCTAACCCGTCGCTCCTCGGTCTCGATTTCGGCACTTTATCCCCCGCTTTCCACCATATAGGTTTCGTCTCATCCGACGGTAAAATAGCCGCTAAACCGTGACTCCCGCTCTTCCAATTCAACAGCGGCGCGTCTAAAACCATCCCAGAACTCATTTCCCCACCAACCAGTTGCTTTTTAATCACCGTCCCATCTTTCAACGTCGCCCCTACTCTCGCTATCGCTATCAACAATCCTATTTCCGAGACGTTTTTCGCGTTCGTCACGATGGATAAAACGTCGTCTTCTCCTCCTCCTCCTGCATCGACTCTGATCACTTTTAAGTTGTCTTTGTTCGGGATTTGTGTAATCTCGAGGACTTTTGCCACCACGAATTGGGAGAGGTACTCGTCGTTTTCGTCTGCCTCGTCGTCGGACATTCTTTCTTTCGCTGCGCAACTGTCGTCCAAGCTGCTCACTATGAGTGCGTCTTTTTGTGTTGTTTTTTCTCCGTTTTTTCTCCATTTCGAATTGGACACAAAACGAGTGAAAAGACGAGAGGAAAACAAGAAGAAGAAGAAGAAGAACAACGAACGCGTTAAAGAGAGAGAGATTCCAGGAGGAGGAAAAACGTGCATCATCTTCGATCTTTCACAACGCGAATCAAAAGCGTTTTGCGATTTAATTCGAACGACAACTTTGCGCGCAAGAACAACACAACAACATTAAGAAGAGGAGACGAGATGAGGAGTAAAAGAGACGAGAGATGAATAATGATGTTGTGCAACCGCCGGGGTTGTTGCAAGAATCATCGAACGCGACGACGATGGGAGAGGGTGCGGTGGAATCCATCTCCGGGCGGCGGCGGCGGTCTTCGTCTTCGTCTTCTTCTTCTTCTTCAATTTTAAGCAACGAATTGGTGGCGAGGACGATGCCTATTGCTCTGAATAACCGCGGGAGAAATATCGCAAACGTGGCGCTGCGCGTGGAACAATCCTCGACCGCGGTTGGCGTTTCGAGTTCTTCTGTGAATACATTATTGGCGTCCGTAGCTGGAGAGAAAGTTTTTCCGAGCGAAGGTGGGATACAAGGGCGCGCGTATGATGTGGCGTGCGAGTCGTTGGCGTTTACGGCGTTTACGGAAGACGGCGATAACGACAACGAGGTGGAGCGCGCTATGAGAAAGATGAAGCAATTGCGGATGGCGTGTAATGGGACCGGTGAGGAGACGGTCGAGTGGAAGAAACACGAAAGGTGCTCACGATTGGCGATGAACCGGTGCGTGGAGTGGATGAGGAAAGAATACGCGGGCGAGGAAGAGAGGAAAGTCGTGCGATTAGGTGTTCGTGCGGTGACGGTGCTCGCCAAGTATGCAGACGCGGGCGAGTATTCCAAGTTTAAGTTTAATGGCGTTGAGTATAATAGAAATAGTATGAGTAGTAGGGGTGGTGGTATAGGGAGCAACAATGGAGCTGGTGAAAACCCGAAAAAGTTAAAAGGCCTTTCCAGGATGGTTTCGAAAGCAGCTTTGAAAGCTGGCTTGCGCAAATCAAAGAAGGAACAACAACAGCAGAAGCAGAAGTTTGACCACGACGTAGCGAGCGATAATGATGACGGGAATTCAAATAACGAGGGAGAAGAAATGGCAGCATCGGAGGATAAGAAGACAACGAAGCAGAGAGGCGATAAGGTTGGAACTTCCGAGGATACTACCGCGAGTGAAAAGAAGCTCGTCAAAGTGACGATGACGCTGTATGACGAAAGCAATGCAAAAATATTAATGTTTGTTTCAACACAAGCGACGCCGCTGACGTATCCACACTCCTCCTTTGATTCGCGAGATGGAATGAAAGAAGCGATATTTAATGCAGTGACGCCGTCTTTCGTCGCGAATAGAATGCATTCGATCGAAATTGCGGTAGTTGACGTCACTGCTGCGGGTAACGAGATATCTGCAAACGAGGCATTGATTTCTACTGAGGATAGAGAGGAAAGGGATGAGCTCGGGAGGAGCGTATTTGATTCAGATCGATTTCCACCTTCTTTCAGAGTTCCTAATTCTTCTGGTGGTGTTGGATTGACAGAAACAAATATGGTGAAAGCATCCATCATTCCAAGGCGCAACTATCCTATACTTGGTCGCGTGTTCCTTCCAATCGGCTCCATCGGCGATACGTCGTTGAAGAGTGTATCTCGTGATCTTACCTTAGCCTTAGAGTCAATCAGTGAGACGCTAGCGACGACTTCGATTGGAACCGTCGATGCGAGCGTAGACTCGTTCGTATCCTACGAGAAGAAGAAGAAAAGGAAAAACGGCAACAATTCCATCGCATTCTCGAAAAAAGGGCTGCTCACGCTGATACCGGCGAATGGCGACTTGGACATTTTACAGTACGCGAAAATTGGCATAGCGACGATGCGATTTTTTGCGCTTTGTGGTCGCGGTGAAAGCTATCGCGCGTTTGTTGGCGAGGTTTTACGAGATATAGCTCGCACGCACTGTAAAAAGAAGGATGTTGTGCCGCGTTCTGGAGTAGCCGTGTGCGAGGCGTTCGCACTGTTCGAAAAGTGGCGTCCGGAAAAGCTTTTGTACCACGATAGTGATAACGAAAGGAAAGGTGCAGCCGAATATGTAGAAGATATCAATATTAGAATAGCAGAAGCTTTTAGGGACGCGTTGGCGAACGTCGCTGCGGCGATTGTAGCGGAGAGGCACGGCGAATTGGAAAAAGTGTATTTTACAAAACTAGCCAAGGAAACTCGCGATATGTGCGTTCGAACTCTCGAAACGTGTGGATTCGACAATATGGATTACGACGAAGATGTAGAGGATGATGATGGCGTTTCGCAAAGTGTCAAAATAGAGAACGTCCAGAATGATATGGAATCAAATGCGCGGGAGGAGAAAATGATGTTGATCGTGGAGATGTTGGCGATTGTTTCTGAACCTTTGGGAGGAATTTCTAAGAATACTTTTCTTTCCTTGAGACTTTCGAAGATTGCACGTCAATGCGGAATAAATCTATTCCGTAACCGCTTCAATGCGAACATTTCTGACGCTATCGGTCGCGTCACGCTCTCTGGAACTTTGAAATTGATTGTGAGCTTAATAGAACACTCAAAAAGTGACGCCAGAAAGTTACGCGGACGTTTTCCGAGCGAGGCGAATGCGGTATTCTTTGCATTTGAAGCAAGCTTATCGCGTGCGCTGAATTTAGTCGCGGGTGCTCTGAATGCATGTGGCGAAAAAGGACTGAATCCAAAGTATGAAGACGAGGTTATAAAGTCGATCGATACGGAACTCTTTCTGTTAGCGAAAGCGTACGAAGAAGAGATTCCTCCCAATGGCGGCTTTTCCTTCTTCTCTCGCAAAGGTGATGGTTTAAACGCGAGCACATCAGATGTGCCTTGTTATTATTCGGAATCTGTTAAATCTGCGTACAGAAAGTATGAGTGTGCGGTACATCCTTCCATTCAAGAGTCCGTGGAATGTGCCGCAGAGGAGCTCAAACGCTTCGTTTCGAGTCATTGTATAGGTAGTCCCAGCGATTTTCCAAAGCCGATACCGATGAACCACACCACCGGTGACATGCACTCTGCAGCCTGTGAAGACGCTTTGCGTGCGTGCGCAGAGACTTATGAGGCATTGGCTTTCTCAATGCAGCCGAAGTATAGGAGAAGGTTCCACGCGGAGAAAATCGCTCTCGCGATCAAAGAGAGTTTGGTGGAATTTTCAGACGCGCAAAAGTTGTACGCCACAGTACTCATAAAACGAGCGCGGAAGAGCGAAGTCGAGCGATTATCCAGAGATGAAGACTTGTCGGTTGGCATATCGAGTGTGTTCGAAGATGGGTCCTTTTACGGGCGAATATCAAACGCGAATAAGTGTTTTGAAGGGTTTATGAATCTCATGGAAGAGTATCCTCGATGTTGGAAAAAGATTGCTAAAGAGAAGGACGATGATGAAGCACACGAGAACACTGCCGAGATCGATCAGGAAAGCATCTCAAGTGTGAACGCGCAAATTCAGTACGTCGCATCCAGCGCATACAAAAAGCTCAAATCGAATCGTGACGAGATGCTCCATGCTCTGGCAGAACTTTTTTCACAACGCGTCTCGAGAGATCTGAAGGTTGCCATTTTCGACGCACACGACGATTCACGTAAATTCGCAACCTCGCGGTGCTTGAACATGATAGAAGCAGAGATCGCCCGTGCTCACACATCGTTGTCGTCGGGATGTGGCAAAATATTGTTAAAAGCATTGCATGCTGGGATATTGGACGCAGTCGAACGAATTGTTTTGAGTACAAGACTTGACCCGTTTAGCAAAGCTGATTTGACGCGCGAGAATTCTGGAAATTTCTCCGATGTGAACCGCGATTTTTTCGATCCCTCTAGAACGAAAATTACGGAATCGACGCATTCGCGTTGCGTGCAACTTTGCGACGAAGTCTCTGACTTTTTCAAAGCAGAATACAAAAAGAAAAGCGGCGGTGAAGGTTCTGCACGGATCCTTCGAGATGTGCAGAAATCAGAAAGACGCACTCGCCGGATTTTGGATTTGTGGTACACGCCAACAATGGAGGTTGCAAATCTCGTTCCAGAAGAAGAAGAGACTAGAGAGCGAGTGAGTTCAATGGACGTACTTCGCATCCTGAAACAGAGAGGCGACAAAGACGAGTGGGCGCGAGATGTTGTCCGGAGCGGCTCTCAATCTCTTGCGCGTTCGCTTTGCGCTCGCGTCATTAAGACTTACAATGCAAGCTCGAAACACGAAGGCGATCAAGCTTTGCTCGGATGTTGGCCGTGTCGCTCAGATTTTGGTATGCGAGGTTGCGTGTTCGTTACGTCAAGCACGGTTGGATTTACCACGTTTAGTTTCGGTATTCGTTTCGAGAGCGCTGAAATTGCGCATGAGCACCTGCATCAAAGGGAATGGGTTTGCGAAGTGGACAGAATGTGCGCACTGTTACGTATCGAAAGTGAAGACGGGACTCCGGGAGTGCATATGCAGCTCGACGATCGCACATCTCTATATTTATCCGAGTTTGGCGACGAAGAAATTTCGTATGCCATGGAAAAGAGAGCGATCGAACGAGACATGTTCGTAACGACGTTGCGAACTCACGACAAGTTCGCACCGAAAGGTGGAAAGCGTAGGGAGAAAATAAAAGACAACGGTGACGATGGGAGCAAGAGCGAGATTTCGTATCAGTCGTCCATTATCCCAGCACCTCCACGCGAATTCAACCTTTTACCGAATAGTGATCCGCAGCTAAAAGTATTCGAAGACGTGTATAGAAAAAAAACCAACGGATCAAAATGCCACGGCCAGATCTGCGTTAATCGATACACGGTCCAGTTTTTACCATTTGATGAAAGCATTGTGGGTGTGACGATTTTCCTTAGGAATGTAAACCCAGATGTCGTTCGACAAAGAAAAGTGGGATGGACTAACGCGGAAGTTTGGGTATCCGAAGGCTTGATCGTTTCCGGATTAGATTTGAATGCGGCGGTAGAACTTGCCAAAATGATTAAAGTTGGGATAGCGATGGTTACTTAGGGCTAATAACGTAGTTCACTTCGATTGTATGTTTATGCATGTATTTTAAGAGTTGTTTGCGTCTCTCTCTGTGTCTCTCTAATATGTGTATTCAACAGTTCACACTCTCACCTCAATCTCTCCTTGTAAGTCTGCCTCCGCATCTCGAAGCCTCTCGGCCAATATTTCAACAAAAGTCGGACGTAAGGATCTCGAGAGAAAAGTGGTCTCGTCCTCTTCTTCCGTGTCTTTCTTCTTTTCAATAACTTTCTCGATGGATTTTACCCACGTTAACGCCTTTTCCGGCTCTTCCAATCTTTCCATGTGCGTTGCTCGATTGAATGCCAACGAAACTAAATATTCTGCTTCAGCGGTGGGTAATACCAATGTATTCGTACCACTTTGAGGCGGCTTCAATGTAGAGAGTAAGGAAAATAGTTGTAGCGCTTTTTCGTTTTGCTCTTCTGCAGCGAAGAGTCTGCGAAAGGCAGCAGCTAGCGTGATACCATCAAAAGCTTCTCGCTTGTTTGCACTTTCTAATATGCGTTCGACGATGATGTTGTTAATTACGGAACCGGCTGCTTTGTTATCCGGGTAGTCTTCGCATAATCGTAGTAATACTCGCGGAGAGGAAACTTTCGAACCCGGTCCATTGCAAAACGCTTTTACTTCCTCCGCACTCAAAGACGTTGCACCTTTTCGCTTGTTCTGCAAGTTCAGCACAGCGTACTCGTACGCAATCAAATTGTCTTCGTATTTGCGTATTGTTTCCATCTGTCCAACGTCACTTGAGTATTCCTCCTTCGCTTTTTCGATGCACTCTTGAAACTTAGCAACCGCTTTTTCCGTCTTTGAGAGCGCTTTTTCATCATCTTCGCGCATCCCGTCGAGCATGGCAGCAATCGCGATCTGAAAGCAAGTTAAACTCATACAACTTGCGCGAAATTTGGATGCCGGAGACGCTTCTTTGTCGTATTCTTGTGAAGATTGGACGCGTTCGAGTAGTTGGGCGGCGGCGAAAGAGAGACGTCTGACGCAATCAATCAAGGAGGAGGAGGAGGAGGACAACGACGACGATGTAGATTTTTCCTTCGAGGCGCGCTGTAAGCATAAATCAACCAAATCGAAAACAATATCGATTATGACGAGGCTCTCGGGAAATATTTTCAGGAGCATTGGAATCTTTGCTGTTCTCGCCAGCCAGCGCGTCACGTCGGAGACTAACGTTACGAAAAATTTCGATGGATCGATAGTTGTCATCGTTCCGGTAGTTGACAAGCTTCTCCACGCATGCGCGAGATACGCACGAAATACCATCGCTTCGTTTTTCAAACTTTTTATGTTATCTTCGTCTTGTTTTTCTATCGTCGTCTTTTGTTGTTGTTGCTGCGGTGCGTTCAACTTCTTCTTTTCACAAAAAGTTATCAACGCGTCCCAGGCCGACCTTAATGCGTCGGCGATAATTTCCGCATCTGCCAATGCATCGAGCTCGGAAGCTGCAAAAATGATTGCATTTGGGTCTCCAACCCGACAAACCGTATGAAATGCAGTTTTGACGCGCGAGACGATCATCGTCTTATTATTGCTACCAGGAGCAGATTTGCCTTGCGTAATGGTGTTTTCCTCCTCTTGGAGAGTGGCGTCTTTTTCTTTGCAACGTAAATTTTGCAACTCTGCTCTGCAAAGTTTGAGTCGAAGTAATGCGGTAGATGCTGAAACCAAACGCATCTCTCGGCTTTCGTGCGCCTCGAGCGCTTGCACTGCGTGAGAAGCCAATGCGAGCGACGAATCATCAGAAGGAGACGACGCGCTCAGAGCACAAAATGCTCGCGTTTTGAGCGCGTCTGCTTCGTCGTTCTGAAAGCTTTGGCATTCAATCGACTCCTTATTTTCTGAGATAAACCCTGCTTCGCGGCATAATTTATCGATTGCTACGACGTTGTCAAATGCGTCGTGCGCGAGTTTAGCCAATTTTTTGGCATTTTCCCCTCGATAAGCCGCTTCAGCGATAAGTTCGAGATCGACCGCGTAATTCCACGCCAAGGCGCGAGCTCGGGCGAGCAGAGGCGAGCTCTCCTTCGAATCGCTGGACGTCAATATTTGAGTTATGAGCGAAGAAGGAGTTAGTAATCGCTCGGCGTATTTGATTGCGGTATATTCGTTTTCTTCGTTCGTTAGTGACGTTGACGATGCTGAAGATGTGATTGAAAACGCTGCCCAGAACGTGCTTGCGATGAGCGCAAACTTGCACTCGTCGTCTTTCACAGCTTGAATAGCTTTCAAACGTTTCTCAATCCGCTCTATGCCAGCGTTAACGTTTTTCGTCGCGAGCGCAAGTACAAACGCAGCGGAAGCGAACGTTCGCAACGTTCTCGTCTTCTCAAATCTTTCGTCTTTTGCGTCGCCATCTTCGCCGAGTACGCGAAGGGCGCATTTTTCTGCATAATCCACTTTCCCATCGTTCAAAAGCGACGTTTGCGCCGAGAGAAGTAACGTTTGCGCGTCTTCAATCGTACTTATCGTATCTTTACTTTTCTTTTTATCATCATCTTCAACCAGGTTGAGATGTTTAGAAGCATCTTCGTTTAAGAATACGCAAACTTTCGCCGCTCGAGTTTGCATATTTTTCTTGGTCGCGAGCGGGAAAACTGATGTATCAATCGTCTCTGCGACTTCAATCAAATTCTCCAAGGCTACTTTAATCACGTCCATCATCTTCCTTTTTGTCGGTTCGCCATCCCCATCCTCGTTGCTCGATATATCGAGATCCTCCAAGTCTTTTGCCAACTTCTCCAAGGCGCCGAAAAATATAGAAACCATGCGTGCCTTTTTCGCTGATTCGCTACTCGACGACATCGCATTTGCGAACAGTAACGTTCTCGCACACTTCGCAAACATCGAAGACGCTTTCGATAAGTCGTTCAAGCGAATAAAGTTCGCTCCTCGTAGCGATGCGACTTTGAAGTTGCAGAAGAAAATTTCTTCATCTTCCTCGTGATCTCTCAACTCTTCTTTCGAAGGAGACTCGTCTTCGGAGAAATCACAATCAAATCGCGTCCCTTCCAACGCCTTTTTGAAGTACTTCTCTGCCATTGAAAACCGAGCGCACTCGTAGCACGTCTCCGCTAATTTCCCACTCAAAGATATCAGTAAGTCTCCATCGATGATGGTGCCGTTTACATCACACGCGCTCTTTGCCTCTGTGAGCAATTCTAGTACTTTCTCGCGCACGTTTATAGAAACAACGGCGGCCCCAACGTTTGTCGTTTTCGCATCGCTCACCACCGCGACGTTCCAGCATCGAATCATGCACTTTGAGAAATACGTGCACTTTTTCCGACTCCACTCCTCGTCGTCCAAAGAATTCAACCTTTCCTTCTCTGTCGTACTCGCAGCCAAAACGTCCTCGGAAACCTCGATCGCTTTCAGCGCGATCTCTACGTCTCTCAACCTACCGAAAAGCTCCGTTTGATCTTCCACGGTATCCGCCGCGTCCAACGCGCGTTTCAGTTCGCGCATATTTCGCGACAGTTTCGTCAACAATACCTCTTCTTCTTCTTCTTCTTCTTCTTCTTCCTTCTTCTCTGTTTCCATCTCCTCCTCTTCTTCGTTCGTCTTCTTCAACTTTTTCGCGTGCAAAGAACTTTTCATCTCGGCCAGTTTCGCCGCCGTGGGACTTCTTGCTGTCTTTCCTCCTCTTCTCGAGGTGATATCATCGCGCACGTCCAACGTCGGCAACGACGGCTGCGCTTTTTTACCTCGACCACCCGTCCTCGTCGTCCTCGTCGTTCGTTTCTCTTCTTCTTCTTCTTCTTCTTTGTCTTCTTCTTCGTTTTGCTTCGTCTTCCTATTCTTTTTCTTCTTCTGTTTCGCGCTCGTTGTTGTCGCGGTCGTCGCAGCAGCAGCAGCACTCGCACTCGCACTCGCCAAATCCTCCTTCGATGGAGGCTTCTTCTTTTGCGCGGAGAAGATCTCTTTGAATCCCATCACGAGTAAGTCGTGTGACGTGTAGCAGTAGGTATTCAAAAGAACCGGAACCGCTCTTTTTTTTTTGAGGAGAAATTCAAAAAAATCGATCCAAAATCTGGGCACCCAGGAAACCCAAGAACGAATGCGAAAGAAAACGCACAGAAGAAGACTCTTTATTTAGTAACGCTTTGCGTGTTCTACCGGTAGTATTATCTGATGTTTTAGTATTACTATTATGGAATTCTAAGTTTCGTTCCTTCTTCCCAGTTGGAATCATCCCACAAGGCGAGCTTTTCCTCGACGTCGTCGTCGACGTACTCGCAAACGTGTTCGCACGTCGATTCGTCGAAGCTTTTGATAACGGCGGAGTACCACGTGTCTTCTCCAGGCCAGAAGATTTCGAGCTTGACGCCGACGGCGTTCTGGCCTTTCGCGGCGAGGAGCGCTAGGTCTAAATTGGTGTCGTGCGCGACTTGAAGCATTCGGTTCGTGATGCACTTTTCGGCGGCGGCGGCGGCGGCTCCTTTACTTTTGGAGGGCGATTTTTTAATCGCGCAAACGGAACACTTTCCGCATTTTCCACTTGGTTGGAGCGCGTGGAGAGCTTTGGCGACGTCTTGGTCTTTTTGCTTCATGGTAAACGTCAATTTTGGTTTGACATTCTCCCACGGTGGCTCAATTGCACTGGCCATGTCGTAACACGAATCTCTGACCGGAACGGGATGGCCAGGCACGAGTTGTCTCAGCGCGTCGTTCCCGACTTTACGCATCTCTTCGGCGTCTTCGTAAATTTGTGAATCTTCTTCGTTGAAGCTTTGAGCGTTCGAGAAGCACAGTTCGATAGCGAGAAGAAATGACCAGATGGTCGGGTAACCATTTTCTCTCAAACATTTCGTTATGCTTCGCAAATCGATGGGATTGGCAATCGCTTTGTAGTATTCTGGAAGGACTTTTGGCGTAGGAAGGAGTTCGAAGAGTTCACTTCGAAGACGCTTGGTTTCCGGTTCGACAGCGGAGCGAATCGCCCGAAGAACTGAATGGCACGCGGTTGTTGCTTTCTGCGTCATTGTACCATCGGTATTCTTCCATTCCCATGCACTTCCTCCATCTGCGTTTGTGTGCGCGATGGTGGCATTCTTCGAAACTTTGGCTTCTCTGCCGTAGTCTTCTTCCTCCTCTTCGTCGTAATCGTCGTCGTCATCGTCGTCACCTTCGGCGCCTGAGGAACGTTGTCTTCTCGCCGCACGGCTCGGTAGATGGCGCGGTTCAAGTTTTTCTCTCGCTTTATCCGCGGAAATTCCTTTCGCTAAAGTCCAAATACCGCCTCCGGCGCTGGTGACTTCCGTGAAAATATCCGATTTGTTGCGCATGTACGCAGTGAACGCCGCCGTTTTTCGACCGCCTCGCGCCCATTCTTTACCAGAGCCACCTCCTCTTGCTTCAATCTTTTCCATAAAATCGTTTGTTCCAAGTTGAGAGTATCTCTCTAACAGACTGATTGCGACGATCGTAGTATCATTTGTGCCGTTTTTCCTCGTTCCAAAAGGACGACCACGCTTTTTACCTCCAGCCGTAGTAGCGTTACCGATCGATTTCTTCTTCCTACCCGTGAAATCAGAATCGGAAGCAGCAGAGTCATACTCTTCCTCTTCAGAAGATGCATCGTTGGTATCCCCCTTCGATCTGCGCCGCTTTTTGTATTTACCGATCTTCAAAGATGGAATTTCCATCGGTTTGTTCTCGTACCTGATTTTCGTCCGACCTCTTACGCCACCGCCTGCAGGTTGCTCGTTCTCTTGCTCATGCGCGGCTTCGTAACCGTATTCTTCGATGGCAGCTTTTTCACGCTCGATTTCTTCGCGAATGACTTTTGGAGAAATTTGTGCTGGCGGATGATATAACCCTGACGTATCGGATATAATCTCTCGATGATCACGATAGACAACATCGTCTCCCGCAAACGGATTTTCCTCNTCGTTGATTTCGTAAGGAACTATGCGAGTCTCTCTGTACTCTCTCGGTTCTTCGACGTCGTCATAGATATCTCCACCGGCTGTAGGGAACGGAACATCTGATCCGAAAAGTTCTTTTCCAGCACGATGCATGCATTCTCTCAACGCCGCTGCGTCCGCGTACATTTGAGTCGCGGGATCGTTGTATCTCTGCGCGTTTGCAAACGCGAGCTCCAAGGCAACGAAGAACCACCACGGCGAGGCGTACACTCCCGACTTCAATGAGAATTCGATCGTGGCTATGTCAATTGGGTACCTAATAATTTTATAATATTCTGGAAGGTGTGACTTCTGGGGAAGGTGCTCAAACATTTCTGTGAGGAAGCGCTTTGAAGCGTTTGCGCCGCCTTTCCCCTTCCCTTCGGCGCCGCGGACGATTTTTAGAATCTCGAGGCATTTTCTTCGCTCTGACATGCGCATTGGATTATGTTTGCTCACGCCGATATCATCAATGGTGTACACTTCGAACGGACCGATCGAAATGGGATACTTTGCTCCAGATATTCCAGGCGCACCGGCTGGCTTTCCGATTTTCTGAACCAGCTCCAAGTCCGA
>JGI20158J14315_10001373_pt1 | contig 17840 bp, 8 predicted proteins | sample COG_08_FD_14315 | JGI IMG/M metagenome (IMG submission 14315)
GCGTTTGTGCGCGTTTTGTGGTTGTTCGAGAAGAAGAGATGAGGTGGTTCTTTGTGGTTCTTCTGTGTTCTTCTCGTCTTCTCCTTCTTCTTTAACTTCTTCTTCTTCTCGAAAGAGAAGAAGAGCTCTGATGAAAGTGACGAGATAATTGAGAACGACGAGAACAGACGAGAGAGAAAAAATTTTTGTTTTTTTTTGAAATTTTTTTCCTTGTCTTTTTTCACTCTTTTGTGGCTGTCTAATAATAATTTGTCAAGCTTGACACCAAAACACACTTATGGTAAGTATTCTTGAATAAGCGAAAGAAGAAGAAGGGAGAGTTTATTACAACAACGGCAAAAAGAGAGGTATTTAAGAAGAAGATGTCGTCGCGACGGAAGCAGAGCAGTGCGAACAACAACAAGGTCGTTCACGTCATCGATGGGATTCCTCCTCCTGTTCTTACTCGGGAACGAGAGGAACAATTATTAGTAGTACAACAAAGAGGCGGCGAAAAGGAGGACGAGATAAATCAATCACATCATCATCATCAGCCGCCGGGGAAGAAGAAGAGCAGCACTTTGAGCAAATCGAAAAGGAAAAGCCGAGGAGGAGAAAGAGGAACAAAAGAAGGAGAAGAAGAAGAAGTAGACGACGATGGTAATAACAACAACAAAAACGGAGAAGAATTTGAAGAGGAAACAGACGACGACGACGACATGCGGACGCTCGGAGAGCGAGTGAGAGCGTTGGAAGTTTCCGTAAATGGGGGTGGAGCCACCACCTCGGAAAAGAAGACAACGACGACGAAGAACGACGACGATAAAGACGCGACGGCGGCACCATCGTTCGTGCCACCGAAAGCGGACTCTTTGGCGACGCTTCTCGCGCAAGCGTTAGCCGCGGATGACGTGCAGTTATTGGAAAGGTGCTTCTCCGTGCACGATAAACGCGTGATTGAAACCACGGTCGGGCGCTTGAGCGGTCCTCTGGCGATGAAACTTTTGAGCGTATGCCTCGATAACATGAAAGACAAACCGAATCGCGGGGAACGGTTGGCCAAGTGGTGCCGAGCGACGTTGGTGAGACACGCCGGGTTTGCCAGCGTCTCGCCGAACGCGCAGAGAACGTTGGCGCATTTACAATCGCAAATTAACGCGCGGACGGCGCAACGAGAACCTCTGTTGCACCTCATGGGACGGTTAGACTTGTTGCTCTACGCGAGTTCGCGAGACGAGGTGCAAGACGCAAACGAAAACGCGAGGTTAAACGAGGACGAACGAGGTATACCAGCGGCGGAATACCACGAGGCAGTGGACGTTTTAGACGATTTAGTCGTCGGGGGTGGTGGAGAAGACGAGAGCGACGAAGAGGATGATTTCGACGAGGACAATAGCGAAGGCGAAGAGTGGGAAACCGACGACGACGATTCGGACGAGGACGAGGACGAAGACATGGACGACTCGGAAGACGAGGAAGACCCGTTCGTAAAAGCCGACCGTAAGGAAGATATGGAAGAAGATGACGACGACGAGGAGGAGGAGGAAGACGATTGAAATTATTAAGACGTTTCTACGCGTACTTTTGTTGTCGCGTTAGAGTCGATACTCTTCACTTCACGCTTTATTCACACATCACTCTTCCCTCATTCCTCATAATAATACTACGCTTCTCTCTGCCGCTCAAAATGATGTCGAAGTGCGCCTTTTCGTCGTCGTCGTCTGAATCGTCGTAAAGAATGAACAACGAACACTTTCACCGCCCTAAACGTAAGAAGGGAAACAAACTCGCGACGAAGGAAACCAACCTCGAAGCGTTTCTCGAAAAGCGCACGACTGAACGAAACGATTTTGGTGAAACGATGGTGAACTTGAAAGATTGCGAATTTGATTCTTGGAAAACGTTTAAGAGTTGCATTCGGTTGATATTTCAATCGTCGTCGATTGATAATAATAATAACACGTGCTGTTGTCGCGCGTTGAACGTCTCGAGCGTGAGAGTGTTGTCGTCGTCGTGCGAGGAAGAAGAAGAGAGAACAACAACAACAACAGTTCGTTATTTTTGGAAAGTCTGTTCGAGGACGAAAAGGAGGAGGAGAAGAAAAACACAATTCTAGAGCGCTTGCGAGAGATGAACGTGAGTGGAAACGAGAAGGCGTTCAGGAATCAGAAAGGATGCGACAAGTTCGTGGAGTGTTTGAGGAGGACGAGAAATGTTCGCGTGGAGAGATTGAACGCGTCCAGCTGCGACGTTGACGACGCGTTCGTGGAAAGTCTTTTGGCGTCGCCTTCATCGTTGAAGCGTTTGAGAGCGTTGAACTTAAGAAACAATAAACGGTTGACAGATAGGACCATAGATGCGGTTCTGAGGTTTTGCGAGGATACGGGCAGTTCGTGCGTGTTGACGGACGTAAATTGTTCAGGAGGGACGTTCTCGGCGGCGGCGATTGGAAGGCTGGGAGAGGCGTTGGAAAGAAACGCGGTTGGATATTTGAGAAGGAGACTGAAGAAGGAAGGAGTTTCGAATTGCAACGTGACCGACGGCATATTTATGCGTCTGTTCGAGGATATCGCGATATTAAAAAACGCTGTGGATGTGCGGAACAACAACATAACCGAGAATGGATTCAAACAGTTTTTTGAGAAGTTTTCCGTGCATTGTTGTGAAGAGGAAAATAACGACGCGTCGTTTTCATCTCCCTTACAATTGATGTGCGATGGAAATCCGGGGTTCTCATCGTCTTGGTGTAAGCGACTACTCGCACTGTGCGCGTTCAACGGTTTATACGAAAAGTGTCGACAAAATCGAAAAGGTGAAGCCATGCGAAGTTTAGGTGAAGTTGGTTTCGGGTGCGTCGGGTGCGAGGTGATCGCGCCGAGAATTCTAAGGCGAATGCCCTTTTTAGAGTCCATCGGTTTACACCACAATGATATTAATGACGAGGGATGCGCGCACTTATCCGAACTATTTGCAAAGCATAACTGTGTGTTAGAAGTTGCTCTCTATGGGAATAAGATAGGTCCAATTGGTGCTCAATCTATCGTTGACGCGTTTACTGCGCGAACGAAGGAGCGTTTAAGCGGTAATAGTAGTATTAGGGGATTAGAAATTTTAGACATAGGAGGGAATCCAATAGGGAACGATGGTGTGCGTCTCATCGCTAAGCTCATTACACTCGAAGAAACGCTTGTCGAGGTACACGTTGATCATGTCGGTTTCAACGAGGAAGGTGCGCACGAATTACTTCGTGCGATGGAAATGCGTTTGAATAACGGTCAGCCGATGCGAACGATTTGGGCACACGGGAACGATATATCGGATGACTTCTTAACGTCACTGACAAACTTGTGTCGAAATAGATATGGAAACGCCGCAATCGATGGAGGAAGTAGCGATGAGGATGACTGTGATCACGATGATAGGTCTCATACTCAGTATCAACCTAAACCGGACGGTGTTTGGGATGCCCAGGAGTGTGAAACGCGAGCGCTCGAAGCGACTAAGCGCGGTGACAATACAGATGCCGCCGCTCGCTTAAAAAGTAATCGGATCGCGTCGCATGCGTTTGGTACGTATAAACGATATTGCAAAAGGCATTATGAAAACGCCAAAGGTGCGGCGTGCTTTGCTGCCTTTGTTGCGTATGAGAAGAGCACCTCTCGCGTAAAAGTCGCAAGTTTAGGTGTTGGAACAAAATTCGTACCACCAGACGTAGCAGGATCTGCATTTGTATCGAGCAGAGATGATGTCATTCGCGATTCGCACGCAGAAATTCTTGCGCGACGGAACTTTCTGCGTTATTTGTACGCGGAGATGAATGATAGTGTTGCTGGTGGTAAAATGGCATCTTCGGGCGCTGCGGTACAATATAACGATGACAATAACTTTAGCGTTTTGGAGATGAACGATGGATGGTTTCGCAAACGCGACAACGTTGAGATACACTTGTACGTATCAAGTGCACCGTGTGGTTCAGCGAGTCTGAACTTGGAAAGCTCGTTAAATTGCTTTCCGCACGCGACACGTAAAGGCACTAACGTCTCCTCAGCCCATAATACCATCGATGACGAGAAAGTACCACCAGGATGTGTTGTTTTACGTGGGGGTGTTCGCGAAGCAATCGGGAATCCCAAACAAACGCTTTCGTGCTCGGATAAGATCGCGATTTGGTGTGCACGTGGCGTTCAAGGATCGATTTTAACGGCTTCGTTTATCAAAGAGCCAATAGTGCTGAGTAGTGTAGCGTGTTCGAGAAAATATGACGGTGACCGCCTGTTTGAAGCAACGTACGGGCGCACGTGCTGCTCTTCTCCATCGTTGAACGGTAAGAATTATGAAAACAAAGCTACGAAACATTTATGCACTCAGATGGCATCTATATCGATCGAGTTCAAGGAACGATCCGTTCGCGCTCGCGCCGACGTCGGCGAATCTGACGAATCTGTATCCTGGTGCGCGTACGATACCATCGCGCGCGTCCACGACGGACGAACTGGTTTGGCAATATCTGGGCGAGGTAAACCACCTCGCGCGTCAAAGTACGATTTGAAAATGCAGTTTCTAAAGCTCCTCTCATCGATTTTTAAAGATGATACTAATAGTAGTATCGCGAAAGCGAATGGAAACGGATGTTCATTTGTTCACGGCGACGATTTTACCTCGGTCTCGTTACTCAAAAAGCGGTTGCAAGACTCCTACGCGTTCGCGAGAAACGCGGAGGAAACTATCGCCTCCTCGCCTTACGCAAAATTCAAAGAAACTGTTTTGAGAGGTGATGGTAAATCAGCATCGGTATCGTTCTTGGAGGGAGATTGTGTAAACGTCGCGTGGAGAGACGGGATGGCCGGTTAAGTGTAGAGTTGAAAATGATACTCGCATATAGACATCTAGGCTCTAGCAGTAAAATTCACCTGTAAAACACTCTCGTACTTTCCTTCACTCATTGCGTTGCACGCATCACCATCGACGGGCGGCGGCGCGATGAGCGTCGCCGACGATGCCGATGACGGCGTAAAAGATGTAAAAAAGAAAAAGAAAAAGATGGGCAAGAAAGAGCGGATGAAATTGAAAGCGAAACAGCTCGTGGAAGAGCGAGGCATGAGCGAAGCGGACGCGAGAAAAGAGGCCGGACTGAATCCAATTCCAATTCCGACGAAAGAGGAGAAGAAGAAGAAGAACGCCGTCGCGAGTGGTGGCAACAATAATAATACGAATAACAACGGACCATCGCCGGCGCTGTTAACGGCCAACATTAAAAATGCGAAGAGTTTGCGCGAAATGTTCGAGCTCACGCGAAAACACTGGAAGCGGTTCAACCACATTCACTTGTCGGCGTTTTGGAATTTATTGGGAAGAATCACCACCAGCGCGAGTAGTTTTAGTAGCGATTGGCAAAGCGAGCACGAAGATGGGTTAGCGTTACTGGTCGAGCGCACGAGGGATGTTATAGCAAGCGACTCTTCTGGCATACGAGGAAGAGAATTGGCGAATATCGCGCACGGCGTCGCGAAATGTGGCGTCGGCGCTCGCGACGAGAACGGGCTGGTGAAGGCGTTAGCCGAAGCTATCGGTAGGCATTTGGCGGAGTGTAACGGTCAAGAAATAGCAAACATAGCGTGGGCGTTTGCAAAAAGCGGATATTTTGACCCGGGAATGTTTGCGAACTTGGCGGAAATGGCGGAGAAACAGATGGACAGATTCAACTCGCAAGAGATTACGAACGTGTTTTGGGCGTTCGCCACGGCGGAGTGCGACAACGCAAAATTGTTCAAGGCGTTAGCAAAAGCTATCGATGGTCAATTGCACGGTTTCAACTCGCAAGGATTATCGAACACGGCATGGGCTTTAGCAAAGATTGGATACGTTGACGCTACTTTGTTCCGAACAATCGCGCAGACGGCCCAGAAAAATATGGATCGTTTCAACGCGCAAGATTTCTCAAATTTGTGTTGGGCGTTTGCGAAAGCCGGGCAGTACGACGCCGAGTTGTTTACTACTTTAGCAAAGAACGCGGAAAGACACATGGGAAACTTGAACGCGCAAGGTTTGTCGAATTCAGTGTGGTCGTTTGCCAAAGCTGGACATTTGAACGCAGAGCTTTTCACCACTTTTGGTAAAAACATCGAGCGTAAAATGTTTGCAAACAACGGAACGGATTTCAACGCGCAAGATATCGCAAATATAGCGTGGGCGTACGGGAAAGCGTGTCACTTAGACGACGCGCTGTTTACTGTCCTAGCTCGAATGGCAGAAAAATGCTTGCACGATTTTAACACGCAAGATATCGTAAACTTGACCTGGTCGTTTTCGAAATTAGGTAGGTTTGATATGAAGTTGTTGGAAGCGGTGAAAGTGTCGCTCTTAAAATCGCGCTTGGACGATTTAGATGCACCGAATATAGCAAATCTAGCGTGGACGTACGATAAGGCTGGTAAGTTGGACGATAGTTTAGTATCGTCGTTAGCGCGAGCGGCGGTGAAACGCGTGAATGAGTTTACCGCGACGGATATTACGAACGTGGCGTGGACGTTTGCAAACGCCGGCAAGGCGGACGACGAATTATTTAGCTCCATGGCGAAAGTGGTGGAACGAATTATGGACGATTTCGGTGAAGAAGATTTAGATAACTTAGAGTGGGCGTTTCAAAAAGCCAATCAAACGGCAGTTGTGAAACAATTGAAACAACAAAGGCGAATGTCTTCGGCCACCAACGACGTTTACGACGCAAACGTAGACGTATCCGAGTGCGGTCGTATCATCGTCGCCGGCGGCGGCATCGGCGGCGCGGCTTTAGCAGTGTCGCTTCAAAAGAAAGGATTCGATGTTGTCGTCTTGGAATCGGATGCGAGTTTTGATTCCAGGGCTCAAGGGTACGGTCTCACGGTGCAAGCGACGGATGCAATGCAAGCGATGGGCGTCGATATCTCTGGAGATGATGCACCGTCCACTTCGCACTATACGTTCTCGCAGCAAGGCGAAATCATCGGGTTCTTTGGCGAGGCGTTTGGTGTAAAGAGCAAGGACAGGCAAGAAGTCCAAAACTCGGGTCGATTCATTCACATACCGAGGCAGGTACTTCGCCAACGAATTCTCGAAGCCGTGCGTCCGGATACGATTCGGTGGAATAGCAAGTTAAAAAGTTACGACGATAGCGACAAAGATAAAGTCACCGTGACTCTCATCGACGATACGAAAATTGAAGGCGCTCTATTAATCGGCTCGGATGGTATTTTCTCCACCGTCCGGCGTCAGTTGGAATTACCGGGAGACCGATTAAACTACGTCGGTTTGTGTGTAGTCTTAGGTATTGTTAACGACGAGATACTGAAAATCCCGTTGGCGAAGCGTCGTATCTTTGAAACCGTAGACGGGACCACGCGGATTTACGCCATGCCATTCACGAAAAATTCAACGATGTGGCAGCTCTCGTTCCCGTGCTCAGAAGATACGGCGAAGAAGTACACAAGAGATGCAAGCACGTTGAAGGCTGAAATCTCCAGACGATGCGGGAATTGGCACGATCCCATTCCAGAGATGCTCACAAAAACTCCGCTAAATTGCATGAGCGGCTACCCTGTCTACGACCGCGAGTTGTTGGAAACTGACGTCCTTCGTCCGAAAGCGAGCATTTCTCGTCGCGTAACAATCATTGGTGATGCGGCGCATCCGATGACGCCATTCAAAGCGCAAGGTGCGAATCAAGCCATCAGCGACGCCGTCTTATTCGCTGATACGCTCATCGAAGGTGTAGGAAAACACGGCTCCGTGAACGGTTTCAACTACGCTCTTCCACTTTTCGAAAAGAAAATGTTGAGTCGATCTTCTCGAGCCGTTCTTGGATCGCGCGAAAAGGCAAAGGAAATGCACAGCAATTTGGCGTTACAACCGGCTCGGAAAGCGCAAAGAGAGGCTGAGTTTGATTTACGCACAGTCCTCCGGTCTTTAAAAGAGAAACAGATTACCGCTTCGCGAGCGACGGATAAGGAAGGTTTGGACGCGCTCGTGTTAGCCGTGTGCGGTGGTGGTCGACCACCTTCCATGGCGAACGGTAACGGTGAAGGTAGTACGCACACCAATATCGTCGATTTCCAAGGCACAAAAGTTCGATTTAATGACGACGACGAAGAACAAAAGAACAAAATCGACAGAACTAAAAAGCGCAAGAAAGCCGAAAAGAAGGAAAAGAAGGAAAAGAAGAAGAAGAGCAAAAAGCAAAAGAAATAAATTTCAATCAATGTAGTATATTGTAATCACAACGCAAACACCTCCACCTCCTCTCTTCTTCTCTCTCTCTCTCTTTCTCTCTCTGTCTCTCTCTCTCTCGCCCATCCCTTTCTCTTTTACGCCTCATCGTCATTGCCATCTTCTTCATCCGTCGAAGAAGTCACAACCGAAGCAGTTGTTGCTGTTTCCTCACCGCCGTCGTCGTCGTCTTCATCATCTTCATCCCACGCAGAATCAGGATCTTGGTCATCCGTCGAAATCGCACTTGTAACAAACGAGCTCACGCTCGCGCTCGGTACAATGGCGTCTACGTCCGCGTTCTCGTCGTCGCTATCGTCCCACGCTTCCGGGATGTGTTCTCTTTGAACGAGCTTCGATCCAGATTCGATGCGGTGCATGCCAGTATTCTTGGAATCGTCTGCCCACGCCGACGGAACGAGCATCGCACTAGTGTTGACAGTTTCGCCAACACCGCTGCCTCCGATTTCGGCGTAGGAACTCATACCAATCGTAGCNAAACTGTTCGCAGCGTCGGCATCCGTGGCGGACAAACCGCAGATTAAACCATTTTCGCCGGCCCAGGTTAACCACGGTCCCCAGACTTCTGGTTCTCCTCGCAAAGTTCTCAAGTGCCCGACGATAATCAAACCTCTTCTCGCTCTGGTCAACATGACGTTNACGCGTCTGCGATCGGCTAAGAAACCGACATTACCCATCAAGTTTGCTCTCGTGCACGAGAATACGATAACTTCTTTCTCTCGACCTTGGAAACCATCGATGGAACAAACTTCGATGGCGGCATCGGAGTCTGGCGCGGCTGGTGCGTCAAATCTCGTTCGTTTAACCGCATTGGGTTGCAAAAGCTTTTTGATCGCTCGCACTTGCGCGGCGTACGGTGAAACGATACCGATATCGCACGCTAAAACTTCGTGTTCAGCCATCAACTTCTTCACCAGCGTTACAACTTTTTGCGCTTCAATCGTGTTCATTTGCGAAGCGCCATCAGATCGTTCTTCACCTTCCGGGCAATCAACAAACGCCAACGGCACTGCGGGTACTGGCCAATCGAACCCTTGCGGCGCTCGCCTTTGCGAAGGAGGCGTACCGGAAAGTAACTCGTTGTTGTAGAATTGCTGCGATGGGAACTTTGCAATCGCCGGGTGCATACGATATTGCACTTTAAGCATAAATGTTCGAATACCGCGCGAAAGCATTCTTTCAAAAAGACTCGTTCCGAGACCGCGTTCGTCCGCATCGCGGGAAATAATCGTCGGCGGTAACTGGTTTTGATCACCGATGAGGACGATTTGTTTACAGCCTTTTGTCATGGGCACAACCGTTGCCGGCTCCGTCGCTTGCGTGGCTTCATCAATGAGACACGCGGCAAAGGAAAATCGTTCGAGGATATCGCTCCCGGCACCCGCGCACGTCGCGCAAATAACTTCCGCTCGTCGTAAAACTCCGTTGATGGCTTGATACTGTTGATCTTTCGACATGTTCGAGCCTGGTTCGATTCCGGCGATAGATTCAACCATAAACGGCATCAGGTCTTGACGCACGGCTTCTGGACGACCAATACGCGCAACACGAACCCCTGCTCGCGACAAACCGTCAACTAAGTTATCCACTGCAATGTTCGAATCAGATGTACACAGAATCGGCATCGTGCGACACTTCAGCCACATTTGCACCAACGCAACCGCGGTGTGCGTTTTACCTGTACCCGGCGGGCCTTGAATCAATGTGATGCGTTGGAACAATGCCGCTCGCAAGGCCTCGTGTTGCGACTTATTCATGTGCTGCATCGCAGGAATATCTTGAGCCATGTCGAGCATGCGTTGCTTTGTAGCCGCGTGCATGGTTTCCCCGTTCAACTCAGCCGCGCATAAATCTGGAATGGATTCAATAGCCTTCTTGTTGTTATCCCATCCAGCGAGTAAAATGTCTCGAATTCCTGGATCGACTCCGGCTTTGTTGCCGACTGGCCCCTTCATCTCCATCAAATCTTGCAGCGCGTTCAACTGACGCAAGTAACTCGTTCTGTTCGCCAACTTATCAACACGCCAACCGGAACCAGAAATGCTCGCGGCGTCTCTCGGGTCGACGCCGAGTAAACGGACGGCAATGTTGTTCCCAAGTTGACAGACTTCAGCTTCGTACTCCTCCGCGGCGCTGTAGTTGTAGCTTCGTCGCGCCGGTCTTTCGCCTTGCTCCATCGATAACGCTTTCACCGTGCTCTCGCCAGCTGCTTCGAGCGCGGCTTTAGAGTGTTTCGGTAATTCGCCTAGCGTCATGATATTCTTTGTGGCGGAAGTTCTCGATAGCAAGACCGCGTCACCTTTCATGAGATTCTTTTGCATCTCGGCTGCGAGCGCGGGAATTGTTAAACCAACTTGACCGGGTTTACGCAGTGGTTCCAATCGAACGTCCATGGCAGCAAGTCCGTTTTCTTGCAAGCCAAACGCCGGCGCGTTTGCCACACGATCGAGCGTTTGTAAAGCTTCTTCGAGAAACTCTTGCACGATAAGTTTTGCGAAGTGAAAGTGATAGTTTCGAACGCGTCTGTCTTCGTAATCGATGACGTACTCAAGCGCGGCGAGTAAATCAGCCGTATCCATCGGGTTTGAACGTTGCGGTATCGTCTGGAGTAAGCCGGTAAAATTTCGAAGCGAGATCTTCAAACCTTTACTCTTCGCGTACTCAACGACCCGTAAACCGTCTTGAATCGCCGCCATCTTCACGCACCCAGCAACCAAAATTTTAAAAGCTTCCACGTCGATTCCACCGAAATCTCTCTTGGCGTAAAAAACATCTAAAGCTCCGTTAATATCGTTGGAATCGAGAAATTTGCGAATCTCTCGCCCGGTTGCTTGTTGCTTCTGTTGCTCAGCCGTGAGTTTTGGAGGCGCTGGTTTCTCTTTCTTTTGCTGATCTTTCTTCGCTTGCTTTTGCGCCGCTTGTTCCTCGGCGAGCGAGGCGTGATGATTCGGGCTCGAGCGTCCGCTCAAACTCGTGTGTCCAAACTGCTCGCGATGATGCAAGGCGCCGCCTCGAATCAAATTCGGATCGTTGCGATCGTAATCCGGATCTCCTCTCGCTTCGTCGTGAGTAATTGCTTTCTTCCCTAACGGTGATTTTGCTGTTGACTTTTGCGCGGTTCGGGACGATTTTCTTCCTTCTCGTTGCGAAGGTGGAACGTACGTTCCGCCTTGCGTCTTTCCTCCCGATTTCCTTTGTTCCGCGTTAGCGGACAACGGGTCACCCGGTAGCGGCGGCGGTGCACCCGATGGCAACGGTGGAGGGGCAATCGGTTGCGAAGCGACCATCTTACGCGTCCCGCGAGGTTTTGCGCTGCTCTTTCTCGACGGTTGTTCTGGTTTTATTGGCGACTTTGGCGGTCTCCCGAGCGGCGGCGGCGGCATCCCCCCCGGCATCATCGAAGGCGACGGAATGCTCATCGTTCCCTCCGCACCGTCTTCCAACGATAATCGCGACACGCCATCGTCCAATGAATGCTCTTTTTTCTTCTTCACTTGCTTTTTCTTTTTTAGTTTGGCTGCTTTCTGTTGTGCTTCCTCCGGCGCTAAAGCGTCGTGAAAGACGTCCCCGCTCGTGCTTCCATCCCCGGCTCTCTCCGCCGTCGCCGCCGCTTCCCCGTTCTTCTTACTACTACTTTTTCGTCCGTTGTTGTTAGTATTATTTCCTTTGTTCTTTGCGTGCGAATGCTCTCCGTTATTGTTGCTCGCCGCCGTCCCAGCTGCATCGCCGCTGCTTCCGTTAAAATTATTGTGCTGCTCGACATTCTTCTTCGATTTCAAACCAACCTTCTTCCCGCCAGTCGTCAAGTTTGGTTTCGGCAGAGGTACGCCGGACTTTAACGAACCGGTCGTTTGAATCGCAGAAGAAGAAGTTTCGTGTGTCCCGCTCGCAGAATTTGTTTGTTGATTTTGTCCACTTTCCATAAAACTCTGTTTCATCGTAGAGTTGTTTTGTTTGTTTGTTTGTTTTGGTTTTGTGATTGTAAAAAACGAGAGAGAGAAATCAAAGGTCAGTTTTGGTCTACTTTTTTTCGACAAAGAAGCGTCGATTGATTTTCTTCTCTCTTCTGTTTGTCTCTTTCTCTCTCGTCGTTTCTCTGTCCGTTTTGTTCTCTTCGCTTTTGATGACTGCTTCGCGTTGTTGTCGTCGTCGTTGTTACGTTCGCAGTACGTCGTTGTTCTCGCTCTCTCTCGAGAAGTACTCTTTCGCGCGCGCGCTTGAGTAGAGAAAAAAAGAATCTCGATCGATTATAGGCGGCTGTGCGGCCTCCTCCCCGAGAAGAAGAAGAAAGACGACGTAATAAACACGACGCTTCGCCTTTTGGGTGCGCGTCGAATAAAAAATCTCTCTCTTCGAGAAAAAGAACGACGACGCGTGAGCAGATGATAACTGCTCTCTCTAGAACGAGAAGAAACTTTAAAGATGATTATACCTTTCTCTTTTAGTAGTCGTGCTGTGGATGTTCTTCCGTGCTGTTTTTGTGGTGTTTTGGAATTCTGAAGAAGAAGAAGAGAAAAGAAGAAAAAAAAGCACAAAAAAGGCGGGAGAGAGAANGCATNCAATGGGAAACGAAAAGACACGAAATGTGACTCGACGCGTTTTTTGACTGATGAAAACTCATAATTTTATAACAGACAAACGCGCTTTTGCTCCTCCTCGCGAGTTTCTTTTCTTTCTTCTTCTTCTTTTCTCCTTGGATTAATTCTCAGCTCTTCTCCTTAGGCTTTCATCTTCTTTCTCTCTCGCGATGTGTTCTTCGACCCACTCGAGGGATTCCGGGCACCGGGAGGTTTCTGGATCCTCCGGTTCGCTCTCGATGTCTCGTTCCTCGCCGTCGTTGGCGTCGTTTGGGCCTCCGTCGGTGTGCGACGGTTCGGTGCCATCGCCCCAGTGCCAGCCGCCGGATTTGTTCAGAGTTTCTTCTTTAAACATCTCTTCGAGCTTGGTACCATTGATGCCTCGTTTTTCGAGCTCGCGGTACGAGTCCGCTTTGGCTTTGGTGATGAAGTGCGTCGGGTCGTCATCAATCGGGTGGATTTTTTTCGGGTCAAAGCCGAACCATTCGCCGCGCTCGTTAACTTCTGGGTATTGGTGGATTTGTTCCATGTACAGTCTGTGTTGCGTCCACGTGCACCCGATGTTGTATCGATACGAGACGCCGTCTTTATACCCGTCGGCTTCAGATAATCCTCCGTTCGTGCGACAGTAGTGCACCAAATCGGAAAACTCTTTCCTGTTCGCCACGGTCCACGGGTTTTTCGGTCTCGGCGTTGGACCTAAGGACCCGTCCGGTTGTCTGTACTTTTTCGGTTCGCCAAGCATCTTCCGTATTAATCGTTCGTTCGGTAACGGCTTCCCAATTTCGCTTTCCCACGGATACGGAAGCTCCGTTCCTTCTGGACACTTTCGTCTCGGCGGATGCGCCGGGACGGGTTCAAATTCAGGCTCAGGTATCTCCTCCCCGTTTTCCTCCTCACCAGGTGTCCAGTTTATTAAAACTTCCGGGTTGATAATTTTATCCCGTATGTATTTCGGTATTCCGTCGTAAATCTCCTTCCCTGTTTTCCTTTTCGGTTTCAATAACGTCGCAGGGTACGTCGGAGGAGGAGAAAGAGGAATGGTTTTCGTTTTGTTGGTCTCGTTTCCTCCCGTTTCTTTTTTTTCCTCCTCCTCCTCGTCGTCCTCGCCGCTGCTGCTGCTGCTGCTGTTATTGCTGCTGCTTGTGTCGCTCCCATCGTCGTCGTCGTCTCCTAAAACGCTCTTCTTCTTTTTCCTGTTCTTCTTGTTCTCGTTGGACGACGACGACGACGCTAAATACGCGTCCAGTTTCGGCATAATCGCTCTACAAAAGAAGAAGAAAAAAAAACGCTCGTAAAATGCGCGTATTTTAGAGAGAGAGTTGCCCTTCTCGGAAACACAAAAAAGTATTCAATTTTTGATTTTCGCTTTTTTTTCGTCTGTCTGTTGTTTTTTGAGAAAAAAAAAGAAATTTTCTCATCACAAAGAAGAAGAGAAAAAAATGACTTTTGCGTTCCCTTGTTGTTGTCTTCTTCCTTCTCCTTCTTCTGTTTCTTCGTCTTCTGGTTGCTGCTCTCGAAAAGAGAGGAGGAGAAATCATGCCGCTAATGCTTTGAGAGGAGGACGTGGAGTCTTCGATGACGAACACGAAAGAACACGAAGAGGAACGCATCAAAATCATCATTTTCGTCGTTTTCGTAAACTTGGGTGATTTTGTTTTTGGAAATCAACATCATCTTCATCGCGGGTTCTTGTGCCTCGCGAAATCGTCGTTTGAAGAGTACGAGGAAGAGGAAAATGACGACGACGACGACGATGAAAACGAAAACGAAAACGGAGGTGGTGAGAACGAGATTACAAAATACACAAACACCGCAGCAGAAGTCGACCAAGAGTTATACATCCCGAAACCGTTATCGGCGGAAAACAAATTAGAGCGTTTGTTACCGAAAGATAACTACGATGCCCCGGTGTCGGACGAGGAGAGGTTTCGGAATTTATTCGACGCGGAGTCATCGACGATTGATCCGGAGAGTTTGAACGAGTACGGGGAGAGAATAGACCAAGAGAAGTGGTATAATTTAGGATTGAGAAGGGACGCGCATCCCGTCGCGCGGTTTCTGTTGAAACCGTTTACGAGCGACATCACGCGAAGAATCGTCGCGTGTACGGGAATGTTGACGGTGTTGAGAGCTGGGTATATAGGCCAATCGAGATTATTTGATGCGTCAAAAGTTGGAAGTGTGACGCAATCGTCCGGTCCAATGGCAGATATGGCGAAGAAATTAATGGAAGACCCCTCGTTCGCGCACATGGGCGACGTGCTCGGAGGCGCCAGGCAGATTACCGAACACGGCGGGGTGACTATTTTTCATTTAGGTATAGGTCCGTTTGTAGCTGGGAGCATTATCATGCAAGTATTAATGGCCATAGACCCTCAAATGAAAGAGATGAAGAAAGATAGAATGGGGATGGAAAAGTTAAAACAACAAGGACGGTATTTGACGTTGATTATTGCGTTGATTTTAGGCGCGATTGAGGCGCACAAGTTGAAATATTTATGCGCCATGGCGATTCCCGGTTTTTTGTATTATATGACGGCAACGATGTTGTTCGCCGCCGGGGCAATGACTATCACGTGGGTTGCGCAAGAAATTACCGATTACGGGATTGGGGAAGGAAGCGGGATGATTATAACCATGTCCATTTGTGCGTCCTACGCGTCGACGGTGAAGAATGCAATCTTCGTAGAAAAAGTGACGAGCAGCGGCGGGACGGCGGCGGCAGCCGCGGCAGCGTTCGTCTCCTCCGGTAGTCTTTTAGAATCCGTGAGAGGTTTAGTGGTGAACCCGGCGTTCTTGACTATCTCTGGGTTTGTGGTACTGTTAACTTTCGCGTCCGCTTTACTCAACGAAGGGACGTGTAAAATCCCTCTGCAATTTTTCCAAGGCCCGGACGCGTCGCAGCTCCCGAAATCCGCGCAATCCGAATCTTCGGAGATTCCTATTCGTGTCAACCCTGGTGGTATGACTATGATTATCGCGTTTAGCATGCTGTGTGGTTTCTTCCGCGAACAAGTCGCGCCAGCCATGCCAGCCGCAATCGGGAAGACTTTAGTGTCCATTTGCGACCCGACTGATTTCAGTTACTACGTTTTCTTATTCGTCTTTTGCATCGCCGGTTCATACATCGACGTACAAAATACGCCAAAAGAAGTTGCGGAATACATCACAAAAATAGGTGCGAGAATACCAAACGTTCGACCTGGCGTTCAAACGGAAAAATATTTGCGGGATTTACAAAACGGCGCGAAATTCTTCGGCGGCGTCTTGTTAGGATTAATCGCGTGCGTGTGCTCCATAGCGGACGAGTACGTGAGAGGTACGTACGGAGTGAACGTCGGTTTTACGAGCATGCTCATTTGTACGAGCACGATGTTATCTCTGAAAAGACAAATTAGAGCGTTAGGGGAGGTACCGTCCATGAAAGTCGTCTTGAAAGAACTTTAATGATGAATAAATTGATTGATTGATTGCGTCTCTCTCGCTTTTTAAAAACAAAATGAACTTTTCAGCTCAAATGCATCATCACACGTACGCGCGCGTCGCTGCGTTTCTGGCTACTCCTACTATAAAAAAACTACGTAAATTACTACCTAGGTATCTTGATGCGCACACACAGACTCAAAAGATTCGCGCGAACATGCTTTTTACTCGTTCGTCGACCCAATCGTACAAAACGAGTCTTTTCGATTGTATCGCCTCGGCGTGTTCTTTCATCTCTCCGTTTTTCACTTTACTCGCGATTTTCATAAACATCCCCCACAACGTCCCAATCACCGTCCTCGTTATAAACTGTATGATTGAAACCGGAACGTACGAAATCTTCGGGTCGATATTAAATATAAACGACACAATCATCTCGTCTTCGTGCTTTTCCCTCGCTTTCTTCCACGCCTCGCCTTCGCTCGGAATCGCTCGAAACAAAAATCCTCCGTGAAAGTCCACTCGCGTGCACTGGCCAAACTTATGGTCAATCGCCGGGACTCTCTCGTCGTCCTCGCAATCGCAACTGTTCAACAATACCGCCACCACGCCACTTTCGTCGATATCATCAAAAGCCAGCGCGTCCAAAACAACCTCTCTGGTTGAAAACGGCCACGGACACTCCACCGTAACGAGTAAAAGCTGCGAACATCGGCCGCGTTGGTCGAGCTTTTCGGTTCGCGAAAATTTCAATTTCGGCATCGTCCACGAAGGTAACCACGACGCGTACAGCTGACTTTCATTCAACGTCGCTAACACTGGCACTAACATCTCTCTTTTAATCGCCTGGTCTACTCGTAAAATCAATTTCGTATCGTTTTCCGTCGTCTTGTAATAAATTTTCGTCTGGTCTCTCCCGCCAAAAGAGAAAGATTTCTGCGTTTCCCAGGACGAATCTTTCTCCGCGTCTTCTCTCAACATCTCGATGAACGACTCCGACTGTTTCGCTTTTTCCAGAACGTATTTCACCAACTTGTCTTTCTCTTTTTCTTTTGTATCTTTCAACTCTTCTTTGTCTTCTTCTTCCTCTGATGATGATACTAAACTGTCGCATATTTTCCGGAGCAATCTCGCGGACTGTAAGAGCCGGTCGTCTCTGAAATGGTCTAAAGCGCGCGTTCGCGGTGAAGAACATAATATATTTTCTCGATCGTAATCGATAGCATCATCGTCCTCACCTGCACACTCTTTCTCTTCTTCTTTCTCTTCTTCTTCTTCTTCTTCTCGATGCAACGACAAAACCTTTTCTTCTTTTGGCTGCTCGCTCGCGAGAGGATGATGAAGACGTGAAGAGGGAGAAGAAGTGACAGGTGTCATTTTTGCGTCAAATCCCACAAAGAGGGGGCTGTTTTTTATGAAAAATTTCATCAAACGTCTGTCAAAGCAACAAATCCCCCCTATTAAAAATAAGGACGATGATGGAGGAGGAAAACAACAACAGCGAGAGGAAGAGGAAGAAGAAGGAGAAGAACAAGAACAAGAGGAAGAAGACGCGTTGTGACGACGAAAACATTGATGGGGGTTTCAAGAAGAAGA
>JGI20158J14315_10001376_pt1 | contig 17809 bp, 13 predicted proteins | sample COG_08_FD_14315 | JGI IMG/M metagenome (IMG submission 14315)
GGATGGATTCGTATTTCGAGTGGATATGAGGTTGCGGCCCTATGGTCAAAGTGGGGCTTTAGTACTCAATTTTGATGCTATGGAGGAGTATTACCAGACCCAGGGCCGTGACTGGGAGCGCTATGCCATGATCAAGGCTCGGGTGGTGGCGGGAGACCGTCAGGCGGGCGCGGAGCTAATGGCGATGCTGCGGCCCTTTACCTATCGAAAATATATCGACTTTAGTGCCATTGAGTCGTTGAGGGATATGAAGGCGCTGATTAATCGTGAGGTGCAGCGCAAGGGAATGTCTAGCGACGTAAAACGCGGTGCTGGCGGGATTCGGGAGGTGGAGTTTGTGGCTCAGACCTTCCAGCTTATCCGTGGTGGTCGCGACACACGTTTTCAGACGCCAGCCCTGAAAGATGTGCTTGCGTTATTGGGTGCTGAAAGAATGTTGCCAGCTAGTCATGCGGTGGCGTTATACCAGAGCTATACCTTTTTGCGTAATGTGGAGCACGCACTTCAAGGTTGGCAGGATAAGCAAACCCAGATGCTACCCGAGGGTGAATTGGAGCAACTTCGTTTGGCATTTCTTATGGGCTTTGATGGGTGGAATGAGTTCCTTTCAGCTTTAGATGAGCATCGAGCTCTGGTGCGACAGCTATTCAGGGAGGTCGTTGCTGATGAGCGCAGTGAAGATACCGTTGAAGGTGTTGAACATGAAGAGCATCAGTTGGCCGTCCAGATTTGGCAATATGACTCTTCTGAAGGCTCCATGCTAGAAGAGCTTAAATCACTAGGTTATACCGACTTTGAGCAAGCTGCCGGGGTCATAAATACACTGAAGGAAAGTCGATCGGTCTTGGCTATGGCGGCAGATACTCGTGGTCGCCTCGACAGCTTAATGCCGTCGTTAATTGCTGCCTGTGCATTGGCTGATAATGGCGCAGAGACCTTGGGGCGAGTGCTGCAGCTTGTGGCTGCTGTTGCCCGTCGGAGTGCCTATCTGGTACTGCTTAAAGAAAACCCTGTGGCCCTGCAGAGCCTGATTAAACTCTGCGCAGCCAGCCCTTGGATCGCGGAGCAGCTATCACGATACCCCGCATTGCTTGATGAGCTGCTTGATAGCAGAACACTGTACTCTCTTCCCAATAGACAAGAGCTCGAGGACGAGCTGCGCCAGCAGTTATTGCGTGTTCCAGGTGAAGACTTGGAAGCCCAGATGGAGGTGCTGCGATACTTTCAGCGCTCCCATAGCTTGCATGTTGCTGCCTGTGAGGTAGAAGAGATACTGCCTTTGATGAAAGTGAGCGATTACCTGACTTGGCTGGCTGAAGCGATATTAAGTCATGTGCTCGAAATTGCTTGGGATCAGATGGTTGATCGACACGGGCATCCTGGCAGCGATGACGGGAGTGAGCCCGGATTTTTAATTGTGGGTTACGGCAAGCTCGGCGGTATTGAGCTGGGCCACAATTCTGATCTTGATCTTGTGTTTCTCCACGATGCTAATACCAATAAGTCTACGGATGGTGATCGCAGTATCGACAATGCGACGTTTTTTATGCGCTTGGGGCAGAGGATTATTCATATCATGACAACACAGATGACCTCTGGTGACCTCTATGAGGTAGATATGCGTCTTAGGCCATCAGGAAACTCTGGCATGCTGGTCTCATCTCTAAAGGGATTTGAAAAATACGAACTGCAAGAAGCATGGACTTGGGAGCATCAGGCATTGGTTCGAGCGCGCCCGGTGGTGGGATCCAAAAAACTGGCGAAACACTTTAGCGATACCCGTCATCAAATACTAAGTCAGGTGCGAGATCGCGATAAGTTGTCAGCAGATGTGATTGAAATGCGCAATAAAATGAGATCGCATTTGGGTAGTAGAAAGTCGCCAGCAGGGGATGTTTTCAATCTCAAGCAGGATGCAGGAGGTATCGTTGACATCGAATTTATGGTTCAATTTGCGGTCTTGGCTTGGTCTAATGAAATTCCTGATTTAACCCGCTGGAGCGATAATATTCGCATCCTCGAATGCTTGGAGGAGGGCGGGGTTATATCAGCAGCAGATGCAGAGTTTCTGACGAGAGCCTATAAAAATTATCGCTCCGTTGGCCATCGGTTACAGCTGCAACAATTACCGGCTGTGCTGAATGCTTCGGAGTTTGCTATTGAGAGGGCGCAGGTTTCGGCAGTCTGGCAGCGATTGTTAGGCAATAGTTGAATATCAGGCTAGCTCGTATTTATTATTTTTAGGAGACATTAGATGTCATTTGCCGATCGTGATGGTTTCATCTGGTTTGATGGCGAGATGGTGCCTTGGCGTGATGCGAAAGTTCATGTCCTAACCCATACCCTGCACTATGGTATGGGTGTGTTCGAAGGTGTTCGTGCTTATGAGACTCCGGATCAGGGGGCGGCCATTTTTAGATTGCAAGACCACACGGATAGGCTGTTTCGCTCCGCTAAAATCATGGGAATGAATATGCCCTTCAGCAAAGATCAGCTGAACGAGGCTCAGAAGCAGGTTGTACGTGATAATGATTTACACCAAGCGTATCTGCGCCCTATGGCATTTCTTGGTTCAGAGGGAATGGGGTTGCGAGCTGATGGGTTGCAGACGCATTTGATAGTAGCCGCCTGGGAGTGGCCGTCGTATATGAGTCCTGACGCTCTGGAGCAGGGCATTAAAATTCGTACGTCTTCCTTCACCCGCCACCACGTGAATATCTCCATGACAAAGGCCAAGGCCAACGGCAATTATATTAATTCCATGTTGGCTTTGCGCGAGGCGCTGGATTCTGGTTGTGAAGAAGCGCTGCTGCTTGATCCCGAGGGCTATGTGGCTGAAGGTAGTGGTGAGAATGTTTTTATAGTACGCGATGGTGTGCTCTACACCCCTGAGCTTACCTCTTGCTTGGATGGGATTACTCGCAAGACGGTTATGCAGTTGGCAGAGCAGTCCGGTTACAAGGTGGTAGAGAAGCGTATCACCCGAGATGAGGTCTATGTGGCGGACGAAGCCTTCTTTACTGGCACGGCTGCAGAAGTGTTGCCTATTCGTGAGCTGGATAGCCGAATCATAGGCGACGGTAAGCGCGGCCCTATCACAGAGCTGCTGCAGACCCAGTATTTTGATCTGGTTCGCGGCCTAAGAGCTGAGAACTCAGAGTGGTTAACCCCTGTGGGGCAATAGTACCTGGGCTTTCCTTATGAGTTCTTCATATGAATTATCTGCATGAACTCTCCGGGAGACCTCATGGCAGCTGACAAGAAAATTCTGATCATCGGCCCCTCCTGGGTGGGGGACATGGTGATGGCTCAATCTCTCTTTATTCTGCTCAAGCAACAATACCCCGATGGCGTTATTGATGTACTGGCGCCGGCTTGGAGTCGACCCATCATTGCAAGGATGCCAGAAGTTCGTCGTGCTATTGATATGCCGGTGGGCCATGGCAGTTTGATGTGGTCTGCTCGACGTCTTGTGGGTCGAGCGTTGCGCGAGGAGGGTTATGATCAAGCGATCATTCTGCCGAACTCTTTAAAATCCGCTCTGATTCCCTGGTTTGCCAGCATACCCCAGCGCACCGGCTGGAAAGGGGAGATGCGTTATGGATTACTTAATGATCTTCGCGTGTTGGACAAGCGGCGTTACCCTCGGATGGTTCAGCGTTTCGATGCGCTGGCGTTTCCTGCGGGAGCTGCGCTGCCCGAAAAACTCTCCGCGCCGAATTTACAAACTGACCTTGAACGAACATCCGGCCTGCGCCAGCAGTTTGGTTTAAACAGTGCACGTAAAATATTAGCCTTGTGCCCGGGGGCAGAGTTTGGTCCCGCTAAACAATGGCCTGAGCAGTATTATGCCGCAGTAGCGGCTCAAAAAATTTCTGATGGATGGCAGGTGTGGATACTAGGTTCGGGCAAGGACCAGCCTGTCGCCCAATCAATTTCCGGTGCATTGTCAGAGGAGCAACAGCAACACTGTCACAGTTTGGCCGGTGTGACTGAGCTAGAGGACGCCATTGATTTATTGGCCGTGGCAGACGGGGTGGTCAGTAATGACTCCGGATTGATGCATATTTCTGCCGCACTGAATCGCCCTCTGGTGGTGGTCTATGGTTCTACGTCTCCTGCATTTACCCCGCCATTAAATGAGCAAGTGGCTATTTTATCGATTCCCGTGGATTGCGGGCCTTGCTTCAAGCGGGAGTGCCCGCTTTCAGACCCCTTGGTGCAGATGAAATGCCTCAATGATTTGTTGCCTGATCGGGTGATCAGTGCATTGAATGATCTGGTAGCAGAGGCTGCTGAGTGAAGCTGGCCTTTTGTCTCTATAAGTATTTCCCCTACGGCGGATTACAGCGGGATTTTCTCCGCATTGCTCAGGCGTGTTCGAGCCGAGGCCATCAGGTTACCGCCTACACACTAAGCTGGGAGGGCGATTGCCCTGATTGGCTGAAGGTGGTGGTTGCACCGGTGAAGGCTGTAGGTGGGCGAAGAGTGAGTAGTCCAAGACGGTATAGAAAATTTTCAGCTTGGGTCGTGCAGCAATTAACCCAGAGGCCAGTAGATACGGTGGTGGGTTTCAACAAGATGCCGGGGCTGGATGTGTACTATTGCGCGGATCCTTGCTTTGAGTATAAATCCCGGCATTTGCGCCGTTGGTGGTATCGGTTGTCTTCACGCTATCGACACTTTTCCCGCTATGAACAGGCAATTTTTAATCCAGGTCAGGTTGTCGAAATCTTAATGATTTCCAGTGTGCAGCAAGCACTATTTCAGCGTTATTACGGCACAGAGTTATCCAGGATGACCATGTTGCCTCCGGGTATTAGCCGAAATCGTTGTGCTCCTGAAAATGCCGCTGAAGTTAGGGCCGCGTTTCGTCAGGAGTTTAATCTTGGAGCCGACGATGTTCTGTTGTTGCAGATCGGTTCCGGGTTTCGTACCAAAGGGTTAGATCGAAGTCTGCGTGGGCTTGCCTCACTTCCGGCAGAACTACGGAGGCGTACACAGCTATTTGTGATTGGCCAAGACGACCCCACTGAATTCAAATCCTTGGCTAGCCGCCTTGGTGTGGCTCAGCAGGTTACTTTTTTCTCGGGTAGGGATGATGTGCCGCGCTTCCTGCAGGGGGCAGATCTTCTGGTTCATCCAGCCTATGCAGAAAATACCGGTACCGTATTGCTGGAAGCCGTGGTGGCTGGATTGCCCGTATTGGTCACTGATGTCTGCGGTTATGCTCATTATATTGAGGAAGCTGATGCGGGTAGGGTTCTCGCTTCACCCTTTTCTCAAGAGTCGCTCAATGAAAAGTTGGCTAAAATGTTGCTGAAAAATAAGCAGAAATGGCGGGAAAATGGGCCGATCTTTGCGCAAAAAGCAGATATTTACGATATGCCGGTCAGGGCTGCTGACGTGATTGATCAAGTGCTGGAGAGAAAGTGTGAAATTATTTCTGGCTGAACCCTTTGCTTCCCGTTGGTCCGATGTCGATTCTTTTGACGCCGCCTTTTCCCTGACGGGGGAGGTCTACCGTGAGATGGGTGATCGATGTACCACCCGTTTTGAGTTTGATGGTAAGGCCTATTTTGTGAAAACCCATGCGGGAGTAGGTTTTGGTGAAATTCTAAAAAACCTGCTGTATTTGCGTATTCCTGTACTGGGTGCAGAAAACGAATATCGCGCCATTGGCAAGCTTCAAGAGTTGGGTGTAGATACCATGATGCCAGTAGCGTTTGGTCGTCAAGGTTCTAACCCTGCAAATGAAAAATCTTTTCTGATTACGGAAGCATTAGAGCCTACTGAGCCCTTGGATGAATATTGTAATCCACAGGTGTTGGCTGCGATGGGGGCCACTGAGAGGCGAGCACTCGTCAGGCGGTTGGCAAAAATTTCTCGAACACTACACGACAGTGGCGTTAATCATCGAGATTATTATCTCTGTCATTTTCTACTGGATACGTCGGCTAGTTTTGTCGATGTGCCTGCGTCTCAGCGGCCGATTTATGTGATTGATCTTCATCGGATGCAAATTCGCCACCGAACCCCTCGTCGTTGGCGGGAAAAAGATTTATCGGCACTGTATTACTCGGCAAATCGAGCGGGGTTTGATCGCCGTGATGCGCTTTGTTTTATCCGAGAGTATAAGCAGCAGTCATTGCGTCAGGCGCTTGACGAAGGGAAAGATATTTGGTCTTCGGTTCGACTGGCGGCGGATAAGCTCCACGACAAGGGTGTCCGAAAGGGGTATCACGCTTAAGGCGGTAGACCGGGTTGCGAGCAGCGGCGGAGGCTCAAAAAAGCATTACTCTTGTTGGGGCAGTTTGAGTAGATGCGTGTGTTAATCAAGCTTTTTGCCGTAAGCTGTGAAGTGCATTAGTGAGAGTGAGCGTAATGGAAAAACAATTTTTTCATCTAGATGATAGCTGTGCGGCGTTATTCCGTGCCAATGGCCTAGATAGTTTTGAGGCGCTGTGGAATGCTGATGTCAAGATTGTCGATGATCCGAATGTGGGGCGGGGTGGCCATAGTGATGTGGGTATCTTTTCCCTGACGGACCCAGAAACTCACACCGAAATGCAGTTTTATCTGAAGCGTCAACAAAATCATAATTGCCGGACATTAAGCAGCCCTTTGGAGGGTATTCCCCTCGCAATGAGAGAGGTGCTGAATATTCGTCAGTTGGCGAAAGGTGGTATTTTGACCATGGAAGTTGCCTGTTATGGCCGACAAAAAACGAGTATTGATCGAGGGCTGCTGGTTACTCGTGCGCTAGAGGGTTACACGCCAATGAGCCAATGGCTGGAGCAGCCGATGTCACCAGAGGCAAGAAAACAAGGATTGTCTATTTTGGGAAAGCTGGTCGGAAAGTTACATGGCCTAGGGCTTGGGCATGGTTGCCTCTATACGAAACATATTTATTTTTCCTGCACAGACCCACAAGATATTAGGCTTATTGATCTTGAGAAGTGTAGGCGCTTGATGTCACGGAACCGTGGCCCGAAAGAACTGGCGACCCTTTTTCGAAACACGGGTCAGCTAACACCTGAAGATCGTCAGCAGTTGCTGGAGGCCTATATAGAAACTTCGCCTGTGCACTGGTCTCTCCCTGCTTTACAGAAAAAAGTGGCCGATAAAATCATGGCTAAAGGGTAACTTCAGGGTGGAGCTGCTGACGCTTCAGCAACTGCAGCAAGCAGGACAAGCGCTATCATTGCCATTTCAATTGGAGGTGCCAGGCCGTGAAGCGCTGGTTTGTGAGGAGGTTTATCGCCACTTGCCTGGAAAGCGCCTAGCGTTTCGTGCCCACTGGGGTGGTGTGACGGTGTTGGTCAAGCTGTTCTTTCAGCGAAAATATTTTGATCGCGAGCGCGCTGGTCTGAAGGCAATGGTAGCTGCTGGCGTCCCTTGCCCAAAGGAGGTCTGGAGTCTCGTTGATGAAGGTGGGGGCTATTTTCTTGCCACTGAATTTCTTGATGATGCCGTCAGCTTGCAAGCCTGTTATCAGGGTTTATCTGTTGACCAGTTAAAGCAGCTGCTACGAGATGCGTTGGTGCTTGTCGGTCAGTTGCATCGGGCTGGCTGGATGCAGGCTGATATTCATCTGGATAATTTTATGCTCAGCCGGGGGGTTCTCAATGCAATTGATGGCGGTGGTATTGAACCGTTAAACAGCCCCCTAAAAAATCTTGGGCTGTTCTTTGCCCAAATGACACCAGATTACGATGAGTTGGTTCCAGAGGTTATTGAGGCTTATGGCGAGGCCGCTTTTTCACTTGAAGCTATTCTTTCTTCGATAACCCGTATGCGAGAGTGGCGGATTAAACATTACTTGGCCAAGACTACTCGTTCATGCTCTCAGTTTGACGTGGTTAAGTCGTCCGATGTGTTTGTAGTGATGGTGCGCGCCCGAGCGAGTGAGAGGTTGAGAAGGTTGATGGCTGAGCCGGAAATTGCTGTGGGCCAAGCGCAATTTCTCAAGCGCGGTAACACTGCAACGGTGATGAAGGTGTCGGGGGATGGTGGCGACTGGGTGTTAAAACGCTACAATATTAAGAGTTTTTGGCATGGGTTAAGCCGTTGTTTTAGGCCTAGCCGGGCCTGGATTTCCTGGAAGAGTGCCCATCGGTTAGAATTGCTCGGTATTGCTACACCCTCACCCTTGGCTATGCGGGAGAATCGCACTGGGCCTCTACGCAGAGAAGCGTATTTAGCAACAGAGAGTGCGGTAGGAGATAATTTACATGCTTGGTTGCTGAAGCAAAATGACTCTCAGGTGCCAGCATGGCTGGGTCATGAGGTAAGTCGGTTATTTGATATTTTGTGGTGCAGCAAGGTCAGTCATGGCGACATGAAAGCGACCAATTTGATCGTGACAGGCGAGCAGCTCCAGGTGATTGATTTAGATGCGGTGCGGTGGCACCGTTTTGAACAGACGTTTGTGCGTGCCTACAGGCGAGATTTACAGCGATTTATGGACAACTGGCAAGGTAAGACTTGGCAGCATTTCGAACAACTACTAACCCCGTTTGCCCAGCGAGTTGGTGTTACATTTATCAATAAAAAGGTTTAACTGTGTCTACAATTGTTCTCGGTATTTCCGGTGCGCTGAATCATGATTCTTCTGCTGCGCTTTATATTGATCAAAAGTTGGTGGCTGCGGCAGAAGAAGAGCGCTTCATTCGAGATAAGCATGCCAAGGGAAAAATGCCCTTTGAAGCGGCAAAGTTTTGCCTGGAATATGCGGGTATTAAGCCTGAAGCTGTTGATGTGGTGGCCGTTCCCTTTGCGCCCATTTCTATTTTTTCCAAGGCCCGATGGCACTTTGCTAAACGCTACTGGTATGCCCCTGATAGAGCCCTCGATGCCCTGCTGAACGGTAATCGTCGTTACCGTCGATATCGCGACAGAGTATTTGCTCTGTTACGTGAACTTGGTATCGACCCAAATAAAGTGGAGTTTGAGCCGGTTGAGCACCACCTGGCGCATGCTTCGAGCGCCTATCACCTTAGCGGCTTTAAAGAGAAAACTGCCATCATGGGTGTAGATGGCAAGGGTGAATACGCCACTACATTTTTTGGCTATGGTGAAAACGGTAAAATTCACAAAATTAAGGAATTTTACGATCCTGATTCTCTGGGCGGCCTCTATGGCGCGATTACAGAATATCTCGGTTTTGAGATGCTCGATGGTGAATACAAAGTCATGGGTATGGCCCCCTATGGGGATCCCACCAAGTACGACTTTTCACGCTTAATTGACTTTGACGGTAAAGACTTTCAAGTCAATACCAAGTTGGTAAACACCGTCGGCCTAAGGCGTCACAAGCAGGATGGCGCTGCATTCTATTTCAGTCCCAAGTTAGTTGAGTGGCTTGGCCCCAAGCGTGAGGGTGATATTGCAGACGAGCCTTATATTGATTACGCGGCAACCATTCAGGCACTTTTTGAAGAGGTGGTTCTTAAGTTGATGGATCACTACTTGGGTGACATCTTGCGGGAAACCGGCAAGTTGGCATTTTCAGGGGGTGGAGCGCTTAACGTTAAATTGAACCAAAAAATTATTGCTCGTGATGATGTAAAAGAGCTTTATGTTCAGCCGGCTTCAGGAGATGCTGGGACCGCCGTTGGGGCTGCTTCTTATGCGCTGNTGAAGAGGGGTATCCAGCCCGAGAAAATGGAGCATGTCTACCTTGGGCCAAAATACACCAATGAAGAGTGTATTCGAGCCTGTGAAGAGCACCCTGAAACGCCAGCTTATGAAGTGATTGACCAGGTGCCACAACGTATAGCCAAGATTTTAGCTGAAGGTAATCCTGTTGCCTGGTTTCAGGGGCGAATGGAATTTGGGCCAAGGGCGCTGGGTGGGCGCTCAATTGTTGGTTGCCCTAGTTCAGCGGGCGTAGCAGCGAGGATTAATGAGCAAATCAAATTCCGTGAACGCTGGCGGCCCTTTTGTCCGAGCATGCTTGATCGGGTGGCCCCTGAAATGTTCAAGAGCGATCATCCTGCACCCTTTATGACATTCACCTTTGAGGTGAACGAAGAGTGGAAAACTCGCGTGCCCGAAGTGGTCCATGAAGATGGCACTGCGCGTGCTCAAGCGCTCAAGAAAGAGTTTAATCCTCGCTATTATGAGCTAATGGAAGAAATGGAAAAGCTTACCGGCAATGGTGTAGTGCTGAATACGTCTTTAAATCGTCGTGGTGAACCGATGATTTGCTCACCTACAGACGCACTTAACATGTTCTTTGGCTCGGACTTGGAATATTTGATTATGGAAGATGTGTTGGTGCTTAAGGCGTAGGGCAATATACTCAGCTGGAGCAGCAATAAGGAAAAGGAAATGCTTTATAGCGCTGAATTTTAAAATATATAGAGAGACGAGAGTCACATGCCGATAGTAGATGAAGAGCTTATTAAAAATTATCAAGAAATACACGCATATAAAGATTATGGTTTTACTTCGTTTCTTTACAAAGATCATATCCAGGCCTGTATTAATGATCTAAAGCCTAAAAGTATTTTAGAGTTTGGCTGCGGACAAAGTATTTTGATCGACAACCTTATTTATGATGCAGAATATTATCGCTATGATCCTGCCATACCTCAGTTTTCCACCATACCTGTTGATAAGGCTGACTTTATTATTAACACGGACGTTTTAGAGCATATACCATCCAAAGACTTGGATGATGTGATTGCTCAAATGAAAAATATTACAGAGCATGTCTTTTTTAACATCGCGACTGATTATGCTAATGAAATTTTACCGAATGGAGAGAATGCTCATTGTACTGTTTGGCCAGGAGAGAAATGGCTAGAACTCATAAGGAAGTACTACCCTGAAGCAGAGATTGCTTACTACCTTGAAAAAGAGCCTGTTTGATTATTACGTGGAATTCTCCGGGGACAAAGCAGCTTATCAGTGATATTGAACGGTTAAGAGTGAAAGCAAATCTAAAAGTTGATCATGTTTTTAAAAAGATCGAGCGTTGCCTAAGGCGGATAAGAAATTCTATATTTGGAAAAGATTTTTTTAGAAAAATCTTTTATAAGAAATAAAAAAATATCTTGAATTTTTCGGAATTTTTAGAAATAAAATATTTTCATTGTGGTTTTTTTTCAGGTAATTTCAATATCGGCTAAAAGTGAATGTGGGCGTAACAAAAAATGATTATGATAAATCATGAGTGCTTGAGATGACGATGTATATTCTACAACTTTGTCATGACTACAAGGCACCGTTTTTAAGTGTTGCTAAGCAGTATGCTTCGTTGTTTGAAGGTACGCAATATAAGGTGGTAACTGTTTTTTTAAAAGGCGAATACTCCGAAGATGTTGTTGCGAAGTCGGGGGCGGATGAAGTTGTTTTTCTTGATAATACGACTTTATCGTTGCGTGGCTTGAAGCTTAAGCAAATACGTCAAATCAAACATCTTCATGAACAATATAAATTCACATTTTGTATCGCGCAACGATATAAAGCGCTGTATATCTCATCTCACTTGAAAAATATTCTTACGGTTGGGGTTTTGCATATTGATGGGGTTTTTGGAAAGTATTTCAGGCGGCGTTATGTGATTAAGAATAAAGAAAAAATTGTTTTGTTGGGTGTTTCTAAAGCTATCCGTGATGATATAAGAATAGCGTTGCCTGGTTTTCCAAAAGAAAGAATTCTTTATTCATATAATAGTCTTAACTTTGATGCTATCCGCAGTGTTCAGTTTGAGCGTGATGAGGCTCGAGAAAAATTAAATCTAAGTGAAGAGAGCTTTGTTTTTGCAAATGTTGGGCGACTCCATCCGGATAAAGATCAGAAAACACTAATTAATGCTTTTTCGTTGGTGGTAGAGAAAATGGAAAATGCACAGTTACTGATTGCCGGTGAGGGTGAGCTAAGGGGAGAGTTGGAGTCACAGATTAAGTCTTTAGGCTTGGAAGGACGAGTTATCTTGCTTGGCATGATTCAGGATGTCGTTCTCTATCTAAAGGCTTTTGACGTTTTTGTTTTGTCATCTATCCGAGAGGGTTTGCCTGTTGCATTGTTGGAGGCTTTCTCCGCAGACTTACCTTGCATAGCTAGTCGTTGTACTGGTAATGAAGAGGCCATTCGTGATGTTGGGTATGATTTTTCGGTTGGTGATGTAGTCAGGTTGTCTGAGTTAATGTTGGAGACGTTTTTTTTGAGTGAAGAGAAAAAAGAAGAAATAAAAAAAAATATGCGGAAAAAAATAAATAACGAATTTGCGGAAGATGCTGTGCGTACTAATTTCTGGCGATTGCCGACCATAAAGAATTTTTTTGATAATTAAAATAAGAAATATAAAGAGCGATTTCTCTGCGTCAATTAAAGAAGATATAGAGTTTGAGTGCTACTTTTAAGAGTCAGGGTGCATCAATTTCTCTTGAGGAATAGCTCGATTAATATACCTTAATATGGTCATTTAATGGATTATGTAAAAACACGAAAATTATTGACCTATTGTAAGAAAAGATATGCCAAGAATCGAATTGTTTTTTGGTATTTCTGGTGTTTGAAGAGCTATTTTCGCGGAATTTTCTGTGGTGATAACGTTAGCGTTACGAGTGAGAGTTGTGACGTTCTTATCCTACACCCATCAAGAAAATCATTTAAGCTTAAACGAAAGCAAAAATTAATTGATAAGCTGCGGTCATCGGGTATTAATGTCATAGAGACCATTGCCCTCAGTGAGCAGGAAGTCATCGAACAAAAAGCATGTTGCGGGCCCTTTGAAGCTAGCATTTTGTTCCATTGTTATGAAGGTTACGCGAACTGGTTGCGTAGAAAATTTAACCCAAAAATTATTATTACTGACCGTAACGGTTCTCTTTTATCCCCATTCCTGAAGTCACGTACTCTTAATGACCCTATAACATTTCATCTGGCCCACTCAGTACTAACGGCGCAGTCTAGTCGTTTCAGCATGCTGGATTATGATTACTATTGTGTATATGGACTGAGTTCTTCTGAGTATTTACAAGCACTGCCTTACTCCTTTGGTTCATGTCATCTAGTCTTGGGGGGTAGCGTCCTTTTTGATGAGGATTTTTATTTGCCACCGCCCAGCTCAAATGCCCCTCTACTCTTTTTGGGAATGGGGCCAGAATTAGAGTCAACTATACTGGGGCAGAAAATATATGAGCTTGTGCTCAATTGGCAGAAAATGAGTGCCAGGAAACTTTATGTACGCTTGCATCAGCGCAGTAACAGTAAATTTTGGACAGCAGTCTCTCAAGAAGGTATTGAGGTATTACAAGAAGAGCCTTTTAAGGAAAGCGCAGCTAGGGCCTCTTTAATCTTGGCGCCGTATACCAATGCTGTAGTTGATGCTGCATTGCTTGGAAGGCCAGTGCAACTGATAGCTTTTCCTCATGAGCAGGATTTTCTGCAAGTTGAAAAATTTTTTGGCCCTCGAGCATACGATATCAAAGGGTTAAGTGAGGCTATAGATAGGCATATGGGCGATTTCGAAAAAAGTATTATGGCAAGTCACCACTTTGCTAGGTTTCATCTGGAGCATGGAGCTAACTCTGTTAATTTCATTAATAATACTCTTTTGGAACTACTTGAAACCGGAAAAATACATACCGATGTATTAATCGAGGAGTCTCAAGATCCTCGCCAAATTCCAACGGGCTAGGTTTTAAATCGAGCCAGAGCGCCACAGCCGCATCACTTTCAAAAGCGAAACGTCCAGCTAATCACGTTAATGGCCTTACAGGCCAAATATCATTGGGCTTTATCTGCTGTTTTTCCTAAACAGTCTGATTTCCATGTGGTGGGCTCTTAGTATGCGGACCAACGGTGAGCGGCATCCGCTCGGCTAACTCAACTTTGAGTGCCTGTCCAATGGGAAACAAAAGAAGCAACCAATGGGGTCGGGTCGATGTGAAGAAATTTTCATCATCAAATGAGGTGGTGATAATGCCGCAAATAAGGAGGGCAAGAAACGACCAATAGTTTTTAGGGGATAGCCTGTATAAGCTGCTAAAAAGTAATCCAAGATAAAGCAGTAGAGCGACAAGACCGCCATGGAATGCTGTGCCGATAAAGAAGTTATGACTATCGTTGACATAACCTTTACCTATAGGAATAGGCAGATGGTGTGAGAAACCGTAACCAAAAAATGGTTTTTCCATCCATTGGTTAAAACGCGTTTTCCATATGCTTGTGCGTTGGTTGTGGGTTGGGTCTAACTGAAAGGCTCTTGGCGGGGTGAAAATATCTAAAGGCTCTAATTTTTTGTTAAGTTTTCGCGTATTGATAGTAACGTAGGCCCATGGGGTAGACGTCTTCTTGGACAACTTGATTTTTAGATTATAGGTTCCGTTTTCTTTTGCAGTGAAGCGAAATATTTTTTGACCTGAGTCTTGAAGGATCATCTCTATTGGATCAGAGTTTCGTTTTATGGTTGGAGCGGCGATTGATTTGTCAGGCTTGCGAAACTTAACAAGAAGCGCTTCTCCTTCATCAAGGTTGATTTGATAATCTATATTATGACTTGGCAAGGTAATCCATTGATTGTTAAACGCAAATAGGGCCGATAGGGGCAAGGCTACAGCCAATACAGCCAGGGATTTTAGGCGATGTATTTTTGACATATTTTGAAGAGAAAATACGAATATTATTAGAGGAAGACAGACTATCACTGAGCGACTTTGCGTCATATAGCATGCGACAAAACTGAGTAAAAACCCAGTCCAGCGAATAAGTTTTGAAATGTTTGGTTGTGTGTGAAACTCTCTATAGTTGAGAAATAGCCAAGTAAAAAAGAGATAGATCTGACCAGCATAGAGAGGATGTTCTGTAGGGCCATAACCAGATAGGCGTGAGCGACTAAACCCTTCGCCAAGAAATAACGGTAGTATGATACCGGGAAGTATTAGGAAACCCCATTTTTTTAGAACGTTGATTTCATCAATAAGTGAAATTCCAATAATAAAAATGATGACATAACAAATAGATTTTAGGTTTTTGTACTCAGGAATTTGAGCCCATGAAGAGGATAGCGCCATCCATGTGGCTAGAGCTATTAACCATAAAAAAATTGGACAACGTATTATGTCTGAAAAATATTTTCTGAAACAAAGCAGTGTGATAGGTAGGAATGTCAGGTAAAAAATATTGTTTAATGACTTAAATGAGGGGCTCACAAGAAACCCCAGAAAAAGTAGAAAACAGCAGTAAGGTAAAAGGCTTGTTGAAACTTGACTTATTTTCTTCATGGTGTCCATATCTACTTTATAAAGTTAGCTAGCGTGATCCATTAGTGTAACAGCAAGCACATAACTTCTTCATGTTAATGGCTATGACAAAATTTTGGAATACCGAAACTTCAGTTAGTAAGTGAGGTTTTGCTGTTCGGCCGAGTATTCTAGCTTATATTTTTCACGACGATTATGAGTATCAAAGAACTTTTAGTAGGGTTGAGATGTTATGCGTAAGCGGGTGTGTTGGCAGCGCCGCCTGCGCACATTATCCGTGGGGATAAAGCGATATGCTGTCTCATGGTGAAAATTTAGATTGTTATATTTTCTGAAAACCATAATGGGGCGTAAGTCTCTCGGGTGTTTTAGTGATGATCTGGATAGGGGAAGACGAGTTAGGTTGTGCCGTTAAATAAAACGGCCATTCTTTTATGTGTTGATGAGCATTCGTTAGACCCTCTGTATCCATCAATAAACAAGTTGAGATGGCTCTTCAGTAATAATTGGTCTTTTACATAACGTGCGGTGTGTTGAAAATTTTTGATTCTCTGATTCTCTGATTCTCTGAAAGTGATTTCCCATAAAGCTTCATATCTGAGATATCAATCAACCCCAGTTGGTTCTCTGGAGTGAGAACGATATTTCCGAAATGAAGTGAGCGGAAATAAACTCCCTTGTCATGGAGCTCACGAAAGAATCGACCCAGTTTGTCAGCAAGAGTGATATCAATACCATTTTGTAGGTTGCGTAATGTGGAACCAGTCAGAGGGTAGTAATGTACAGCGGTTCGGCGAATTGCCGGGATACGATATACCGCGTTGACATTCAAGGTCGGAATGCCAAGTTTGACGAGTTTTGTGGCATTTTTGGCAAAACGCTTTGAGTAAGGTGAAAGCCGAGTGTACGTCGAGCACGGAAAATCTTCTGAAAGATGAATTATTCCATCATAAGATGGATGCTTATGAGGAGTTAGTTGGCCCTGAAATTCGTGGCATATACGACCTAACGAAGTTTTCTGTGTCGCAATTTTTTAAAGCGATTGAGCCTTGCTGTGAAGACAAAAAAATTGAACAAATAATAGTTTTTCTAGGTGATGAAGAGGCGGTTGTCGAACAATTAGTTAAGACTTACCCGAAACTAGAGAAGCAGTAATAGTTTTGACTGCAAGGGGTGCTTTGGATAGCTAAGAATTTGGTTTTAGCTGCCGCTGCCTTAGTATTTTTTGATGGCTGCAAAAAAGGCTAGGAGGGGGCGAATGAAAAGCCTAAGGTGATCTTCTTGTAGACCCCCGTCCTAGTTTTTATTTCACATAGCCTATTGGAGGTTTTGAGAGTAGTTAGAAAAGCATCTAACTAAAACAGACAATAAAGAAAGAGGCACCACCATGAAATCTCATCATTTTTTTCTCACCCTACTTCTTATGTTCGGCCTATGTTAATCATTCAAGCAAAGACTTCTTTTCAACAATAAATGACAGCCCTGCAAAGCCAAAAGGGAGATAGGGCAATAGGCTCCATTCTGCATTGTTTTTAAATACTTCCAGCATAGCCTTACGCTCTCCAGAAAGCTGTGTGGCACTTATACAAAAGTAGTCATCGAACGCAATTATCATTCCGTTTTTTAGTCTTCCTTCTAAAAACCTAAATACATCAACAGTACTGCTATACATATCGCAGTCTACATAGACAAAAGCAACATTGGCTGGAAGTGTCTCTGCATCATCACCAAATAAACTGTCGCTAAAAAACCCTTTTATAGCAGTATATTTCTCTGTTGGTATTTTTTTTGTTCGGCAATGCTTATGGAATGTGTCAATAGAAGACTTCATTTTTCCTTTTGTCCAAACAGGATGATAGTCTTTATCAGACGTCCCTTCTGGTAAGCCTTCAAAAGAATCAAAAGCAAAAAAATGCGCGCCATGTTTAAATTTATTTGCCTCATGGTAAGCCAGTGCTAACGAGCGACCACCTCGACAGCCAAACTCGAAATAATCGCCATCGATTCCATTGAAAGACAGAAGTTTAAACGCATTAAAAAAAACTTTTGTCTATCACTATTCTCGGCTATGCGAGTGTCCGTCAAGAATCTGTTAACAATCAATTTAGCAATGCGTGACTTTAGGCTTTTAATTAGTCTCCTCACTTCAACACCTTCATAAAAAATTTGGGCCGCCATTTATAACATGTAAGTTGATATGTACATAGGTTATTAGCGACTAGTGTGACTTAAAAATTAAGTTCTCGACACGCCTTGTAAGCGGAAGCATATGTATCCAGGGTACTGACAAGTTAACGCGAGAAATGGATAATCAGGGAATGAACATCTACAAACGTCATCGCTTTCAGCCTGAAATTATTCAATATGCCCCTGGCTCTACTATCGCTTCAATCTCAGCCACCGCGACATTGAAGATTTTCTCGCTGAACGTGGCATCACTGTGTCCAGAGACGCAATCCGTCTTTGGTGTATCAAGTTTGGTGCCATTTATTCTCGTCGCTTGAAGCGAAAGCATCGCGGCTATGTTGATACCTTCTACATCGACGAAGTCTTCGTCAGGATCAACGGCAAGCAGCATTACCTGTGGCGGG
>JGI20158J14315_10001390_pt1 | contig 17653 bp, 17 predicted proteins | sample COG_08_FD_14315 | JGI IMG/M metagenome (IMG submission 14315)
CCATATCAATTCTTAAAATATTTAACTAAGGAATTTATTTCAATACGTTCTTGTTCCATTGTGTCTCTGTTTCTTACAGTTACACAATTGTCACTCAATGANTCAAAATCAACAGTTATACAACTTGGGGTACCAATTTCATCTTGTCTTCTATATCTTTTACCAATTGACTGAGTTACATCAATTTCAGTTCGAAATTGAGTTGAGAGAAGACTGTTTATTTGATTACATATAATTATTAATTCATCTTTTTTACTGAGNGGTAAAATTGCTATTTGGATTGGAGCCACGTCAAAATTCATTTTAAAGAGAGTTCTTGTCTCTCCGTTTTCAAGCTGCTCTTCTTTATAGGTAGAAAGTAATAACGCGAAGACTGTTCTTGTCAATCCACCTGCAGGTTCAATAACAGATGGAAGGTGCTTTGTGTTATCTTTTGAGTCAAAATAGGTTAGGTCTTTTCCACTCTTTTCCTGATGAGCCATGAGATCATAATTACCACGATCTGCAATACCTTCAAGCTCTCCCCATCCCCAGGGATAAAGATATTCAATATCCGTTGTTGATTTAGCATAGTGAGCCAATTCATCTGGTTCATGAGGTCTTAATCTTAAAAAGTCTTTTCTTAATCCAAGGTTTATATACCAATCAAGTCTTTTATCTGTCCAGTACTGCTTCCACTCTGCTGCATCCTCTTCTTTACAAAAGAATTCAATTTCCATTTGTTCGAATTCTCTTGTTCTGAAGATAAACTGACCAGGAGTTATTTCATTTCTAAAAGATTTACCTATATTGGCTATTCCAAATGGAAGCTTAGCTCTCATGGTTCTAAGAACATTTTCAAAATTTACAAAAATACCTTGAGCAGTTTCTGGCCTTAAAAAAACTTGTGAATTTTCATTTTTCACTGGTCCAATATTAGTTTCAAACATTAAATTAAAGTTTTTTGGACTAGTCAAATCTTGCTGATCACAGCAAGGGGGATCTAAAACAATATCACTTCTGAACCTAGAATTACAATTTTTGCATTCAACCATTGGATCTGAGAATTCACTTAAATGGCCTGAGGCCCTCCAAACATCTGTACTTTGGATAATTGCTGTGTCCACTGGATAAATTTTTATATCAGATGTTTTTAAGGATTCCCACCAAAGTCTTGAAATATTATCTTTCAATAGCTTTCCTAATGGACCGTAGTCATATGAACTTCTTAACCCTCCGTATATTGAGGAAGCATTGAATACAAAACCTCTGTTTTGTGCAATTTTCACAATCTTTTCAAATAATTCTTTATCAGGCTTTTCCATATGTTCTCTTTCTTTTTGAAAACTCCTCTACAGCTTTATTAAGATCTTTTTCGCTAAACTCTGGCCATAACGTTTCAAAAAACATAAGTTCAGTGTAGCTAAGTTGATATAGTAGAAAGTTACTTAATCTTTGTTCACCTGCTGTTCTTATCAATAAGTCTGGGTCCGGCATCTCGGAATATATAAATAATCTCGAAATTGTTTATTTACATAATCTATATCCACATTTTGTTTATTTTCATTAATGAAATTTGTAATACCATTATGAATTTCATTGTATGACCCATAGTTGAAAGCAAATACTAAGTTTAATTTAGTGTTTGAAGATGTCATTTCTTCAGTTTCTGACATCAAAAATTTGTTTTCTTCAGGAATTTTTTCATCATTTAAATCTCCTAAAAAATGAAAACGGACACCAAGTTTGTTAAATTCTTCTCTTCTTCTTTTTAGAAGATCTCTGTTGAAGAACATCAAAAATTCTACCTCGTCTGAGCTTCTCATCCAATTTTCAGTTGAAAAAGCGTAGACTGTTAACCACTTTAAATTATTACTCAGTGCCCAGTGAATAGATTTTGAAAGTGACTCTTCACCTGCTGCGTGGCCTGCTGTTCTTTCCAAACCTTTTTTCTCTGCCCACCGCCCATTACCATCCATAATTATTGCTATGTGGTCAAGATTGTTATCTTTTAAATTCATTCCAAACCTTGTGTAATATTTTATTTTCTTTTTCGCGCATTTTGACTTCATCAGAATGCGAATACCCAACTAAATGTAATAGGCCATGAACTAATACTAACTGTAATTCATCTATAAAATCTTTACCATAATGAGCAGCATTCTTTTTTAATACAGGTCTACAAACAAACATATCTCCGAGTGATTCCTCATAGTCTGAATTTAAATTTGTAATTTCATCATAATTTGAAAATAGTGGAAAAGACAACACATCAGTTGAGTAATCTTTATTAAAGTGGTCAGCATTTATTTTTGATATTTCACTATCTGTGACTGAATTTAACGAGAAGTAAAAGTTGTCAGAAATATCAAAAAATGAATTGAATACTTCTACTGCATCTAAAATCTTTGACTTTTCATCCTTATAGAAATATCCATTACAGATGACTTGCAAATTACTCTTCTTCTGATATTTCTGGGTACATCACCCTTTGGTGATATAAGCCCTCTAAACTTTTTTGAAAAGATTGTTTAATCTTGTCAATATCAGAAAAGGTTATTGGAGCATTTTCTAATTGACCATCGGATATTTTTTCAGTAAAGATTTCCTCAATTACACTACGAATTTTTTCTTCATCCGCATCCTCATTCAAAAATCTTGCTCTACAAGCACCCTCTAGTGCGTCTGCAAACATAAGAATTACTGTTTCTTTTGAAGTAGGTTTCTGACCAAGGTGTCTAAATTCGCTTTTTTCAACATTAGGGTTATTCATTTTTTCTTTTTCATAAAAGAATCTCATTATTGAATCTCCATGATGTTCTAAAATTCCTTTATAAACTATTTCAGGAATTTTAAATTTTTTAGCTAGCTTCACACCATCTGTTACGTGTGATCTAATGATTTGAGACGATTCATAAGTTGATAAATTGTCGTGGGGATTAGATGATCCAAATTGATTTTCAATAAACATGGTTGGATTCTCTGTCTTGCCTAAATCATGAAAGTATGCCATCGCTCTAGCTAATTGTGAATTTGCATTAATTACATTTGAAGCTCTATCNGCTAAAGTTCCCACCACAAGTGANTGATTAAACGTGCCTAAAGCTTTTTCTTCTAGATATCTTAACCCCGGATGGTTTCTGTCTGCAAGTTCTGAAAGTCTAAAATTTGTAGTTATTTTAAATATAGCTTCAATATAGGTAATAAGTGAAAACGCAGCTAAATTGGCGACTAGCCCTCCNATTAAGCCAGTAATTAAAACTTCAAATAAGCTGAAGTCNTCTCTGAGGAAAAAGTAGATNCCAAATGNAATTAATGGCTGGGTTAACGAAATATATATAATNCGTTCTCTTAAAAGTCGTCTATCAATTTTTTCAGAAATGAATACAGATGGNANAATAGAAAGAATACCACCTAGAGCAAAAAGGCCAANATTCCCACCCCCAGCAAGTGCTAGTAGAGCACTGGAAAGTGAAAGNACAAGACTTGCTCTTAAATTTAGTAATGTAGCAGAAACTACTCCGACAAAAGAGATNGGTACACCATATTTTAGGTAATCAAGCTCAAGTGTTTGAGAGAANTATGACGTCCCTCTTAAAAATACTGAAGCTATCAGGATAAGAGTTAGTAACAATAAAAATTCTTTATCGTTATTCCAAACTGAATCATTGAACCTCCAAAATAAGAAATAGATTAACAAAAATATTGAAAAGATAACTGGTATAGCTGCAGTTTGTATTGTCCTTGACTCGCCAGACAAGTAGCCAAAATTGTCAAGGGCTTGATATTGGATTTGATTAACAATAGTTCCCTCTTGAATAATTAGATCATTTTCAAAAAATTTAACTATTACAGGTTCTACAGAATCTGCAATTTTCTGTTTTTGCTCACTCCATAAATCTTCTTCTAGTTTTTGATTTGACACAAGATTTTCAGCAATAATTTCTGAAACAGCAGACCTTAATCTATTTTCTGGAATCAATAGAAACAAATCACTTGTTAAGTCTAAATAGGGTGGATTTGAGACAATACTTTGTCGTACCCCATTTAAATTTTCATTACTAATGCCTTTATTTAATATCTCGTTAGCTTGACTTTTCGCTTCTAATTCGAGCTGTGCAAGATAATTTGTTTTATTTTGGAAATCGTAATTAGAAATTTCTACCAAGACTTCTATAGTTGAAGTTGAAATAGTTGAGAAAAGAAGTAATTCAGTTATATTCTCTATCTGCTGTATTTTTGATAAGTTGATAATTTGCACTTCAGGCTCTGTATCCTCTTCAACTATATCTGTTTCATTTACAATTAATATTTCAGTAGTCCTGGCTTCAATTACACCAAGAAACATATCCTTAATACCTTTTATAACTGAATCATTAATTGACGAATCTATTGAATAAATTGGATTTACTGATTCAATAGCGCTTTCTTTATTTGCCTCTGTTTGCTCCTCATCAATTATTTCTATATAATTTGGAGCTTTAAATGAAATTGGGGCAATATCTCCAACACTAATTTTTATAATTTGATTTTCTGGAAAAATTGTAAAAGAAATAAACCAAACTAAGCCTCCAAAAATTACTATGTAAAGAAGCTTCCTTGCATGAAGTAAATAATTTGAAATCATTTATCCGGAAATATTTCTAGAATTTTAGAAACTATAGGGTTTCTAACAATATCTGTATTTTGAAACTCCATAACTGAAATTTCATCTATCTTAGAAAGTATTTTTCTTGTTTTCATAAGACCAGATTTATCATTGTTGTATAAATCAATCTGAGATTCATCTCCGGTAATAATTATTTTAGAATTTTCACCTAATCTAGTTAAAAACATTTTAATTTGACTGATTGTAGCATTTTGAGCTTCGTCTAAAATTATACACGCATTATTTAGAGTTCTACCTCTCATATAAGCTAATGGAACTATTTCAATATTTCGCTTTTCTATAAGATAAGCTAAATTTTCATTACCAAAGAAATATTCTAAAGAGTCAAATAGTGGGACTAAGTAAGGATCTATTTTTTGCGATAAATCTCCGGGAAGGTAACCAAGCCTCTCTCCTGCTTCTACTGCAGGTCGAGTTAATACTATTTTTTTAATTTTTTGATCTGAATACATTTTAACTGCACTAGCAACTGCTAGAAAAGTTTTTCCAGTTCCAGCAGGGCCAATACCAAAAGTTATTGTTGAATTTTGAATTAAATCCATATATTTAAACTGATTAATATTTTTAACTTTTATTGTCTTATTTTCAATTATTGAAATAGAGCTTATTTTTTTTCCTTCATGGTTTTGGTTTTCTTTCATATTTGAAAGTAGAGCAATGTCAGTTTCTTCAATGTTTTCATTATTATTATGCATTAAAAGCATCTCATCAAATATACGAATAATCTCATTAGCTTCAGTATTATTGCCATCAATGTAAATTGTATTTCCTCTTACATTAATTTTGACATTAGGAAATACTGATTTTATATACTTCAGATTTTTGTCATTAATACCTAAGATATTAACTACTTCAACATTTGATGGAATTTGTTTTTCAAAACTCATTAAATACCCTTAAGCATTGTACCGCCAATTAAATGAAGATGGATATGGAATACGGTTTGCATTGCATCCTTATTTGTGTTCCATAACAATCTATACCCTGATTCATCAATGTTCCTACTTTTGGCAAGATTTTTTGCAACTATTACCATTTTCCCAACTAAAAGCTCATCCTCTTCAGTTAAATCATTCATTGTTGCAACCTTCTTTTTTGGAATAATTAATATGTGCACTGGTGCTACAGGGTTGATATCATTAATTGCAAAAATTTCTTCATCCTCATAGATGATCTCAGATTCAATCTCCTTGTTGAGTATCATCTCAAAAACTGACTTTTCTACCATATTTAATATTACATCATTAAGGATACAGCAACTAAGGCTGCTGTATCAGATCTGAGGGTAAAATTGCTTAATTTGGAGATATGTCTGAAACTATCTAATTCTTTCTGACTCCAGCCACCTTCAGGGCCAATAGCAAAATTCTTGTAACCACTATTAGTTGTTACATTTGCTCCAGAAATATCGAAAGAATGGTTGAATTTATTGAAATCCAGCTTGTTTTCAATTATTACTTCTGGGGCAAAGGCAATTCCAGACTGTTCAATTGCACCCACTATCCATTTATTTATTTTGTTAATGTTTATATTCATTTTTTGAGAATTCTCTGTTGGGCCAATGGTGATACTATTTACACCCAGCTCTGTTAATTTTTCAATTACTAATCTCATTCTTGTTTTGTCTTGTAATTTTGAAATAAAGATATTTATTTCACTATCTCTTTCCATCAATTTAGTTTCTGAGACATTAATATATTGATTAAATTTTACTCCAGTAGATACAAGTCCTCTTCCATTTGTAACTTTAATTAATGAATCTTGTTTGATTCTAAGGACATTTTCTAAATGATGAAGCTTGTCCTCTGGTATTGAATATTTATCAACTTCTACTTCGTAATTCCTGTCGAAAATAGTTGGAGTGTGCATTATTGTTTAAGAAATTCTTTAAAGGCATCTTTTGGCACAGCAACCTTACCAATGTTACGCATTTTCTTCTTACCCTCTTTTTGCTTTTCTAAAAGTTTTCTTTTTCTTGTAATGTCTCCTCCATATAATTTTGCTGTTACATCTTTTCTGAGCGCTTTAATTGTCTCTCTAGCAATAATTCTTGAACCAACTGCAGCTTGTATCGGGATGTCAAACTGCTGTCTTGGTATCAACTCAGCTAATTTTTTTACTCTGCTCCTACCAATAAACTCAGCATTTTCTCTTGCGAGAATCGAGCTAAAAGAATCAATTGGAGTACCGTTAACAAGAATATCAAGTTTCACTAAATCTCCAATTTCGAACTCTAAAATTTGATAGTCAAGTGAAGCAAAGCCTTGTGAAATAGACTTTAATGAATCATAGAATCCAGTAACTAGCTCAAGAAGAGGCATTCTGTATTTAAGTTTGACCATTGAGGTACTCAAATAATTCAGATCTATCTGCACACCCCTTTTTTCATTTAGTAAATTCATTATTGAGCCAAGATATTCCTTTGGAAAAAGTAAGTCCAACTCACAAATCCTTTCATGAATAGACTTTATATCTGTATATTCTTCAATTTTTGATGGATTTCTAATTACTATTTCTTCATCATTATTTCTAACTATTTTAAATTCAACAGATGGTGGTGTAACTATTAAAGAAAGATTAAACTCTCTCTCTAATCTTTCTATTACAATTTCCAGATGGAGGAGTCCTAAGAATCCACATCTAAATCCAAATCCAAAAGCAGAAGATGTTTCTGGTTCATAAAAAAAACTTGCATCGTTAAGGACATACTTATCTAGTGAGTCCCTTAATTTTGCATAATCATCAGAGTCCGCAGGATAGATACTTGAAAAAACGGTGGGTTGAGGTTCTTTATATCCTGAAACTACGATTGGTTTTTCATCTTCTTGGTTAACTAAAGTATCCCCTACTCTAATTTGAGATAGTTCTTTCGCTCCTGTAACGATATAGCCTACCTCTCCAGAAGAAAGTGTATCTGAAGGAGAAAGTTTTAAATCGAAATACCCGATTTCTGAAGCTTCAAAATCAAACTTTGAGTTTATTAACTTAAGTTTTGAGTTTGTTTCTATTGTACCTCCGAAAACTCTTACCGATGCTATTACTCCTCTATATGGATCAAAATAAGAATCAAATATTAAAGCATTAGTATTGTCTGCTTTATTTACGGGGGAACTTATTAAATCTGGTATTTTTTTTAATAAATTATCTACACCTAAACCACTTTTTGCAGAAATTTTAAAAATTTCATCTTCTCTTGCTCCAATTAAATTAAATATTTGTTTAGAAACATTGTTGATGTCTACATCAATTGAGTCCACCTTGTTGATGACTGGTATGATGTCGAGTCCAGCTTCTATTGCTGCGTAAGAGTGAGCAAATGTTTGGGCCTGAACACCCTGTGTGCCATCTACTAGTAGTAGAGCTCCATCACAGGCTATTAGTGCTCTAGATACTTCATATGAAAAATCAACATGGCCAGGTGTGTCGATAAGATTAATTTGCAAATCTCCAAAATCTAAACGAATTGGTTGGGATTTAATAGTAATCCCGCGTTCTCTTTCGAGGTCCATAGTGTCTAATATTTGGTCAACATGATCTCCAGGTTTTATTAATCCGGAAGTTTCAATTAACCTGTCAGCCAAAGTGGATTTACCATGATCAACATGGGCTATAATCGAAATATTTCTTATATTTTTATTAGTTAACATCTTTATTAAGTTATTATCTTATATACCAAGAGGTTTTAGATGGCAAATATTAAATCACAAAAGAAAAGAATAAGACAAGATGCTAAGAGAAACTTGCGCAACAAATCAATCAAAACAGAATTGAAATCTTCTTTAAAATCTTTGTATAGTGAAAATGGTGAGTTAATAGCTGAAAACAAAGTCTCAGTATTAAAAAAGCTAGACAAAGCCTTCACTGATGGAATTATTTCAAAAAATTATCGTGATAGAAACAAATCGCGAATTTCAAAACTCTAATAGTTTTTTAATACCAACTACAAATCTTTTTGCATTTTCCTGATTAAATCCTGTTTGATTCATCAGTTTTTCAATTTTATGAATCTGTTCGAAAGACTTTTCAAGATTTTCTTTACTGATACTTTGTAATCTTCTATTTGCAAGTTCGTATTTATAATCCGTTTTTTCATTGAAGAGTTTCGATGTATTAGCCAAATCATTATCAATTAATAGATTCACTCTAGATAATTCTTTATTCAAATAAGCAATAAACTGTCGAAAAAGATTTTCGTTTTCACAAAATTCAGACATAATATGAAAAGTTAAAAAATCTTTTTTATTAAAAATTATATTAGACAAATCCCAAGGTAAATAATCAACACTGTTGTGGTTAGATCCATGAATCACTTCAATATCAGAAGAAACTTCAGAAAATTTGCTCAAATTGTTTTTTTTAATCTGAAATATGAAATCTGATGAGAAATTGTAATCATTTGAAACCAATTCACTATAAGTTACATATTTATCATAGATAAATTTTGCCTGGTTCTCTGTAAATAAAGATAATGTCGTATTTGAAGTGAAATCTTCATACTTAATAAAATCTACACTATCCGGAAGATTTGAAAAATCTGTAAATTCTCTTTTTGTAGTGATAAGTTTTTCAGTAATTAATAATTTTGTCATCAACCGACAAAGTTTATTATTTTATCTTTTACGAATATTATTTTTTTATATTCGGATGCTGATAGTTGAAATTTTTCAAAACATATTTTTTCAATCTCACTTTGTTCCAATCCTGATACGACTTCAGTTGCATGCTTTTTTTTGCCATTAATTTGTATGACTAATTCATATGTAGGATTTTCTATTTTACTAGAATCTACTTCCGGCCAAGTCAATTCAGTAATATCAGAATTAAAGTTTTTAAAAAATAACTCTGATGATATATGCGGCGCAAATGGATTAACCAGTATACAGGTTGTTTGGATCGTCTTTTTTTTAATTTCATCTGTAATTTCTTTATTGTTTTTTACAAATGTTGATAACTCATTATTCAACTTCATCAAGTCAGAAACTGCAGTATTAAATTCAAACTTTTCAAGATGGTTGGTTATTGATTCTATAGTTTGATTCAAATAAATCTCTAGTTTTTCTTCATCTGAATTTTTAATTTCTCTGGTGGCCAAATCTGAAAAAGTATTCATATTATCCCATAATTTATATAAAAATCTTCTTGTTCCTTCAATCCCTCCATCATTCCATTCAACTCCATCACTAGGCGGTGCCATAAATAATATATATAATCTTAAAGAATCTGCACCATGTGTTTTGAAGTAGCCCTCAGGATCTACAATATTACCTTTTGATTTAGACATTTTTGATCCCTCAAAATTTATCATTCCTTGTGAAAAAAGATTCTGAAATGGTTCGTTAATATCGACCATATTTAAGTCTCTTAATGCCTTAATGAAAAATCTGGAGTAAAGAAGATGTAAGATTGCGTGTTCAACGCCACCAATATATTGATCTACAGGAAGCCAATTATTAACATTTTCAATATCAAATGGTATTTCTGAATTAGAGGCATCCAGATATCTCATAAAATACCACGATGAATCCACAAAAGTGTCCATCGTATCAGTTTCTCTTTTTGCAGGGTTTCCACACATTGGACAATCCGTATTTACAAAACTTTCACTTTTAGATAATGGCGATCCATCAGTATTTAGATAGTCTTCGATTTCTGGAAGCTTTACCGGAAGATTCTCTAGTTTTTCAGGAACTAGTCCACAATCTGTACAATTCACTAGAGGTATAGGGCAACCCCAATATCTTTGCCTGCTAATTAACCAATCTCTTAATCTGTAGGTTGTTTTACCCTCACCACTTTTCATATCCACTAATTTTTCAATTATTTTTGAAGAAGCTTCATCATGAGAATTTAGGCCGTTAAATTCTCCTGAATTTACAAGCTTACCTCTGTCAATAAACGCTTCTTTATCAATACCTGAATCTAAAGTGTCTTCAGAAATTACTTGTCTAATTTCGATATTGTATTTCTTTGCAAAATCATAATCTCTCTGGTCATGAGCGGGAACAGCCATTATGGCACCTGTGCCATAATTGACTAATACATAATCTGCAATCCAAAGAGGAATTTTCTCATTAGTTAGTGGATTAATTACAAGTAATCCGGAATCAACACCTGTTTTTTCTTTTGTTATTGACATTCTTTCAAACTCAGACTTTGTTGCAGCAGCTGTAATATATTTTTTTATCTCTTCTTTGTTTTCCGAAATCTCTAAAATCTCTTCCATTAAAGAATGCTCAGGAGAAATAACTGCAAAAGTCATTCCAAATAATGTATCAGGTCGTGTTGTAAAAACTTCAAAACTTATATCGCTATTACTTATATTCAGTTTAAATTGTGCACCTACAGATTTACCAATCCAGTTCTGTTGCATTGCTTTGACATTTTCAGGCCATTCACCAATCTCATCAAGTCCTAATAAAAGCTCTTCGGAGTATTTTGAAATTTTTAAAAACCATTGATTTAGATTTTTCTGAGTTACAACTGAATCACACCTATCGCAATTTCCTTCAATTACCTGCTCGTTGGCAAGCACAGTTTTACAAGATGTGCACCAATTAACAGGTGCATCTTTTTTATAAGCAAGGTTGTTATTGAAAAATTGTATAAATAAGTACTGAGTCCATTTATAGTATTCCTCTGTATGCGCAGCGACTTCACGGTCCCAATCATACAAAGAACCTAATCTAATAATTTGGTTTTTCATATTTTTCATTCTGTTCTCAGTAAATTCTTTAGGGTGGATACCAGTTTTTATTGCAGCATTTTCAGCAGGTAGTCCAAATGAATCCCATCCCATGGGAGATAATACATTATGACCAGTTAGTTTTTTGTATCTTGTGATCACATCACCGATTGTGTAGTTTCGTATATGACCCATGTGTAGGTCACCGGATGGGTAAGGATACATACATAAATTATAAAATTTGGGCTTTGAAGAATTTAAATCGCACTTTCCAAGATTTGATTCATCCCAATTTTTCTGCCATTTTTTTTCAATTTCTAAAAATTTGTAATCACTCATAATTATAGACCTGTTCTAAAAGTGGAAATATAGAAGCCACACTTGCATTCTTAACCACCTCTTCAATACTAAACAATTTAGATTTTATTTTATTTTTATCTTTTCTCATGTCTTGGATAGCCTCATTAAGAGAATTTAACATCGTAGTGTTATCCGTAAATAAATAGCCACTGTCTAGATTCAAATAATTATTCATTGGGGGTATATCTCTTGTTACACATATTTTTGAAAAACTCATTGCTTCTAATAAAACAAGTCCTAATCCTTCAGAAAATGATGGGAAAATAAATATATCAATCTCATCAAAAAATAACTTTCTATTTTCAACATAACCTAAATATTTTATAGATTCCTTTTTTGTCTGTTGGGAAATTGAATTCAGATATTCTAGGTATTGTTCGTCAGCATGTCCCCCAATCACCAAATTCAAATTATTCTCATCAAGATTATTAAATACTTCTAATAAATCTTCTATTCCTTTATTTTTGTTTATCCGACCAAGAAAGCCTATGGTAATGTCTTCTTTAGTTGAATAATTAGAATTTAAATTTTTTTGCTCAACCCAATAAGGAATTACTTTTGGCTCAAGATTACTATTTAGATTCACAATCCATTCGCTAACTGAATCTGAGATTGCAATTATTGTATCTGCCTGATCCCAATAGCCTGCTAAAGATATCATAAATTTTTTCTTCAGCCTATTTGACAATTTTGTACTTTCTAAATAAGTATCATATTTTCCATGTACACTTACAATCCACTTAAAATTTCCTGAGAATTTTTTTAAAATATGCATCATAAAATCACTTCGAGGTTGATGTGAATGGACTACATTGTAATTATTTTCATTGATAAATCTATGTAATTTCATATAAGATCTTAAATTAAACATCCTAGGGCCATTTAATCTTTTTATTTGTATTTCAAGATTAATGAATTCATTTTCAAGAGATATAATATTTGGATTGTCAGAGCCTATCACTACTAAACTAATCGCATATCCTCTGTTGTTCTGTTCTTTAACTAAATCTAGTAAATGAGTTTCTGCTCCACCCCTATTTAATGTATTAATTACATGACATACTTTCATAATCAAATTAAATTCTAGGTGATATCCAAGTCGACTTTGGTGGAAATAAATAATTCTCTTTTTTAAAATCACTTAATTTAAGCGGTGTAAAATTTAAGATTTTGTTTTCATCTGCTCTGATATCATTTTGAATGGGAGTGATTATTTCTGAACTTATAAGTTTGCGCTTGAAGTCATACAAGTCGTACACGCTCGTAATCTCATTGTTAGAATATTTTTTATTTTGAAAATATAAAAAAAAGTCTGGGGAGCTAGATAATTTAAACTCATTTTCTATGAGAATATCATTTAACTGTTTTTCACTGACATTAATTATTGAATTATAACTTTCAACCCTTACATCATTATTTGAAATTAGAACGATTGGAACTGCAAGATCATAAGAGTATAAATTTAGATGTTCAAATCGATGGTGTCCATCCAAGAGTGTTAATTCATTAATCTCATCAAAGCTTTTCAATGAAAGTATTTCTTTTGGGTCTACATTAACTGAAAATAATAGGGGTGGAAATTCTTTGACAATTTCGATATCCTTAGTTGTTTCATAATAGTTTTGAGTTTCTTCATGCAAAATTATTTTAAAACTATTTTTTTTTGAGAAGTTTATCTCTGTTTTAACTCCCTTTACATCTGAGTTGTTGAAATAATAATTTTCAAAACTGTAATTTTTCATAATTCTTCAAAAAAAGATTTCATAAATTCCAATAAATATTCCACTGAAGACTTGTCGATAGAGTTATACAAACTTATTCTTATTCCGCCTACACTCCGGTGTCCTTTTATTCCTATTATGTTTCTTTCAAGGGATTTTTTGATGAATGAATCTTCATTCATCTCATTCTTAAATTTAAAGACTATATTCATCCTACTTCTTGAATATTCTGGAATTGGTAATACAACATGATCTTCATAATTTTCAAGAAATGAATAAACAGTTTTAGAATTTTGTATTGATTGTTGTTCAAAATAATCAACACCACCAGTTTCTAACATCCAATCGGTCACAAGTTTTAGAACGTAGATTGAAAATGTTGGGGGTGTATTTAGAATAGAGTCTTTATCTACCAATTTTTTTAAATTTAAATAAATAGGATTCTGATTCTCGTTAATTAAGTCTTCCCTTATTATTGAAATTGTCACACCAGGTATTCCTAAATTTTTTTGAGCACCTGCATAAAGATATGCAACATTATTCCAATCGAATTTATACGAACCTATGTCAGAGGAGCTGTCTATTATAAGGTTCTGATTAATTAGGTTAAAGTTTCTAATCTGCACACCTTCGATAGTTTCGTTTGAAGTAATGTGCATATAATCTGTCCTATCAGAATATTTATCAGTGCCTTGCTCTAGAAAATCTTTAATTTGTGGAACATCTAAATCTATCTTTTGTATTTTTCTAATTTTTACAAAGTCTTCATATGTTTTAGTCCCCCATGTACCCGTAACTAAATTGGATAGGCTTTTATTTTCATCGATGTTGTGCGGAATGAAAGCATTTTGAAAAGTTGCACCACCTTGAAGAAACAATATCCTGTAATTTGAAGGTATGTCTAGTAATTGTTGCAGGTTGTCCTTAGTTTTATCAAGAATCTCTTGAAAACTATTACTTCTGTGTGAAAGTTCAAGTATTGAAATACCTTCAGCTTTATATTCTAAAATATTTTTTTCAACTACTTCGAGCACTTCCCTATTCAGTTTTGCTGGTCCTGGAGAAAAGTTATATTTTGTCATGATGAATCTTTTTTATTACTAGTAATCATGTTATACCCAGCTCCAATAACAAGTGCTGTAAAAGCATTAAATTCTTCAATAGGTGTTAAGAAGAAAAAAAGAGCAAATAGTAAAAATAAATAGAGTTCTAAATTCTTTTTGGAAGAGGTAAAAATATGTAACAAAACTAAAAATAAAAAGGCAATAAATGATGCTCCAAAAGACAGAGATGCATTAACAAATAAATTTTGGACATTTGGATAATAACTAAGAAGTGAATAATTACCTGTACCAAAATTTTTGGCTTCATACCTAGTGAGTAAATGCTTTGGTAAAGTTCTGTTAGTAAAGTACATTTCATTACTTATCTCCTCAGAAAGAAATAAACCAAACCCTTGGTTTACTGATGTAATTCCCTGTGGCGAAAATCTAGTAAATGAATAAATTGCATATTCAACCACTGCATTCCTGTCATTTCCTATTTGGAGAGTATTCTCAACATCGCTAAATACTAATGGCTCAAGTACTGAGGGTACTGTATCTGAGCTTATGCAATCACTACTTTTTGGGTTTAAATCACATTCCCTGATACCAATTAAAGAAAATATTAAAACTAAAATTACCGGATAAATTACTTTATTAATTCTTTTTCTTTTTAAGGAAGAGAGAAATAAAACTATAAAGGTAATAAAAAAGTAAACTCTCACCAAGTCGCTACGAGTTAAGCCAATAACTAGTGAGGCGGTTAACACTGTAAATAAATGCATTTTTTTAGTAGAAAACAAATACAAATACAATAATGGTATAACTGTTGATACAAGTAAAACAGGCTCCCTAAACGTCCCTACCATTCTGTGAGGTTCATTTTTCCAAAAAGTAGTTTGAGAGGCATCGCCTAATAATCCAGTATTTGATCTGTTTCTTAAAAATTCTGGTAGGTCATAAATTTGTGCAAAGTATGAATATATAGCAAAAATTGAAAGGGCAAGAATCAATTTTTGTAATATGTTCATAAATTCAATATTTTCAGAGATATTAAAAAATTTCAAGGAAAAAATTAAAACTACAAGAAAAGATACAACATTAAATGACCTAAGTAAAAAGTTAAGATTATTATCGAAAGACTGCATCAAGATAGAGTTGGCAATGCTTGGTACTAATAGAATAAAAATAACGATATAGAAATTAGTGTTGAGTAAAATCCTGTAATCACTAATCACAGCAATTAAAAAAATTCCTATAAGCCCAATCCAAGAAAATGGTACATTAAAAAAAGAATAAGCATCTAAACAGTAAAAAAATAAGCATAAGAACAGAGATAAATTTTTAATTTGGTTTTTATTTACCATAAGTTAATCATAATTAAAGTTTTCAAAATAGATGTAATCTTTATTTTTATTGAATTACTTTTTTTCTATATATCCTTATCTCAAATAATTTCTGAAAAATGATAGCTATGGTCAAAGACAAAGCAATGCCGTTATATCCATATGCTGGAGAAAGAATTAAAGAAAAGAATATAAATGAGAATGTGTAAATCAACTTTCCGTAAGTATGAAAAATAATTAAGTTATTAAAAAGTAATAACTGTCTAACCCAAAAAGTTAATAAAAATGTAACGTATCCAATTAGAAGAATTACCAAAGGTTCATAAGATTTTAGAAATTCTTCAGAGCCAACAATTTCAATAAAAGTTTTTCCAAATAATACATAAAAAAGAGTTACCACAGAAGCAACGGGTATTAAAAATTTTTTAAAAAATGTTTGAATATCAAAGTTTTCTTCAACTCTGCTTAATTTACTTTGAATCCACGGATTAAAAATTGCAACAATATAGTTAACTGGTTCTATTAATCTTTTTGCAAATCTATAAATTCCAACTGAAGAATAATCACTTATTATTGAAATGACTATCACATCAAAATGTTGGGGTATCAAACCAATAATTTGATTAAGGCGAATTGACTTATAATGTGAGAAGGTAGATCTCAGATACTTTTTGAAATCCTTAAATACAAATCTGTGAATCTTAATATTCTTTACTACATAAAAGAGACTGCTGACTCCATAAAAAATTGAGTAAACAGTTTGGCCTATTATATAGTTCTCAACAGATGGGGTAATAGAAATAAGGCTTACTATGGCAATAAATCTTACGGCAACTGACAAAGATTCTAGAACTGAAAATTTTCTTAAACTATTGCTGCTAATGAGCCAAGCTTTTGAAGTCTCGGAAAAGGTCTGTAATATTCGTGAACCAAAATATATTACGATATATGTTTCAATTTTCGGGATTCCAAAATAGTTTTTTATTGGAAGATTTAATGCACTTAGACAAATCAAAAAAGCAACCAAGCCAATCAACATATCAAATAGATACGAGTATAGAACTGATGATTTTTCATTAAGAGTCAACAGTGTTACGTCGCTATTTTTTGAGTGTAGAGCTCTAAAAACTAAGCTTGGTAGTGTCACGATTAATGTTACAATTCCATATTTTTCAACACCAAGCAATTTAACTACAAGAGATACTTGTAAAAGAGATACTGCGGCAACAAAAAATTGAGAAAGTATTAAATCCTTAGTTTGTTTAAGAATTTCTCTAACAAATGAAATATTCATTTTGTTAAGTGGAGCTGAGGGGATTTGAACCCCTGACCCCCTGCATGCCATGCAGGTGCTCTGCCAGCTGAGCTACAGCCCCTAATAGGTAAAATTTTAACCATATTGATTCACTAAATTGCTATCAAAATACAAATCATCTATTGAATAATATTTTCTAGCCTCTTCTGAAAAGATATGCAACGATAAACCTTCAGACTGAAGTAAGATCCAAGAAGAATTTAAGCCCTCTGACAAATCTTCTCTTCCGTTTACTTTAAGAAAAGATGAAACTTTTCTTAAAGCTGAATTCATTTGGATATTCGATGATGCTGTTGAGATAATTGCATAATCACTGTAAACATCAGCTTTAGGTTCATAAACTTTGATATCTTTTATATTCTGAATCAATAAAATATCAATTATTGAGTCTAAGATTACATTTTTATTTTTGTATATATTATTAGACACTAATAAATATAGTACCATGTAATAAATAATGACACTATCCTTAATAATGAGGCTAATTTGAAAAAAATAATCATCATCGGAGCTGGAGAAGTTGGAAACTTTTTGGCAA
>JGI20158J14315_10001395_pt1 | contig 17624 bp, 16 predicted proteins | sample COG_08_FD_14315 | JGI IMG/M metagenome (IMG submission 14315)
TTTAGACTTCTTCACCTTTCTTTTGCTATCTGGCTTTTGGCTGGTGTGGAGGAATCAGTTTTCGCCACTCGGATTTGTGCTCGGACTTGGAGGTGTCCTGTTAGGTGCGCCTTATCTTGCCCTCTACTTGTTGTATCTGTCTTACCTAACGAATGGCGATGTACCGAAGATGCTACTTGGTGATCGAGTGGATAAATGACGAATCAGCTTTGGTTCACCTATCAGTATTGCGTATTTTGTGGACTTGAAGGCGTTGAGAGAGCGCAATCCACAAGGAGTCGAAAAGCCCAGTTTGAATGACGGCGTCAAGTTACAATGTTTGTATCTACACACAACCTAAACCATTGATTCTGTGTGGTAATGTTTTTGAAGGCAGAGTATTGAAACAGAGCGAGAGTTACAAACGAGTTACAAACTACTTGTGTCGCCTCTACAGCCCTTTGTTTACAAGGGGTTTGGCGAGCACCAATGTTGAGTGGGAGTAGATAAAGTGAGACTAGTAAATTTTCTTCAAAAGAAATTTTAATTTTTGATCTTTTCTTATAAAGAATTTTTGACTAAAAATTAGTTATACTTCCCTAGAAAATTTCAAATCACTATGTCTACAGCTATTATTTTTATTCAAGATTCATATTACCTAAAGAATACAAATCTTGTCTTGGATGAACTTAATATCAAATCAAAGATATTTGTCTCTAGAAAAGATTTTGCAACTGGTAATGCTTCCAATCTATTCACAATAGCAAACTTTATTCAGCTGCTTTGCTTTATTATTAAAAATAGGAATAACAACTATAAATTTTTGGTCGCATCAAATTTAGATGACCCAATTTTTAAGTGCATGTTTCATTTTCTCAGTTATGAAAGTTTTATCTCATTTGATGAGGGACAAAGAAGTATCGTGGCTGATGATTTCTATTTTCATGAAGATTTTAATAAACCTGGTCAAAGAAGAAATAAACTTTTAAATAAAATATTTGGCATACCAATGCCAACTGGTAAATATTTTGACTATTCAGACAAACATTTCACTTTTTATCATCCTGATTATATTTATCATAATTTATCTGCTCATAAGAATTTGGTCTTTCTTGATAAAGAAAAGATTGTGAAACCTGTCTCAAAAATCTTTGTAGGGATCAGTACTGATTGGAGATATCTAGGAACTAAAACGCTCTCTTTGGAATCACAAGAATACATAGATAAAATAATTGCTGCTGCAAATGTCATTAACTTTATTAACCCTGATATTTACTTAATGCATCCAAGAGAAAACAATGATTTAGTAGACTATCTAAATAGTTCAATAAATATTTTGAGGGATATCAGCGGACAATCCCATAACTTAATTAATAAAATCGCTTCAACCAATGAGTTAGTTGTTTTCAGTGATAAGTCAGGTGTTTTGTTTGATCTAAATAATGATATAGAAATAGCCTTTATTGATTTATTCCAGAGATTTGATATTGTCTTTTATTCAGAATTTGTTGATTCTTTTAATAAATATAGAAAGGGAATAGACCCCTCTTCAAAAGAATGTTTTATAAAGAAATTAGAGGACTTTAAATGATCGGGATTATTGGTGGCTCAGGAATATACAATCTTAGTAATATTACTGTATTAGACAGTTTTGAGATTACTACACCTTTTGGCGCCCCATCAGACCTAATATCAAAAATTAAAATTCAAGATCAGGAAATGCTTTTCCTTCCCAGGCATGGAAGCAACCACAGCTTTACACCATCTAAAGTAAATTACAGAGCAAATATATGCGCAATGAAAATGTTAGGTGCGAAAGGAATACTTTCTTTTTCTGCTTGCGGGTCATTGAGAGAAGAATTCAAACCAGGTGACTTTGTTCTTGTAGATCAATTCCTTGATTTTACTAAATTACGTGCCAGTACTTTTTTTGATGAATCTATTGTTGCTCATGTTGGCATGGGAGATCCATCTTGCAATGCTTTAAGGGCTATTCTTTTAAATGAATTGAAGAAACTAGATATCTCCTTTCACCATGGCGGAGCATACGTTGCTATTGAAGGCCCTCAATTTTCTTCTAAGAAAGAATCTCTAATTTTCAAGGATGTTTTTAAGTGTGACGTTATTGGCATGACAAATATGCCTGAAGCAAAATTAGCTAGAGAAGCTGAACTTTGTTATCAAACTATTGCCATGGTCACTGATTTTGATTGCTGGAAAGAAGATGAAGCCCATGTAAGTTTTGAAGAAATTCAAAAGATTTTTAAAGAGAATTTATCAAAAGTTGAGAAAATTTTAAATTCTATTTCCTCTAAATTAACTCTTCATTCTATGAAGCCTTGCTCTCATGGGTGTAATAGCGCCCTTGAGAATGCATTCGTTACCAATATCCAAGAAATAAGCCAAGAGGCCAAAAATAAATATGAACCCCTGTTAACAAATTATTTATATAAGCATGACTGAAAAACATAAACAATTAATAAAGAGCATAGTTGATTATCCAAAAAAAGGCATAATTTTTAGAGACATCACTCCGCTTTTGGAGAATAAGAATGCATTTACTGAATGCCTATCTCTCTTAAGTGAGCTATTTTTATCTATAGAATTTAATAAGATTGCATCTATAGAAGCAAGAGGCTTTCTTTTAGGAGCTGCTCTTTCTCAATCACTAAACAAAGATTTGGTTCTATTAAGAAAAGGAGGAAAGCTACCTAGAGAAACTTTTTCACAGGACTATGATTTAGAGTATGGTACTGCAACACTTGAAGTGCATAAGGATTCACTCTGTGCAGAAGATAGAGTTCTGATAATAGATGATCTGCTTGCTACTGGAGGCACAATTGAAGCTGCTATGAAACTAATTAATATGTCGGGTGCAAAGAGTATAGCTGCTGCTGTGCTAATAAATTTACCAGACCTTCCAGGTGAGTCGCTTTTAAAGAAACATGGGATACCTCTCTTTAAATTGTTCGAATTTGAGGGCCATTGATGCAAGTAGGAAAAACTCAACTGAGGTCTATTTGGTCAGAAGGGTCAAAAATAAAAATAATTGACCAAACTTTACTTCCATTTAGACTTAAAATTTTGCAATTAAGCAATCTTCAAGATTTTGCTGATGCTATTATTTCCATGAAGGTAAGGGGCGCACCCCTTATAGGTGTGACAGCTTTATTTGGTGTTGCTAATGAAATGAGAATAGATGCATCACAGCGCTCTTTAAATAATGCTGTTAGTAAATTATCGAAAACTCGTCCAACAGCATATAACCTTTTTTGGGCACTCAATGAAATAAAGACGTACCTTTCATCTATATCAAAAGCAGAAAGGTATGAGGCCGCATTAAGTTTTGCAAACTTAAAAGCAGAAGAAGATATTGAAAGAAATAAAAAAATTGGTAAATACTGTGGCGAGCAAATATTAAAAAGTTCCTCAAAGGAGACTATAAATATTATGACTCATTGCAATGCTGGTTGGCTTGCTACTGTTGATTATGGTACTGCCTTGGCTCCAATTTTTTACTTGCACGAAAAAAAAGTTAATATCCATGTTTTTGTTAGTGAAACTAGACCAAGAAATCAGGGAGCTTTTTTAACAGCTTGGGAATTATCTAATATGAAGATTCCTCACACTGTCATAGCAGATAATGCAAGTGGCTTAATCCTGCAAAAAGGTTTAGTTGACTATGTAATTGTTGGATCTGACCGAGTAATTCACTCGGGAGAAGTATTTAATAAAATTGGAACTTATATGAAAGCTTTAGCTTGCAAGGAAGCAAAAATTCCCTTTTATGTCTGTGCGCCTACCTCAACTATAGATTGGGAGGATCAGACAAGAGGAAAAGATATTATTATTGAGGATAGAAGCCCATCTGAAGTAACCGATATAATGGCATTAAATGTTCACAATAACAGAGTAGGAAATTATAGAATAATGAATGTAGATTCAAATGCAATTAATCCTGCCTTTGATATGACCCCTAGAAATTTTGTTACTAAAATCTTTACTGAAAAAGGCGGGTCAACACCCGGCAACTTGTGGAAGCAAAAAAATGATTAAGAACGCTTGGGATGACAGAACCCTCAAAGAATATAAGAATAAGCTATTTAAAAAGTTACATTCTGATATTGTAGAAAGGATTTATACCAGTCACTTAATTGGCAATGATCCAGATCTAGTTATGCATGGAGGTGGAAATATCTCTGTAAAAACAATTGAAAAGAATACCATTGGAGAAGATGTCAAAACATTGAGGATAAAGGGCAGCGGATGGGATTTGGAAAAGATAAATAATGTAGGTTTACCCGCGCTGGATATTAAAAAATTACTTAAACTTGGAGCAATTTCTAAGTTAAGTGATGAGGGTCTTGTTAGCTTTCAACGGCAGTGCTTGCTTGATCCAGGAGCCCCCAATCCTTCTATTGAGACATTGTTACATGCTTTTATTCCAGAAAAATTTGTTGAACATACTCACTCAACTCCTTTCTTGTTTTTGGCCAATATTAAAAATTCCAAGAAAGTAATTCATGATCTCTTTGGAGATAAAGTTGCTTTTGTTCCATATGTGAAGCCAGGATTTGATCTTGCTTTACTGGCTAATAGTACTTATAGGTCATTTGATAAATTAGAGGGCATGTTTTTAGAACATCACGGTCATTTTACATGGGGTGATACAGCTAAAGAATCTTATGATAGGTTGATTAAGCAGACAAATACTGTCGAAAAATGGATTGATACGTTAAATCCCTCTAAGCAACCAAAGCTTAATAAAAAAACTACCAAGAACATTTCCAACAAAGCAGATAGACATGCATTTATTAGAGATTTACGCTCCTCAGTTAATCAAATTGGTCAAGGAGAGTATATTCTTATTACTGACGTCTCAAAAAAAATATTAGATATTTTAGATAACAAAAGTCTTAAAAAATTTGTTAATCGTTGGGTCTTAACCCCAGATCACATAATTAGAACCAAAGGTAAACCACTTTTATTTGATTTAGTTAATAAATCATACTCAGCTGCAGATATTTATCAAAAAGTAGAAAACTATACAGTTCAATATACTGATTACTTTAATACGTTTTATAAAAAAGGTTTACATACCATGCTTGATCCTCTTCCTTTCATGATCTGGGTTAGAGGTTTGGGGATAGTGGCTGTTTCCAAAGATGTAAAATCTGGAAAAATAATAAATGATCTTTCCTCTCAAACCTTAAGAGTGTTTGATAAACATATACATACAAATAAAGGTTTCTACTCACTTCCTGAAGCTGATTTATTTGAAATGGAATATTGGAGTCTTGAGCAAGCCAAGTTAGGCAAAAGCACTAGAAAACCTCTTCAAGGCAAAGTTGCTGTTATAACAGGAGGAGCTGGTACTATTGGTAAAGCATGCGCGGAAAAGATCTTGTTTCATGGTGGCAATGTAGTTTTAATTGATAAAGATAAAAAAGAGTTAGAGAAAGTTACGCTCAACTTTAATTCTGATTGTGTTAGATCTTTGGATATCGATATTACTAAGCCCAATGCTAGTGATGAGATTCTTAAATTTGTAACTAATTTTTTTGGTGGAGCTGATATTTTAATTTCTAATGCTGGATCAGCAGTAGAGGGTATGACTGATGAGCTTGAGTCTCAGAAGTTCAGAGATAGTTTTGAGCTAAATTTCTTTTCTCACTATGAGCTAGCTAAAGAGTTTATAAAGTTTTATAAACATACAAATAACAAAGGCCAAATCCTTTTTAATATTTCTAAACAATCAATAAATCCGGGGGTAAATTTTGGCGCTTACGGTATTCCAAAACTCTCAATAATCGGTCTAATGAAGCAGCTTGCTCTTGAAAATGGTTTGCATGGGATAAGAGTGAATGGCATCAATGCCGATAAGATTCAGTCTGGTTTATTAACCAGCTCAATGATTTCCAAAAGATCTAAAGCTAGAAAAGTATCTAAACAAGATTATCTTACAGGGAATTTATTAAGATCAGAAATACTTGCTGATGATGTGGCAGACGGCTTTATGGCATTGATCTTATCTTTAAGTAAAACCACTGGACACATTATTACCGTAGACGGTGGAAATATTGAGGCCTCACTGAGATAAATTCTTATCATCCATGAATGAGTAATCTATTCCTTCTGTTTTAGGAAGAGATGACAGCGGCTCAATAAGTCTATTTTGATAATTGCTATGACTTCTGCAAAAATTAACTATATCTTCAAGGCTAGCAGTAGATGACTTGAAATGCTCGTAAATTGATTCTACAAATTCAAAGTCTTCCATAGTATCAACAGTTAATGAGAGCTTTGGTTCATAACTTTCGCTATCTTTAAGTTGTAGATTTTTTACACTTAATTTATCAGGCCTATTTAACATATAGGTCATATATTCCGATGAGTTTGGATTGCTTAATTGGCCATAAATTCTTTTTAATGCATTAAGGCTAACCACTTCTGATCTAGCGCCAATAGGAATATCTTCACAGTAAGAATATTCAGCCTGAGATGTTTTATGAAATTCCAGTAACTTTTTAATCATCATTGGGTCTGTCAGTGGATTATCACCAGTAACTCTAACAATATTTGTTGCATCATATTGTTCTCCAGCAATGATAAATCTTTGCATCACATCTAATTGATGGCCAGCTATATATGGAATTTCATATTTCTTAGCAATCTCAATTAATGCATTATCATCAGGGTGATCGGATGTGCAAAGGCATATGGAAGTTTTACTAAACTCTGATATGAGGCGATCAAGCAATCTCTCTATAAGCGGCTTGCCTGCAATATTTTTTAAAGCTTTCTTTTTGAGTCTTGAGGATTTCATCCTCACAGCTATACAGATTAAATCACTCATTATTAAATAGATGCTCTCTTTGAATGGGCGTATTTTTTTGGTAGTTATCTTTAAAACGATGATTCTGCATTTGCTCAAGATCAAATCTTGTTAATCCTGTTTGAGCCAATCTTTTAAATACAATATCTGATTCAGAAATCAATTGACCTTTTGCAGCATCACTACCCAAGATGCCAAATTTCTTCATCTTATTTCTATATAAAATTTCAGCATTTCCTAGATCAAGAGTATTGACATTGCTAATCGCTAAAGAGGTATTTTTTATTAGTGTTACAAATTTGGTAAATTCATCTGGATTTAGCGAAGAATAATAATCAAAGCCTTTTTTTGATCTATCCAGGGTAATATGCTTTTCAATAAATTTTGCTCCCAAGGCCACGGCAATACTTGGGACAAGCATAGCTAAATTTTCTTCTTCTGCATCAATGTGATCTGCGTAACCTATTTCAAGGTTAAATTGCTCTTTTAATAAAGGGATTTTTGACAAGAAACTGTCTTCAAGTTTTGTTGGAAAGCTTTGTATCCCATGAAGCAAGATTATTTCTGTTGCTCCATTAATGCTTAGCTCTTTGATTGATTGCTCTATTTCATTTATTTTAGCACCTCCTATTCCAATAAATACTGGCTTTTCTTCATTAGCAACTTCTTTAATTAGCTCAGAATTATTAATATCTGCAGTTGGTATCTTAAACCCAACAATAGAGGGATTATTCTTTAATATTTTTAGCGAAGATAAGTCATAAACTTCTGCTAATAACTTAATACCTTTCAATGCTGCAAAGTTTAAGATTTCCACCCAATCATTTATAGATAATTCAATCTGCTCAAGATCATTTATCTCACCTTCAATTGAATGAACTAGTTCAGAAAAATTAAAGACTTGAATTTTTATGAAATCAGCCCCAGTTTGATTGGCTCTTTCTAACAAAATCATGAGTGAAGCTTTATCTCCCCCATGAGCTGACGCTATTTCTGCTATAACTTTTACATCTGACATATTTGAATAAGTATTTTAATTATTTTGATAAGGCTTATGGGTTTTTATTATGTATAATTGTCCCTAATTTACCACAATTTTTTTCAAACCATGAGTGAAGTCATTAAAAGAACCAAGAATCCTGTTAAGAAAGATTCAGCAATGCTCTACTCGGATACTTTTTTTGACCCTACAGCATACACAGTTGAAAACATGCATGCTAATAAGGCTTTTCATTATGCGTGCATTCAAAATCCTGGAAAAGATCAAGATTTAATCTTAGAGGAGCTGAAAGAAAAGTATAAAGATTATAGAGTTAAGTGGAGCAAGCAGCCTATTGATTGTGCGCAGCAAGAAATAGATGATACAAAACTAATTGAGCTTGGGATTATTCCCCTATGCCTAGACTTAGAGGTTGCTTCAATTTGCGATCTTGCATGTCCTTTTTGTTACAGAGAGTTTATTGCTACTCCTGACAAAGTTATTGCAGACCCACTTGCTGAAAAATTAATTGCTGAAGCAGGTGAATTGAAAATTCCTTCCATAAAGCTTAATTGGAGAGGAGAGCCTTTGCTTTATCCTAGAATTTCAAAACTTATTGACTTTGCCAAGCAAAATGGAGTTCTTGAGACGATGATTAATACTAATGCAACTCAGCTAACCAAAAAGAAATCTAAGGAACTGATAGAAGCTGGCCTTGATGTAATGATTTATTCATTTGATGGAGGTACGAAAGAAACTTATGAAAAAATGAGGCCAGGAAGGTTTCGTAAAAATACTTTTGATGAGGTTTATAAAAATATTATTAATTTTGCTGAGACAAGGTCTAAGCTTGGTGCAAAATTCCCAAGGACGAGAATTCAAATGATTCTTAATGAGGATACATTTGATGAACAAGAAAACTTTTTTAACCTTTTTAGTGGTTACGTGGATGAAATCTCAGTAAACACTTATACAGAAAGAGGAGGATCGCTAGATGATCTCTCCCAGGAAGAATTAAAAAGATTTCATAATTTCTGCAAAGAAAACAATCTTCCTGAGTCTTCTCCATATATGAAAGATTCACTGGGTAAGATGTGGATTTCTGACTCCAGAACACCATGCGAACAATTATATCAAAGGCTCATGGTGACATATGATGGAAGAGCAGGCATGTGCTGTTATGATTGGGGAAGTCAACACCCAGTAGGATTTTTAAGCGATGAAAGCTTTGAAGATCCTAACAAAGTGTACAGAGATGTTTTAAAAAAAGTAGAAAAAAATCACAGTGGATTTGAGCTACTTAAGGCAGTACAACTTCCATCTACGCACAATGAACCTGAAAAAAAAGTAACATCTATCAAAGATATTTGGATATCTGAAGAGCTTAACGTTGTCAGAAGACATCACAAAAAACTTGAGTTAGGAAAGGTTAATATTTGTAAAAAGTGTACCTTTAAAGATACATATCACTGGATTGAAATTTAGCCTGCAATCATTTCTTGCGCTAAGATTGTATCCTCTTCAATTACTTTAGACGCTTTTTTCCCCAAAACCTTATCGATTTCAAATGGCTTGATACCCGTTCCTGGCCTTTTAAAAGTAATCATTTCGCGAGTGATTATGTCTCCTTTGCTAATAAGGCAATTTGCCACAATACTTCTTCTAGCATTTTCTTTCGAAATCAATTCTTCTGGTATACATTTCTTTTCTCTAGATCCAGAAATTACATTCAATTTTTCTAGCATATTTTTAAATAATTGAAGATCAACTTTATCCATTGCATGATAGTGATCATTGCCAGGCAAGGATTTATCATGTGTGAAATGCTTTTCTAACACCAATGCTCCAAATATTGCTGCTGTATAAAGAGACAGCATTTCCTCTGGAAGAGTGTGATCGGAATAACCAATGATATTTTTTGGATATTCCTTGCAAAGATCAAGAATCATTCTTAAATTTGCATTCATATTTGGCGTGGGATAATTAAGAATGCAATGAAGTAGGGCTACATTAATATCAGCTGAAATATTATTTATCCAGCCTAACGCAGATTTAATTTCAGCGTGTTCAGATGCACCAGTAGACAAAATAATTGGTTTTCCATAATTTGAAATTTGTTCGATAAATGGCTTATTTGTAATATCAGAGGATGAAATTTTATAAAAACTCATAAGATCATTAAGGAAATCTGCAGACTCGCTGTCAAATGGTGTGCTACAAAATTCAATGCCAGTCTTATCACAATAAAGCTTTAATTCCTCATATTCATTTTTCCAAAAGTTGTCATATTTTTTAAACAATTCAAATTGTGAGGTGGTGGATTCTTTTTCTAGATTCCAATATGAAGGAGAATTTTTTGAAGCTAAGGTTTCTGCTTTATAGGATTGGAATTTAATTGCATCGGCTCCTCCCTCAGCTGCCTCATCAATTAATCGCTTAGCAAGATCCATTGATCCCTCATGGTTTACACCAGCCTCGGCAATAATATAAGGTAATTTCTTATCTTGAATATTTATGAAATCACTGTAATTCATCGTTGATTATCTCCAAAATTAATTTTTTGAGGTTCTTTTTATTTTGATTGAATCTTACTTTAGCATTATTGCAATACAATTGTTTTCTAAAGGCTTGATCTAAAACTAATTTTTCAACACCGTCTCTAATTTTCTTTTCCGTAATCCCTTTTTTGTAGGTGCCCAAAGGCAGAAAACCTCTTTGAGGATCTGCAAAAGAATGCCCTAGCTCTCTTTTATGATGGGATAAAATGATCGAAGGGATTCTCATATAACATAATTCATAAACAGTTCTCCCATTTGAAGCAATTCCAATTTGGCATTTGCTCATTATTTGGGACATTTTTCCTGTATGGTAAATTAATTCTATATCAGAACCACTTTTTTGATATTGCCCTATGGCTTTTTTTAAGTTTTTAAAATAACTATAACCAGCTCCTATTACCACATAGACTTTTATTTTTTTTAACTCAGACAATTTCATTACTTGATTAAGTGCAAGTAATGAAAAATTATTTTGATCAGTGCCTCCAAGTGTTATTAATATCCCCGTGACTTTTTTCTTAAAAATGGGTGGTTTTTTTTTTAAAAATTCATCCCGTAATAAATAATATTTGTGACCCCATAACGCATTAGTGTTTGAGTTCAAGGGAGAGTCATATAGCTCATTTAATACCGTGTTAGCTAGAATAGATCCTGCTCCCAAATCTTCGAAGTTAATGATTGGAAATTTCTTATTTTTAAGTTTTCTCATATAGTCTTTTGATGTTGATAACACATCATTGATAACCAAGCCTGGACCGATTTCTTCTAGTTGCTGAAAAAAGTTTTCTTGATTTGTGTAAGAGCGAATTTTTTTATATTTTGGAAATATTTTTAGGCAGTAATCATAATGAGGCCTCTTACAAAATATTATTGAATTGAAAGCTGGCTGCATCAGCTCAGCTATAGAAATAGCTCTATAAATATGGCCAAGTCCTATTTTTTTGGAAGCTACAATATTAAAGATGATTAGTTTGGAGGGAGCCATCTTGAGTCTTATGAATTATGAATCATGAGTTGTTTTTCTAGCAAATTTTAGCATATTTAAAACACATGCTTGACACATTTTAAATACTTGAATAATAGTTGTTATGCTCAATAATCATCAAGCTCTTTCTACAGATGCAATTCCAAGATAATGTCATTATTTCTTCATTAAAAAACAAGGGCATAAAAGTTATTATTTAATCAACAATAATGTCAAACAATTTAATACGACAGAATAAAGCTTATCAAATCAATGTTTTTATTTAGAGTAATTAGATAGAGCATCTATTAATAAAATATCAAAGTTTTAATATGTATAATTAATTCAAATAAAATTTTTATAGTTAAGAGCATGAATACCTTAAAGTACTTACTTGGACAATTGGGCCAGTTTTTAAGAATTTTTTTGAGACTCAAATTGCCTAAGAAGTTATATAGATCTATGGGTTTCAGCGGACCCTTTTCAATCTTCTTGAATAATCAAAAAATTAGATTGAATAATTTTCGTGATGAAATTAGCAACCACATATTTTATTCTGGTATTTTTGGAAATTACGAAGGGTATAGTTTAAAAATTTGGAATCAATTATCTATTCAGACAGAAAAATCATATGTATTAGATATTGGAGGATATTCTGGGATTTTTTCTCTGGTTAGCGCAAGTGCAAATTCTGAAATAAGCATTCATTCATTTGAACCTCATCCTGATACTTTTAAAAGACTTAAAAAAAATATTTCTTCAAACATTTATACAAATATATCTCCGCATAATTTTGCTTTGGATATAAAAAATGGAGACTTCACATTCTATAACTCTAAAGGAATCAGCCCATCGGGTTTTTCTTTAGTCAGTCATGCGCATATTGATAAAGATGCTGGAACTAAGATATGCAAAACAAAAAAAATTGATGAATTATTAGAGGAAAGATATAAAGATATGAGAATTTCACTCATAAAGATTGATGTTGAGCGAGCTGAGTATCCAATTCTTCAATCAATCATTTCAAGAATTATTCAAGATAAATCTTGTGTACTATGTGAAATTCTTGATGAAGAGTCCTATGAAAAATTTGATCAATTATTTTGTACGAAGCACTTTCAAAGTATTGTCATAGATGATGATAAACATTCAGCATTTCAAGTAAAAAAATTAGCTGGTATGAGCAAGGTGGGTAGAAATATATTGTTCATTCCAAAAGATTTCAATTTTAAGGATATTCAGGAATCTCTATAAATTACTAATCATGGCTTATAAATTAACTTTTTCTTCTAACAATTTTCCAAAGTAAGCTGCTCCAGATTTTGTTAAATGTAAGCCATCATAAGAGATTGGCAGCCCTTCAGGGGTTTTGTTAGAACATTCAAACTCTGACATACAAATCATCCAAGAAACATCAATAAATTCATCTTTGCTAATTAATTCTTTCATCTTTTTATTTTTTTCAATATGGCTGTTTGGAAGAGGTTTAGTCGATAACAATGCTTCGGTATTAAAGTTCTTTAAATTTATAGATTCATTAACATGTCTTTTCCCAAAATGTTTGCGCCCAAAAACTTTAACTTTTGCCTTCGGCGCAATTTTTTTAATATTTGCTATCGACTCTGATAGCATTGGGATAACCCAGTCTCTCCAGCTAGATGCAAGCCAAATTTCATCAGCATGAATTAGACGACTGCGAAATAATTTATCATCATAACCATTCTTGCAACTTTGCAAATTTTTCTTTTGAATAAATTGTGTAAGATCTTTTTCAATATACAAGTTTCCACAATGGGCTTGAATTTTTTTGGTAGAGATGGATATATTCCTGTTAAGATTAGCTTCAAAAATTGCATTAATTAGATCTTCCCCAAAACTATCGCCTATTATCATTACATTTTTAGTTTGAGGATTACTGTCAAAATTAATTTCATAGTTATCAAATCTTGAGTTAACGTATTTATTTGCATCAGTATATTGATTTAAAATAATTAATTCGTTTTTTGAGAAGCGCTGTTCAAACCCCTTTGAAAATACTCCAATAGCCCCTATTGCTGAAATCACAAACATGCTTATCAGGCTGAAGCTTAATATTGTTGATCTTGAGAATTTTGATCTATCTCTAAAAGGAGTTTCTATAAATTTCCAATTCACATATGCGAGAAAAGTGATAAGAAATAGAATGGGTAAGAAATAGCTTTCAATTACTTCAGCTTGAAATCGGTATCTTAGTATTGCAAAAAAAGGCTGATGTATTAAATATAGACTATAAGATATAAGGCCTATGCTGACCAAAAATTTCTTTGCTAGTAATTTGTTAATTAATGTTCCAGATATTCCAAAAAGAATTATTAGCAATGTTCCAATGGTTGGAACTAAAGTGTAAGCGCTCGGAAATGGTGTATTAGAATCGAAGTAAAATAGTGAGAAAATGACTAAGCTTATCCCGAAAATACTAAGGCTTTCTGCTAGATATATATTTGGCTTGAATGCTTTTTTATGCAAATAAAAAGATGCAAATACTCCCAAAAGCAATTCCCAACCTCTTGTTGGAAGAAAATAGAAAGTTGGTGTCGGGTAATTATATGCACCCCAGTGAGAAAGAGAAAAACTTATCACAAAAATAAAAATTAATGCAAGGTAAACCAAATTTTTACCAGATTTCCACAATAAGATCATAAAAATTGGAAACAAGATATAGAATTGTTCCTCTAATGCCAAGCTCCATGTATGCAAGAGAGGTTTGAGTTCAGAAGCTATATCAAAATACCCACTTTCTTTCCAAAATAGAAAATTTGAATAAAATAAAGAGGTTGAAATAAGGCTCTCTGAAAAATTCTTCAAATCTCCTGGCAAAAACCAGAAAAAAGTAAAAGGAATGCATGCAGCCATAACCATTATTAATGCTGGCAAGATCCTTCTTGCTCTTCTTTCGTAGAAGGATACAAGGCTGAAATTTTTTGCGTCTAACTCATTAATAATAATATTTGTAATTAGGTACCCACTAATTACAAAAAATATATCTACACCAATAAATCCGCCACTAAATAGGGCGTAACCAGCATGAAAAAATATTACAGGTATAACAGCAACTGCTCTTAATCCATCTATTTCTGGTCTATAATTCACTTTAGAGAAACCTCAGTTTGATTGAGCTATTATGATTAAATAATATGTTCATTTTACACAAATGGATGATATTTAGTATAAGAGGAAAAACCTTATGAATGTGCCATCAAAATTAACAGAATCCTACATTCTATCTAACGAATTAATTCAAAAACATGAAAGTAGGCATTGGAAAAAATTAAATCAGCCTAAAAGAGATGTATTTTTTAATTCTTTGAATAAAAATTTTTCACAAATTGAAAAATTTAGATCCGACAAACTCTTATCTAAAGGTCTCGATGATGCTGTTGAAAAGAAATTTATTCCTGAAGTTTTTTTTAAACTTTTAGAAAATCATGACTGGAAAAAGGTACTAGACTACATGCAAGATAGAAATATAGGTGAATCTAATCACAGTATTAATATTTTTGACAAGTTTGTTGACTATAATGAGTTATTTTTAATTGATTTTGCATGCAAATTGCAAGAATATGCGCTTGATTCTCTGTCCGAACCAATAATTTGCGAAATCGGAGGTGGGTATGGCGCCCTGGCAAGGATGATTTCCAGCCATAACAAATGTAAATATATTTTAATTGACTTACCAGAAGCAAATCTTATTTCAAGCTATTATCTTGATCAACATTTTGCATCACATGGAAAAAAAATTTTGTATTTTTGTGATTTAAATAAAGACAATATTAGTTACGAAGACATTCATGATTTTGATTTTATTGTGTTGCCTCCAAATGTAAGATTTCTTGATAATCTTAAAGTAGATCTATTTATTAATACTCGCTCAATGATGGAGATGCAGTCAGGTACTATAAATGAGTATTTTAAATTAATTCAAAGTAATATTGATGAGAAAGGTTATTTTTTAAATATAAATAGATATATTAAAAGGACAGTAGGCGAGAATATCATGATCTCAAGATATCCTTATGATAAAAATTGGAGAGTTAAAGTTTCTGAAAAATCTTTTTTGCAAGATCACATACATTTTCTTTTAACTCAGAGAGATTTTTCAGATAACAATGAAATTTTTGAAGAATTATCTAGATTAGAAGACGAAGCAAAAAATTATTTTGAAAGTAACTTTTCTATATATTCAAGAAAATTTCTAAATGTTCTTAAGAGCATAATACCCTCAGGCATCAAAAATAAAATCAAATCACTGTTGGTTACAAACAAGCCAGAATGATTAAAAATAAATTTTTATTATGAAAGTAACTGATGCAGTTTTAAGCAGAAAATCAATAAGGGCCTTTACTGATAAACCCATACCAAATTCATTAATAAAAGAAATTTTATTAAAGGCATCTAGATCTCCTTCTGGTGGGAATCTTCAGCCTTGGAAAATATTTGTAATAAATAATTCCACAATGAGTGATTTTCTTGAGTTTCAAAATAACTGGACCGATTCAGAGGAGCCTGCATACGATATTTATCCCTCAAAGCTAAAAGAACCATATAGAACATCTAGGTTTGAATTAGGAGAGCAAATGTATGAGCTTTTGGGTATTGGAAGAGAGGAAAAAGATGCAAGAATTGCTCAGGTTATGGAGAATTTTAGATTCTTTGGAGCGCCCTGTGCAATTTTTTGTTTTGTTGATCGTCAGATGGGCCCCCCTCAATGGTCTGATCTAGGAATGTTTTTGCAAACTTTTATGTTATTGGCAAAAGAAGCCGGTTTAGATACATGTGCTCAGGAGGCTTGGTCAATGAAACATGATAGTGTTTCTAAATTTGTTAAGGCTGATGACACCGATATATTATTTTGTGGCATGGCAATAGGGTATAGGGACGATACTGCTCTAGTTAATTCTTTAGAATCAGAAAGAAGGCCACTCAAAGAATGGACTAAATTTCTATAAAAAATGTTGAATCATTTCATGGTCGAAGCTATGAAAATGGCCAAACTGGCATATAACAATGATGAGGTTCCAGTAGGTGCAATTATAGTTAAGAATGAAAAAATTATTGGCAGGGGCTTTAACCAAGTAATAACAAAAAATTCAGTTTCCTCTCATGCAGAAATTAATGCAATTAATCAGGCAAGTAAATTTACTAATAATTATAGGCTGAACGGATGTGATATATACGTTACGCTTGAGCCTTGTCATATGTGTGCAAAAGCAATTGTAGATGCCAGAATTGATTCTTTGTATTTTGGTGCAAATGAACCTAAGACAGGTGCAATTGAGTCAATAGATCAATTTCTTAACAGAATTGATCTTAATCATAAAGTGGTTTTTAGCGGTGGGCATATGCAAGATGAATCCTCCAATCTTCTGAGAAAATTTTTTCAATCAAAAAGAAGAAAAGAAACAATCTAAATGAACTTATTTTAGTTCCAGCCAAATTGGGCAGTGATCAGATGGCTTCTCCATTGCCCTAGCAGAGTAGTCTATTCCAGTATTCAATATCGCATGCTCTATATTTTCTGATAATAGTATGTGATCAATTCGTAATCCCCTTTTTGGGTGATCATCAAACATCCTTGAGCGGTAATCAAACCATGAATATATTGATCCCTCTTCAGGATTTTGTTTTCTCCATGAATCTACAAAACCTAAGTCTTTAATTTTATTCCACATTTCTATTTCTTCTGGAAGAAATGCTGTTTTTCCTTCGCGTAACCATCTCTTAGCATTTTGTTCACCTATCCCAATATCTAATTCTGTGGGAGCAACATTAAAATCCCCCATTACAATCAAATTCTCTTCAACTTTTTTAAGTTTTTTGATGTGATTTTCCAAATCATCGTAAAACTTTATCTTTTTTGGAAATTTGGTTTCATGCGACCTATTTTCTCCCTGAGGAAAATACCCATTCATGATAGTAATTTTTTTTCTTTTCCATTTAAAAGTAGCTTGTATAAATCTTTTTTGGTCATCTTCTGAGTCACCTGCAAAACCTTTTTGGACATCTAGAGGTTTTTTCTTGCTTAGAATGGCTACACCATAGTGGCCTTTTTGACCCCAAAATTCTGGGTGGTATCCAATTTCTTTAATTTCTTCAATTGGAAACTCCGGATCATTTACTTTAGTCTCTTGAATTCCAATTACATCTGGATCAATAGTATCTCTAAGGTGAATTAGTTGATGAGGCCGAGCTCGAATACTATTAATGTTAAAGGATACAATTTTCATATTTTATGCTGCTTTAGATAGGTAAATGTTTTGATTAAATATTGCA
>JGI20158J14315_10001396_pt1 | contig 17593 bp, 13 predicted proteins | sample COG_08_FD_14315 | JGI IMG/M metagenome (IMG submission 14315)
GGATTTTAGCGCGTTGGTGTTCGAGGCCAGTGGGGTTGCTAAAGCCAGCCGTCTTGCGACCTTGACCAGTCAAGCAGAGGGCTATGCACTGGCGAAAGTGGTCACGTTGGTCGATGGGATTGATGCGCCTCGATTACTCGCGGATGCTTATTTATCGCCTTTGATTAAAGAGCAGATTGCGGCGGCAGACTGGGTTCTGCAAACCAAACGATCCGAGGGGGTGCATCCATCGCTGGCTCGGTTAGCAAAGGATATTGATCAATTGCCGTCATCGGGTCCGCTACCTGCGGCCCTGGCGCCCGGGTATTGCTTTGATCAAAGAGGACGTCTTGAAACGGGCATCAAGGCGCCGTTATTTCAACATCGCGTTATTTTTCCAAAACCAGACCTTGCCCCGGACGCGCTAAAAACTTTCATTGCAGATCATCCCGAAATTGAACGGGTTAAGGGTTGGCTGGTAGGGCCGACGGATGTGGTCTTAGTGCAGGCGACCCGCGCGCATTTTCAGGCGCGAGCAGTCGCCCGCGCCCAGGGCCAGGGTGTGCAGTTTATTTGGCGGGGTGACATTGAGCTTGATTTTTCGGCGCTAACCGAATCTCTTGATGTGCTCATCAAGTAAAGGGGCGTGAATGTCTACGCGTCTAAGGGACCCTTAAGCCAGCAACTCACTAAGGTGAGGCCTCATGGATCCAACGAGGCGCGGTCCTGAGTGAAATCGGATTGCATCGATTAATCGGCCGCCCGTATAGGGCAAATAGAGCGGCCTTGGCGGCGCCAACGAACGGCTCGGCTTTTAGGCGATGATGGATTGCGCGCCTTGAGGGCTCGATCGATAAATGCTGGAATAAGAAAAGCCGTTTTAATCAGGGTTTGACTCAAAAAAGTCCGGGGTAATTCTAGATTGGGTAACGACAGTAGAATCAATTGAGCCTTGTTTAAAGCAAGACTCAGACTCGAGGAGGTCGATATGTTCTATATGGGTTTATGCTTATTTTTTGGTCCTCACGGTTTGATGTTGATTCAACCCGTCCGGCAGCGCATCCAGACCTTTATACCGACAGCGCTCTATCTGGGGTTGTTCAGTTTGATGAGCCTATTCGGACTTGGCTTGATCAGTGCGGGTTACGATCCGAAATTTGCAATCGAGGCGCCGGTTTTGCCTTGGGTGGGCATACTGAGTCCTTGGCTCATGTTTGCGGCCTTTTTCTTTTTAATTGCAGCAAATGTCCCAGGATGGACGCGGTATCGCGTTCAACATCCGATGACCCTTGGGATCAGTCTTTGGGCGCTGACGCATTTGGCGGTTAACCCGGACCTGCATGCTTGGCTGATGTTTGGTTGCTTTTTTGTTTTGGTGGTCGCCTCGGCCCTGACCGCGTCCGGGAGACAAAAAAACAACCCCAAACCCGCGCCCCGTTGGATCTTTGATGGTCTGACCCTGGGATTAGCCAGTGGATTAACCTTTTGTGTTTACACATTTCATGGTGCGTTGTTTGGGGTTGAATTGTCTTGATCAAAACAGTTGATAACGACGCGGGAACGGCGCCGATCAGCGACTTAGATCGAGATGAAGGCTACATGATGCTCGCGCTGGAGCAGGCCGCCTTGGCTGAAGGCCTGGGAGAAGTGCCAGTGGGCGCGGTGGTGGTCTCTGATGGGATCGTCATTGGCCGCGGCCATAACCGAATGATCGCGGATCAAGACCCAACGGCCCATGCTGAGATCGTGGCGCTTCGGCAGGCGGCACAAGTGCTGAAAAACTATCGGGTTGTGCCGGCGACGCTTTATGTCACCTTGGAACCCTGCGCAATGTGCGCGGGCGCGATGGTTCATGCGCGGCTTCAAACCCTGGTGTTTGGCGCCAGTGAACCGAGGGCCGGCGCGGTTTGCTCGCAACAGCGTTTTTTCGAGTCAACCTACTTGAATCATCAGGTCGTCGCGCGAGGCGGCATTCTGGCAGCGGCGAGTTCGGCGCGGCTTAAGGCCTTTTTTAAGGCTAAACGACAGGGCCCGCCGGGGACCTAAAACTTGGTCGATAAGATGCGACTGAGATCCTCCAGTGCGACTCGATCAATGTCGCTAAAATTTTTGGGCTGAATGCTGTCAATATCCAGCACACCGACGACTTGATTCTGCTTAATGATTGGCACCACGATCTCCGACTTCGAGGCGGCTGAGCAAGCGATATGCCCAGGAAAGTCATCAACATCGTCGACAATGATGGTTTTGCGTTGTGCCCAACTCTGCCCGCAAACGCCGTCACCCAGTTTGATTCGAGTGCAGGCAATGGGGCCTTGAAACGGGCCCAGCACCAACCCACCGTGTTTAACCAGATAGAAACCGGCCCAAAGCACGTTTAAGCCTTGAAAAAGACCCGCGGCGGTATTGGCAAGGCTTGCTATCAGATCGTCCTCATCTTGAAGCAGGGCTTGTATTTGAGGAATAAGCGCGTGATAGCGCGTGGCCCGATCCGATGTTTCAGGGAGGACGAGGGTCTCGGTCATAATTTATCCCCTTTTTGAAGCCAGCAACGCAGCAAGTCATGGGACCGCAAGCAAAGCAAGGCTATAATAAGCGTTTGTTCTCAATGGCGATAGCATGCTTTACATCCCTGGTCAGAAGGCGCTTTCCGCATTTCGAATCGAAAAGCTCCAAACAAAAATCCAAGCGGCCGGATTATCCTGCGTCCTCGAGGAGACCCAGTATGAATACTTTTTGGAAACCTCAAGCGATCTGACGAGTGAGATGCAGGCGCAACTTAAGGTTCTGCTGAATGCCGGTGCTGAGCCAAACCCGCGCTTAACCCGATTTGAGTTATTTGTTGTGCCTCGGCTTGGAACCCTGTCGCCCTGGCGATCAAAAGCGACTGAAATTGCGGGCATTTGTGGGCTCACAGGGGTCCAGCACTTAGAGCGCGGGATCCGTTATGCGTTCTCGATCGAGGGCGATGCCCCGGTCTCAAGGGCAGATCAAGAAACCCTTGCAGCACTGCTCTTTGATCCCATGACCGAGTCCGTCTTAACCGAACGTTCCGCAGCCCAGCCGTTATTTGAGCGAATTCCGCCGCAGCCGGGTAAGGCGATTGCCCTTTTAGAAACCGGTGTCGGCGCCATTGAGCGCGCCAATGTGGACTTAGGTCTGGCGCTGGCTGAGGATGAGATCGACTACCTAAAAGCCGCCTTTGAAAACCTGGCTCGGAATCCAACCGACGTTGAATTGATGATGTTTGCCCAGGCAAATTCAGAACACTGCCGCCATAAAATCTTTAAAGCCGATTGGACGGTAGAGGGTGTGGCGCGCGCGCACAGTCTGATGGATATGATCCAGAATACCTATGATAAAAGTGCGGGCCGGGGTGTCTTAAGCGCCTACAGTGACAATGCTTCGGTGATTGAGGGGTCGGTTTCCGACCGATTTTATCCGGATCCGGAAACCGGCATTTTTGGGTATTGCACTGAACAAACACCGATTTTGATGAAGGTTGAAACCCACAATCATCCAACGGCGATTGCGCCGTTCCCCGGTGCCGCGACCGGGGCGGGTGGGGAAATTCGGGACGAAGGGGCTGTGGGCCGTGGTTCAAAACCCAAGGCGGGTTTGATTGGCTTTACGGTCTCTAATTTAAGAATCCCCAATGCCCCTGCGCCTTGGGAGACAGACTTTGGCCTGCCTGCGCGAATCGCGTCGCCCTTGTCGATTATGCTGGAGGGCCCAATCGGGGGCGCGGCGTTTAATAACGAGTTTGGACGCCCGAATCTGGCGGGCTATTTTCGATCCTTTGAAATGACCTTGGCGGGCGAGCGGTGGGGCTACCATAAGCCGATTATGATCGCGGGCGGAATGGGTAATATTCGACCGGATCACGTCGATAAGGGTGCCATTGTGCCGGGAGACGCATTGGTGGTTTTGGGTGGCCCGGCGATGTTAATTGGTTTGGGTGGTGGCGCGGCCTCCTCGATTGCAACCGGCACGGGTGATGCGGATCTGGATTTTGCGAGTGTTCAGCGGGGTAATCCTGAAATCGAGCACCGGTGTCAGGAGGTGATTGACCGCTGCTGGCAGCTCGGGCCTAACAATCCGATTCGATTTATTCATGACGTGGGTGCGGGTGGTTTATCGAACGCTCTGCCCGAGCTGGTTAAAGATGGCGGGTGTGGCGGCGCGTTCGATTTGCGCGCGATTCCGAGTGCTGAGTCGAAGTTGTCGCCGCTAGAGCTCTGGTGTAACGAAGCGCAGGAGCGATATGTCCTGGCGATCGGCCCCGAGCAGCTCGAACAGTTCCTGTTTTTGTGCGAGCGGGAACGCTGTCCGGTTGCGGTTGTCGGGCGGGCGATCAAGGCGCCGCATTTGACCGTTAAGGATCCCTTGTTTGAGGATCAACCGGTTGATTTGCCCATGTCGGTGTTGTTTGGCAAGCCGCCAAAGTTGCATAAACAGGCAACAAAAATAAAGCGCGAGGCCCCAAGGCAGCCGCTCACCGCGACGCTCGACGAAGCCGTTCAGCGGGTATTGACCCACCCGAGTGTCGGCAATAAAAGTTTTTTAATCACCATTGGGGATCGCAGTGTTGGCGGTTTGGTCGCTCGGGATCAGATGGTGGGGCCGTGGCAAATACCGGTTTCGGATGTGGCGGTCACGGCGGCGGGCTTTAAGGATTGTGTGGGTGAAGCGATGGCGATCGGTGAGCGAACGCCGCTGGCTGTCTTCAATGGTCCCGCATCGGGTCGGATGGCCGTGGCCGAGGCGTTAACCAATTTGTCATCGGCAAATATCGGCGCTTTGAGTCAAGTGAAGTTGTCGGCTAACTGGATGGCCGCCAGTGGTCATGCCGGCGAGGATGCCAGTCTTTATGAGACCGTTGAGGCGGTGGGAATGCAAATGTGTCCTGCGCTTGGGATCTGCATTCCCGTGGGTAAAGACTCGATGTCGATGCAAACCAAATGGCGTCAAAACGACGAGGACAAACAGGTCACCTCGCCCGTGTCTTTGATTATTTCCGCGTTTGCACCGGTCATAGACATTGCTCACACCTTTACGCCTGAGCTCTCAAAGCGGCCTAGCCGTTTAATCCTTTTAGAATTGCCAGGCGGGCACCGGCGGCTTGGCGGCGCGATTATCCAGCAATGTTTTTCACAGATGGATGCCGATGTGCCGGATGCAACCGACTTCTCAAGTCTCAAGGCTTTGTGGGCGGTGCTTCAAGATCCAGCCCTGCGTGCCACGATCCTTGCGATGCACGATCGCTCCGATGGTGGGCTATTCACTACATTGGTTGAGATGGCTTTTGCAGGACATTGTGGTTTAACCGTTGATATACCGAAGGACGAGCCCTTACTCCCGTTTCTGTTCAATGAAGAGGTCGGTGTTGTGCTTCAAATTGAATCTGAGAGCCTTAATTTTTGGTCTGAAAACATGCTTGCTCGAGGCCTGTGCATGCTCGACCTGGGGGCGCCGCAACCGGACCAGCAGGTCCAGATTTTCCAAGATTCGCAACCAGTTGCGTGCTATGCGCGGGGCGCGCTCGCTCAGCGGTGGTCGACGGTCAGCTATCAGCTGCAGAGCCTTCGGGATCACCCGAGTGTGTTGAAGAGGCGTTCTCTGTGCTTGCGGATGACGCAGACCCTGGGCTGAGTATGACGGTGCCAGCCGGCGTGACGGCCGCGTTGTTAGCGCCGATGGTTAACGTGGGCGTAAAACCCAAGGTTGCGATATTGCGCGAGCAGGGCGTTAACAGTCAGGTGGAAATGGCGGCCGCGTTCACGGCAGCGGGCTTTGAAGCTGTTGATGTTCATATGAGTGATCTGATTAGCGCGCGCCGATCTTTGGATGGCTTTCAGGCGCTCGCCGCGTGCGGCGGATTCTCCTATGGCGATGTTTTAGGGGCTGGGTCTGGTTGGGCCAAAAGTATCTTGATGAATGCAGGCATCGCGGATCAATTCGAGGCTTTTTTTCATCGTCCGGATACGTTGGCACTGGGCGTCTGTAATGGGTGTCAAATGCTGTCTCAACTGACGGATCTGATTCCTGGCGCTGAACATTGGCCTCGGTTTGTCAGAAATCGCTCAGAGCAGTTTGAAGCCCGGTTTTCGATGGTTGAAGTGATGCCCAGTCACAGCGTGTTGCTAAAAGCGTTAGAAGGCGCTTATTTACCGATTGTGGTCTCACACGGGGAAGGGCGGGCGGCCCTGTCGGACGCAGCGGCGCAACAGCTCGCTGTCAATCAACAAATTGCGATGCGATTTGTTGGTAATGATGGCGCGCCGACGCAGCGTTATCCGGCGAATCCGAATGGTTCGCCCGGCGGCTTAACGGCGGTTGCGTCCTTGGATGGCCGAGTTACGGCCATGATGCCGCATCCAGAGCGATCCTTCCGCGGCGCTCAATGGTCTTGGCAACCGCAAGGCTTGGGTGATTTGAGTCCTTGGGCGATGATGTTTAAATCAGCTGCGGCCTGGTTGCGCTAAGCCGTGTTTGGCCGTGGGTCGATGGTGGCTTCTCGAGTGATGAAAACGCCTTGACGTTGATCTGAAAAGAAATGCTCAAGGGTTTGCGTGATGGCCGCAAATGAGAGTTCAGACCAGGGGATATCGGCTTCTGCGAAGAGTTTTGTCTCAAGACTTTCGATGCCGGAGAAAAAATCAAGATCCAGGAGCCTTGCTTTATAAAACACATACACCTGAGAAATGTGCGGCAGGCTGAAAATCGTATAGAGCGTATCAATCTCAACGCGGGCGTTGGCCTCTTCCAGGGTTTCTCGCAGGGCGCCCTGTGAGATAGACTCTCCGTTTTCAAGAAACCCGGCGGGTAGCGTCCATTTCCCATAGCGCGGTTCGATCGCGCGTCTGCACAACAGGACCTGATCTTCATACACCGGAATGCATCCCGCGATGATTCTAGGATTTTGATAATGGATAACATCACAATGCCCGCAGACAAAGCGTTGCTGCGTATCGCCGTCGGGAATTCTCTGAGCGACAGTCCGCCGCATTGGCTACAATATTTCATGGGGCAATGATAAAGGTTTGTGCTCGGGCTGCACAGCGATCCGGAGCACTTTGATGAAGGTGTTGCGATCAAGGCTTGCCGCGCTGCGCCTTAGCCCGCGCCCAGACGCGTATCTTGCCCGAGCGGACGCGGCCGTTATGGTCCTGATTCGGTTGGGTTTGACGCCCACGGTCGTTCTGACAGTTCGGGCAAGCGCGCTGTCCTCGCACGCCGGTGAAGTGGCCCTTCCAGGTGGTAAACGGGACTTAAGCGATGCGGACCTTGCTGCGACGGCCCGACGAGAAACGGTGGAAGAGTTGGGCGTTGCGATGGATCAGATTGAGTTGATTGGCGAATTGCCTGGACTCATCTCGAAACATGGTCTTTGGGTGACCCCCTTTGTCGGGATGATGCCTGAAACGGTTGTTTTGAAGCCGAATCAAGATGAAGTCAGCGACGTTTTTGAGGTGCCTTTATCCTGGCTGGAAAAAGACGTAAGAGTAGCCACCGAGCGTTTGGCGCGACAAGGTGTGATTCAAATGGCACCGATCTATGAGTTTGATGGTTACCGAATTTGGGGCTTAACGGCGCTGATCTTGTTGGATTTTCTAACCCTTGCATTAAGGCCGGTGGATGGCGCGTAATGTGTGATGACCCCATCGATTATTAAAGGAGTACTGATGATTTATAAATTGGATGATTTGAGTCCCGACGTTCATGCTGACACTTGGGTTGCTGAAAGTGCCGCTGTGATTGGACAGGTTGTTTTGGCCGCTGGGGTGAGCGTTTGGTTTAACGCGGTTTTAAGGGCAGAAAATGCTGCCATTCATATTGGTGAAGACTCGAATATACAAGATGGCTCGGTCTTGCATGTGGACCCAGGGATGCCCTTAACGATCGGCAAACGGGTGACCATTGGCCATAAGGTGATGCTCCACGGCTGTACCATCGGCGATGAGTCGCTGATTGGGATTAACGCGGTGGTTTTGAACGGTGCCAAAATTGGTAAAAATTGTCTGATTGGTGCGAATACGTTGATTCCGGAGGGCAAAGAAATCCCCGATGGCTCGTTGGTCATGGGCTCGCCCGGTAAAATCGTTCGGTCCTTAACGCCGGAGCAGATGCAGGGATTAAAGCTCAGCGCTCAGCATTACGTGGATAATTCTCGGCGGTATAAGCGGGGTTTGATCGCCGTGTAAAATGGCGCTAAGGGTTGGCATCATGCTCGCTCGGGGTTATATTGCTGTTTTAGATTGTCTGTCTTCATAGGTTTACTTGGCACAATGATGCAAAAGCTCGCCATCAACAAAAACCTGCTGCGCGGTCCTGCGCCCCTTCTGCTGTGCGGTTTACTGGGTCTGCTACGACTGCCGTTGTAGGCGGCCAGTACCAATTCCTACATCGTTTGAAATCTATCGGCTGCATCAGCCGACCAATACCAATAGATCGAGATCAAACACTATGAGTTCTAATACCAATCAATTTCCAAAATTGGCGGACCAGAAGGTCATGCCATATCAAAAATACAAACCGTTTAAGGCCATTGGGCTGAAGGACCGCACCTGGCCTGATCAGGTTATCGAGCGTGCCCCGAGATGGTGTAGTGTGGATCTGCGGGATGGCAATCAAGCCCTGATTGAGCCGATGACGCCGACCGAAAAGCAAGCGATGTACGACCTGCTTTTGGGCATCGGCTTTAAGGAGATTGAAGTTGGCTTTCCGGCGGCGTCTCAAACCGATTTCGATTTTGTTCGCAAGATTATTGATGAGGGTTTGATTCCTGATGATGTGACCATTCAGGTTTTGTGTCAGGCGAGAGAAGACTTGATCACGCGCACCATCGAGGCGGTGTCCGGCGCCCGGCGCGTTATCTTTCACTTATACAATTCAACCTCTACGCTCCAAAGACGGGTTGTCTTTGGTATGAGTCAACCTGAAATTATTGGTCTTGCGACGCGTGCGACCGAGCTCGTTAAACGGTACACGCAGCCCCTAGTAGATGCGGGAACCGATGTGGTGCTCGAATATTCTCCTGAAAGTTATACCGCGACCGAAATGGATTTTGCGGTTGAGATTTGTGCGGCGGTCATGGCGGCTTGGGGCCCAACGCCGGATAAAAAGATAATTTTGAATCTGCCAGCGACCGTTGAAATGGCGACGCCTAATATCTACGCGGATCAGCTCGAGTATTTTATGCGCGCCCTGCCCAATCGTGATGCCGCCGTGATTAGCTTACATACCCATAATGATCGGGGAACTGGCGTTGCGGCCTCTGAGCTCGGGTTAATGGCTGGAGCCGACCGAATCGAGGGGACCTTGTTTGGTAATGGTGAGCGGACCGGCAATTGCGACCTTATCACGATGGCCATGAATCTTTTTTCACAGGGGGTTGATCCGGAGTTGTATTTGACTGACATGGCGCGGATCGTCGCGGTCTCTGAAGCCTGTACCAAGATTCCGGTTCATGTTCGCCAACCCTACGCCGGTGAATTAGTGTTTACGGCGTTTTCGGGCTCGCATCAAGATGCGATCCGAAAGGGGATGAGCCATGTTGAGTCGGGCTCAGATGAAGCCTGGGAAGTGCCTTATTTGCCGATTGACCCAGCTGATGTTGGTGGCTCTTATCGTGAAACGGTTCGGGTAATAGTCAGTCAGGAAAGGGCGGTGTTGCCTTCATTTTGGAGAATTACTTCGATGTGCACCTGCCGCGGGAGCTATTGCTTGAGCTCAGTCCGCTGGTTCAGAAGGAGTCTGAGGCCGATGGCGGTGAACTCAAGCCTGCTCGGATTTGGGATGCGTTTATCCGCGAATTGGTCGAGGTTACGGGGCCCTATCAATTACTCGACTATGAGGTGCGATCCGTTGGTGGCGAACGGGAGCATTGTGTGGCGCGCCTGCAGGTTGCCGAGAACGACGTTAAAATTGAAGGCGAAGGCACTGGTCCAATCGATGCTTTTGTGAACGCGCTGGCCTCGACGCTGAACGAGTCCATCAATGTTGTGGACTACCAAGAATATGCGCTTAACGAAGGCAGTCAAGCGAAGGCGATCAGTATTATCAAGATTGCGGATTCGAAAGCCAATAAATGTTTTGGTGTTGGGATTAGTCCGAACACGACAACGGCGGCTTTTAAATCAATTATCGCAGCGTTGAACCGGCTTTGGCGCTAAAGCCGCTTTCTCACTGCGCGCAAAGGCTATGGTTCTGGGCGTCATTACGCGCACCCAGCGGCGGCTTTTAGCGCTGGTCGCTGGGGCTTCCGCGAATGCTTTGATGGTGCAAAGGCTGTGACCTGCCGCCAATGAGTACTGCTTTGCAGCGGGTTGGTCCAAAGACTCGATCCTCGGATAACGTGATGAACCGGGGTTGCTCTGAAATAATGGATTTCGATAAGAGGTGCGCCAATGGATGCTCAATGGGTCTTAGTGATTTGTGTCATTGCGCTGTTGCTTGGGCTTTACAGAATGAGTCGCCGGATTGATCAGAAAATTGCCCAAGCGTTAGAACAAAAACCGACGAATCAGGTGATACCGGCTGCGTCTAAAGCAGAATTGGGCGACGATAGTTTTTGGAAATGGTTTCAATCAAGCAAAGTTGCTTCAATCGTCGTTCGCCGGCAAGTGATCTTGAGTGTAAATCCGGCAGCGGAACAGTTATTAGGCCGCAGCTTAAGCGATCTAAAAGACCGGCCAGCTTCGGCGTTTATGACGCAGTCAAGTGCCGCCTTCGCGCAAAAGGTGGGTATAGAGCCGGAATTATCTGAACGAGAATACGAAATCGTCAAGCCAGACGGTGAGGTGATTACGATTGTAACGCAACCCTCTATGTTGTCCCTTGGTCGGCGAAAATACTCGGGTTTTGATGATCTTTGATGTGACCGAGCAACGCAGACGAGAAGCCATTCTGCGAGATTCGGAGAAAACCCTTGAGTCCGAGTTGAGCCAGAAATCGGCCTCATTGGGTGAGGCCCAGACGTATCTNAACTTGGCCCTAGAGCATTTTTCGGAAGGCTATATTCTGGTNGATCCGTCCNAGATGATTCGCTTTCTAAATCGCAGGGTCAGAGCAATTTTTCCGGAAGTGGCCCAGATGTTGCGCCCTCAGATGAATTGGATCCGAGTGATCGATGCGATGCTCGATCAGGGGCTGATCCTTGCGCCGTCGGATGCGGATAAAGCCATCGTAAAAACTTGGTTTGAGCAGGGCAGCCTTTCGGGGTTTGCGCAGCAGGATCTTGAGTTGAACGGTCACCGCTGGGTTCGAGTCACGATCAAAAGTTTGCCTGCAGGTGATCAGATTATTACCGTGGTTGATATTTCAGAGCTCAAAGCGGCCATTGAAAACGCTGAGATTGCCGCGAGCTCCAAGTCAAATTTCTTGGCCAGCATGAGTCATGAGATTAGAACGCCCATGAACGGCATCCTGGGCATGGTTGATTTGATGAAGCGCAGCCCGCTGAGTGAGGATCAAAAGGAAATGGTGGCGACCATTCAAGATTCCGGTAAAGCCCTTTTGTCATTGATCAATGATATTTTGGATATCTCAAAAATTGAGGCTGGGAGAATAGAGCTGGAGAGTTTGCCTTCAGATCTCGCGGAAGTCTCAGAAAGTGCGCTGGAAGTGATCTCAGCGAATGCGGCAAAGCATCAGCAGTCCCTCATCTTAATCCAAGACCCGGCTCTGCCGAGTAATTTGCTCTTAGATGGCCTGCGTTTGCGACAAATCCTCGTTAACTTGGTGGGTAATGCCATCAAGTTTTCGCCCTTGGCGGCCGAGATCGTTGTCCGCATAGAGAAGCTTGAGCGTCAAGTTGGGGATTATTGCGATGTTTTGATTCGGGTTATTGATCAAGGCATTGGGTTATCCGCTGAGGCGCAAGCAAATATTTTTGCTGATTTTGCACAGGCCGAAAAATCGACCAGTCGAATTTATGGGGGGACCGGTTTGGGCCTCGCAATCTGCCGCCGTCTTGTCGAGGTCATGCAGGGCCGGATTGAAGTGATCAGTCAATTGGGTCAGGGGGCGGAGTTTCAAATACAGCTTCGGTTGCTAGAGTCACCGGATGTGGCCCCTGAGCGCGGCGCCGTGGACCTTTCTGGGGTTGATATTTTCTATGTCAGTGCTTCAGAGCGAAGCTTTGAATCGATCAGCGGTGTCCTAACCCCGCTGGGTGCCAATTGCCATGCGGTTGTGGATCCNATGAATTTGGAAAGATCCTTGGCATTGGATGCGATCTCAACCCGGCCGGTGGTGATTTTGTCCGATCGTTTTAGTCGGCCAGAACAAGAAGCGATCTACCGCCGAGTTGAAGCCAATCCCTTGCCGCAGAAGGTGGGATGGGTCTTTTTTAGCGCAGGTCGTGGGCAGCGGCTGCGTTTGGTCAACGAACGATTGGCGCTGATCAGTAGTAACCCCTTTAGGCGGCGCGAACTAATGTCGGCCGCGGCGCGGGTGGTAGGGCGCGATGGGTTAGTGACCGAAACCGAGATGGCGGAGGTGCTTCAAAATGCTTGGGTACCGATGACGGCGGCAGAAGCTGCGCAAGAGGGGCTCTTAATTTTAGTGGCTGAAGATAATGCGGTGAATCAGCAAGTTATTCGGCGACAACTCAACACCCTCGGCTTGGCCTGCGAGTTGGTGGATGACGGGGTTGCGGCGTTGGACCGCATTCGCTTGGGCGGCATTGGGCTGCTTTTGACGGATTGCGACATGCCCAATATGGATGGATACGAACTAACGCGTCGAATTCGCCAGGAAGAAGTTAGCTTGGATAATCCGTTGCCCATTATTGCGATTACCGCCAATGCCATGGATGGTGCCGCGGCGGCTTGTTTTGAGGCGGGAATGAATGACTACCTCTCTAAACCGCTCGAAATCGGTGCGCTACAAGCGATGTTAAGAACCTATTTGCCAAGCGCTGATCAGGACCAGGATGCGACAACCGATGCCCAACAAGAGACCGATCAATCGATTGCTAATGCGCCTGAGGTGCATGCTGAAACCGATTTAGTTAGCGCCGGCTCGATTATTTTGGATCTGTCAGAACTCAATGCCTTATTTGGTGATGACGTTGAAGTGCTCAATCAACTCTTGGCGGAGTTTGTGTCGTCACTCGATGAAGGCGTTGCGGGAATGCTGTCTGGGTTTGATATCGAAGATTACGACCGAATTCGAGCTGAAGCGCATAAGTTAAAATCGTCTGCACGCACCGTTGGCGCCCATAGGTTGGCAGACCTTTGCTTCGAACTCGAATTGGCGGGTAAAGCGAAGGCGGCGCCTGCGTTACAAACCCACCTTGGGTCGTTGCAATCGATTTGTGATCAAACAAAGAACGCCATTGCGCAGGCAATCGTCACCTAGGCTCAAGGGCTGATCGGGTACGCCCCGGGGGTCTATGGGTTGTTCTTCTGAGGTTTAGTGCTCGACGTCTAAACGAGGAAAAAGTTTGGCGGTGACGATCATGTTGCCTTTAAGGCGAATGATTTCGATCTGATAACCCGTAATGGTTAAGCAAACGGGTGCTTCGGGGATCGTTTCGAGGGTTTCAGTAATGAGTCCGTTCAGTGTTTTTGGCCCCTCCGAGGGTAATTGCCAATTCAGCGCACGGTTAATCGCGCGAATGGTGGCGCCGCCATCGACGTAAAATGAGCCATCTTCCTGAGGATGAATGTCGCTGCTTGCAGCAGCAAGATCGGTCGTGAATTCACCGACGATTTCTTCCAGGATATCCTCAAGGGTGACAATGCCTTGAATGTCACCATACTCATCAACAACCATCCCGATCCGTTCTTTTCGCTTTTGAAAATGTCTGATTTGAGTCTGCAGGGAGGTGTTCTCAGGCACGAAATATGCGTCATCAATTTCCTGCATCAAAGCGGCTTTGGTTAGGGTCTCGCTCGATAAAAAGCGAATCGCGCTTCTAACATGCAAGATCCCGACAATGTTTTCGATGCTCTCATGAAAAACAGGCAGCCGCGTATGCTGGGCGTTACGCAGCTGTTGAATGATGGTGTCAAGATCGTCATCGAGATCAATGCCTATGATTTCGCTTTTGGGCACCATGATGTCATCAACCGATACCTCATCGAGATCCAACACGCCTAGCATCATATTCTGAGATTGGGATGCGATTTTTGCACCATCAAAGACAAGGGTTCTCAGTTCTTCTCGGCTGAGATGGTCATTTTGTGAGGCCAGATGATTGATGCCGAATACGCGCAACAAGCCGTTGGAAAGCGCTGAAACCAGCCAGACAAGCGGGTAGAACAAGAACAAGAGCACGCGCAAGAGATGCGAGGAAGGTAATGCAACACGCTCTGGAAACGCTGCTGCAATCGTCTTGGGGGCAACCTCTGCGAAAATCAGAAAAACAAAGGTGCAAATCACGGGCGCCCAGGCGACACCACTTTCTCCGAGTATTTCAATCGCAAGCAGCGTTGCAATCGATGCCGCCGAGAAGTTTACAAAGTTATTGCCTATCAGAATGACGCCGAGCAACCGGTCCGGGCGCTCGAGGAGTTGCGCTGCGCGTTGCGCCCCGCGATGACCTTTCTTCGCTAAGTGCCGCAGCCGATAACGGTTCAGGGCCATCATGGCGGTTTCGGAGGCGGAGAAGTAAGCGGATAAAAAAACCAGGCAAATCACGGCCATGAGCAGCGTGCCTGTTGAGGGGGCGTCCAATATGAGTCGAGCCTTGTAGTATTAAGAAGACCTTGTAGCGGATCGATCCCTTTCGTGTCAAGGCCCGAGTTTTATGAAAGGAGTACTTCGACCACAAACTTGCTGCCAAAATAACCGAGGGCAAGGAAGGCAAAACCCAGCAGCGTCCAACCAGCCGCTAGGCTGCCACGCCATCCGAGCCGATATCGGCCCCAGAGGAGAACCACAAAAACCAGCCACGCCATGGCGGTTAGGATGGTGTGATGAATAAGTCCCGGTACCCCGCGCGAATCTATGAATAAAAAGCCCGTGCCGATAGCGAGGGTTAAGGCAATCAAACCGGTCCAAATTGACTCAAACAAGAGGGTGTCGAGGGTTTGAATGGGTAAAAATAAAGAGGCCCCGGATTGCTTTTTCCGCATTCGTTGATCATGCCAGGTCAAATACAGCGCTTGCAGGGCCCCTAACGCCAACAAACTGTAGGCTAGGATCGAAAGGATAATGTGCAAGGTGAGTGCGGGGGCAACATCGACCCGTACTGGGCCCTGGCCTGGGTAGACGGTTTGTATGAGCAGGGTGAGGCCTGCGACCGGGAAGACCAGTTGAGCGATGTGATTCATTGGGCGTCTGATTTGGTTGAGGGCGATCACAAGGCTCATCGCAAAGGCGGTCACGCTCAGCATGGGCAGCAGGCCAAGACTGATGGCGTCACCTTGAAGCAAACTGGTTTTGAGTAGAAAACCATGACCCAAGCAGGCGATTAACCCGAGGAGGATGCTCAAGATGTCAGCCTGGGTGGCTTGGCTAAGCTTTTGGACTCGACTGCGCGCACGGAGCCCATTCGCGAAATAGAGCAAGCCGGTCAGCAGCGCCAGCAGGATGAAGCTCGGGGAGGTTTGGAAGCTTTCGCTCATCGTAAGCCCTTTGAGGAGTTCTTGGTCTATAATATCAGCTCGTCAGATTAAACTCTGCTGAAAGACGCGATCTTCTTGTAATGCGCTGATAGCGCAAGCTAAAGACGGAAGCGATGTCGCGCCCGGGCAACCATGCGCCTCGGTTTGGTTAACGTTTTGCCATAACTAGGATCGGTTTGTCGCGGCTAACACAAGCATAAGATTCCGCAAGGTTAATCCTTGGAATAATTTTAAAGAAGGTACAACACTATGTTTGATAATTTAACCCGCCGGGTCAGTGCGGCGCTGGGTCAAATTGGCGGTAAAAAAACCTTATCAGAAGACAATATTGCAGAAACCTTACGTGAGGTCCGCCTGGCGTTACTTGACGCCGATGTTGCCTTGGCCGTGGTTCAAGATTTTATGGATCGAATCCGACAGCGGGCGATTGGCGCCGAGGTGGGCGCGAGTTTATCGCCGGCGCAATCTTTCTTAAAGATCGTCAATGAAGAATTGGTGGCGGTACTGGGCGGCGCCTCAGAAGGCCTTGACCTCAATAGCCAACCGCCTGCGGTGATTCTCCTCGCCGGACTTCAGGGCGCGGGTAAAACCACGACAGCGGCCAAGCTGGGTGTTTGGTTGAAGCAACGCGAGAATAAACAGGTCATGTTGGTCAGCACCGATGTTTATCGTCCGGCGGCCATTCAGCAGTTGCAGACCCTAGCGGAGAGTGCAGGGCTTCATTTTTTTGCGTCATCGATTGATCAGGCGCCTGAGCAAATTGCGAAAGATGCATTGCAGGCGGCCAAGCGACAGTTTGTTGATGTGTTGATCGTTGATACCGCCGGGCGGCTTGCGATTGACGACGACATGATGCAGGAAATCTCAAAGCTGCACGGGCATCTGGACCCGGTTGAAACGCTCTTCGTTGTTGATGCGATGACCGGTCAGGATGCCGCCAATACAGCCAAACAGTTTGGCGAAGTCTTACCCCTGACGGGCGTTGTTTTAACCAAAGCAGATGGCGATGCCCGAGGTGGCGCAGCCTTGTCAGTCCGCCAAGTCACTGGCCGGCCGATCAAATTTATCGGTCAAGGCGAAACAATCGAGGCTTTAGAATTATTTCATCCGGATCGAATTGCGTCCCGGATTCTGGGCATGGGCGACGTAATGTCGCTGATCGAAGAAGCTGAGCAAAAGATTGATAAAGACAAAGCGACCAAGCTTGCTAAAAAGATCCAAAAGGGCCGTAACTTTGATCTCTCGGACTTTCGAGATCAGATCCAACAGATGAACAACATGGGCGGGTTAACGGGGATGCTGGATAAGCTGCCAGGGATGGGCAACATGGCTGAAACGGCAAAGGCGCGAGTTGATCAACAAAATTTTGGTCAGCTTGAAGCGATGATCAATTCAATGACACCGAAAGAGCGTAGTTTTCCAGACCTGATTAGTGGTTCGCGCAAACGCAGGATTGCCCGAGGTTCGGGAACAGAAATTCAAGATGTGAACCGTCTGCTCAAGCAACACAAACAAATGCAAAAAATGATGAAAAAGCTTGGCAAGAAAGGCGGCATGACCAATATGATGCGCGGATTGGGCGGCATGATGAATCAGGGCGGCCGTCCGTTTTAGGTCAATAAGGCAAGGATGCGGTCGCTTTTTTGCCGACGCGCGCATTGCCGACCGGGGGTATTACAAAGGTTTNATTCCGCAGGCGATTGTCTTACAATAGGCGCCCTTNGCGAGCTGGGTTGTTTTAAGGTGCTCGGGTTTGCGATGAACCCTTGGTTTATCGGGGAGAAACGNCCGTACGTAAAGTGCACGACAAAAGGGCCCAGAGATCCCATCGCGGTTCCAAGGAAGNATTGAATCGCTTGCACAGAAAGGCTGTGTAAANAGGCTTGGATAGAAAGGCCGTGGAGAGAGGCTTGGATAGAAAGGCTGTGGAAAGAGGCTCGGAGAGAAAGGCGATGCTCGGAGATTTAAAATGAACGGCTTAGTAGCAAAGGCCGCTCAGAACCTATTAAGCAGGTATAAAGTGAGTATTTAAAAGA
>JGI20158J14315_10001397_pt1 | contig 17591 bp, 18 predicted proteins | sample COG_08_FD_14315 | JGI IMG/M metagenome (IMG submission 14315)
TGTCCCATGGGGAGACCTCAAAATATAAGGGTCTCCTAACCTATGCCGATCAAGAATTAAATCTCTTTATACAGTCAAAGCATCACAGCCCGGCACAGCCGGTCCCAGCTCATTCATCACCCCAAGGTTGAAAGGGCGGGAAATTGCTCCAAAATCCACCAGCTGAACTGGGTAAACTGCCCCGTGACCATATCAATCCAACGGTCCAGAGCAGCAAACCCATGATCCGTTCGATCCGCATCATATGGCGTTTCATCCAAGCCATTAGACCTTTGAGAGACGGGAAGAACACCGCCACCAGCACAAAGGGTATCCCAAGGCCCGCCGCATAGGTGGCGAGCAGGATGACCCCTTTGGCGGGATTGGCCGTATCGGCGGCAAGCGCGAGGATTGTGCCCAGAATAGGACCCAAACAAGGCGTCCAGCCAAAGGCGAAGGCCAGCCCCAAAATATAGGCACCAAAGGCCGAACCACCGCGGTCGCCCCCCTCAATCCGCGCTTCGCGGTCCAAAATTCCGATGCGGATCACGCCCAGGAAATGCGCGCCGAACACCATCACCAAAATGCCAGCGCCGCTGACAAACCAATCTTGATTGGACAAAAACAGGCGGCCAAAACTTGAGGCGGTAAACCCCAAAAGGATGAACACAGTGGACAGGCCCAAAACAAAAAATAGGGCGGCCAAAACCACACGCCTTCGCGCTTGTGCGGTAGCGCTCATATCATCCATGCTCACCCCGCCCATATAGGCCAAATAGGGCGGAACGATGGGCAAAACACAGGGGCTGGCAAAGCTGATCAACCCGCCGAGCAGCGCCACAAACATGGCCGGCATCAGCCCGGCATCCCATAGATCAATTCCCAACATTACAGCGGCCTTTCCTGTCTTAAACTGTCATAGGCTATCTCAGCGCTGGCGTCATCTGTAAGTTTGTCACATCAAGCTACCCGCGCCGCGCGTCGCACCATGCCCTGCAACCGATGAAATCGCATCTCTGCCTCTGGCGCGCGCGAAAATTTTACGGCATGGAGTGGGCTTAAGAGTGCAATGATCGACAATAGGGCGCTGCGATGACTTGGGACGAAGAATTGGATGCCATTGGGCTATTGTGCCCCTTACCGGTGCTCAAAGCCCGCAAACGCTTAATGGCAATGGCTGAGGGCGCTGTTTTACTCATGCGGGCCGATGACCCGGCCGCCATCGTTGATGTGCCGCATTTCTGCGCTGAGGCGGGGCACAGACTGATATCGCAAGATAGCGAAGGCGCAGAACTGCGATTTTTCATACGAAAAAGCGGCGGATAGGCTTGAATTTCACCCTTTGAACGCAAAAGAGCCCCGCAATTGCGGAGCCCCTTTGTCGTTGTAAGATCTTTAGCCGCGTGACCACCAACCGCGTTTTTTGGGCGCGGCCGGTTTCTCTGGCTCAGGTTCGGCGGCCAATGGCGCCGGGTCTGCCTGCGCAACAGGCGCTGCGACCGCTTCGGGGACCGGAGACGGTTCAACAGCTTCTGGCGCTGGCGCATCCGCCGGGGTCTCCTCGACGGCCACCGCCTTTTTAGCTGCCGGCTTGCGCACGCGCTTGGGTTTGGCTGCAGGTTTTTCAACCGCAACCTCTGGCGCCGCCTCTTCTGCCACAACCGCCTCTTCAACCGCAGCTATAGGGGCTGTGGTTTGCGCGGCCGCGGCCTCTTCAGCCTCACGCTGGGCTTTGGTCTTACGCGGTTTGCGCACGCGTTTGGGTTTCTCGGCGGGCGCCGCCTCAGCCACAACCGCAACATCCTGAGCATCCGCAACAGGCTCCGGCGGGGCTGCAACAGCGACCTCGCCCGCCTCAGAAAGCTCTTCCGAACGATCCTGCGGGTTTTCCTCTACCGGCTTGGCTTTCGCCCCGCCGCGCGTACGGCGACGGCGTTTTGGCTTGTCCCCTTCGCCGTCACTTTCAACAGCAGGCGCGTCGGGCGAGGCCTCATCTTGCGATCCGTCCTCTTGGCTCTGATCACCGGATAAGGCATCGCTGCCGCCCCGCCGCCGCCGACGACGACGCCGCCGCTTCTTCGGAGCATCCCCGTCCTCTGGGGTCTCAACAGCCTCAATCACATCAGCCTGATCATCCTCTTGACCTTGCTCATCAATTTCTTCCATCAAGGCAAAATCAACCGAGCTCACGGTCGTGGAGTTCGCTGGAACAATGCGCGTGGCCGTTTTGAATTTCTCAATCGTATAATCTGGGCTGATCAAGAAAGGATCAGCTTCAATACGCACGGCCATCCCATGGCGTTGCTCAATCTGACTGATATGCTCGCGCTTTTGGTTGATCAAGAAATTGGCAATGCTGATCGGCGCTTTGATCAACACTTCTTTGGAGCGGGCACGCCCACCCTCTTCTTCCAGCTCACGCAGAATGGTCAGACCCAGACTGTCCTGCGAGCGGATCAAGCCGGTGCCGTGGCAATGGGCGCAGGGCTGCGTGCTGGCTTCCAGCATGCCCGGACGCAAACGCTGGCGGCTCATTTCCATCAATCCAAAGCCGCTGATCCGGCCCACCTGAATGCGCGCACGATCAGATTGCAGCTTATCTTTCATGCGTTTTTCAACGGCGATATTGTTGCGGCGTTCATCCATGTCGATGAAATCGATCACGATCAACCCGGCCAAATCGCGCAAGCGCAATTGGCGCGCCACCTCTTCGGCAGCCTCCAGATTGGTGTTCAAAGCGGTCTGCTCAATGCTGCCTTCTTTGGTCGCACGGCCGGAGTTGACATCAATGGCCACCAAAGCTTCAGTGATGCCGATGACCAGATAGCCGCCAGATTTCAGCTGAACCGTGGGGTTAAACATTCCATCCATAAAAGTTTCGACCTGAAAACGCGCAAAAAGTGGCATTGAATCCATGTAATGCTTCACGTTTTTGGCATGGGACGGCATGATCATTTTCATGGTGTCTTTGGCGTTGCGATAGCCCGCCGCACCTTCCACCAACACCTCGTCAATATCGCGGTTGTAAAGGTCGCGAATCGAGCGTTTGATCAGGTCACCCTCTTCATAAATCGCCGACGGAGCGGAAGACTTCAGGGTAAGCTCACGAATTTGTTCCCACATACGTTGCAGATATTCATAATCGCGTTTGATTTCCGTCTTCGTGCGTTTCGCACCAGCGGTCCGCACAATCAGACCGGCCCCTTCGGGCACAACGATTGTGGTGGCGATTTCTTTCAATTTCTTGCGGTCAGCTGCATTGGTAATTTTGCGGCTTATTCCGCCGCCGCGCGCAGTATTTGGCATCAAAACGCAATAGCGCCCCGCGAGCGACAGATATGTCGTCAAAGCGGCGCCTTTGTTGCCGCGCTCTTCTTTGACCACTTGGATCAACATGATTTGGCGCACTTTGATCACTTCTTGGATCTTATAACGCCTTGGACGCGGCTTACGCACCGGGCGCACATCTTCGCTGTCATCTTCTTGGGCGACAGATTCGATCCCGTCATCGGCCTGATCTTCATCTTCTTGATCGGGATCCTCCGCAGTGTCCAGCGCCGCCTCTGGCTCAACCACCTCTTCAGAGCCCGCAGATGCAGGCTCAGACTCTGGTGCAACTTCTGCTGTTTCATTGGCGTCTTCGGCATCTGGTGCAGCCTCAGACAGATCGTCCTCGAGCAAAGGAGCGGCAGCCTGCCCCTCTTCATCCGCAGACAGATCAATGGTCTCCATCCCATCAACCACCCCATCAACCGCGGTCACATCCCGCGTTTCAATGGGGTCCGAGCTGTGCTGCGCGGCGGGTTTTGCCCGGCGTTTTCGCGTGCGTTTGGGTTTTTGCGCTTCCTGCTCAGCTTCCGCCGCCATGGCTTCCGCATAGGCTTTTTCTTCTGCCATGAGCGCTTCACGATCCGCAACTGGGATCTGATAATAATCCGGATGGATTTCAGAGAAGGCCAAAAAGCCGTGGCGATTTCCGCCATAGTCAACAAAGGCGGCCTGCAACGAGGGTTCAACCCGCGTTACTTTTGCCAAATATATGTTGCCAGCTATTTGCCGTTTGTTTTGTGATTCAAAGTCAAATTCCTCAACTTTGTTTCCGTCGACCACGACAACACGGGTTTCTTCCGCGTGCGTGGCATCGATAAGCATCTTTTTTGCCATTATATCCACTTGCATCACTCAGCAGGCCCCCTGAAAGGAAGCCAAAACCGAAGGGATGTCTATTAAGGGCGATGCACGCAACATGGGGGCGGCTCAAAGGCCTGCCTTCATCCAATGTTATAGCCTGCGCCTGTGTCATCGCGTTGCTTTCTGTGACAGAATTTCTCCTGCCTGTTAACTGCCCTTGTCTTCGATCAAATCTGAAAACCTGGGTCATCTCTCGTGGCTCGTCAGAGCCATTTTCCGTCGCACCCCCGCGCATTTTATAACGCGCAACAGACTGCGAAAAAAACCATTCGCCCAGGGTATCTTACAACCGTAGAGCTAAGTGGACTGTAAAGGGCAAGCGGGGGGGAAGACAATGGCTAAATGCACTTGCCGGCGCAATCTCTTGCAAGCAGCGGCGCTTTGCAGATTGGACCGGCGGGACAATTCGCTGATTTCCTCANAAAACAGCGCCCAACGCCCTGCCCGGTCCACCGCGCGGATTTTAGCCGATATAATCCGCNCGGGTGAGGCCATATTTGGCCATTTTTTCATTCAAAGTCCGGCGCGGCAGNCAGAGCTCTTCCATCACACTCGCGATAGAGCCCCGATGCCGGCGCATGGTATTGTCAATCAACATACGTTCAAACGCCTCGACATATTCCTTGAGCGGCTTGCCTTCTGTGGTCATCACGGGCCGATCATCATCGCCCTCTGCCATCAAGAGCGAGGCAATGGTGCCATTGCCTCTGCGGCTTTGCAGCACTGCCCGCTCGGCCACATTGATCAACTGACGCACATTGCCGGGCCACGGAGCCTGAAGCAATTGCGCCGCCTCCTGCGCTGTCACGCTGGGGCTGTCGCATCCGTATTCCTCCGCAAATTGATCGGCATAGCGCGTAAAGAGCGTTAATATATCCTCACCGCGCGTGCGGAGAGGTGGCAATTCAATGCGCAAACTCGCCAAGCGATAATATAGATCAGGGCGCAGCACATCTTCGCAGGTCTTGCCCTGCTCTTGCAGATTGCAAATTGCGATAATGCGGGTTTCAGAGGGGTCCCCTTGGGCATTAATCGCTTTGAGCAAGCGCGATTGCACCTGATGGCTCAACGCCTCAATATCCTCCAAAACAAGGGTTCCGCCCCTTGCGGCCTCTAAGACCGGCAGGCGATCCTCTTCGCCCGCAGGGCCAAATAGGCGCCGCATGATCGTCTCCTCCTCCTCGCCCGCGCAAGAGAAGAGAATAAATTTCTTGCGGGCCCTTGCGGAAACTGCATGCAGCGCATGGGCCACCAGGGTTTTGCCAGTGCCGGTTTCCCCCTCAATCAGCACATGACCATCCGCTTGCCCCAGATCCAAAATATCCTCGCGCAACCGCTCCATGACCCCGTTGGCACCAACGAGCTTCTCCATAATGGAGCTGCCCGAAGAAAGCTCACGGCGCAATTGCCGATTGTCCAACACCAAACGCCGCGCCCGTGTCGCCTTCTTGGCCAAATCGGTCATTGTGTCGGGATTAAAGGGTTTTTCTAAGAAATCGAAAGCGCCGATGCGCATGGCCTCGACGGCCATGGGCACATCCCCATGCCCCGTGATCATAATCACCGGGAGGTTGCTGTCTATGCCCTTGACCTTCCTAAGAAATTGCATGCCGTCCATGCCGGGCATTTTGATATCTGTCACGATAATGCCTGGATAATCTGCGCTCAATCCTTTAAGAGCATCACCCGCTGAGGCGAAGGTCTCAGTCTCAAAACCAGAGAGCGCCAACCATTGGCTGATGGATTGCCGCATATCCTGCTCATCATCTATGATTGCAATTTTCATCGCCTGGGCCATGTTCAATCCTCGTCGTTGTAGTTATCAATAATCGGCAGCGTCACCTCGAAGACCGCGCCCGATTGGTCACTGTTACGCGCCACCAAACGCCCCCCAAGATCGGAAACAATCCCTGAGGAGATTGCCAAACCAAGCCCGACCCCATCGCCGGGCTTCTTGGTGGTAAAAAACGGCTCAAACAGGTCATCGAGATCTGAAATTCCTTCCCCATTATCCCGCACAGTCAAGGTCGCTGTCTCACCGCCGATCAGCAAAAGCTCGATCTCGGGCGTGTCGATCATCGAAGTGGCATCAAGCGCATTGCGCAGCAAATTAACCACGACCTGCTCCAAACGCAGTTGGTCACCTAAAATCATAACAGGCGTGCTTGGCACTGATGTAGATAGGGAGACTTGCCGCGATTTCAATTGCGGCTCCATAATTTCCAGAGCCCCATTGAGAGCCGCGCGCACGTCCACAGGCACCAAATCATCGCCGCCCTTACGCGCATAGGATTTAAGTTGCCGGGTGATGGCACTCATGCGGCCAATAAGATCGTCAATCCGTTGAAAAGAGCTTAAAGCCTCGTCCATACGTTTGCGCTGAAGCAACAGCTTGGCCCCCGCAAGATAGGTTTTCATGGCGGCCAAAGGCTGATTTAGCTCATGGCTGACCGCTGCGGACATTTCCCCCAGAGCCGCCAATTTCGAAGACTGCGCCAGGGTTTGCTCTGCCACTTGCAGGTTCTTCTCGACCTTTTGACGCTCTGAAATCTCTCGCTGCAAGCGCAGGTTGAGTTGCCGCAGGTCATCAGATTCTTGTTGGAAAAACAGCGCACGCGTTAAGGTTTGACGCGACAGTTGATAAAAGGCCAAGGTAAACAGGATTGAAAACCCCATGATCTCCAGGGCCAATACCGCATTCACCCTCTGGCGAATTCCGCCATAGGTGGTGAATAAAACCATGGTCCAACCCCGAAACGGCACCCGCAATTCGCGCCGCATAACCGCCCGCCCTTGCACATAGGCATCCGCCGGCAGGGCTGTCCAATCTTGCGTGGCCCGAATGGCGCGCTCAATCGCACTGGGCGCGGAGCGCAGCGCAAGCGCCTCCTCTTCGGGCAGGCCAATCCAAGTTTTTTCCGTGGCCAAAACAATCGGACCATTGGGGAGCGACACAATCACCGCGTCAGATATCCCCGCCCAAGCCGATTGAAACTTTCGCAAATCCACCTCAACCACGATCACGCCAAGGGTTTTGTTATTGGCCACCACGCGGCGTGAATAGGCAAAATCATACCCGCCAACATCCATCTGATGGGTGGTAAACACCGTTTCGCTGGCCCGAGCCGCCTCTACGAAATGTGGCAGATTGCGCTGTATTTCACCCAAGCGATTGCGATCTGTCGCCGCCACAACGCGGCCATCCAAATCCAACAGCAAAATCGCCGCCGCGCCGATCTCGTCCACAAATGACAGCAAGCGCTGCGAGGTCCGCTGATAATCTCGAGAGCTCAACGCCCCCACCAGCTCCGCATCACTGCTGAGGAGTCTGGGCACAATCGAGTTGCGTTGCAGCTCGCTGACCATATTGCCCGAGTAAAGCGCAAGCCGCAGCTGCGCCCTTTGCAGGGTGGATTGCGTAAACCTTGCGGTGAGCAATTGGTTGGTAAAATAGACTGTGCCGACCGCGATCAAGAAAATTGTCAACAAAGCGATCCGCACGCGCCAAGACAGGTTGGCGACACGCGGTGCGAGTGTTTCAGAATTTTCTGTAACGGAAGACATGCACTAGCGTTACGGTGCTCGGCGCCGCCATTCAAGCGGCCAAGCCTAGGCCTGAGTGGTTTGCCCCACCAACGCGCGGAAAAGCGCCTGCCCATCGGCGGATCCCATCTGCGCATCCATCGCACGCTCGGGATGGGGCATCATGCCCAAAACCCGGCGGTTGGCTGATAAGACCCCCGCAATGGACGACATCGACCCATTGGGATTGTCGCTATAGCGAAACGCCACCCGGTCTTCACCGTCCAGGGCTTTCAGCTCATCTTCCGTCGCATAGTAATTGCCGTCATGATGCGCAATTGGCACTTGTATTTCAGAGCCTTGGCTATAGGCCGCGGTAAAAGCGCTGCCCTGTGTTTCAACGGTCAATCCGACGGTTTTGCACAGAAATTTCAACCCAGAATTGCGCATTAACGCACCGGGAACCAGACCGGTTTCACTCAAGACTTGAAAGCCATTGCAGACCCCCAAGACATAGCCGCCACGATGGGCATGATCGACCACCGCCCGGCAAATGGGAGATTGCGCCGCAATCGCACCGCACCGCAGGTAATCGCCAAAAGAAAACCCACCGGGAATCGCGACAAGATCTAATCCCTGCGGCAGGTCGGCGTCCTTGTGCCAAACCTTGGCCACATCAGCGCCCGATTGGCGCAGCGCCTCAACCATGTCACGATCACAGTTCGATCCGGGAAATACAACAACCGCGGCGCGCATTATGCGATGTCCAGCTGATAGCTTTCAATCACCGCATTCACCAAAAGGCGATTGCACATCTCATCGATCTGCGCCGGATCTGTACCCTCGGCCAAGTCCAGCTCGATCACCTTGCCCTGACGCACGGAATTCACCCCGGAAAAGCCAAGGCCTCCAAGCGCCGATTTAACGGCCTCGCCTTGCGGATCGAGCACACCATTCTTGAGCATCACTGTGACGATAGCTTTCATTGTCTTGTCCTTCAGGTCAGTTGATCAAAGTGGGCTTGCTGATGGGCGCTGGATTTTCCGGCAATACGCCCAAGCGGCGCGCCACCTCTGCATAGGCATCTGTCAGACTACCCAAATCACGGCGGAACACATCTTTGTCGAGTTTTTCACCGGTTTTGAGATCCCAAAGCCGGCAGCTGTCGGGGCTGATTTCATCTGCGATGATCAGACGTTGATAATCGCCCTCATAGACGCGGCCGATTTCAATTTTGAAATCCGCAACGCGAATGCCAACCCCATACATGACGCCGGAAAGAAAATCATTCACGCGCAACGCCAGCGCCAACATATCGTCCAAATCTTGTTGGCTGGCCCAGTTGAACGCGATGATATGTTCTTCTGACACCAATGGATCGCCCAGAGAATCATCTTTCAAACAAAATTCGACGATCGGACGCGGCAGGGCCGTGCCCTCCTCAATGCCCAAACGCTTGGACATCGTGCCAGCGGCATAATTGCGCACGATAACTTCCAATGGCACGATCTCAACCGCCCGGATCAACTGCTCGCGCATATTGAGGCTTTTGATGAAATGGGTCGGAATGCCCAAAGTATTGAGACCGGTCATAAAAAATTCGGACAAGCGGTTATTCAACACCCCTTTACCTTCAATGATATCTTTCTTCTCTGCATTGAATGCAGTGGCATCATCTTTGAAATATTGAACCAAAGTGCCTGGCTCTGGACCCTCATAGAGGATCTTTGCCTTGCCTTCATAAACCAACTTGCGACGTGCCATGTGACTCTCCGTGCTTTGCTCGCCTCTTATGGCAATGTGCGACGGGCGGCAAGTCGGCACGGGCGCTCTCGCCCTCGGAATACGGCAAGTTTTTTGCCCAGGGCTAAAAAACATATGCGGAGAGATCCAAACGGGATGGCCTTTTGGAACCGGTATTATTTGGGGGTGGCGGGCCCGGCCCCGATCGCCAAATTTTCATAATCTTCATGATAAAAATCAATTTCACTCATGTTTGACTTTCGGGCATTACAGAAGCTCTGAATTATCAAAAAGGTCATGACATGTCAGCAATCTCGCAAAGCCCGTTACAACGCATGCTGGCAAAGCGTGATTGGATATTGGCCGATGGCGCCACGGGCACCAATTTGTTCAACATGGGGCTGTCTTCGGGTGATGCGCCGGAGCTGTGGAATGACACCGCACCCGATAAAATCAAAGCGCTCTACAAAGGCAGCGTGGATGCTGGATCCGATTTATTCCTGACCAATTCTTTTGGCGGCAATAGGTCCCGGCTAAAACTTCATGGCGCTGAAGCACGCGCGGCAGAGCTGTCGCGCATCTCGGCGCAAATTGGTCGTGAAGTGGCCGATGCCTCTGGTCGTGAGGTCATCGTCGCAGGCTCCGTCGGGCCTACCGGCGAAATCATGGAGCCCATGGGCCCGCTCTCCTATGCTGTGGCCGTGGAAATTTTCCACGAACAGGCCGAGGGTTTGAAAGCCGGTGGCGCAGATGTGGCTTGGGTCGAAACCATCTCTTTCGGTGACGAGTATCGCGCGGCAGCTGAGGCCTTTGCCCTGGCAGATATGCCCTGGGTCGGCACGATGAGTTTTGATACGGCTGGGCGCACAATGATGGGCATCACAGCACCCGATATGGTGAAACTGCTGGACAAAATTCCGAACAAACCGCTCGCCTTTGGGGCCAATTGTGGCGTGGGAGCGTCGGATCTGCTGCGGACGATCTTGGGATTTTCCGCCACGGGCACGCAAACGCCCATCGTTGCAAAAGGCAATGCGGGCATCCCAAAATATCACGACGGCCATATCCATTATGACGGCACGCCAGAGCTGATGGCCCATTATGCCACCTTGGCCCGCGACTGCGGCGCAACCATCATTGGCGGCTGTTGCGGCACCACACCGGAACATCTGCGCGCCATGCGCACAGCATTGGAAACACATGTGCCACAAGACCGCCCCAGCTTACAGGACATCGAGTCCGCTCTGGGCGGCTTCTCCTCAGGCAGCGACGGCACGGATGGCACGGGCCCCACCCGCTTGCGGCAAAACCGCAGGCGGCGCAGCAGCTAAGACGCACGAACCGCCACAAACAGAGGGCATTGTGCAAAAGGTCGGTAGCGGCAGCCTTGTTGTCGCAATCGGTGAAGACCAAATCGATCCACCGACCGCATACGGGGGAAGAGATATTCCATAAGAAGGCGCTGGCCAATGTCTGACCAAGAAGACGATATCATCCTATCCGAATTGAATGACGAAGATCTCGTCGCTCAAATGTTTGACGATCTCTATGACGGCTTGAAAGAGGAGATCGAAGAAGGCGTTAACATATTGCTCGAACGCAAATGGGAGCCTTACCGCATTTTGACCGAAGCTTTGGTCGGCGGCATGACCATCGTGGGCAATGACTTCCGGGACGGCATTTTGTTTGTGCCTGAAGTTCTGCTTGCAGCCAATGCAATGAAAGGTGGCATGGCCATCTTGAAACCCTTGCTGATTGAAACCGGTGCACCGCGCGTCGGAAAAATGGTGATTGGTACGGTCAAAGGGGACATCCATGACATCGGCAAAAACTTGGTCGGCATGATGATGGAAGGCGCCGGATTTGAGGTTGTGGATCTGGGCATCAACAACTCGGTTGAATCCTATCTTGAAGCCATTGAAGCCGAAACGCCCGATATCCTGGGCATGTCTGCACTTTTGACCACCACAATGCCCTACATGAAAGTTGTGATCGACACGATGGTCGAAAAAGGCATGCGCGATGATTACACAGTTTTGGTGGGTGGCGCGCCGTTGAATGAGGAATTTGGCAAGGCCATTGGTGCCGATGCCTATTGCCGCGATGCCGCGGTTGCTGTGGAAACGGCAAAGGAATTCATGGCCCGCAAACACAACATTCTGGCCGCCAACGCGTAAAAACAAAACGCAGCAAAGCGCTTATGCGGCCCGACCTGTCTCAGGTGGGGCCGTTTTCGTGACAATAGCGCAGGAGACGTGCGATGGGACACCCCGTTTCAGACGACCAGCTCGCGACCGAAGGCATGCAGCTGCGCAATCAAGGCCGGGTGCTGCTGATTGCTTGCGGGGCTTTGGCGCGGGAAATCCTGGCTTTAATGAAGGCAAATGAGTGGCAGCATATGGATTTGCAATGCCTGCCCGCCATCTATCACAACACCCCAGAGAAAATCACGCCAGCGGTCAAAGGCTATATCGAAAAACACCGGGGTGATTATTCCGACATTTTCGTCGTCTATGCGGATTGCGGCACCGGGGGGCAGCTGCAAACCCTCTGCGATGAGATGGGCGTGTCAATGATTGCCGGGCCGCATTGTTACAGTTTCTTGAGGGCAATGCCGCCTTTGAAGCCCGCGAGGAGCTGACGTGCTTTTACCTCACCGATTTTTTGGTGCGCCAGTTTGATGCCTTTTTCTGGCGACCAATGGGCTTGGACAAACACCCGCAATTGCGCGATATGTATTTTGGCAATTACACCACCCTAGTCTATCAAGCACAGCTCAAAGATGCTGCACTTGAGGCCAAAGCACAGGATTGCGCGCGCCGCATGGGGCTTGCCTATGAGTATCGCTATACCGGATACGGAGATTTGGCGCCGGCTTTGGCCGCGCTGTCCTCACCCTCTTAAGCGGCCGCTGCCGCCGTCTGCACCACACGCGCCACCATGGCCCTCAAGCCGTTGGACCGCTGCGAGGACAGATGCTCATTGAGACCCAACCGCGCCAGCTCCCCAGCCACATCGACCTTGCCGATCTCCTCAATCGCAAGACCGGAATAGAGTGTGATCAGAACCGCAATGAGCCCCCGCACAATGATCGCATCACTGTCGCCAATGAAGGTCAAAGTGCCATTTTCAATAGTCATATGCAGCCAGACCTGCGAGGCACAGCCCTCGACCTTCGTGGCCGGAACTTTGAGCGCCTCTGGCATGTCCGGCAAAGCCTTGCCCAGCTCAATCACATGACGATAGCGTTCTTCCCAATCATCGAGAAATTCAAATGTTTCAACTAGATCTTCAAACCCGGCTTGCGCCATGGAGCTCTCCTATTTCGTTTGCTTCTGGACCTGCGTCACAGCTCAAACAGTTTCACTTTATTGCCCTTCACGGCCAAGCCAACCTTGCCTTCGCAAAGCCGCAAAGCATCCGAACCAAAGACATCCATGCGCCAGCCCTTTAAAGACGGCACATCCCGTTGCCCGGCGGCCAAAGCATCCAGCTCTGCCGTGCTGGCGATCATCTTTTGCGCCACATCGGAGCGTTCAGATTTGGCTTTCAATAACACCCTAAGAAGATCGGCCAACGCCGGATTGACCTGGAGCTTGTCATTCACCTTCGGCAACCTTGGATAGCTGTCCGCATCCATGGCATTCACCGTTTTGATCGCGTTCAAAATTCCCTCAGCGATGTCACCCTTGCGCGCTTCGCGCAGCAGCAGGCGCGATTTGCTCAAATCTTCCTGTGTGGTGGGTTTGGTGGAGGCCAATTCGACCATCGCATCATCTTTAAACACCCGATTGCGCGGAATATTTCGCGTCTTCGCATAAGATTCCCGAAAGGCGGCCAATTCGCGAAGATAGGCAAGAAATTTATTTGAGTTGGTCCGTGTTTTCACCCGGCGCCATGCCTCAGAGGGCACGACATCATAAATGGCAGGATCCGTCAAAGATTGCGTTTCCTCAACCACCCAAGCCGTGCGCCCGCTGCGCTCCAACTCCGCTTTTAAAAACTCATAGACCCCCCGCAAATGGGTCACATCCGCCAGCGCATAGATCTTTTGGGCCTCGGTCAGCGGGCGGCGCGACCAATCGGTGAAGCGCGAAGATTTGTCCACCTGTTGTTTGACAATTTTGCGCACCAAAGTCTCATAGCCCACCTGCTCCCCAAAGCCGCAAACCATCGCCGCGATTTGCGTATCAAACAGGGGGGTCGGAAAAATTTCAGCATCATTCCAAAAAATTTCAAGATCTTGACGGGCCGCATGGAAGACTTTCACAACAGAGGTGTCACGAAACAGGCGGTAGAGCGGCTCAAGCGACATCTCAGAAGACAAAGGATCGACCAAAACAGCATCCGCCTCATTCTCCCCCGGAACCGCCATTTGCAGTAAACAGAGCTTGGAATAATAGGTGCGCTCTCTGAGAAATTCAGTGTCGATGGTCACATAGGGATAGCCCTGCGCCCTTGTGCAAAAGGCTTCAAGCTCGGCTTGTGTGGTCAATGTTTGCATAGGCTGTCCGGCTGTTTGAGAGATATTCGGGGCACAATATGGCGAAACCCCGCGAAAAGAAAGCGGCCATAGCCCAGGCTAGCTGGGCGGCTCGAAATGGGTCAAGAAAGTCCGCAAGACCTTTGGATAGAGAAGGTGCTCTTGCTCCAAAACACGATCTGCAAGATCTTGCGCCGTATCACCGGGCAAGATGGGCACCTCACTTTGCCCCAGAACCGGGCCAGCATCCAATTGTGGCACAACCTCATGCACAGAGCATCCCGCAAGCGCGTCACCGGCCGCCAAGGCGCGTTGATGGGTGTGGAGCCCCTGATACTTTGGCAAAAGCGAAGGATGAATATTGAGCATCCGCCCCCGCCAAGCGCTGACAAACTCCGCGCCCAAAATTCGCATGAACCCTGCCAAGCATATCACATCAATCTCATAGGCCATGAGGATCTTGTGCAGCTCGGTTTCAAAACTGGCTCGGTCTTCACCGAAAGTCCGATGATCCAATACCTCTGTCGCAACGCCCATTGCCTGAGCCCTAACCAGCCCGCCAGCCTCGGGCCGGTTGGACAGCACCAAACGCGCGTGCCCTGGATGCGGCCGGGCCATATCCTCCAGCAACCGCAGCATATTGCTGCCGCCACCGGAAATCAGAATCGCAACGTTCAAAATGGCAATTGCCCCATGTAGCTGACGCCCTGACCAGGGATCACTTCACCCAAGCGGACCGGGCTCATCCCCTGCGCGCTCAAAGCGGCCGTAACCGCCGTGACCTGCGCCGGCTCTACCGCCAGGATCATGCCAATGCCACAATTAAAGGTCTTGAGCATTTCTGCCTCAGAAATTCCGCCAGCCTGCGCCAGCCAGGCCATGATCGGCAAAGCTGGGATGCGCTGCAAATCAATCGTGGCACCCAGATCATCGGGCAAAACCCGCGGCAAGTTTTCGGTCAGCCCGCCGCCGGTGATATGCGCCATGGCATGAACCCCGCCTGTTTTGAGGGCCGCCAAACAGGCTTTTACGTAAAGGGCCGTTGGGGTCAAAAGCGCCGCGCCGAGCGTGCCGGTGCCGAATGGTGCCGGGCTGTCCCAGGTGAGCCCCTGGTCAGCCACAATTCTGCGCACCAGGGAAAACCCGTTCGAATGCACACCGCTGGACGGCAGACCGATGAGCACATCGCCCAAAGCCACAGCTTGCGGCAAATGCGTGCCGCGCTCCATCGCACCGACAGCAAAGCCAGCCAAATCAAAATCGTCCTTGGCATACATCCCAGGCATCTCGGCTGTCTCCCCGCCGATCAAGGCGCAGCCAGACAGGCGGCAGCCCTCAGCAATGCCCTCGATGACCTTGGTGGCTTGATCCACATGCAGCTTGCCGGTGGCGAAATAATCTAGGAAAAACAGTGGCTCTGCACCCTGACAGATCAGGTCGTTGACGCACATGGCCACAAGATCAATGCCAACCGTTGACACATCACCCGTATCAATTGCCAAACGCAGCTTGGTGCCGACCCCATCGGTTGCACCGACAAGAATCGGATCGTCATAGCCCGCTGCTTTGGGATCAAACATCGCGCCAAATCCGCCCAGGCCTGACATAGACCCAGACCGTTGTGTAGATTTGCTGGCCGGTTTGATCCGCTCCACCAATTCATTGCCCGCATCAATATCAACGCCGGCCTGCGCATATGTTAAACCTTGGGTCATTTGAGCACCATTTATTGCAAATTCGCCGCTCCGATAACAGGCTCGGCGACACATGTCCATCAAGCCCGCTTGACCCTTGAGATTTCTCTGCTAGTCAGGGGCTACGGGGGCCTGTAGCTCAGCTGGTTAGAGCAGTCCGCTCATAACGGATTGGTCGCAGGTTCAAGTCCTGCCGGGCCTACCATTTTTTGCATTTCTGCGGTGTCTTGCCCGCCAGCGAAATGGGTCAACCCCTTAGCAATCATGGCGCCTGTGCAAAGATCACCGGCCGGCCACCGGTGATCCAAATACCTCATGGGCTCTAGATATTATGTGTAAATGATGTCACCCATCGTGAACATTATATAAAGGTGAAAAACCAACAATATGGCTGGCACGATATAGCCCTCTGCTGTCGCCTTTACACCTTCAACTTGCGCCCATTTGCCCTTAACCGTCGTATAACCAAACACAAGGAATAAGGCCGCTTGGATCGTCCCAAAGGCAAAGACGGACCAAGCCCCAACTGGAGAGGTCAACAACAGTATGAAATAAATAAGTGATTGCGTGAAAGTGTAAGTGCCACTCAGCTTGACCATAAACTCAGAACCCGCACCAAGCCCGTATTGATCGATAAACCCATCGCTTAAAAACAGGCAGCGATACCCATAAAACCCGCCCATGAGGGCAGGAATTAAAATCGCAATAAAGTTGGCCAGTCCACCACTTGCTTCAATCATGTCGTCATCTCCTTTGTTACTTCAAACGCAATACCCAAAGAACGATCTTACGTTGTTCGGTATCAAGTCACCCCTGCGCGCCAAACGCAATTTAAGTCACCGCCTATTGAGCGCGTGCAAATCCCGATAGGAAAGCAATATGTGACGTTACAGATCCTTTTGCCGCGCTCATACCTTTAGCCCGTTGTCGATTTATAAGTCCCAAGCAATTTTCCCGAGTCCTGCATCGCAGAGAGCATGCTATCGGTGTCAATCAGCTCGACCATGGATCCGCCCGAGAAGGTTCCCGACGACATCACGACCATCATAAGCCGCGCGTTTTTTTCCGCATCAGACTCAACAATCATGATGGCTTCGGCAGTTGAGGGTGAAAAATAAATACATTCAGTCGTGATCCCAAGTGCAGCTGTAATTCCTTTAATCGCTTCACCTCGATCTGACGGATTGGACACCATGCCTTTGAAGCCGCTGTCATTATAGCCGGCGCGCACCAAATATTTTGCCATTTCTTACACCTTTCATCTTCAGTTTCAGTTTCATACTTAACTGTACTGAATGCGACTCCACAATTTTGGCTTAAAACTCAGTTTATCTTCGGAATTAAATCCAAATTTAAAGTGCATTCCTCTGCCAAGATCGTCACCACTACAGTCCTTTCACGTTTTGAGTTTGGGATGAGATTGAGCGGTGATCTAGTTCGAATGTTGAACCAGTTATACTGGCGACCCGTGCAGGTCGGTGTTCAACCCGTCCGGGTCAGGACAGATCCAGCGTAAGGCTTTAAAACTTTCGTCATGAAGTAGGAAATGTTGGTACCCAAGGCCGGACTCGAACCGGCACGCCTCGCGGCGGGGGATTTTGAATCCCCTGCGTCTACCATTCCGCCACTTGGGCCCATTGATTTCGTTGAATTTTTTACGTTCTTGCTTTCACAATCCTTACTGTTAGGTTGGATTTACGTCTACTAAACGTCTACCAACTTTCGCAGGGGATCATTTGTGCCAGAACATTTAACACAACGAACCTTAGCCAGAATCGAACCCGAAGGAACTGGTAAGCGATACTTCGTATACGGCTCGAATCCTGTGGGATTAGGTATTGAAGTTTCTGCTAAAGGTAAAGCCAGTTATTTTGTAGAAATACGAATAAAAGGTAGGAGAAGTGCGACACGTAAAAAGATAGGTTCGGTTGACCTAATTTCTCTATCAGATGCACAGGCCGAAGCGAAGGCAATGCTTG
>JGI20158J14315_10001399_pt1 | contig 17570 bp, 17 predicted proteins | sample COG_08_FD_14315 | JGI IMG/M metagenome (IMG submission 14315)
GTATCGATGGTGATGAAAGTATCGATGCTTACGAGATATTAATGCTAGACCTTCTCAATGGTAACCAGTCAAGATTTCTTCATATTGATGAAGTTAAGGCCCAATGGAGTTTTGTTGATCCTATCATTAATCATTGGACACAAAATAAAGAAAAGCTTCATCAGTACATTTCTGGAAGTGCAGACCCAGAATCATCAAAGGTTATTTTTGAAGATCCCAGTCAATTCTGGCGATAAATTTTTTTGGAAATTAAAACTAATACGTTTATCACAATTCGTATACAATCTGTGATTAATGCCAAGGATTAGGAGTCGTAATGACAATAAAATCAGATAGATGGATCAGAAAAATGGCAGAAGAACATGGCATGATTAGTCCATTTGAACCAAAAATGATTCGTGAAAAAGATGGGGAAAAAATAGTATCCTACGGGACATCCAGTTACGGCTATGATATTAGGTGCGCTCCGGAGTTTAGGGTCTTTACTAACATCAATAGCACGATAGTTGACCCCAAAGCATTTGACCCAAATTCCCTTGTTGAATTTAATGGTGATCATTGTATTATTCCGCCAAATTCTTTTGCTCTTGCTAGAACGGTTGAGTTCTTCAAAATACCCAGAAACGTCTTAACAATATGCGTTGGTAAATCAACCTATGCACGCTGTGGAATTATTGTAAACGTAACGCCTTTTGAGCCTGAATGGGAAGGCTATGTCACACTTGAATTCAGCAATACCACTCCTCTTCCGGCAAAAATATATGCAGGTGAAGGTTGCGCCCAGGTACTATTTTTTGAGTCAGATGAGGTATGTGAAACTTCATATAAAGACCGTGGCGGTAAATACCAAGGACAAAGTGGCGTTACCCTCCCAAAAATTTAATCATGAAATTTAAATTCCCTATCATCATCATAGACGAAGACTATAGGTCTGAAAATTCATCTGGCTTAGGAATTCGCGTTCTTGCAGAGTCAATAGAAAAAGAAGATTTTGAAGTCATAGGAGTAACTAGCTACGTTGATTTATCTTCATTTGCCCAGCAACAAAGTCGGGCATCTGCTTTTATTTTAGCAATTGATGATGAAGAATTTATCGAGGAAAACCCTAAGGCCCTGGAGAGCCTTAGCAAGTTCGTAGAGGAAATTAGGTACCGAAACGATGAGATCCCTATTTTTCTGCACGGAGAAACAAAGACAAGCAGGCATATTCCAAACAAAATACTAAAAGAACTTAATGGTTTTATTCATATGTATGAAGATACTCCAGAGTTTGTTGCTAAATATATTGTTAGGGAAGCAAAAACCTACCTGGAAAGCCTAGCCCCGCCTTTCTTCCGAGCACTTACACACTACGCGAGTGATGGATCGTATTCATGGCATTGTCCTGGTCATTCTGGTGGCGTAGCATTTTTAAAATCCCCTGTTGGGCAAATGTTTCATCAATTTTTTGGTGAAAATATGCTCCGAGCAGACGTATGTAATGCAGTTGAAGAGCTAGGGCAGCTTTTAGATCATACGGGCCCTGTTGAAGCTTCTGAGAAGAACGCAGCGCGAATATACAAGGCTGACCATTGCTATTTTGTTACTAATGGGACATCTACATCAAATAAGATGGTTTGGAATTCCACAGTAGCCCCAGGCGACATAGTTGTTGTAGACCGAAATTGTCATAAATCAGTTCTACATGCGATTATTATGACTGGTGCAATCCCAATATTTCTTATGCCAACAAGAAATCATTTCGGTATTATAGGTCCAATTCCAAAAGAAGAGTTTAGCTGGGACCGAATTAAACAAAAAATTAACAACAATCCTTTTATTGAAGACAAAGAGGTCAAACCCAGAGTGCTAACCATCACTCAATCTACATATGATGGTATTTTGTACAATGTTGAAGAAATCAAAGAGATGTTGGACGGAAAAATCGGTGCATTGCATTTTGATGAAGCGTGGTTACCACATGCTTCTTTTCATGATTTTTATGGTGACTATCATGCAATTGGTGCGGACCGGCCTAGATGTGAAGAGAGTCTGATTTTTTCAACACAATCGACACACAAAATGCTAGCAGGACTCAGTCAGGCTTCACAAATACTAGTGCAAGATGCTACAAACAATAAGCTTGATAAAGAACTATTTAACGAGTCCTACCTTATGCATAGCTCCACTAGCCCACAATATTCTATTATTGCCAGTTGCGATGTAGCAGCAGCAATGATGGAAGAGCCAGGCGGTAACGCACTAGTAGAAGAATCTATTATGGAAGCTCTTAATTTCAGAAGAGCAATGAGAAAAGTTGATCAAGAATGGGGGGATGGGTGGTGGTTTAAAGTATGGGGGCCAGACGACCTTTCTGAAGAGGGTATTGAGGAAAGAGCTGCATGGATGCTTAACAAAAATGAGAAATGGCACGGTTTTGGTAACTTAGCCCCTAACTTTAATATGTTGGATCCTATTAAAGCTACTATCATTACTCCAGGACTCAACGTTGATGGTGAGTTTGATGGCAAGCTGGGCATTCCTGCTGTGATAGTTACAAAATATCTCGCTGAACATGGAGTTATAGTCGAAAAAACGGGACTTTATTCCTTCTTTATTATGTTTACCATTGGAATTACTAAGGGTCGATGGAATACCTTAGTAGCGGCACTACAACAATTTAAAGATGATTACGATAAGAACCAACCTATATGGAAAGTTCTTCCTGAGTTTAGTCAGAAATTTCCTATCTATGAAAGTATCGGCTTAAAAGACCTTTCGGACAAAATTCATGAAATTTTTAAAGAGAATAATATTGCTAGATTAACAACTGAAATGTACCTTTCTGATATGGTTCCTGCAATGAAGCCAGCCAATGCATTTGCTAAAATGGCTCACAAGGAAATCCAAAGAGTCCCCATTGATGATTTGGAAGGAAGAATTACCGCTGTTCTTTTAACGCCCTACCCACCCGGGATACCACTGCTTATACCAGGAGAGCGATTCAACAAAATTATTGTCGATTACCTAAAGTTTGCTAGAACCTTCAATGAAAAATTTCCGGGTTTTGAAACAGACAATCATGGATTAATTAAAAATTATATAGATGGAAAGTTAACCTACTACGTTGATTGTGTCGTTGATAATTAAGGCTGTCTGATATAGTCAACAAATGAGAAATGGAGGCCATCCTTGCTCACTAATTTTTCTCTGCTGACCTCTTTCCATTGACTGGTTGAAAGTTTTGGGAAATGGGCATCCCCAGCAACATCCGAATCAACCTCAGTAACATAAAGGTGAGTGGCGTGATCCAGAAAGATTTTGTATATTTGTTCTCCACCTATAACAAAAACATGTTCCTCGTCCTTAATTAAAGCCAGAAGGCTGTTAATTGAGTTCGCGATCTCAACCCCTTCAATTATAGAGTCCTCATTTCGGGTAATAACAATATTTTTCCTGCCCGGCAAAGGGCGACCTATTGAGTCAAAAGTTTTTCGCCCCATAACTATCGGATTTCCCATAGTTAAGCTCTTAAACCGCTTTAGATCTTGAGGTATATGCCATGGTAATGTGTTGTTAATTCCAATAACATTGTTGTTTGACATGGCTACAATGATAGAAATTTTTTGCACTAAACTGCGACTGGTGCCTTGATTAAAGGATCGGGATCATAACCTTCAAGAGAAAAATCATCAAAAGTAAAGTCAAAAATATTGTCAATTGATTTATTTAAGGTCATGATTGGCAAAGTTTTAGGTTCTCTTGATAGCTGTTGAGTCACCTGTTCTTCATGATTGAGATAAATGTGTGCGTCACCAAGGGTATGAACAAACTCACCTAACCTCAACCCACATACTTGGGCAATCATCATGGTAAGTAATGCATATGAAGCTATATTGAAAGGAACGCCTAAGAAAATATCAGCACTTCGTTGGTAGAGTTGGCATGATAAGCGTCCATTTGCCACATAAAATTGAAAAAAGGCATGGCAAGGTGGGAGCTTCATTTGATCGATGTCAGCTACGTTCCATGCAGACACTATTAAACGCCTAGAGTCGGGATTAACTTTTATTTGATCTATAAGAATCTTTATTTGATCAATGGATTCTCCATTATGTGACGACCAGCTTCTCCACTGGTGCCCATAAACAGGTCCTAGATTGCCCATATCATCAGCCCATTCATCCCATATTGAAATACCATTATCTTTTAAAAACTTAACATTTGTATCGCCAGTTAAAAACCATAACAATTCATATATAACTGATTTAAGGTGAATCTTTTTGGTAGTTAATAAGGGGAAACCTTCATTTAAGTCAAATCGCATCTGGTAGCCAAAAACAGAAATTGTGCCTGTTCCTGTCCTGTCCTTCTTAACTGTTCCATTACTTTTGACATGCCTTAAAAGGTCTAGGTATTGATGCATACTAGCTATTATTAATGATAAAGTTTTTAACTTGCTCAGTGTCGCTATTGAAGACTTCGAATCGCTGGTCCATTAACTCAAGGTCTTTTAACTCGAAAGGTCTTTCTGGATAAACACCGATAGCTTCAAAAACTGATTTTTCAAACTTAATAGGAAGTGCTGTTTCTAAAACAAGCATAGGTATATTTTTTATATGATCAAGGGCTGCCTTAATTCCATCAGCTGTATGGGTGTCAATGATCGTATTAAAATCGTTGTATACCGATCGTATATAATCAATTCTATTTATATGTTTGCTGCTCGAAGAGATGAAGCCGTAATTTTTTATCTTNTGAAAAGATGTNTCATCAAGCTTAAATGAACCGCCTTTGTCAATGTTACCCCAATATTGTCTTAGCAAATTGCTGTCTCGTCCAAGTAAATCAAAAATAAATCTTTCAAAGTTTGAGGCTTTTGAGATATCCATTGATGGGCTTGATGTTTGAAATGTTTCTTCAGATGATCTTGGTTCATAGTTTCCTGTTCTAAAAAACTCATCTAAAACATCATTTTCATTGGTCGCCACTATTAGATGATTTATGGGTAAGCCCATCTCTCTGGCTATATGACCGGCGCATATATTTCCAAAGTTACCAGTCGGGACAGTAAAGTCAACCTTTTCCCTATTGTTCGATGTTACATCAAAGTAACCTTTAAAATAGTAAACAATCTGTGCAAGGATACGTCCCCAGTTAATCGAATTAACTGCACCAATTTTATATTTATCTTTGAAGGAGAGGTCATTTGAGACTGCTTTTACAATATCCTGACAATCATCAAACACACCTTTAATAGCTATATTAAAAATGTTGTCATCCATTAAGCTGTACATTTGAGCAGCCTGGAATGGGCTCATTGTACTATGAGGAGATAACATAAAGACTCTTACCCCTTTTTTTCCTCTCATTGCATACTCGGCTGCGGGTCCTGTATCGCCTGATGTTGCTCCTAGAATATTCAAAGACTCACCATTCTTGTCTAGAACGTACTCAAACATATGCCCTAAAAATTGCATTGCAATATCTTTAAAAGCTAATGTGGGGCCATTGGACAATGAAAGAAGAAACAAATTATCCTTCAATTTTAATGTGGGAGTTATGTCCTCAGCTTTTTGCTCCACTCTACCAAATGAATAAACATCAGATGCATATGCTTTATTTACAATAGCTTTTAAGTTATCGGCAGGAACATCATCTATAAACTTTTGGAAAATAAAAAAGGCTAAATCTTGATAGGACATGGGTCTCATATAGCTAAGATCTTCATCTGAAAATCTAGGATAGGTTTCAGGTAAATAAAGCCCCCCGTCTGGTGCTAGGCCGGTTAACAACACCTCAGAAAAGTTTAGCTTTGGGGATTTTCCTCTTGTAGATATGTACTTCATATATTCCTAATTATTTAAGTTCTTCAATTCTTAATTTAATAATTTTATCTTTATTTTCAGGTAGAGCTTCAATTTCTTTGATCACTTTATTGATTTGGTGTTCTTGCACTTTTGATGACACTAGAAATATATCCGGATCCTGATTATCCTCTTGAACCTCTTTATGAACCAAGGCATCAATAGATATTTTATGGTTGGCAAAAATATTTGTTATCCTAGCAAGCAAACCTGATTTATTTTCCATAGTGAGCCGTAAATAAAATTCTGACCAAACTTCCTCAATAGCTAAAAGTTTTTTATTTTTTATTTGGTTTGGCATAAATCCCAAAGACGGTATTAGCGACTTTGTCGAAATTTTTGACTGCCTTGCTATATCGATAATATCTGCCACAACGGCACTCGCGGTTGGCTCTGCTCCTGCTCCAGCTCCATAATAAAGTGTTGGTCCTACCATATTCCCTTTTACTAACACCGCATTCATCGGACCACTAACATTCGCAACCAACCTTTTTTCTGGTATTAATGTTGGATGCACTCTTATTTCAACAGAATCTTGCTCAGATTTCGCTATAGCTAAAAGCTTAATTCGATATCCAAGCTCCTCTGCATAAGTAATATCTTTTTGATTTAAATTGCTTATACCTTCAACAAAGACCCCATCAAAATTAATCGGTATACCAAATGCTATGGACGCCATAATAGTTATCTTGTGGGCTGCATCAACCCCCTCAATATCAAATGTTGGGTCCGCTTCTGCAAAACCTAGTTCTTGTGCCTGCTTTAGCGCAACATCAAATGACAGATTGTTTTCTTTCATTTCGGTCAAAATATAATTTGTCGTACCATTAATAATACCTGCCACCCATTCAATCTTATTTGCTGCCAAACCTTCTCTAAGTGCTTTGATAATTGGAATACCACCGGCTACTGCAGCCTCATAAGCAAGCTGAACATTGTTATTTTCCGCAGCTGCAAATAACTCTTTGCCATGCATAGCAATGAGTGCTTTGTTTGCCGTTACGACATGCTTTCCGTTAAGCAATGCTTGCTTCACTAGGTCTTTTGCAATGCCTGTTCCCCCAATTAGCTCAACAACAATATCTACCTCTTTGCTGTCGATGAGCTCAAGGGCGTCACTAACAACAGGTATCGAAGTGCCAACTAATTGTTTTGCTAAGGCCACATTTTTGTCGGCAACTAGAGTAACTTTTATTTCTATGCCAGTTTTATGAAAAATTTCTTGGAAATTTTCTGTGAGTACTTTGTATGTACCGCCGCCTACCGTTCCTACACCAATTAATCCTACATTCATTTTTTTCTCTTTCTAAAGTTATCTAAATATTCCGCTATACGTTGAATAGCAATTTTAAGCTCATCCTCATTGGGTAAAAAAACCAACCTAAGATGATTATTATCATGCCAATTAAAACCAGAGCCTTGGACCAAGAGAACTTTTTTATCCATAAGTATGTCCAGTATAAATTTTTGATCATCCTCGATGACATAAAGCTTTGGATCAAGCTTCGGGAACAAGTACATCGCCGCCTTTGGCTTGACACAACTCACCCCTTCAATTGAGGTCAGAAGGTTGTATGCCATCTCTCTTTGTTTAAACAAACGTCCAGAGGGGGCAACCAGATCGTTTATGCTCTGGTATCCTCCCAACGCAGTTTGAATAGCAAGCTGTCCGGGCACGTTTGAGCATAGGCGCATAGAGGCTAACATGTTCAAGCCTTCTAAATAATCCCTCCCACCATCTTTGTCTCCAGACACTACAAGCCACCCAGCTCTATAACCACATGCCCTGTAATTCTTAGATAGTCCATTTAGCGATACAAATAGGACGTCGTCGGCTAATGAGGCTATAGATGTATGCGTCGCTCCATCATACAAAACCTTATCGTAAATTTCATCTGCAAAAATTATTAATTTATTTTTTCGTGCTAACTCAATTATCTCACTGAGCAAATCATCACTGTATAGTGCTCCAGTAGGATTATTTGGGTTAATAATGACAATCCCACGAGTTTTTTCAGTGATTTTAGCTTCGATATCTTTAATGTCAGGAAACCAGCCGGCATCTTCATCACAAACATAATGGATAGGATTGCCCCCGGCAAGAGTAACTGCCGCAGTCCACAAAGGGTAATCTGGCTTAGGTATTAATACCTCATCATCGTTATTTATTAGTCCCTGCATCGCCATAACAATCAACTCTGAGACACCATTGCCAATAATAATGTCATCCACGTCGACATTTTTAATATTCTTTTGTTGTGTGTAATGCATGATGGCTTTTCTAGGCTCAAAAAAGCCGTGGCTTTCAGTGTAGCCAGAAGCGCGTGACATGTTCCTTATTACGTCCTGAGTAATTTCATCAGGCGCATCAAAACCAAATGCGGCAGGATTGCCTATGTTGAGCTTAATAATTCGATGGCCATCGTCCTCCATCTTTTTGGCGTGCGCAAGCACTGGCCCTCTAATGTCATAGCAGACGTTGTCTAGTTTTTTTGATTTAAGAACTTGTGCCAAATTTTTGCCGTTAAAATTGATGGAAGATTCAGGTGTTATCTTACCTTTCAATTAGAATTTAGCCAATGAAACCAGCCAAAAAAAGCCCTAAGAATTATGAAATTTTATGCGATAAACTCGACCAAGATGTCATTTTGTGAGCGGCGACATCCCGGCTCCATAACGTTATAACGTTATAAATCTTCCTTTGAAAATAGTATCGAGGCATTGACACCGCCAAAACCAAAGCTATTGGACATTGCACTCGTTATAACTCTTTTTTCTTTTTTTAATAAAATTGGGAGTCCCTCTGCAGCAGGGTCAAGCTCATCAATATTAATGGATGGAGTTAAAAATCCTTTATTCATCATTATTAAGCTATATATTGCCTCATTAGACCCAGCGGCACCTAACGCGTGGCCTGATAAAGATTTAGTTGAAGCGATTGCGGGTATGGCGCCATACTTTCCCTCCCCAAAGACTCTTTTGATTGCCTCAAGCTCTACTGAATCTCCGACTGGAGTGCTCGTTCCGTGTGTGTTGATATAGTCTACATTGATCGTATTTTTTTCAGCTAACGCCACTTCCATACAGCGTTGTGCTCCCTCACCGCTTGGGGCTACCATGTCATGCCCATCTGATGTAGCTCCATAACCGACTATCTCGGCATAAATTTTCGCTCCTCTCTGGACTGCATGCTCATACTCTTCCAATACCAAAACACTGCCCCCTCCTGAGATGACAAAGCCATCTCTAGAAGTATCAAACGTACGAGAGGCCTTCTCTGGATGATCATTGTATTTAGATGACATTGCACCCATAGCATCAAAAAGGTAACTCATAGTCCAGTGCTCTTCTTCTGCTCCTCCTGCAAACATTATATCTTGCTTGCCCATTTGGATAAGCTCATAAGCATTCCCTATGCAATGTGCGCTTGTCGAGCAGGCTGAAGTGATAGAGTAATTAATTCCTTTAATCTTGGACCCTGTAGCAAGGCAGGCTGCAACTCCGTTAGACATCGTTTTGGTCACCATGTAAGGACCTACTCGACGTATACCCTTCTCTTTGAGGGTCTCGGTGCCCTGAAGCATAGATTCGGTTGAGGTACCTCCAGCACCAACAATAATGCCCGTTCTAAAATTGGAAACTTGGTCTTCATTCAGCTGGGAGTCTGCTATCGCCTCCTGCATTGCTATCCATGCGTAGGCATGGCCTTTCGCCATAAAGCGTAACAATTTTCGATCGATTAATTGGTTCACATCGATATTCATTGAGCCTGCAATCTGTGATCTTAAGCCATGCTCCTCATACTCAGGCTGAAAGGTGATGCCCGACTTTGAGTCTTGCAAACTTTTTTCCACTTCTTGCACATTATTACCAAGGCTTGAAACAATTCCCATTCCAGTGACAACAACTCTTCTCAATTAGATATCCCTTTAAAAGTTATCAGTTCTCGTAAATAACCCTACCTTAAGATCGGTAGCTTGATATATTAATCTTCCATCCACCTCCATGGTCGCATCAGCAATACCCATGACCAATCTGCGCATAATTAATCGCTTCAGATCTATAGTATAGGTAATTTTTTTTGCGGTAGGAAGGACTTGACCGGTAAACTTAACGTCTCCAGAACCTAAAGCACGACCTTTCCCAGGGCCACCTTTCCAACCCAAATAGAAACCCAAAAGTTGCCACATCGCATCTAAGCCAAGACATCCAGGCATTACCGGATCTCCCTCAAAGTGGCACTGAAAAAACCACAGGTCCTTGGTGATATCCATTTCCGCTATTATTTGGCCATTTCCATACGCCCCACCATCATCGGTAATTTTTATTATTCGATCGAACATTAGCATGGGAGGTAAAGGGAGCTGAGCATTTTCTTTGCCGAACAACTCGCCACGGCCGCAAGCCAAAAGCTCTTCTTTCGTGTAGCTATTTTTTTTCATGATTTTCTCTAGTGTTTAAGTTTACTTTGTTGAGCTTGTTCGGTTATAGTATTCTCTAACAATCTTGATTCAACTAATTAGGAATATATCACAATGAGTGACCAAAATCTGGCCCAATGGCGAAAACTTGCCCTGAAATTAGAGGGTGAAATCAATAAGGTTGTCGTTGGGCAAGAAGATCCTGTAAGACTTATAACCACCGCCATTTTTGCTAGGGGTCATGTTCTACTTGAAGGAGATGTAGGTGTTGGGAAAACTACGCTACTTAAAGCATTTGCTAGATCAATAGGGGGAGGATATGAGCGAATCGAGGGTACGATTGATTTGATGCCTAACGACTTAATTTATCATACCTACCTCGGAGAGGATGGTAAGCCTCATGTTAGTAATGGGCCGGTATTAAAATCAGGAGAAGACCTTTCAATTTTCTTTTTTAATGAAATAAACCGAGCACGACCACAAGTTCACTCATTACTTTTAAGGATTATGGCAGAGAGAACCCTCTCCGCCTTTAACAAAGAATTTAAGTTTCCTCATCTCATTGTATTTGCTGACCGTAATCAGGTTGAAAAAGAGGAAACCTTTGAAATTCCTTCAGCAGCTCGAGATCGATTTATGATGGAGATACCTATTGTCATTCCTTCGCAGGATGAGATCATGGCTAACCTTGTCTTTGATACCAAGTTCCATGATGCTGATAAATTGGTCGAAGGGGCTGCTTCTAACCTACTTAAGTTTGACAAGTTAAATGCTTTGTCCGACGATATTCAGTCAAGCATTGGGGCTTCCACTGAATTACAAGCCTATGCGCTTAATTTATGGAAAGCTACTAAGAATCCCGAATTATTTGACATAAAAATTAGCGGGGTCGACATAAGCAGGTTGATTGTTTCGGGTGCTAGTCCGAGAGGCATAAGCATGATGATGAAGTGCGCACGAGTGAATGCATGGCTTAACAACCGAACTTCCGTCATACCTGAAGATATTCATGACGTTTTTCATCAAACTATTGCGCATAGATTAGTATTCAATCCTATTTATGAGCTCAAAAGAACAGAAATTGCTAATGAACTGACGCATGAGCTTATCAATAAAGTGAGCGCACCCTAATTCAATGGAACTCCTACACGACACTTTTGATTACCATATAAACTGGAAATCAATGGGCTATCATCCAGGCCAACATAAAAGCAATCAACGTGGCATGGGTATTGAATTTGCTGGCCATGCCAATATTATTGACTATCCTGATCCTAGAAGGATTGATGTAAGGCAGACTATTCGTGATCCTTTCGAACAAGTTCAAGTGAGAATCTTTAATCAGCGGAGCGCTTCCCCTATATTTATAGCGGCGGATCTTTCTGCTAGCATGAATTTTGGTGGGGATAAATCAAAGCACAAATTTGCTTCGGAGATTGCTTCCTCGATTACCAACTCTGTGATGCAAAAGAGTGACGCGATAGGCTTTATTGGCTTTAACAACGCAATCGATTCGAGCTGGGTCGCCCCCCTTTCGTACAAACCTTATAGGGCTCAGGCTTTAATCAGTAGGCTTAGCAGCTATCATGCCAAGAGTTCAGGTCAAGATGGAATGGATAGTTTGTATGAATATATTCCTAAGGACAAGACGCTGATCTTTCTGATTTCTGACTTCCACATGCCACTCACAAATATCTATACAACATTTAAGCGTTTAAGAAAGCATCGCATCATCCCTATTATTTTATGGAATAAAAATGAATACGAGAATCTTCCTAGGTTTGGTGTGATTACGATCAATGACCCAGAGTCTGGTCAAGAAAAAACTATCTTTCTCCGAGGCAAGATGTTGGAAAGAATTAAGGCCAGCTTCAATAAGAGAAAAGCAGAGTTAGAACAAGCTTTTCTTGAACATGACTGTCCTCCTTTTTTTGTGGGGGAGGAATTCGATACTTTTGCCATGTCTCAATACTTTAATGAGTATTTTCATGCATAGATATTTATCGATCATCTATCTCCTATGCCTTTTGAGTTCTGTTGCTAATGCATTTGAAGATCCAAAAAAATTCCCTGATATTGACCCTAAGTACATCGATCTTAATATAATAGATCCAGAACAAAAAGTCGGATTTACGGTTGGCGATACCATTAAGCGAAAAATTCAAATCACCATAAAAAAACCCTTCTACTTAGTTGAGGAGTCCCTTCCTATAGTTGGCTATGAAAAAAGGTACCGAGGTCAGTTACTCGGAATGTCTTTAGTAGAGTCGAGCCATGACAAGAAAGCTACAAAAGAGGGTGTGACCTACAATATTGATCTTACATACCAAATTTTTACGAACAATGTCGTAGCAAAACCGGCCTTTATTACTGCAGACTACTACAGGGTGGTAAACCCTGCTGACCCGGATCATGTTTTCAAATATCGTATTCCTTCATTAACTGTTGCAGTCTCGCCTATTGCCGTATTTGGTGATATAAAAGTAGAAGACGATATGAGCAATTATCGGGGTCCTTTCTTTATGGGTACGACACAAATGTTGCATACTATGCAGTATTCGGGTATCTGCCTTATCCTTTCCTTATTAATACTCCTTTATATCTACAGCAAATATTCATGGGTTCCAAAACTTAATAAACTGTTTAGTAATGTTTACAGGAGGTTCAAAAAAGCTCCTGCCTCCAAGGACAATATAGAGCAGTTTATTAAAGCCCTTCATAGCAGCTTTGACAAAACCATCAACCAAACCCTGTTTGTCGATAACAAACACTTACTGTATGTTCAAAACCCCGCTTTCCGTAAGATCGATTCAGAGATTGATGAGTTTTTTTCCTTATCACGAGATATTTTCTTTGAGCAAAAGAAAACACATAATCCATCCAAGACATATGCTTGGCTAAAAGTATTCTCTCTGCACTGCCGAATGTGTGAAAGAAAGCTCATAGTCGATTCATCAGATATTAAAAAAATGAGCCACTAATGAACTTTCTTCACACCTGGGTTCTTTTTTTTCTCCCCCTAATAGCTGTTCCTTTCGTTTTTTTTCAATCGAGTAGAAATATTTATTCGTGGAACGATATGATTCCGACAGATCCACTATCAAAGATCATTGGAATATTATTAAAATTTCTGGGTTCGCTTATCATTGCCCTTCTAATCATAATTCTTGCTGAACCATTTTCTGACCAAAAGATTGTTGAAAGAGTTGGGGAAGGTGCACAAATTGGATTAGTCTTAGACAGGAGCGCATCCATGGACGACCCTTTTTCGGGGGGTGGGGATAAAGCTGGTGAAACGAAATCGGCTGCGGCGAGCCGACTCATTATTGATTTTTTTGAGGCCAGAACTAATGATATGGTCGGAGTCATAACCTTCAGTAATTCGGCCATGTTTGTTTTGCCACTCACAGAAAATAAAGAGGCAATCAAAGCCGCTGTTTCAGCTACCGCAGGCAATGCATTATTTCAAACCAATATCGGTGCCGGCTTAACCAGCAGTGCCGCACTTTTTAACGATATCGCTGACTCAGGATCACGAGCAGTGATCCTATTATCTGACGGTGCAGGCAGAATAGATGCAAACACCCAACAAAAAATCAGGGATTGGTTCGATAGATTTAGTATTGGTCTTTATTGGATCGTCTTAAAGCAAGAAGGAGGCATTAGTATTTTTGATGAGGACTATGTTCCGAGGGATGAAGACCAGCTTCCGCCACAAATTGAGCTCTATGAATACTTTAGTACTTTTCGATCACCGTTTAAGGCCTATGAAGCAGAAGATCCAAAATCTCTTGAGACAGCAATTAAGGATATCAGCCTGAAGGAAAAGAAACCAATGACATATTCAGAAAGGATACCCGGAAAGAGTTACTCACTCCCACTGTTGCTTGTAACACTATTTTTAAGCTGGCTATTATTACTATTGAAATTTATTGAGGTAAAATCATTACGATGAAAATAAGCGATCTAATAACCGTTAAAAAGATAACCTATCTCTGTATTGCGACAATCGTAATAAGTATTTATCTGCTCGTGGGCTCTGGTCTAAAAATGTATCGTGTACAAAAATTTAATCAGCATGTTGCTGTAGGTGAATCTACCGAAGTTTTTTCTCGAAGCATTGAGTCACGTTTTGCTGTTGCCTACTGGCTTGCTACCAAGGGATCATTTAAAGAAGCAACCATATTATTCAACAATCTTCTAACCGAGGCCAATATCGATCAACAGTCAGCAATACACTACAATATTGGTAATATATTTTTTAATCGTGGCTTAATTATCAATGGAACCAGTATGACTGTCCGCGACGAAGCAGAGTACTTATTTCGACAGGCAAAAAAAGCGTACGTGCAGTCATTGAAATTAAATAATACGCACTGGGATGCTAAGCACAACCTTGATCGTTTGCTTACTATGCTCCCGGGAGACCCAACGCCCGGTGTTGGCGACTCAGATTCTCCTGGGCTTATCATGGGAAATATTCCTGTTGGTCTGCCATGATTAATATTCTCACTAGGTTAAAGCAAGATAGCAACCTTCTCCTCTTATTTTTGGCAACCTTAAGTCTTAGTCTAGCGGTAATCAATCCAAGTATCCCTATTACTAAAAATATCTTCAATTATATTTTTATTGTCGATATTTCTCAGAGTATGAATACAAAAGATATGACTATTGGACTAGAAAAAGTGTCTCGGATTGATTACACCAAAGCTACATTGAGAAAGATATTAGAAAGACTCCCTTGTGAATCAAAAGTTAGTATTGGTATGTTTGCCGGAGTAAGTGTGGCGGCGACTTACACACCTATAGAAGTATGTGAAAACTATAGCGCCATAAACGGTACTATAGATAATCTTGACTGGCGCTCAACCTGGTCTGGTAACACCCGGATTAGGGAGTCTATGGTCAATCTAGCCAGACTCATTCGTAGTTTTCCAGAGCCTGCTCAGGTAATTTATTTTACTGATGGTGAAGAAGCCCCTAAACTACACGTATTTAACACCAGAGACTTAACACAGTTTCAGGGGGGGAATGACTGGCTGTTTGCAGGAGTCGGTACCTTCGAGGGAACAGCTATACCAAAGTATGACAACAAGAATCAACTGATAGGCTACTGGTCGAATGAAAGCTTCGCATTGCAACCAGGTATGGCACAAATATCACAAGGGAATATTGGTGCTAGGAATGACTATGTTGCCAGCGGGGCAAGTGATCGCTATTTATCGCGATTGGATGAGAAATACTTAATTGATCTAAGCAAGGAAATAAATGGACAGTATGTCAGAGCATCAAATGAAGAGATGGTTATTAATGCCATGGGGAAACAAAAACCAGCATGGCGGGATCAATCACAGTTACCCTTAAGGTATATACTCACCTTTTTTGCATTAACCGTTTTTCTAATGCGATTTATCACCCTCAAAAAAATTCAAGAATTTCTTAAGTAATAAGCCATGCAAAAAACTTTAAGCCATTATCCTCTCCACAAGAAATTCTCTTTGATTGAAGTGTCAGGGGAAGATGCCTCGATATTTCTTCAAGGTCAGATCACTAACGACATAAGTATTGTTAATGAGACAACTACTGTGTATGCCGGTTTATGTAATCCTAAAGGACGGCTGTTAGCTTTCTTTCATATAATCAAGCTTCATGACAGTTTTTTTCTTATTTGCCCGGAATGTATTGCTGAGAATATTACAAAAAAACTAGCTATGTACGTATTACGATCTAAGGTCATCGTTGCCATCAACCTCACTACCGAATTGCATGGTTTTAAGGTAATGGGAGAAGGTCTGCGTGGTGAAATTGGACTCCCTGATGATACAGATAATATGCAGTCGTTTTTACATGAGGGTATGCATCTAACTCGGGTTTCTGGCACAAACGCACGCTACCTCTGTCTGGGAGACAATTCGACTATTAATGCATTTGTTACTGCTAATGAAAAACATATAGTTGAAGCGACTTGTGAGGATTGGCAACATGAAAACATTGCTAATAAAATTCCTAATATTTATTTAGAAACTCAAGGAAAATTCATCCCTCAGTCACTTAATTTGGACTTGATGAATGCTATTAACTTTAAAAAAGGATGTTATACGGGACAGGAAATTATAGCTAGGACGCATTATCTTGGAACCGTAAAAAAACGTTTATACAGGGGTTACTGTAGCGCTAGTAAAACCTTCTTAGAATTAGGAGATGATATTTTAGTCGATGGGATTTCGGTTGGGCAAGTAATCGATTATTCTTACGATAAATCTGGGGCAGCTATTCTGTGTGAGATGAAAATTGAAAGTGTGAAGAGTAAGTGTTTTTTACGTGATAATCCAATTAATATTATTGATGAGTCTACATAACATCTTCAATGTGGTTAATTCAGCTAAATAAATAAACATATACCAAACGTATCGATCCAAATCATAACAATCTTCAAGGAAACCTAACTAAAATTTATACTAAAATTTAGCCAATGAAATATTTACGTCTTTTACTAACGGTCGTCCTTACTCCAACGTCCCTCCTTGCAAATGATTACTTTTCTGAAATCCGTTATGAAAATAGAGCGGGTCGCAGCGGACAGTCTGACTCTGGAATATATGGTGTAGCATTGGGGGGCTATATTGATAATATATTTGAAATAGATTTTTTTAGTAGGAAGAAGTATCCACGTTCTGGCTCTGATAATTTACGGCTCGAATTAGGTGGCAAATATAAATATAGCCTCAACACTTCTGTTTCCTTGTTTACAAGGGTAGCAACCGGAAAAGAGTACCGTCCAAATGACAATTACAGTTACTGGAACATTGAGAATGGGATTAAATCCAGAATCAACTCTCACCTTGATGGGATTTTTTCACTAAGGTTTAGAGACAGTTATAATCAAAACAAATGGAGAGCGTTTGATAGAACTTATCGGGCAGGCTTGATCTACAAGGCTTCTGAAACCGTGAGCATTAACTTAAACTACAACCACGCAAGAGGGGAAATACAATTTGATGGAGTAGGCTTAAACATAAAAGTTAACTTTTAAACCTAAACACAATCCATAAAAAGCATATGATCTGGATGTTTATTAAGCGGGAGTAAAGGGATGATGGGGAAAAGCCCCAAGTCAAAGGGGGCTATCTTCAAGGCTTACTCTAATCCAATATCATACAACTCAATTTCTGTTTCAATAATCTCTCCTGTCAATCCATTGACTTCTACCTCAAACTCATGGCCTTTATCTTTGACAAAAATATCAAATTCATACGTTGGGACATTATTTTCCATCGCATATTCAACATCGACAACTTTTCCG
>JGI20158J14315_10001400_pt1 | contig 17569 bp, 6 predicted proteins | sample COG_08_FD_14315 | JGI IMG/M metagenome (IMG submission 14315)
TTTGTCTACGGGAAAATTTACCGCTGACCGGCACAGTACGGGTGAGGTCGGCGTTGTAGTTGGCATAGCAGGCACCGACATCCATAAGTAGGAGGTCTCCCTTTTTACAGGCCTGGTCGTTTTGTAGATAATGTAGCACGCATGCATTCTTGCCGGAGGCAATAATTGGGCCGTAAGCAAACTTACACCTTTTACGGATGAATGAACGAGCCCACTCTGCCTCAATCTCATATTCCATTACACCTGGTTTAATTTCGGGCAATACCTCGTTGAAGGCATCTGTGGTAACTTCCACCGCTTGCTTGATTAGATCGACCTCACATAGATCCTTCCTAAACCTAAGGGCGTGAAGGTGCGGAGCGAGACGAAGAAAGCGGCGTTTGGAAAAGCGTTGGCGCAGAGTGTTGCTGAATCGTTGATCCCTAGTTTCCACAGGATTGTCAGCTCGTTGATGCTCGTTGTCGTTGAGATAAAAAGGGCCATTATTATTTTTGGCTAATTTTCCAAAGACTTCAGTGAAATCTTCTAACCAATGAATCTTGGATATGGCAGAGATTTTACGGGCATCTGTTTTGTTTAGTTTATATCCTTCCCAAAGTTGTAGGGTAGGGTTGGGTTTGCGGATGAAGAGGTGGGCCTGTTCGCTGGGTTTTTGGGCACTGGGCTGTAGAACGAGGATGGATTCTTCCTGCTCGATACCAGAGAGGTAGAAAAGATCGGAGTTTGGATGGTAGGGTAGGGTGCCATCCGCATTGCTGGGCATCAGATCGTTGGCATTTAGCACAGACAAAGTGTTTGCCGGCATCCGCTCGAGCAAATGCTTGCGGTTGGTTGCAAACAATTGTGGATCGATTAGGGAGTGGCGCATCGGTTCGGTTGGTGGGCTAGGAGACGCGCCTTAATTTAGTTATCCGACCAGTTTGTACCCACTCGGCCACAAAGATATCTCCATTGGAAGAGAAGCAGGCATCGTGCGGATGAACGAATTTCCCGTTTTTCCAGGTCTTGGCATTTCCCCGCTTTACTTTCTTTTGGGTGACCACATTTTCGACATCGTCTCCTAGTCGGGCGACCACCTTGTTGTTTTTATCGAGCAGAGATATACGGGCGTGCAATTCCGGAATCATTAATAAATCATTCCAAACATCTGCATTGGCTGGCAAACCAAACCCATCTATGGTTTGAAGATGTTTTCCATCGAGGCTTAAAAATTGTACGGTGTGATGTGCCCGGTCGCAAACCACCACGGTTTCTTCTCCATTTCTACGATCTGTCCAAATGCCGTGTGGAGTTCTAAAGCTACCCTTTCCATTGCCGGGTCCGCCGAACTTGGAAACCCAATTCCCATCCTTGTCATACCTATGAATCCAGAAGGATCCATATCCATCTGCGAGCAAAAACCCACCATCATTGAGGAAGGCAAAATTGGTCGGCAGAAATGCGTCCTTCCCCCAGCGTGGTCTTCCTTTTCCCTCAAAGCGTACCGACTCCTTGCTGTCTTCTCCCTTCCTGTAAACTCCGCTATCCATAGGTGCATATTTTTCCCAAACTGTTTCACCAGTTAAGGTGAGTTTGGCAAAAGCCTTAATGTTCTGGTAGGCACAAACATAGAGGAATTCCTCGTTCCCTTCTTTTCGAACCTCGATGCCATGACCACCTCCTTGAAATTGACTACCAAATGCCCGAACGAATTTTCCATTTGGATCAAATACGAAGATGGAGGGATGTTCTTTTAGGTGCTTTCTTCCCTCATGAATGACATAGACAAAACCTGCTTGATCCACGGCTAAATTGTGGGTGGTCTGCCAGCTGTATTGTGACGGAAGTTTTGCCCAGTCGTGAGTCACTTCATATTGATGAACACCTTCACCGATGACCAAGGGGCTGTTGCCCGACTTTTTGCCTAGGAGTAAATGAGGAAGAAGAAGGCTTCCGGACGCAGAAGTAGTAAGAAAAGATCGTCGATTCATAAATGGCTTAGGTAAAGGGGATGATAAGGAGGTTTTTAATTAGGACAGGAGATATCGGGTGGAGCAAGGTTTCGATTTCTCGATGCCTGGAAAATGGAAGTCAGGGAGAGGGAATCATCTCTATGCGTTGAAGGTATCGAGGTTCATCGATGCCAGAAAGATCAAGTTTTTGCTTGGATTCAAGGTCGGTTATTGAAATAGAGAAATTCACGATGGCAGACCATGAGAGGGACTCGTCCTTTTTCCCATTAAATTGGTCGATGGTAAAAACAATCTTTTGTTTTCCCTTGCCAGATATTTTGCGGGTCGCATGAAAATCGCCAATATCTTTTCCATGGCTAAGAAAACGGCTCGAAGTATTTAACCTTAGTACCAAGTCCCTGCCTTGTGGGTTAATGGTCAGGCAAAGGGCAAGGTCATCCGAACGGTCCAGTTCAGGGTTCTGGAAAATATATCCTTTCAGATTACTTCCATTTTGTGTCGCCCAGTTTTGAGTGCCCTGAGAAAAATCATCAATTAAGCGTGTCTTAGGGATATTGCTAAAGGCATTCAGGTTTAGATCATTGGGTTCATAAATCTGCTCAACCGAATTAACAGTCAAGGTTTCTGTGGATCCATTTTGCAAAGTGATGGCCTCGTCAAGTTTGTAGCGACATAAAGCAAAAGCATAAATGGGCAGTTGAGGAAATACGGTGATCCTTGTGGTGTAGTGCCTTAGGTGTTTGGAGAGATGCAAATCTGCAGGTTGACTCTTCCAAAACCGGGTCCGGGAATTTGGGTCGTAACTGTAGTAGATTTCTACCTCTTGCAGATTTTTTAAATCCTCGGGAACTACGGTGAACAAAGCTTCTCCATCCTTAATTTCCATGGTAGATTTTGGAGTCCGTGGAATGTAAATGTTTTCACCTTTCAAGTGCCGGGCAAACCATAGATTAAGAAGAGTCCACTGTTCTGGGCCTGGTCCATGGTTTTTGTGGATATTAGCGGAAACCCGCCAGTTATTATGGGGCAATAAATCCATTGCCTGCTGGATGCGTTCATAGGTGGAGTGGAAATCGTTCGATGAGGTAATGAAGGCAACGGGGCATTGGACGAGTGGCCAGGTTGAACTGCAATCGATGGTATTTTTATAAAGCTCAAGATGCTGGAAATGTGCCTTTGTGCTACTTCTGGGAATTCCAGCGAGATCGATATGACGAAATCCAGTGCCACCGACAAAGGGTGCAACTGCTTTCAATCGTGGGTCGATCGCATTCATTGCCGTGATCACTCCCCCCATGGAAAATCCGGCAAATCCGATCCGGTTCCTATCCACTTCCTTTTGTTGCTCCAAAAAGGTGATCCCCCGCTTTCCAGCCACGGCCAGAAGAAACCAGTTTGAATTTCTGGGGCTGGGAACCGGATCAATCGAATACTCATCTGGCACCAAGGTTCTTTTCCATTGTTTACGCAGTGCATTCTTGTAAAACCTTGGCCCCTGGGTGGGGTCAACTTTTCCCCAGTCGGTATTTTCTTTTACGCCGTTCTCCATCGATCGGCCGAGCCAATTGATATCGATCACGGCGTATCCCTGCTTAGCGAAGTAGATCCCCCGATCTTTTTCAGCTCTCTGCCCACCACCATGTGTCCATACGAATGCTGGATGTTTGCCAGGTTTATCGGGAAAGGTGTAGTAGGCGGCTACGCGGGCTTCTACTCCCTTAAAGGTTCCAACTCTGTAGGTGACATAGCGACTGATCACTCCATTCTCCTTGGTTTCATTAATCACCTTGGTATCAAGTTCTTCTGAGGATGGATTATAGGAATCCCATAATTCAACAACACTTACGGGCACATCTTTGCTACTGGAATATGGCGTGAAGGTCTCGGAAGCTTGAAGAAAAAACGGGAGGATCAAGCCAAGGATAAAGATCTTTAGGAAATGAATGGTTTGAATCATAAGAAGTATGCTTTTGCGCATACACCGTGAATTGTCACCCGCAAAGGTTCCCGGAACGCGGGAATTTATTCTTAATGGAGCGACCGAATTTCTTCGGCGATAATGGACAGTCCCCGAGAAACAACTTCTTCATCCTGGGCAAAGGTCACCCGTATGCATTCCTCCTTATGTTTCCATGGTTCATTCAGTCCTGGAAAGAAATAATGCCCGGGAACAACTAATACTCCCTTGGTTTTCAATCTTTGGTAGAGCTCTTCGGTGGTGATCGGTAAATTCTTTAACCACAGCCAAAGGAATAATGCTCCTTCGGGCTTATGAATGGCGTAGGGTAAGCCATCGAGTTCTGCCTGGAGTTGGCCAACAGCTTGTTGGGACTTTTTTCCGTAGTGGGTTTTTATTACTTCACGGCTTACCTGCATAATATCTCCACTTTGCACAAGTTCGAGAGCAAGGGCGGGACCAAGGCTACCCGGAGCTAAACTGAAGACTGATGTCATTCGTGAGACCAAACGGATGATTTCCTTACGGGCGATGACGATTCCGGTGCGCAAAGTGGGTAGTCCAAATTTCGATAGGCTCAGGCACAGGACGATATTTTCATCCCAGACCGGAGTGATCTCGGCCTGAATGATATTGGGGAAAGGGGCTCCGTATGCATTATCAAGGATGAGCGGGACTCCTGCACTACGAGTAAGTGTCCTAAGCCTTTCCACCTCTTCGTCGGTAACTACATTTCCTGTGGGGTTGGTGGGTCGGGATAGGCAAAGAGCTCCAACTTCCTTTCCAATTGATAAAGTATCAAAGTCGATTCTGTATTTGAAAAAGGAATTATCAAGGTGTTCGATGTGGGGCTTGCGGGATTGAAAAAAGTCCGACTCCATCCCGACTTCGTTGTATCCAATATATTCTGGAGTAAGGGGGAGCATAATTTGTTTTTTTGGGGAACCTTCAAATCGGCCGGCAAACAAATTAAACAAAGAAAGAAAAGCGTTCTGGCTGCCATTGGTCAGAGCAATGTTTTCCGGACTAATTCCCCACCCATACTCCCGGTTAAACAAATTGGTTAAGGCATCAAGAAAAGGTGCGGATCCCTGAGGAGTATCATAGTTTCCGATCAATCTTTCAAATTCGCCCGGTTGATCAAGAATTCGCACCATGCGTTGGCGGACAATTTCCTGTATCTCGGGAACATGGGCGGGGTTTCCTCCCCCAAGCATAAGGGGGGCGGGATCTGCGGAAAGTGCGGACCCTAAGTCGTCCATTAACTCCGCAATTCCTATCTTGCCAGCAAAGCGTTTACCAAAATCGGACAGTTCATATTCCACATCTCATACTCCACAGGAGATTACTGATTCGAGCGAGTAATATTTTAATAATAACAAACAAGCCCCCAAATGAAACTATGGGGGCTTGTTGATTTTATTACATTATCTTACCTGTTCTTTAGGCTCCTCATGATACAAATTATTGATAAATTCCTCTACCTCTTGCTCGATTTTAATGGTTATGTTGTGATCAAGTACGATGTGGTGACGAGATTGAATCAAACTACATGAAACATACCCAAAGCATAGGGATAGAAACATAATTCGGATCAAAATAGTCATTCGGGTAATAAGTGCAATTAAGGTTGTTTTTTCTTTTTAGTAAGCAACCATATCAGTGCTGTTGAAGTAAGAGTTTATAAGATTATAGATTTTCTCTTGGGGCAAAGTGGTGCATTTATTCTTTCGAATATAACATTCAATGAATATGTAATTTGAATTCATTCTTTTTATATTTGGTTATTTCAAGAGTGTTCCTTAGTCATTCCATTTGTACCAAGATTGATTCTCATATCCGTAGATAAATGTACTTTCTGCCAAGGTTTCATTGGGGAAATAAAACCAGCCATTTACAGACTCACTAGAGAGATAAAGCATGTTGGGGAGCTCTTGGCTCATCCAAAACCAGCCGATAGACTCATGAAATACCCAGAACGAATTATTATCGGTGCAAATCTTAAGGAAGCACCAACCCATTTCTGGATGATAAATCCAGCCGTTTCCGGCATCATAAAATATACCAATTCCTTGTGCCTTAAACCAATCTGATCCGAGAATTTCTATTAAGGGTAGTTGTTCAACCGAGGGTTCATCGGCTACTTCTTCTGAGTTTTTACCCCCATTTTCTTCATTGGGTTCGGTATTTTCCTGGTCCTCACTTAATTCTTCTTCCTGGGAACTGTCAGATTCATCCCCTTGGGTAACTTCATTACCTGAATTATTACCACTAGTATTGTCATCTGTATCTACACTAGATACTGGATCCAAAAAGGAGGAAACTTTCCAGTGCAAACGATTTTCAATTTCTTCCGGGTGGAAAGCAAAGGACGAGCCTTGAAGGTCTTCCACATTGAGAAGCCAATCATACAAGTCTTGAGCATTAACATCATCTTCTACTGCCAAGTTGGCAGAGATAGTTTGATCATTGACGGCTTTTTCCAACTGGAAGACGGGTTTCTTGTTTTGTAAAAGAATCTCGTTTGCTTGGTAGAGCATATTGATAAGGGATGGATCCGTTTGGTCATCGAAGGATATTTTGTAAGGATTCTCGTGGGAATTTATTGTGACCGACAATTGTTCTTCAACCGATACCTTACCATCGTTTAACTCTAGTTTTATATTTTCAATACCTGTAAAACCTGGAGTTGGTAAAAAGACTAATTCATCTTCCTCAAGGTAGCAGTCTCCGTTTTCTGGTCTACTACTTAATGATATGGCAACTGTATCTTCGTCCGCATCCTTGGTTATGAGTTTTATCCTAAACGGTGTTTCACGAACTCCACCGCTTAGTACTGCTAGGTTGTATTCAAAGGAAGGCGCGTCGTTTTGAGATTCCACAACCAAGCTTATTAAAGCAGTTTCACTATTTAAGGATCCATCACTTGCTCTGACTTGAAAGGAGTCCTGGCCATTAAAGTCTGTTGTGGGAGTGTAGGTGTATCTTGGTCCTTCTCCGACTAAGGTTCCGTTGGTTGGTTGGGATACGATATTAAAAACCAATTGGTCACCCTCGGGGTCAGAGGCAATTAACTTGATGGCTATATTGCCATCTTCCTTCAGACTAAAGCTTGATGGTTGAACGACAGGTGCATCATTTACCTCGGTAACAGATATACTGACCAAGCCGATATTGCCATGGACTGTTCCGTCAAATGGACGATAGCTGAAAGAATCATCTCCAGCGTATTGTTCAAAGGGTACATAGGTCCATTGGTTATTACCATTTTCAGTAAGGCGACCGTGAAGTGGCTCCTTCACAACTTGATAGCTTAGCTTGTCTTGATCAACATCAGTACCGAGCATGGCAAAGGAGACGGAGGTATCTTCCTTTGTTTCTAAAGTAAAATGAGTAGCTACCGGAGCATCGTTGCTAGCCTGTAAACGAATTTGAACAGTTGCTTCAGAACTTTCGAGTTCTCCGTCGCTGACTATGTAGCGAAGGCTGTCTTCCCCATTAAAATGATTATTGGGGAAGTAGAGCCACTTGCCAGATTCTTCCCACATGAAACCATTTTTGGGGAGTTGGCTAAGCTGGAGGTTTAAGTTATCCCCGTCAATGTCCCCGTATTTGAAATCCACGAAGAAGAATTGGTCCTCCGTTGCATTTACCTCGAACGACTGAGCCCAGGGCGCATCGTTAACCGCTTCTACTTCGAATGAAATGGTGGTGAGGGCACTTTCCTTTCTTCCGTCGGAAACTTTAAAGGTGAGCGTGTCGGTGCCGTTGAAGTTTTTAGCGGGTACATACGAACGATTTTGATTCTCACCACTCAAGGATCCAAAAGTAGGAAATTGAGTCACCACAAAGGTCAATTCATCCCCATCGGGATCATAGGCTTCCAAGTTGAATTGAATTTGTCCGTCTTCTTTCAGGGTGAAAGTTTTAGCATTGGCAATGGGTGCTTGGTTTTCCAATACTTCGAGGAAGACCTCGACTGCGAAGAATGAATTCTCTGGGTCATTGGTGGAGAAATGAACCTCTGCACTGTAGTTACCCTCAGCCAGCCCGGTCGCGTCAAGATTGACCTCCATGGTTCCTTCTGTGCCTCCGTCAATCAAACCAAGCATAGGGGAACCTGTTATCCAAGAAGGTGAAAAAGAGCGGGTAGTCCATTTGAGTGCATTACCAATTAAGGCCCAACCATCTGTTTCTTGATCCCAGGTATCAATTGCAGGGAAGAAGTTTAGGTCGACGACCAAGTTTGGCTCCGAACGGAAGGTTACCAGTGGTGAACCATCCTCCCAAGTTGCAGCAATGGTCGCACCTGCGTTTGGCTCTTGATGTAGAATTCTTACATTACCCGTGAAAGAGTTAACACCTTCCACGAGTGGGTGATTGGGTAAAGAAATTTCTCCAAGCATTCCCTGGGTTACAGAATATTCAGTTTGCATTTTAAAAAGGGCCAATTCTTGAGCCCTCCAATCTCCGGTCAGGGACCAATCTTGGGATTCAGCAAAAAATAAATTTTCTCCGGGCATGGTAATTACACCACCACCAGTAGCCGCATATTCAGAAATGAGGTCTCCAAGTGCTTGGTTGTCCCAATAGGAATAGTTGCTGTATACGATAATAGCGTCAAAAGCACTGACTTCATCTAAGGTTGGAGTCAGTCCTGACACATTTATTGTGGTCACCCCAGATACATGCTCGAGTGCAGAAAGGCCCAAGCCAAACGCCTCCAATGTGGTAGCAGTATCTGCTCCGAGTACACCAACCTCTAAACCCGTTTCGTTGTTGGACCCTTCATAACGAATGGCGTCTGGTACATCTTCCAAGTTTGCCGAGGTTTTTGTATCAAGAAACAAAGCGTGTCCTGGATTGAAGAAATCTGGTGATCTTCCTTCAGCATTAAGTCCAGATAATAGGTTGGAGAAATCCAAGTCCCGTAACCGCTTGACATTAGTTTCAACTACCCTGGCTTCCCATTCTCCCTGGGATTCCCCAGAGTTTGTCAGGGTAATGGTTTTAGATGTTTCATCTCCAGGTTCTAGGTTTAACTGAATCGAATCAGGAAGGAAAGTTATCGCAGGAGGGGTAACTGCCTGCATCGTCAATATGACTTTAACCTCCGGATAGTTCGGGTCGTTTGACTTTACCGTTAAGCTAGCGGATATATTTTCACTTACTCTGGGTTGTCCAAAAACCTCGATAACTTCCTCCATTCCCGGATCTAAACTGAATTCTGCAGTATTCGAAGAAAAGGCTGGGTGATCAAAAGTCAGTTCTTGAACTAAGAGCGAATCTGTGCCGTTGTTTTTAACTTTTATGGACATGGTACGATTCTTACCAATCCAAACTTCTCCGAAATCTAATGAAGATGGATTGACCAGAATTTCAGGACTTCCGGTAACCGTAAGGTTAACAGGAATTTCGATATTAGAGGCCAAAGGATCGTTAGTACCGAGAGTCACAATCGCACTCTTGGTACCCGCGACAAAACCGGATGCATCAATTGAGAAATCGAGATCTGTTTTGGTACCCGCACCAACAACGCCCGAAGCTGGACTAACGGTTAACCAATGGGGCGATGTTGCTTGCAAAGCGTTAAACAAATTCAATCGTCCGGCCGCAACCATTTTGCCTTCAAAATCTTCGATCGGATCGATCGAGTTCATCAGTGTATTTTTTAATTCTTGATGTTTTGAGGAAGGATTTTGTGAAAGGAGTACCGCGGCGGCACCAGCGACATGGGGCGTGGCCATCGAAGTTCCGCTCATGTAGGCTGTACCTCCGTTGGGAATCAGGTTAAGAATGCTGGTTCCGGGTGCTGCCAAATCGACAGTGTTTTTTCCAAAGCAAGAAAAGTACGCGAGTTTATCCTCAGGGTTCGATGCAGCTACAGAGATAATGTTGGCTGAGTCGTAGTTTGCGGGGTAGTGAGGGATCTCATCATTGTCTGAACCGCTGTTTCCTGCTGCGGCACAGAATAAATGACCAGCATCTCCGGCTTGAGTAATAACATCTTTCAATGCTTGGCTGTATCCGCCTCCTCCCCAGCTGTTATTACTGATTGGTATTTCCATAGCTACACAGTAGGCGATTGCATCAATTGCATCTGAAGTGTAACCCCAACCACCGTCTGCTAGAAATTTTAGAGCTGCTAATTTAGTATGCCAGGCAACTCCAGAAACTTGTTTGTTGTTGTTAGTTGCAGCAGCAATGGTTCCAGCAACATGGGTACCATGATTATGGCCATCCATTGGGTCATTATCAGAATTAACAAAGTCCCAACCATAAATGTCATCTACATAACCGTTTCCGTCGTCATCAATTCCGTTATTAGCTACCTCCCCAGGATTATTCCAAATATTTCCTTCTAAGTCTGAGTGAGTGTAGTCAATCCCTGTATCGATTACTGCAACGACCACAGATTCAGACCCCTTCGCCAGGTCCCATGCCTGCTCTGCTTGAATTTTTTCTAATGCCCATTGGTCGGATAAGTCTGGATCATTTGGTAATGCGGAACGGCGGACAAGGTAGTTCGGCTCAGCAAATTCTACGGCCGGATCTTGGCTTAATTGCTCGGCTAAATCGGCCAGTTCTAAGCCTTCTTCTGCCTTAACTAAGACCATATTCATTGCCGAAAGAGCTTTGGCAGTAGTGCCTGGTGTTCTTGCTGAAGCCAAAGTCTTTTGGATAGAGAATCTTTCTCCCAGCCCACTAGCGTTTTCGAAGTTTGTTTTGCCTGTTTTGAAGGCAACAATTAACTCGTTAGGAGCATGCTCATTGGCAAAAGGATCATCTGGGATGATTTCTCCGGATTCTGCATTTTGTTCGTCAAATTTAGTAGCTGCTGAATTTTGAGTGCTACTGCGAATTTCTTTTACCGAGTATGAGCCTGCGGCTAGACCTTGGTAGTTTTCAAGGGCAACTTGTTTGACCGTTGTATTGCCTGCTTCCACCGAAACATTCAAGACCTCAGGAACTACTTTCAATTTTGGAGTGGCCAAGCCTTTCCCGATTAATTCGATGGTGTTCGGAGAATTTTGTGCATTAGACTTTAATATTCCGGATGCTATGTAATTGTCCCCACTGCCAGGTTGGAAGGTTACCTTAAACTTTTCTGACTCTCCGGGTTGTAAGGCAAGGTTTTGAAAGTTTGATTGGAAAGCTTGATGATCGATGGTTAAGCTTTCCAAAACAATTTCCGCATTACCTAAGTTCCTAATTTCTAATTCTTTACCTTTACTTAAGCCCACCTCCACAGTGCCAAAATCTATCACTGCTGGAGCAATCGAAATAGTTCGCTCCTCCTCGATCGTCAATGAGACTGGTATAGTGACTATTTTCTTATCTGGATCGTTACTGCTAAGCTCTAGTTGGGCTTCATAGGATCCGGCACGAATTGAACCCGCTTTTAAAGTCAAATTAACGGACTCAGATTGTCCGGATTCAATGGTTCCTTGAGATTTGGAAGTGTGGAGCCATTTCGGAGAAGTCGAGATGCGAACGGTTGAGTCGGATTTAATTTGTTGGTTGTTGTAAGCAACGAGCAATCCAATGTCCGCAGAGGCATTTTGAATACCCGTTGTTGCCCGATCGATCGGACCGTCCATATTCTCGTACTTTAAACGAATAACCCCCCCAGCATTTAAATTTATTTGAAAAGTATATTCTCCTTGTCCTGAAAAATCTTGTACTTTGTCGTATTGGACGGTTAATCCATTTTCATCAGATAAGTAATAAATATTTCCACCTCGAGACGGATCTAAATCGCTTGCGAACGCTGCGATCAAATTACCCGCCATCATGTTTGTAGGCAAAGGGAAGTGATTGTGATCTGAGAATCCTTGACCAAGAGTTAAATATCCGTTCGAGCTAACGAACACCTGGTCAAAAGAATTCTCGTAAAAATCGATAGAGAAGGGGAGTGTGAGGTTAGTAAATCCGTCATCAGTTGAAGACAATTCTTCAAGTAATATACCGGTGGTGGAAATATCAGTCCAAATATGATCGGGTCCGGCGTTTTCGCTAGAGTCGCTCCATGTGTAACCATGGTAATCTGGGCCACCGCCTAAAGTTGAAACTGGGGAGCCGTTTCTTTTGTCATCTGTTCCCTTTAATAAAGGGGCAAAGTGATCAGATGAAAAAACTGTTCCTAGGGAAAACGAACTGCCCATAAGCCCATTAGCTCCCTTCAGGGACCAGTTCAGGCTGCTGCCTCCGGTATTTTGTAGGTTTAGGGCAAATTGACTTTGCTCATTCATATTGATGGTTGCCGAAATGCTTTGGGGGTTATGAACGATTTTTGGAGCCTTTGCGGAACTCCCAGTCAATTGTAGGTTTCGCACGGTGAATCCGTTTTCATCTGTAAATACCATGCCGTTTGTTTCAAAAGCTCCTTCATTCACAGGGGTGAAGTAGATTTTAGCAGAGGTTTTTTCTCCGGAAGCCAGGGTTATTGGAAAATCGAGGTGATGAGAAAAAGAGGAATCGGCAAATGCCATCCGGGAAATTGTAATTTGGTTTGTGCCGGCGTTGAAGATTTCAAGTAGTTTTTCACTGGAATGACCGACAAAAACACTACCAAACTCAAGATTTGCAGGACGAAATACAAGCCCTCCATCTTCACTTAATCTTTCGGCAGAAACCTTGATGGCAAACTCAGGTTGGTCGGGGTCATTGGAAACAATTTCAATCAATGTTTCTTCATAATTTGAGGGCATTTGACTGGCATCTACTTGAACGAGGACTTCCATTGTTTGTCCTGCTGCTAAGGATCCTTCACTAATTTCATCGAAAAGAAGCCAGGGTGATGAATCTCTTTGATGCATCGAGTAAATGAGATTTCCGTCACCCGAATTGTTCAAGACCATTATTTGTTCTTGAATCTCTTGATCTTGAAGCCCGAAATGTAAATTGTTCGGTTGAACAGAAAGGTTTGGAGTGGTCACCACTTGGGCATTCAAAGGTATACTTAGGTTGGATTCATTACTTGCATCACTCGTTACTTTAAGATTTGCAGTAAATAAACCTTCAGCAGGACCGGAGAAACTTACGGTTCCTGCTTTTGCGGTGTTAGGTTCAAGTACAAATGGAGTAGGGAAGGAAAGCTCAAAAGGAAGAGATTCATCATTTTGATTAAAGATAGAAATATCATTTACGGTTGTGTTTGCATTTCCTCGGTTGCTCAGAACCACTTCCAGTTTTTGGCTTTCTTCTTTCCCTAGAACTCCAAAGTCCAATGAGCTTGGCGTTGCAGAAATTAGGTTTTCCTCAGGAGGTTCGTTGGAGAGAGCTTGAAAGACATTGAGGCGACCTCCGGTTAGGCATTTCTCCAAGAGGGAATCCTCACTATCTACATTCTCCAATAGAGCATCTTTTACTTGGGCTGATTGCCATTCGGGATTAGCCGCAAGGATCAAGGCATAGGCTCCTGCAACATGGGGTGTAGCCATGGATGTTCCAGAATAACTGGCGTATCCGTTCCCGGGAATTGTGCTCAGAATGTTTACTCCTGGAGCAAACAAATCAACACTGGTTTTACCGTAGCAAGAAAAGTAGGCACTCTTGGCAGAATGATCATGGGCACCCACTGAGATCACATTTTCGGATTCATAGGAAGCGGGATAGCTTGGGTAAGCATCGTTGTCACCTGCATGATTTCCGGCAGCGGCCACAAATCCAATGCCAGCCGCAGCAGCTTCATCAATGGCGGTTTTCATAGAGGATGAATATCCTCCTCCCCCCCATGAGTTCGAGGTCAGGTCTACGCCAATCTTCGTTGCATATGCGATGGATTTGATACCATCTGAAAGGTATCCCCCGCCGGATCCTCCAAGGAACTTAAGCCCGACCATAGAAACTTTCCAACTAACTCCGACTACTCCTTTACCATTATTTCCTACCGCCCCTATTGTTCCAGCACAGTGCGTCCCGTGTGAATTATCATCGTGTGGGTTGTTGTCATTATTGTAAAAGTCCCATCCGTGAATGTCATCGATATAACCGTTTTGATCATCATCAACCCCGTTACCCGCAATTTCGTTCGGGTTTGTCCACATGTTTTCACTTAAATCTTCATGATTACGATCAATGCCAGTATCGATAATTCCAACGAGTACATCTTTACTTCCAGTTAAAAGATCCCAAGCTTCGGGACCGTCTATATCCTTATCAGAACCCCCACCAGTTTGACCGGTGTTATGAAGGCCCCACAATTCAAGCAACCTTGGATCGTTGGTGTTTTTGATGGCGTAAACGAAGTAATCGGGTTCTACCACTTCTACAAATTCGTCCAATTGTTCGATCGCATTTTGTTTAGTAATTACTTCGTCTAAGCTTGAGGGGTTATTAAGAGAAACGATGAAGTTTCCTTCACTTAGTTTTTCTTTTATCGATAAATTCAAAGAAGCCAGACGGTTTTCAAATTCAAATAGATCAACATCTGGACGGACTTGAAGAATTAAGTGAGTCGCAACTTGTGCTTGGACTGACTCAACACTCTCCGTTGCCTGATTAAATGAGCGGCCCTTTTCCTCGACCATCATGAAAGGGTATTTAAGGTTTGTTTCAATTAAGGTTAGTCTGGTTTCAAGCCCACCGGGCAGATTGGATGGAATAATTTTTGTATCCATCGTATCGATGGTAACACCTTCTAGTATCTCCAATGCTCGGTGAGCCGTCTTTGTTTTCGTTAAAACCTTTTCTTCTTTGGCCTTTAAAGGGTTAGTAACCGCTGATTCTTGGTTGCCTAAAGGTTCCTTGTACTTGTCTGGTGTCGGTGGGTCTTGCCTGTTGGGAGAAGTTTTTTCCAATGCTGCTTTGGGTTGTTTTATATCTGCTGTGGGTTGATCTTCATTTTCTGGGGTTTCAACAAAGAAAATTATTGAAGCGACAATTAGGAACGAGAGGGGGAATAAGAATTTCTTCATAGTAGGCGGGTGTTTATTGATACAAATACACTAAATAAGTAAATATGGGAATATGCAAGAAATAAAATTATTTTCTTACTGATCCACTAAAATGTTTTCGGCAAAACCTTTAATCTAGTTTCGATTTGTATTCTAGGCACAGCAGACCCAAGGGAAGGCTCTTTTTTTGTATTAGTTGCGTAGGATTAGCCTCCTTTGAAGGATCAAAATTGGTTTACGTCTTTACGAGTGCCTTGATAAATAAGAACCAATATAAGGCTCACCAGTAATGCCCATCTTGCTGGTTTTCAAAACGAGTACATTAGATGGGGGGAACTCAATTTCGACTTCCTCAGCTAATGCCTTAATCAAGGCAGAGAGACCTAACTACTAGTCGTCCTTAGAAAAAGTGAATAAACAGAAGAAGTGTTACGACCCAGTAAGTGAATCTGTAAACTGACCAAACTTTATGTTCAGAGGAGAAAACCTTAGATGAATTCGTTTATCAAATTCTCAAGCATTTCCTGGCGCCCGCTAGCCAGGTTAGGTTCGCCATTGGCCAATGCATGGGCTTCCAATTCCTCAAAGGTGCAGGATCCAGATTCAACTTTGGCTCCTACATTGGAATCAAAGCTGGAGTAGCGCTCTTGCACAAAATCTGCCAGGCGACCGTCTTCGCGTATGGCTTGGGCGATCTTTAGTCCACGGGCAAAGGTGTCCATTCCACCAACATGGGCATGAATCAAGTCGATGGGTTCATGGGATTCCCGACGACGTTTGGCATCGAAGTTAAGACCCCCGGTAGTGAAGCCTCCTGTATTTAATACAACAAGCATGACTTGGGTGGTGAGATACAAATCAGTGGGGAATTGATCGGTGTCCCAACCAATCAAGGTATCTCCGCGATTGGCATCAATACTTCCAAGTTTTCCGGCATTGGCGGCCACGGTGAGCTCATGCTCCATAGTATGACCTGCGAGGGTGGCGTGGTTGGTCTCGATGTTGAGAGTGAAGCGGTCCATCAATCCATATTCACGAAGGAAATTCAGGCAGGCCGCAGAATCACTGTCGTATTGATGAGTCGATGGTTCGCGGGGCTTGGGCTCGATGTAGAAGGGCCCGTCAAAACCGATTTTGTCCGCATGGGCGACCGCCATGTGCAGAAAGGCAGCAAGATGATCGAGTTCCCTTTTCATATTGGTATTAAGCAGCGTGGAATATCCTTCTCTGCCTCCCCAAAAAGTATAGCCCAGCCCGTCGAGTTCCTTGGTTGATTCCAGGGCTTTTTTCACCTGAGCACCTGCATAAGCATAGATATTGGCGTCGGGCGATGTCGCTGCTCCCTGAGAATAACGAGGATGAGCAAACAGACAGGCCGTTCCCCATAACAATTTTACTCCGGTTTCAGACTGCTTTTGTTTGAGCTTGGCCACCACCTGATCAAGGGCGGCATTGGAGGCGGATAAGTCATTGAGTTCTGGGGCAATGTCCCGATCGTGCCAGCAATAATATTCAATTCCCATTTTATCAAGGAACTCAAAAAAGACATCCACTCGAGCGAGTGCGTTTTCCACTGAATCGCTTCCATCATCCCAGGGCATCTGGGCGGTTCCTCCACCAAACGGGTCGGCGAGGACATTGCGCATCACATGCCAGTATGGTGCCGCAAATCTCAGATGTTCTTTCATGGACTTTCCGGCAACCATTTCTTCCGGGTTGTAGTGTTTAAAAGCAAAAGGGTTTTTTGAGGATGGTCCCTCGTACTGAATTTTTTCGCAGGGGAAATGAGCCATGATATCTATCGGTTTCGGGTTTTTGTTAATGTATGGAAAATGGTTACAATAGTTCTTTCCTTTGTTGGGTAAATCCGCAAATTGCGTATAAATTCTGTTGTATTTCGCCATTTATCGGTTTGTGATCTTTTTCATGAGTCAACCGATTGCTATTATTATGACAGAGGTCTTTCTTCGTCGACTAACCCCTTCGCTCGCATCATTTGCTGGACGGGTACAGGATTATCGTATTCTCAGCATTCATCGAAAGGTAGAGGAACTTGAGGCACTAATCGATCAGATAAAACCTCGCGGGATTATTCTCGAACGACTGCCCAACCGTGCAGATGAACTGATCAAGTTATGCAGAAAAACCCCAACGGTTCTACTTGCAACCGATGACTCAATTCCGGGATGTGTCTCTCTCGATGTAGACGACTGGGCAGTGGGGCGTGAAGCTGCCGAGGCCTTCTCCTATGCCGGTTTACGGAGCTTGGCTTGCCTCGGTAATGACACACCGTACTCCGAGCAAAGAATTGAAGGTTTTCAAAAAGCTATGCTAGCTCAAGGGATGCCATTTTCGGTTTTTACAGAATCTGGATTTGATGATGCCAGGTATAGTGAATCATTTCGTCCACCGAGTAAAAAGCTTCAAAGCTGGCTCCAGAAATTACCTAAGCCAGCCGGTGTGTTTGCGGTACATGATCCGCTTGGTCGTTACCTCTGCGGTGCTTGTTCGCAGCTGGGTATTGAAGTGCCTCACGAGGTAGCTGTGATTGGAGCGAATGATGACCCTCTTGTCTGCAATCTCACCTATCCCACACTTTCCAGTGTGACGATTCCTTGGGATGCTTTAGGGGAGAGGATTGCACGGTCAATGGACGAGTTACTCAAAAGTCCGAAAAGAAAATATCTACCCATTTGTATCCCACCAACGGGAGTATCCTTAAGGCATTCCGCTAACCATCTTGCTGTGGAAGACCCTATCCT
>JGI20158J14315_10001412_pt1 | contig 17500 bp, 24 predicted proteins | sample COG_08_FD_14315 | JGI IMG/M metagenome (IMG submission 14315)
ATTGGCAAAATAAAATTACAGTTAACAGAAAAATTAAGCCCGTTATCTTCTAAATATTACCTGGGCCATATTATGACATGGTTTAGGGTTAACGGTGTAACCATTAATGAAACAAAATTCAAAAGGGAAATCCGTTGGAACAAAACACACAAAGAACTAAAGTACACACCAGGAAGATCAGAAATTCAAACCATAATTAATAATTGTACTAAATTGGAATATCGTTTGTTTTATCATTTTGCAGTAGCAACGGGAGCTAGACAAAGCGAGATAATTTCATTGAGAAAAATGGATGTTGATCTCAACAATGATGTTCCTAGCGTGCATTTTCTTGCAGAAAACACAAAGACAAAACAGGAAAGATATTCATTTCTAACCCCTGAATGTGCCGATTTATTGAAAAAATATTATTTATCTGAAAATATTGCCCCACATGAGGAAATTTTTAAAATTAATTGCAAGGCCTTACAGGTCCAATTTCATAATTTAAGAAAAAAAATAGGCCATACCGAACAATATAACACGGGAACGTCTAAACTTTCAATTCATAGACTAAGAGCATATACAAAACGGCAATTATCTCGAAATGTTTCCGATGATTTTGCTCATTTGATCCTAGGCCATGCGGGTAATTTGGCAACTTATGACGGGGACAACATCGAAGCATTAAGAAAGGATTACGCTTTAGCCGTTCCAGATTTGACCATAATGGAAGATAACAACACAAAACAAACTAATTCCAAACTAGAGGAACAAAACAAATTATTAAAACAAGAAATATTTCTGTTAAAAATGAAGATTGATCACGATGAAACACCTTAAAGAAAATAATACAACGTATTTCAAGCACTTTAAACGGGCTATGAGTATGAGTTTGGCGTTATTTGTCCATGCATTTTATCCTAACGCTTTCCCTACTTATGCAAGTGATAAAATGAAACAAGGTTAACACCCCGCACACCATCCAATTCACACCATCCCACACACACAGATAACAAATAATTTAATTTATTATTATTTTCTTCAAAAAAAAAAATTTTTATTTTATAATGTGGTGGTGGTTGGCGGTGTGTGGGTGTTGGTGTGGTGTTGGTGGTGGTGTGCTAGATTATTACTAGGTCAAGAATTAATCAATAATAATACTTAATTGTATTATATTATTAGAATTAGAATGAATAAATGCGAAAATCCTAATTGCACAAACATGTCAAAACAGATCTGGAAAATTCAATTTAATGAAGATTTTGTAATTTCTCATAAAATTTGTGAAGAATGTGCAAAAATTATAGAATTTTCAGAATTTTCTAACAGTTCTTTATCTGAAATAAAATAAATAAAGTATAAACAAAGTATAGCTACTTTGTTAACACTTTATGACATAAAGCGATTTACCCTTACAGGTAAAGTAGAGTACATGCCTTTACAGTACGAACAAATTCGGGGGTTAAGAAATTGACAACCGCAAAAAATAGAAGAAATGCATCTATCTGGACACAATTTTTAAAAAAACAACCAGGTAACAAAGCCCACAAGTTTGCATTAATGGAGCTAGTTGATATGAGTTCCAGATCCTTTGAACAATTCAAAGCCTGGTATCTTTGGAAGATGGGACCAAACATGAAATTTGAAAATGATGAGTTTGTTTATCTTCCAGATTTTGAGGAGGAAAAAGATTGATTCCAACTCTAGAGAATTTCCAAAAATATTTGGATAAAGAAATTGATTTGGTAGAATTTGAATTAATTCATGGCCTAAAAATCGACAACATGGAAAACTATGCCGAGTATAGGGGAAAATACAAAATTCTCTTAAAAATCCGCAAGGACCTACTAGGAAAAGAGGAGGTTTCGTTAATTTGAGATATTGCGACTTTTGCCAGGACCTTACAAAGCCCGTAGTCCATAGAGTTTATGCAAAATCAGATTACTACTTTTGTAAAAAACATGAAACCTGGGGACCGCTAGGGATTTTAGAAGAATTTAGACTAGACACAAATCTAGAGGGGGCGAAAAAATGAGCCTTGATCAATACGAAAAGAAAGGACCAACAGAAAAACAAAAAGAATTTCTGAACAAGTTATTGAATGATGAAAACCTAAGCAAAACTGATTATTCCTATGTAATCAATTTTGTAAATTCAATCATCTTCAATAGAAAACAGTATCAGAAAAAACAGGAGGGACTACAATGAGTATCATAACTGATGATCCTCCATCTTCACTTTTTTGTTTAAACGCTGATTGCGAGAACCATCTAACATCGTGGGAAATCCGTAGGATGCATCCAACACGAATTTCAAAATGGTGGTTTTGTGGAAAGTGCCGACATATCGCACATAGACAACCCATTTATGTTATCTGTTTTGAGTGCGGAGAAAAATTCCATCACACAAATAATCAAAAATACTGCGATGATTGTGCAGTAAGAGCACGGGGGCGGGACATTACATAACATGACCTGGTGTAGTCAACACAACAAGCGGACCGTTCATTATTTCAAACCCAATGAATTTCACAAGGATTTAACTTTGTGCAATAGGGTTATCCCAGGAAAAAGAACCGAAGCAAATGCAGAAGAATATTATAGAAAATGTCGTATGTGTATCAAAATACTATGCACTTATGATAATTTAGACAATAGAATACATATCAAGGGGGTTACAAATTGATTAATTCAAATTCCCTGGATGCATACAATTCCATTATTGAAAGTTTAGGACCAAGACAAAAAATAGTTTTTGAAGCGTTACGAAATAATCCCGCATCTAACAAAACACTAGCCAAAAGATTAGGTTTGGAAATCAACCAGGTAACACCTAGAACATTAGAGCTTAGAAAAAAAGGCCTAGTAAAAAAAATGTATTCTGATATTGAAAACGGCCATAGTGCGACCGTTTGGGGGGTATCGTTATGACCTGTGATCACGAAACCTATTCCCTATCGTACCAAACAAAAAAAGACGGCATCAAAAGGTATCATAGTACAAAATACAAATTCTGTTCAAAATGCGGATTTATTTTCCAGGAGGTTAGAGTATGAAATTATTTTGTATTTCTTGCATTAATGAAATGGATCTAAAGGATGCTGATGGCGTTTACTTGTGTTCATTTTGTGGCACTTCTGTAAGAGTTTGGAGGAAAAAAGATGAGTAGTTTAGATGCATGTATTTCGACACGATGCAAATCCGCATTACACAATATTTGCGATGGAAAAAAATGCGTTTGTTGGTGTCATTTATTGGGGAATCATTAGACATGTGCCTTAGAAGATTTTATTATTTACAAAAATGGTATGCAGGGACAAAGCTAGAGGAGGATATTGAAGATGAAAGATAAGGCAAAACCCGTAAAAAAACAATTCCGAAAAGACAACGATGGAAATTATTGGATCAGTACCATGCGATTTACAAAAGGGACCCTGGTAGCTTTAGGGATAGTGGCCTTTATCATGGCATGGTTTGTTGTTGGGATATTTTTTGGCAATTCAAATTTCTTTGATGATTTTAATTGTGATGAAGTGGACCGATACCTAAAAGGCGACAAAATGGGCTATGTTTTGCACAAGGATTTACCTGATAATCAGCATGAGATTTTACATGAGTTAGTAATTCAATGCAAGGCAGAAAAAGCCCATGCTAATGCCGACAATATCGAAGAATTTGGCCCTAATTTGGGAATGATAGGGGAGCTGTTTAACTAATGGCATGTAAAGGAATGTGTTTAAGATACAAGGCTAAAACGAGCCCTAAAAATGGCCGTTATGGCGATGGCCGAAGAAGATGCACGACATGTCAACAGTATATTCAATGGGATGGGGTTTACTGTCCATGTTGTAACAATAGGACCAGGATAAGATCACGACATAGCAAAATTAGGACAAATTGGGTTCATAAGAGGATATGAAAGTTTTAATCGGCTGTGAATATTCGGGGGCTGTTCGGGATGCTTTTAGAAAATTAGGACATGATGCCTGGAGCTGTGATATAATACCTGATGAAAATAATTCTAAATATCATATTCTAGGGGATGTTAGAAAAAACCTTTATGAAAATTGGGATTTAGGGATATTTTTTCCCCCTTGCACTCATCTTTGTGTTAGCGGGGCAAGATGGTTCAAGCAAAAAACAACCGAACAAGAAACCGCCTTAGATTTTGTTTCTAGGATTATGATGGCCCCAATTCCTAAAATCGCTATTGAAAACCCTATTGGTGTAATTTCTACAAAAATAAACAAACCTAGCCAAATTATTCAGCCGTGGCAATTTGGACACGGGGAAACTAAAGCGACATGTCTATGGCTAAAGAATTTACCAAAATTAAGATATACAAATATTGTTAATGGTAGAGAGCCACGAATACATAAAATGCCCCCAGGAAAAAATAGAGGTAAGGAAAGAAGTAGAACTTTTGAGGGAATTGCCGAAGCTATGGCATCCCAATGGGGGGGAATTATTTGAGTTATGGAATACAAGACAACAACGGCAATTTTTCCAGGAGGGCTAACATGAAATTTACTTATCGTTGTGCCGTTTGCAAAAAGGAATTTGATAAAAGAATACACAACGAATACCATCTTAATTCCCATACAAAAAAGGAATTGATTGAAGCCCTGAAATATTGGGGATTTTACCATGAGTAAATCGTTTTAATATTTGTGTACTATATTTTGACTATATGCCTTTTCACAGTTCAATTAAAAATTCAATAAAAAAAATCCAGGATGATACCAGGAAGAAAAAAGCCGATAGGTACGGGGTATCTTTAGCAGATTATGATAAAGCCGTTTCAGAAGCAAGAACCAAGGGGAAAAAAGTAGCTTATGGAAAATTTCTAAAGGATGTTGAGAAAAAAGAGTATTTAGTTAAATCAAACAAGGGGGGTAAATCTACTAAATCAACCATTGATCAAATTTTAGATAGTTTTACAGGGACACAAACAAAACCAAAAAGAAGAACAATAAAAAGAAAAACCCCATCTAAGGCGGGAAAATACACCATTATCGGAGGTATAGCATATCCCTTAGCCACTAACAAAAGTAAAAAAAGAAGAAAACAAAAATCAAAAAGAAAACCAAAAGATGATTGGTTAGGCGACTTAGGTGTTAATTTCTGATAATGAGAAAAACAAAATTAAATAAATCAAATGTATCAAATGTAAAAAATAAACCAGGCATTTACCGCATTTATGACAAAAAAGGAAAACCCGTTTACGTTGGAACTTCTAAAATCCTAAAACATAGATTACAATCATACTATCAGGATGATGATTTTACAGTTAATAGGACCAAACGAGCATTAAGGCCCGATGCAAAAAAATTTACTTTCTCCTACATGGGGATTACTAAAGCCCGTGCAATAGAGAAAAAATCAAAGAAAGGGTTAAGGCATAATCACAATTAATTAATCATAGAATCAATCCATTTTTCCACATGTTTTTGTAAATCTAACTGCCATAAATATAATTTTGAATTTTCTTGTTTTGTTAATTTGCCCGTGCTTGTATTAGTGGTTTTTTGACCATCTGATGATAATCCCCATTCAAAGGATTTTGATTCTTCATCGTTACTAGAATAAGAATACGTTGCATTATGATTAAAGATAGTTTGGGAACTATCACACCCGCTTTTCATATATCCCATAGTATCACTAAGTAAGGAAACCCACACCTTAGCAGATATTGAAGCCGAACCGCAGTTATTTCCAACCCATCTATCAGATCCAAAAATAACATTATTGGATTCTGTAAAATTCAAATTGTTTGAAATCCCCTGGTTTAGTTTGTAAGTTGGAATAGTTGGTTGAATCGTAATATGATAGGACCTAAAGACAATTTCAGGGGGCGGATCATAAAATATTACGTAATTGTATTCTTGTTGCTCGTAGTATTTCCATTGATTTACCATATTAGGGGCCGTTCGTGTATTGTTGATTATTTCCCCTGATACACCAGGATGAGTGTTATCAGGAAATACTAAATCTAATTCCTCATAAGTTGGACAGCTTTGGCAGTTATCAGGAACCGTAATGGACCAAATTATAGTAAATGCGATTTGTGCCAGGTCTAGCAATAATTATTTTACTATATTCCCACTATATCAATTTAGAATTTGCCCGTTCTCAACTACTTTAATTATTGTTTTATGTCCCTGGGCCCTGTATGATGATGCCCGTGCAAAGGCCTGATCAGATGTTCTATATTTTGATTTTAAGACCGTGCCGTTAACGTCAGCTATTACTATGTAAAATTTCATGCTTTTTCTTTTTGGAATTTTCATATATTAAACTTAAACCTAAAGAAACGGCGGAAGCCGTTACAGATACGAATAGGGCTAAACCTAGCAAGTCGTTACCGCAAACCGCATCCATTAAATGAAATCATCCTATCTAATAATTAAACGATTTACTAGAAAGATATAGTACGTGGACAGGAAATAAAGGGGTTAATCTCTATATCCCCTTAAAGGGGCCCAAAAAAGTTGCCCCGTTTTTTTCAGGCATGGTAAAACATTAGGTTATTAACTAATAACTTTACCACGCTAGGCACGAAAATCGAGCCCCCAAGAACAATGTAAGTTAAGGAATTAATGAATAACTATTGAATCTTAGTGCCTAGATTTGATGATACCCTTAAAAGAAATTTGTATTATGTGTATGTATGTATTATAATAGTGATAATCTAGTAATGGTACTAGGTGTTTGATGTATGGGCGACTATTGGGCTAACCTTGACGGATTAATTTTTAAATTTACTGATAACTTTTTCTTTGCCTTTAACAAGCGTAACTATATTCAATCCGCTGATGTTGCTTTCTTGATGAACTTTGCTTATCCACTTCCCGCCCGCATTACCGATTTACAAAGGTTCAACATACACAAAGGAAACATGTACGGCGATGAGATACAAAGGGAAGCTTATGAATATTCAATTAAGACTATGGGCCTACTTCAAAAAAGTATGAGTGATTACAGAACCGACAACCAGGATCAATATCAAAATAGATTATAATCATGCCAACACTTGACGAAGTACAAAACGGAAAAGGGGGCGGGGATTATCACGGCCCTACCAATTACAAAACCCCCGACGGAAAGGTACATCAAATTAACAAATTCCACCAACCCCGAAACGTTTTGGATGATATTCACTTTGGATGCCAATCCAGGGACTTTATCGGGGTTCAGCTAGTAGGGGGCATGGGTTCAGGTAAGACAACCCTTGCCACGTTCATAGCTCACAACTTGCAAAAAAAACATCCGTATAAGGTAGTTTGGATAGGAAAAGAACAAATCACAAATGCTGATAAAATCATAGAAGAGCTATCAAGCGAGGATCATATCATAATTTTTGATGATGTAAGCAAGGCCCTGGAGGGTTTGCCAATGGATAGAAAAAAGAAGATTATCCAGGCATTTTTAGAAATCAGGCACATGAGGGGAAAGCAAAACGCCAGGAAAGTAATCAGCATAGTTAACGTTCATCACTTTTACGCATGGGAAAAAACTTGGAGGATGCAGAATGTGTTTTCCATATTTACAGAAATCACAAATCAAGAAATGATCAAGGTTATCAAGGATCAAGTTAATCCCAGGGATTTTCATTATGTAGATAAATTTTCAAAATTATCCTATCAAATGTTTTTTAAAAATAAATTTGATTTGCAGATAGCCCCAAAAACTACAAGGACATTCATAACAAATCATCCGTTTAGAATGGCCCTAGTTACTTATGCGGGAAGATTGAAATTTATGCTATATCATTTAGACAAGTGCGGTTTATGTGAAAGGACCGCAGATAGCGGAAAAACTTTGGTATCTGCTAAGCATCTAGTAGATGTAGCCCTAGAAAAATACGGGGCTTCAATGAGTACAATAATGAAACTAGAGTGTATGAGCAGGGGATTCAAGCGGGCCGTATCAAAAAAATACTATTGTGCACACCAGGACTTTTATGCCCTCATGGGAAAGTATTCTGTTTCATGGGAGGACCTAGCAAAAGAATTAGAGAACAGATCAAGCTATCCAAAAAGAACATGGAACAGGGAAAAGAATACCGCCAATATGAGAAATTCCCCGCCTAAAGAACAAGTAGAGTTTATCAACGCAGTAATTCAAGGAAACCTTAAACAAAAGCCTAGTAATAATATAGCATTGAATAATGAGGATGAGGATTAATGGAAACGGGTGTTTTCTTAATAACTATAATTTTCAGTTTTGGTTTTATGATATGGGGGTTTGTTCGTTCAGCATCCCTATTTACTTCTATTCTTAGGATGGTATCATTATCGATGTTTATGGGTCTAGCTGTGTTCATCGGTTCAGGTGTGGAGGTATCGGCAACTAGCACGGAAGAAACACAATACCAGGAAGTTAACCCAACCACGGGGGCCATTACAAACCTAGTAAGCACAAATACAATAAAAGATGTTTTGATACCCGCAGATAATTCCGCATGGTTAGGATGGGTTTTCATGGGCTTTGGTATGCTCAATGTTGTTTTCATCGTTAAGGAGGCCTTGTTATAATGGCCATGCAAGAATTATTTTTAGAAATTTACCTTTTCATCTTATGTGTAAACGGGGGGATAATGGTCGTTGATGCCGTAAGCGATACCCCATTAATTACGCCCTTTGATGCTTCAAAACATTGTTGGCAAAATAACGGAATCCTAAGCAATATTGAAACGGAAGCTGATTGTAATAATGTGGCGGGCGGTCAATGGGCTTACACAAACGTAACGGCCGTTAATATGCCTGACATTTACTATTATGATATTAATACTAATTCAACAAGCGGGGAATTAATTGGAACCGTTACAGGAAATCACACGGCTAACAATGGGGCAATACTTGATCCGCTTATTGATGCAACGTTTTATCCTATTGCATTAGGACAGGGAATAATTAATTTCCTAACAGGCGGATTTATTTGGCAAAGCTTGAATATTATCGGTTTGCCCGCTGTCTTTGTTTTGGTATTGCAAAGTGTAATTGGTTTGTTACTTGTTAGGACCATCATCTATTATGTGCTAGGAAGATAGTAAATCCCTTTTATAATATAGTTAAAACCTAGTGTTATGGACTTTGGGCAAATACTCGGAATTGTCGTTATGGTCGTCGGTGTTATCATCGGTTTGATCATCTATAACGCATTTTCAGGAGCTTTGGATTGTACTACCTTAACGGGTTACGATGCAACCACCCCAGCTAATTCAACAGGACCAGCTAAAAGTTGTTTAGATACTAAGAGTAATGCTGATATTGTATTCAGTATCATTCCTGTATTTATCATCCTAGGTTTGATTCCGTTAATTAGAGGTTCTCTATCAAGAGGACTTTAAGATAAGTAAAATTATCTAAACGGGTTCGACCTAGAAATGTCGTAAAACTTTTCTTTTTTATGTTAATCTTTTAAGTATCTCATACTATGGGAATATAGTAGCATAATGGCCGTTAACATAATCATTAGAACTTTGATTTCTCTTTTTGCCGTAGGAATTGTAGTTATGTTGTTTTTCCCTATCATTTACGAATTAGCCTATAATGTCCCCACCTGGGACAATATGCCCGATAAGGTTTTAGCTAATAGGGATAATCTTTATTCCATATTTTTGTTGGTCCCGTTAATTGCAATAGGCGGGATCGTATTATGGGCCTATATGGCATCGACACGGAAAAGCCAGGATGATTTCTAATGAATCATGTATTGTATATCATTCCTATTTTACTAGCCGTTACAATTCCCAATGCTTTTGCAGAAGTTGGACAAAACTATGATTCTGTGAATAATGAGGATGGTTCAATTACGTGGACTTCACACCCTGAAAGGATCATGGATGGGACCTGGAAAAATTATGTTTTTCAAAATACTGATGATAAGGTAATTTTCAATTCAAACAGTATTGGAAGTTTTGTTTTTGATAAGGATAGCTGTTCATATTCCATTTATGAAAACGGTTTTGTAAATCCTGAAACTCAAATTATCCCTAGTGTTTCCGCAGTTGCAACTCACAACAACGGGGCATGGTCCAACATGGATGTTAATGATTCATCATGTGATGTTATAATTTCAGATTATGACAACGGAATAACTTTGACTTCGACTAAAGTAATAACTGAAAATGTTACGGGGTTTGAGATAGAAAAGTTTGTACAAGAAATAAACCTGGATATTTTCAAGGGAATAAAAGAAACGTTTTACATTTATGATGATTCTGAATCGGGAAACGAATTGGGAATATCGCAAACTATCCATGTGGGGGAAACGATAGTTATGGGAAATAATACAGAAATAAAAATTTCCGATTTTGACGGGATGAGTTTTGATAGGGATTTTATCATTGAAAATGAAGCCGAGATTTTACAAGTGGCCAAAAATCTAAGGTATGACATGGATGAGGGAATTGATTATTTATCATCCGTGAATATAATACATGATTCATCATTTTTTGATAACACATACAAAGTAAATTTAGATTACAGTAACGGATCATTTATCGGATATTTAGAAATTGATCCGACATTTTCCGCAACCCCCTCCGATGACGGATGGTTTAGAGATAATAACGGGGATAACGTTTGTTCAACTGTGGGTTTGTCTCAAATAGGTACGGCAGTTTTAGAACCTCATATTTACGGTGGAGGTAGTTCTGCAATAGATTGCCAATTAGCATATATTGAATTTCCAATTACGGGCATCCCTACTTCGGGCATCGCTGTTACTGATCTTGAATTATCATTTTATGTGATGAGTGTTTTAACCCCTGATGCTTGTGATGTAAGACCGATTATAAGCAATCAACCTAGCAGTTCATCAGCTCAAAGTATTTTTACTGAAATAATGGGCGGTAGTGATTATACTCAGTTACCTGAATGTCAAAGCACGGGCCAAAAGTCCAACATGGATTTAGGCACTCAAGCAAAAGCAGATTTTGTAAATTACGGCACAGGTAACGGATGGTTTGCGATAGGTTTGAAACAAGACACAGATACAATTAATGCCCATAGAATTACGAGTATTGCATCTGCAAGCCATTCCTCTTATAACCCACCAACATTAAGCGTAACTTATGTTTCTGCAACCGTTTCAACCGCCCCGCAAAGCTTAACGACTTCCCAAAGTGTAGCAAATGAAATTATTTTAAATTGGTCCGCCCCAAGCAGTAACGGAAATTCCGCAATTACAAATTATAAAATCTACCTTGATGGAAGCTTAATTGATACAATAGGAAATGTCTTAACTTATACCGATACAATTAGCGGGGCCGAAATCGGATCTGGACTTACCTACAAAGTTGTAGCAGTAAATGCAATAGGCAATTCCCCTGATTCCAATACTTCTTTTATTACTTCCTGGGATGTTCCTGATGCCCCAACGGGATTCCAGGCAATTACGGGGATGCCAATTACCTTATCATGGGTAACCCCTAATTCAGATGATACAATTACTAATTACAAAATTTACAGGGATAGTTCGTTAATTGATACGATAACCCCCGCTAATTCTTACACGGATAATACCGCTGTAACGGCAAATTCATACACCTATGAAATTTCCGCAGTTAGTGGCGTAGGAGAATCTGNATTAAGTGCTTCAAGTAGTGCAACAGCGGGGATCCCCTGGAATCCTCCTAGTTCAGTTAGTGCGGTAATATCTGATCCTGATAATTCTCCTTTTGATATTTCTGTTTCATGGTCCGCAAGTACGCAAGGAAGCGGGACAGGAACATTAACGGGTTATGAAGTTTGGAGGACCAACGGGGCCACAACTTTATCTATTGCCACTTTAGGAAATGTTTTGACTTATAGTGATACCGTAAGTTTGGCAAATACCAATTTTGAATATTTTGTTAAATCAACATCCACCCAAGGACCTAGCGGAAACAGTCCCGTAAGTAATACCGTTACAACCGCTAATGTCCCTGATGCTATTACGGATTTATCAGGAAATATAATTTCAGATACTCAAATTAATATTTCCTGGACCGCCCCAAATAATGGAGGATCAAATATTGATTTGTATAAAATTTACAGGGATGGTTCACAAATTGACACAACAACAAACACAAGCTATTCACTAACGGGATTAACTGCAAACACATCTTATACCATAACAGTATTTTCAAATAATTCCGTTGGGGATTCTTTAGTTTCTAATTCTGTAACCTTAACAACTTATGTTCCAATTAGTGGATCTATTACAGTAACAGCAAACACACAAGGGGCATCAACTCAACTAACTTTTTCATCTTCTGGAATTACGGGGACACCAACCCCAACATTTAGCACGTTTACATTAAAGGAGGGTTCAACGGTTATAGCTAGCGGAATAACTAGCCCCTACATATTGGCATTAAATGATGATTCCTCTCATACCTATACCGTTACAAGTACGGATAACACCCATTGGAATACTCCAACAATTTCAGGAAGTACAACCGTTCAAGCATCATACAATCCAACTTGGAACAATAACATTTCATATAATTACACCAGGGCAAGCGGGGTTATGGATTTAACAGTAAATAGAGATACTCAAAATCTGTGGGATGCAACTTGCAACTATAAGACAACAGCTCAAGTAATGGCAGATCAAAGCGGTATCGTTTCAAACTTTACTAATGTTTGGTATATCAATGACTCTCAAAATATAGCCGATACTGAAACCGTTTATGTTTCTTGTAATGAAGATGGAACAACTCTTTTTTCATTTACTTCATTCGGTCCTAACAGATTAGGCGGGGGCATCGCCCAACTAGATGCCGTCTTTGGAGAGTGGACAGGGACCCCCGTAGCATTAATTTTCGTGTTATTAGTCGCAGGTTTGTTTACGGGTAGAAGTGCCCCAACGGGAATATTATTGGTATTGGCATTGATAGGTGTACTTGGATTTATTGGAATGTTAACAATAGATGAAGCCGTTTGGGGATTCTTGTTATTGGCGGGGGTCTTAGGCATATTCCTTGGAAAACGGTTCTTATAGTAGAAACCTAGCATAATAAAACAGTTTGATTAGTTTTTCATTTCCCCAATGGGAAATACACAATTCAAAAGATCCTATTGCTTTGTTAATTCATCCTTCCAGGAAAATGCAAGCTTACAAACTTAAAACTTTAGGAGGAAAATATTTTGTTATCAAAGAGGGCAGAAAATTTGAGGGAATATTCGAGCTAGATCCAACAAAAGCATATCACTTTGGAAAAACCCCAATGTATATTTTTGATAGTCGAAACGCATTACCCATTGATGCCATATTAGTAAATGAAATTGCACGTTTTGCTAAAACCAATAATTTAGCAAAGGTAGAACCTAAAGACGTAGAGCAAGCTAGTGCAATTAGAGAACTGTTAAAGAAGATTCCAAAACTTGAAGATGCCGTTAATGTAGTAATTGACAACACGCTAAAAAGAAAAAAGAAAATTGAAAACGTTATTTCAGAAATAGGAAACCCCGAAGATATTGAAACCCAGGATTTAGGATTTATTCTAACAAACTATCTTATCCAAAATGATTTGATTACCCATGATGAAAAGGGAAGATTAGACAACGATCTTACTATGGGTAAAATGGATTACAATCAATTAATTGCATATCTCAAAAAACGTGAATTAGTCGAGGTAAACACGCCTATTGAGCTAAATACACAAATGTTTCTTAATGACTTTGGAGGGTACAACCCTGAACAACTAGCATCCTTTGTGGACAGATTAAGACGGGATGAAAAGGGGTTAAGGTCAATGACTAGCGTACCCGTGAAATCGTGGATGCCAGCTGGTCTAGTAATGGCCTTGTTAATTGGCGGAGCTATTGCATTTATGATAGTTTTACAAAGTTCGGGACAAATTGAGGGCATGTTTAGCGGAATGTTACCTAATCCTTAAAGTAAAACCTAGTGAAAATATAGTTGAGCTAAATGCCACCTGATAACTTACATTGTTTTGAAACGTTTTCTAGTAATTTATGTGGATTCTTTGATAATCCCTTTCAAGCAGTATTGGCCCCATTCCAGGCAACTCTAGGGGATCTTACACTTGTAGCATTTTGGGGAATTTTACTAGGGATATTGTGGATAAGGACCGAGAATTTAATGCTCGTTGGTATGATAGGCATTTTGGTCAGTACGTCATTAACTGCAATTTATGAGCCCGCCAGGGGAATAGGACTTTTGTTAATGGGCGTGGCAATAGGAATTACTTTGTTCCAACTCGTTAGGCATAAGATTTCGTCTTTTTCTTAAATGACTTAATATAGTTAGAACATAGTATTTTGATCACATGAGTTCGGATGTAAGGCAGTTATACGAGCGAGCTTCAACGGGAATTAGAGGAAGTGATTATGATGGGAATTATTTGAAATCACTTTCAATGATAGTTCCTAAAAATTCAGGTATTCAAACTGTTAACATGAATGTTCATTTAACGCATCATTTAGCCCAGCACATGCATTGGAAATTTGTGCCCCATGCTATGGCTATGGCAAAAGCTAACGAATACGGTATGGTAAGTATTACTTCTGAAAATGGCGGGGGCCTAAAGATGCTAAACACATCACGCAACGAGCAATTAATGACAATGAAAAACGGAACATCACAAAAGCCCGATGCCTGGGACAAGTACGTTTACGGAAAAGAGAAATTCGACAACAACGAGGATTAAATTTTGATGTTGAAATATTCCCCATGCCGAAATATAAAAGAGAAAGCTAGAAAAAGAGATAGTGTTTTTTGTTGGACATGTGGACACTATGCAACGGCTTTAGACACCCGATGCGATTGTTGTTACGGGACCATAACACGACCTAAAAAACATGAAAAGATGCTAGAAATAAAAAGAGAAATTGACAACATAATAGAAAATAAAGTAGAACCTGAATACAGGTTTTATATTCAGGGTTGGGTTTGTTGGATTTCTCAAAAGGATATAGATGAATATCAAAATTTAGATACAGTAGAAAAACACGATAGATTTTACCATTTTTTGAAAAGTTTGGTTGAAACCGACAAATTAGCCAGGGTTATCCATTAAAGTATATCAATTACCTAGTAACAATATAGCATATTGGCAACTAGAAAAGCTAGAGTTTATTCAGTAGAACAAAAAGCAAAAATGGAATATGATGCGTATATGGCAAATCTAAACGCAATTAAGAAAGCCGAAGCCGATGCCAAACAAGCTTATGAAATTGCACAACAAGCAGAAAAAGCAAAACAAGCAAAAAGACAAGCGGATTTTAAAAAAATTAATGATGCTTACAAGTTAAAACTTTCTAAAAATCCTTTCACAGAAATAAATAAATCAAATAATCCCGCATTTCGTAGATCCGTAAGTCAGGGAATTGCTTACAAATTTAATTCTGATTGGACAAAACAAAGTCAAAATTATAAAAAAAATGCAAAACAGGCAAAAATTGAATCTGAAAGAAATACCAGATACCAACACCTGAAAGAAGATGGAAGAACTCTCAAATCCCCCGCCCCAAATTCGGGATTTAATTGGAAAGAATACAACCGAAAGGAAATGTGGCGGTATGATGCCAGGAAATTAAACCCACGGTATCACGGGGGAAATTTGGTCCTTGCAGTTGCTAAAGAAAATTATCTAAGGGGAATGTATGATTATGAAACTTATTCCCAAGTCGTTGGTGGTGGTTCAAGAGCAGTAAAAGCAGAACAAAAGGCACAAGCTGAAAGGTCCTTAGCTCAATCCAGGGCGAGAAACAAGGCCGAAGTTATCCAGGATAGGCAAAAATGGAACGATACAGCAAACGAATTTTTTCAAACCAAAAAACAAAACGATGCAGATTTTTTTAATAATGTTGTTGAAACCGTGCCAAACTATGATAAAATGACACAAAAGGAATATACAAAAGCACTAAGAGAGGGAAAAGTAAATCTAGCAACTGCATTACTAAACCAACGAACCGCAGGGGGTTACACGGGACCCAATACCGTTAACATTGAAACTTTTCTTACTGAAAGGGGTTATGATATTAACAAACCCGAAGAAATTCCTGATAGTATTTTCAAACCTGAAAAACAACTNAAAGCNAGGGCCCAAGCTAGCAAGGCAGTAAAAAATAATTCTGAAATGGGGGACCTTAGATTATTGGCCAACAAATACAAAAAAAGAAATTTTGGACCTAATCAAATTTTTAACCTAAACACAAAAACACAAACTAAAAAATTCAAGGCAAATGATCCGCTGGAATTTATGGGCCCTACAAATCCTAAAAAAATTGAGAATTTCAAATTAATGGATAATCAACCCCTAAACCTTTCAATGGCTTCCGATTCGTTTGGCAGAAATATGAAAACGGGGGAAACTCAAAGACTAAAAACAGTAGGGGAAACCACTAGCCCAGAAATGCAATTCTTTGGGCAGTTCATCCAGGGATCCAGAAATACCTTTGATAGTTATGGAAATTTGTTAACCAATACGGGAAATTTCCTAACGGGAAAACCACAACAAGAATTAGCACGGCCACCCGTTCAGGATCAGTTTTTCGGGGCTCTAATTGATTCAGCTAAAAACACCTTTGAGGGCGAGGGAAAAGACGGAAGAAGTAAGGACCCAATGGGCGACTTTTTTAACACACAACAAAAAAGAATCGATAGAGTAGGGTACGGCCAAGTAGCGGGGGAATTAACAACAGAAGCATTGTTTTGGGCCCTACCCGTAGGGGCCGTGGCAAAAATTCCAAAAATAGCAACATCGTTTTTTTCCCCTACTGTAAAAGCAACTAAAGCATCTAAGGCTTTCACACCTGGAGGGGACTTTATGAAACTAGAGGGAAAAACAAAAAATGTTTCATGGGGCGACCAAATCGGGGCTTTCTTTGGACCTAAGGGACCAAAAACAAAATCACAACCTTTCACAAGTTCTAATGTTCCATTAGGGGAATCTTTCAAGTTTGGTAAAACTAATCTTCCATTAGGGGCATCATTAGGAAAAGGTCCAAAAGGTAAAAAAGGAAATAATTTTTTCAGCGGTTCAAGCGGTCCAGGAAAAAAACCAGGGAATTTCTTTGATGATAAACCAAAGACAACAAAGACCAATACGGGACTAGAATTAATTGTTAAGACAAAACCGCTTCCAAAATCAAACCCTTTCAAGTCTTATCCGATTCAACTAGGAAAAACTACACCAAAAATAAAAACAAAGCCTAAACCTAAACAGGATTTTTTCAAACCCCAAGTCATACCAAAACAAAAATTAAAACTATTGCCAAAAACAAAACTAAAACAAAAACAAAAACAGCAATTCTTTAAACCAATTCCATTAATCACACCAAAACTAAAACAAAAACAAAAAGTAAAACAAAGCGAACAATTCTTTAAACCAATTCCTAAACTAACCCCAAAATTAACACCAAAATTAAAAGAAAAAAAGAAATATCAACAAACGGGGGTAATAGCTCCATTCTTCCCGCCAACTGCAAAAAGCACGGGGATGTTTTTGCCACCTTTGCCATTCTTTAGACAAGGAGGAAGAAGAAACAGATTAGCAAACA
>JGI20158J14315_10001428_pt1 | contig 17430 bp, 8 predicted proteins | sample COG_08_FD_14315 | JGI IMG/M metagenome (IMG submission 14315)
CTTGTTCGTGAACTCGACGCAACCTTTTTGCGTAGCTTACCCGACATTTCCCTTTTTTTTGCGTGAAACACTCCAGGGACATAGGTATCGTGGACAGTGCAGAGACACTGGCACTGAGTAAGGAATTTTCGATCCCCGGTTGCGTGCGCGTCTCGGACGGTCGCGGCGGCATGCCGAAAGTAACGCTGATCCACCACAGTGGCAGCTTTTGTGAAGTTTACCTCGACGGAGGAAACATTCATACATGGGTTTTGGCCAATGGTGGCGAGGTGTTCTATTCACCGGATGGTGTGCCACTAAACCAGCATACTTTAAATGACTGGGGCACGTCAATTTGCTTCCCGCAGTTTGGCAAAGGTGGAGAACGCCCAGGAACCCCAAAGAGCGATCAGCCTTTACCCATGGATGGACTAGCCAAGACCTTGAAGTGGACGATATCGCAGACTGGGGTAAATGATAATGGAACTGGTGAATTTCCATACGTGACCATTGAGGTTTCCGATACGGAAAGCAGTCGTGCCCTTTGGAACAAAAGCTTCCAGCTCTCGATGGAAGTATCACTTCAACATGATGCCTTGGAAATATCTGTCTGTGTGAAAAACACTGGCACTGAACGGCTTGAGTTTGCAACTGCGCTCAAATCGCACCTGGCAGTTTCAGATATTGAAGCTCCCCAAACAAAATTCATAGGTATGAAGAACTATGTGTATCTGGATAACGTGCGGCACGCCACAAAACCCCGCGTGCGTTACAATGATGCTCTTGATGGTATTGACGCAGACCAGCTTAGTGGAGCCACAGACCGAGTGTACTTGAACACAAAAAGTGAAACAGGGGTGGAAGTCGGAACTGGCTGTACCGTTCTCGTCCGTGACATCTCTGCTGCCGACGAGCATGGATATAATGATCGTGCAGTGTTCAATAAATGGAAAGAGAACGATGCAGAAAACTATCGTTGGTATGCCGGACTGGCTATTGGAGCCATCGGAAAGCTGATCAAAGTGGACCCAGGTTTGATCCACACTGCATCTGTTCGTTTCGAGGTACATGACCTGAGTTACACAACGGATTCTATGCATAGGAAGAGCAAACATCAGCGATCGTCGCTTCAAGAAATGACTAATCGCACCTCCTTTGCTCTTCTTGATAGTAATGTTTCTGGTGACTTTCAGTAATAATAGGATTATTATATTATATACGAAGGTATTTAATAAACTATTGACGACGACGATATTACGAATCATTATTATTGGGATGCACGAAACTTAATAAGGCTTTCATTCGAATGAGGTAGTTTCGTCTGAATGATCACACACATACAAATCATAAATGAGGCGTAAATGAGGATATTTATCCTCCAACTTATTATTTGATCTCATTGACGATATACATATCAATTATTATTAAACATGGGTTGTATATGTCTAACTATCGCCCTCGTAGTCGAGGGTTAGTTTAATTGGGGTTTGCATATATAGCATATTTAGCTTATTATTATTATACATATTATTTATGAGAGATGCGTTAATAATTGTCGCGACAATCTTTCGTTTATTAATAAGCAAGCAAGCAAGTGTTAGTTTAATATTATATATATAATAAATAATGGATCGATTTTTTCGAGAACAAGCGCGATGCTGGCACAACAAACATCATAATAACCGACACGTCACAGATTTGCTTCGAAGGTTCTTATTACAAACACTTGTACAGTATACACGTTTCGAAGGGTGTATTTTAGAAAACGTCCGGGCGTTCGACACATTTCGGTTCTCATAGTCGTTCGCTTTAGTTGAAGCAATGCTCGCAGAGATCCACGCGCCCGATTGCAGGCTCGTCGCAAATGGGAAACTGCGGATCAATCCTCGAATTGCGCGCATAATATGTCCGCGAAATCCTCGACACTTCCGGGGTGTATCAATAGCGTCAGTGAACTTAGATAACTGTCCAGAGAACTCACGTGCCGCCTCTTTGCGCAAGCGCGATGTTCTCGAGTTTATGTGCGCGACCGTGGTATTTGACTTTCGAAAGCTAATGTGGCCTCGGCGCGCACTTGCCCGAGACCTCTCGCATGTTTATACCGATAACGTGCGAATGTTTCGGCTATCATATCCATATGGCTGGGAGCAAGTCAGCAAATCTGGTGCAGCTCTTCTGTTGCGCGATCCAAAAGACAAGAGTACACAGATTGGAGTCACTGTCACCCCAATCAAAATTTTATCTCTTTCGGCATTTGGCACCCTGCACGAGATCGGTGAAAAGCTCATCAAGGCGGAAGAATCAAAAGATACATCTGTGCCTGGCGGGGCACTTCTAATACGGGAACACGAACGAATCGGTACCCTCAGTGGGCTCACATTCTATGACTACGAGTACCAGCTCACAACAACACATGGAACAAAGCGCGTTATTAGTTCTGTTGTCGTTGAAAACAGTAACCTTTTTATCATGAATGTCCAAACTCTAAGGGGACAGAACGACCAGATCTTAAACACACAAGAATCAGACCTCAACACAGATTTCGTAAATACGTTTGATGTGGGGCCCTGGGTTGTTGCGCAGCCTTGACGTCTATTCGTCGAAATGGCCATCACGGGCGAGTTGTCAAAGTAAGTTAAAATATGCTCGTGTGAAAATACGAGTTGCAGACTTAGTGTGCTAAAGGCATTCTTTAAAAGGCAGTGAACTAGATAGATGAAGATTTGAAAGGAATATTTCCCTGGATCTCTGCAGCTGTCCACTTAGAATAGACAGATTAGCATGTATTCGCCTGAGCATTGATGAGTTTCCCTCATAGTTGTTGCCTTTACACCTTTACAGCAGTAAGATATAGAGCTCTGAGAAGTATCACGGAGAACACTTGATTTGTGTGGCTAATCACATGCTTGGACATGCGCCACCAGTCTAAAGCAAAAGATCACCCTCTGGGTAGGTGTCCAAGAACAAAAGTTCTGAATAGGTGGCAAGAGTCCAGAGGGAAGGAGGGCACAGTGCCTCTGCTTCATCACAAACTTCACGAATCTTGATCATGGTATCCAGGCGAAGCACGCGCGCAAGAGAAGCAGCCTCGGCTTCATCGGCTGCTGCGTGAATTTCATCGACAGCCTTTGTGATTGTTTTGACCGCGTCTTCGAGCTTCTTCACGAAACCGAGTTCAGCTTTCTTGCATGAAGGAATCACGTGCTGGTTGATCATGTCAACCATTGTCAACGCCTCCATTTCAACAGTGCCAATATAGTGTTCAAGTAGGATAGCTCGGCGAGCTTCGCACTCGCGCGGAGTCAGCACTCCCATCTTCTCGAACAATTCGGTGTTTTTGGAATCAGTGAATTTCTTGATAGCTTCAACGCCAGAGTCAATGCGCCAGACCCCCTTCTCAACAGCCTTTTCAGGCCATTCAGTGTCGTACCCGTTCCCGTTGAAGATAACCTTCGAGTGAACTTTCAAAAGATCCTGTGCAACAGCCGCAGGAGTTTCACCAGCCTCAATGCGATCAGCTACGATGGCGAATGCCTCGGCGGTGATCGTATTGAGAACAGTGTTGATGAGAGAGACATTTTGAGAAGAGCCAGCGGCGCGGAATTCGAAGCGTGCCCCCCCATACGGGAACGGAGACGTGCGGTTGCGGTCTTCCGCGGGGACTTCAATGTCTGAAATCGAGTCAGCCCCAAAAGCAAGCTTCTTTTTGGAAGGGGCGTAAGCGTCAGCTTTTCCGCTCTCGACAAAAGCCATGAGATAGCTCGTCATGTCGTCGCCGAGATAAGTTGATATGACGGCAGGCGGTGCTTCCATGGCACCGAGGCGAAAGTCGTTCCCGGGGGAAGCGATCGCGAGCCGCATAAGGTCTCCATGCTTATCAATAGCGGAAACAATGGCAGCCATGACGACCGGGAAAATTTCGTTATTTTTCGAGGCTGCATTTAATTGCTTGGGATTGAGCAGATTTATGCCATCAGTGGTACCGATGGACCAGTTGTTATGTTTCCCAGAACCATTGATTCCAGCAAACGGTTTTTCCTGAAGCAGTGCAGCGAGGCCGTTTTCTGAAGCAACCTCTTCAATAATCTGCATGACCATCAAGTTCTGATCTGTTTGGTTGATCACATTTCCGAAGAGCGGGGCAAACTCGTATTGGTTGGGAGCGACCTCGCGGTGACGAGTCTTCAGTGGGATGCCCATCTTGAAGCACTCCATTTGGATTTGACGCATGCAGTCAAATGCAGTCGTGGCACGGGAAATGGGGGCCATGTAATGATCGCTCATTTCTTGACCGCGGGCAGGAGCTTTGCCCATAATGGTGCGGCCAGTGAACTGCAGGTCAGGGCGACGGTAGAATGCATGCCGAGGCACAAGGAATATTTCCTGTTCAAGGCCGATGTTGTTAATGAGGCCGTCTACCTCGTACCCAAGCAGCTTGAGAAGACGCGTTCCTTCTTTGGACATGGCTTCCACCGCACGATGCAGCGGAGTTTTCTCGTCCAGTGCATCTCCATTGTAGGATACAAAAGCAGCTGGTATGAATACAGTGTCTTCTCTTAGGAAGATAGGGGAGAGCGGATCGATTGAAAGGTATCCACCAGCACAGTGGGTGGCTCGCATACCACCGTTCGGGTAAGAAGAGCCATCTGTTTCGCCCTGAAGAAGAGCCTCGCCGTCGAACTTAAAGAACGGTTTGCCGTCCTTGTCGAACTCGTACATGGTCTGATGAACCTGAGCAGATAAGCCGTGGCGAACACCAGATGAAGCCATCGGCTGAAACCAGTGGCAGTATACCGATGCACCATTGTCAACGGCCCAATCGAGAACCGCTTTGGCCACGATGTCAGCTTTCCCGGGCTGACTAGGCCAGGTCACATCCATGAGGAGTTTGTCAGTCTCGCCATACTTGGAGAGATACTTCTTGGCAACGGCTCCCTTGAAGCAGTGATCACCAAAGCCCTCAACAGAGGCAGTTGAGGTTGAGGGCATGGACATCATGGCATTAGCTGCCACGCGTACACGACGATTGCGAGATGACTTGTTAGACTTGATGGTGATTTCGCCACGAGAATAACGGCATGCCTGTGACGGAGAAGAGAAGTGATTGTCAGGCTCGTGCTGAAAGTCGTCCGAAAGTGCCAAAAAAAGTCTACGAGCAAGAGTCGTCAAAAAAGGGTTTTCGGCGGGTCATTTGTTTGTTCCAGGTATAGTTCACCTTTGCAGAACACGGCGACATACGCGACTCGCGACGTGCCGACCGGGTCTGCGTCAACGCCACATGGTGCATCTTGAAATTGGCACAAACGGCCTGCGCAGCATTGTTTCAGTGCGAAAGTCAGCAAATTGCAGCGTTTGGGTTTGATGACAGGTGATCAGTCGAGGGGGAAGGGAGAGAGTGTTTAATGGTTGTCTGCATTCACACATGTCGCACCTGCATTTGAAATAGTTTTAATTGGCTTCGTGATTACTGCGGTGTGCTGCAGGACGATTCTGCTCGTTAGCGTTGGTCGCAGGTTTTGCCCAAAACGATGTGATCACTTGGTTTGGATCTTTCGGTGGTACGAAACTCACGAAGCTAAGGTAAAAGACTCTTAATCAGCCGAGCCGATTTCAGGTTTAGTTCGCATTCGGTTTTTTCACTGCTGATTCGTTTTTTTTCCGCGTAATCTAAAATGCAATAATAACCCGAATAGACCTCGCTCCATATCGTTGACTTTCGGTCGGAACCGACTTTGGTCGGTCGTAATATATTTAGGAGCGCGCCGAGCCGCTTGCAAAGATGCTGCTGGGCGCCAAACCCAGGGCGACCTCCAAATTGTGTCGCGCATTATTCAAAAATTAATATAAAATAATAGTTGAATATAATACTTGAAAAAACAATCGAAAAACACCTAAAAAACACTATGTCATCATATCATGTATATATGATAAAGTGTTTTTCAAGTGTTTTTCAAGTGTTTCGAATAAATTTCGAATATATTTGTACGGTCGAATTTAAACCATCGTTCAGGAGTAAACTATTTATAATAATACTTGAGAAACACTTGAGAAACACTTGAAAAACACTTGAAAAACACTTGAAAAAACACTTTAATGTTTTTGAACTGTGTACTTTCATTTCCGTTATTTTACGATGGTAATATATAGTTATTATATACCTTGCTTGGGAAAGCATAGATAGTACTACTTTCATTTCCGTTGTCATATGAGCAAACAAGATCGGACAAACTATCGGGACGCTATTTCGAAGTTAACATGGACAAAAATGACATCGCCTCATATTATATGATATCGCTTAACGCTAAACCATCGTTCTTGATTTAACGCTGTCAAAAATGTCAACCATGTACGGAACGGATAGACCTTGGTCCTTGATTAACGATACCAGGTGAGTTTGACTTTGGAAGTGGTATTAATATTAAATACATATAATATGACAACGGAAATGAAAGTACACATACAGATCAAAAACATTAAAGTGTTTTTTCAAGTGTTTTTCAGGTGTTTTTCGTGGAAATATATTTGAAATACTAAAAATATATTTGAAATACTAAAAATATATTTGGGAATTTTTTTGGAAACGAAACATACTTGTATCATACTTGTACGGAAGAATATAAACCCTCGATCACGAGTAAACATACTTGAAAACATACTTGAAAACATACTTGTAAAGTTACAACACGTACTTTCATTTCCGTTGTCAAACTTTCATTTCCGTTGTCATAAAATTATTTAATCTTATGTATTTTTTATATTTTTTTAATATATATCATCACTACGTACTGATTACTACCTTCGACCTTCGTTCGTAAAACTTATTGTATCTATCATAATAATATAATGATATTTGTTTTGAAGTTTGGCGCGTGGCGCATGTCAGTATTTGCAACCGACCGGCGTTATAGCGATAATGGTATATAGTTTCGTCATTGCTTGCGGTCTTACACGTGAAGCTATCAGCAAAGTAACTAGTACCTTCGTAGTAGTTACAAGCAAGTCATAATAAATAATAATGTACATTTTTTGTTATTAATAATAATGTACAATAATAATAATGTCATGGAATAATATATGCATATTGATATGCAACATAATTACTATATATAATATGTTCCGATCGGATATATAAGATTCATATTAAATACATATTAAATACGAAGATAATATCATATATTATAATATTACGACTGATGAGTTACATATATACGAAGTAAGGTTATTATGATCTTATGCCGAATAATAATAAAGCCGATGAGCAACAATTTGCAATGGGTCACATCGCGGGGAAGCAAGAGGGGAAACGTCACGGCCCAGTTGGTCAACTTTGTTTGATCTGGCCTTCGCTCTTATAGTTACGACGAGGAGAATCCACCTGGAAGCGCGCACTCCTTGACGACGATTTCTTACGTTACGATCTTTCACTTCCGCCACAAAAGTTTCAAACACCGCTGGTAAAGGTCCACGTCGTCGCTTTTCATGGGTCCTGTTCCGCAGAATCTTTCAAACCGAAGTAAGTGTCACACATTTTGCCTTGATTCTTGGCTCGTCCACAGCTTTTTTAGTGCATTTACCTGGTACGCTCAGCTTACATGACCTGGTTCTTCATTTTACAGTCACGTTCGTTGTTCTCCGTCGGATGGATACGATTATGATTACTGTGGACGAATACTTACACGGAACACCGCCTTCACGTGTAGTCTTCGGATCGGCCATTGTATCTTACATTGGACTGAAATTCGTGTCGGCGGGGATGGACATCTACTGCCAGCTTCGACACCGTGGCGTACTACGGGTGTTTTTTGAGGCCGCTAAGTCTTTACCCATTCTCAAAGAGTTCGTTGCGCGTGAAAAAGCGAAGTTGATAGCTAAATTGGATGCCGACCTTCGAAAAAAAGTTTCTGCAAAACCCCCTCGAGTGATCGAGCTTCCGCATGATGGTTTATCTAGCAAGGAAATTTTGTCCGAGGCCGAGTTTCGCCAAGCCAAGGATACGCGCCAGTTGATGAAGGCGTCCAGGATGTCTGGAGCAGTGTACATGGCCGATCAGGAACACTTTAATCTTCTGTGTTCTATCTATTCCAATTTCGTACATGCCAATCCACTCCATGCCGATGCGTTCCCCTCAGTAGCACGGATGGAAGCCGAAGTTGTCAGTATGACTGCTAGTCTTCTCGGCGGTTGCAGTGCAACTAATCCAGATGTTTGTGGGCTTATGACGTCGGGAGGTACTGAAAGCATTCTGACTGCTATCCGGGCAACAAGAGACTACATGCGTGTTACTCGACAGATACGAAGGCCCGAAATGATAGTCGCAGTTTCCGCTCACGCAGCTGTGTACAAGGCTGCGGAATACTTTAACATTCAAATCGTAAGGGTTCCTGTAGACAAGCACTTCCGCATGGACGTCAGTGCGACTGCTCGTGCTATCGGGAAAAATACCATCTTGATATACGCATCTGCCCCTGGGTACCCACACGGTGCCGTCGACCCGGTTGAAGATTTAGCTGCACTAGCGAAGAAATGTGGAGTATGTTTACACGTTGACGCATGTTTAGGAGGATTTGTTCTCCCATTCATACCCTCTTCGAAGCAGTCAACCTTGCCGCTGTTTGATTTCCGAGCACCTGGGGTGACCTCACTCTCCGTGGATACGCACAAGTACGGTTTGTCCCAGAAGGGTTCTTCAGTTGTATTGTACGCATCTTCACTTCTTCGTCAATACCAATACACGGCTGTAATGGATTGGTCTGGGGGGTTGTACATATCGCCATCTCAGCCCGGTTCGCGCTCAGGTGGGTTGATTGCGCAAACATGGGCGTCACTTCTCCATTTAGGAAGAAATGGCTATCGGGCCAACTCACATGGAATTTTCCGCGCGGCAGTTCTTCTAAGGGAAGGAATTTCACGTATTCATGGACTCCAGGTGCTAGGCTCAGATGTGACTATGGTGGTTGCTTGGGGTTCATCTGACCCTCTGCTTGACATATATGTTGTTAACGATATCATGATCACGAAAGGTTGGCATCTCAGCGTCCTTCACACTCCAGCAGCCCTGCACATGTGTATCACACCGGCGAATCTGGAATGCGGTTCTGAGCTTCTAAATGACCTCAAAGCGGCTGTTGATGAAGCACGAAGTTCAAACAACGGCGAGATATCAGGGGGCAAAGCCCCAATATACGGTCTTGCCGGTGCTTTACCTGATCGTGACTTGGTTGGTGACATTCTAAAAGATGTGCAAGACTTGATGCTCAAGCACGTCTGAGTCAGAGGTTTCCTTGGTCTAACACCTCATGTGGTTTAATTTCATTTGTGCTTAATTTGCTGCACGAATCATAAGCAGTTTAGTGTGGCTTTAGAAATCTGGAACTCGGAGACCCAGTGTCTCATACAATCAAGACCAACAAGAACTCAAACACACAGACTAGACTTTCTACCGCTGGACTTAAAATTACTGAAGATTAGGGCGGGTTTTCCTCGAAAAACACGTGCAATCAAGAGGATAAGCGGGTAGATGTTGGTTGTGCAGTGGTGTGCACTTCCAGCAAATATTTTGATTATTATGTTTGATTTTTGCTCCTCGCTCACACCGCAACATACAGTTATCGATTCGTGCGTCGACGTATGTATTACGATGTACCTTCGTATGCATGTATTTCGCAACAAAGATTCCTCAAAAACCACTTTGGCCGGAAAATACCTGCGGCAGGTTTTTGGCGATTTTGCTTCATTATTATGAACTCGCGAAATTCGTCACGTATATATCGTCACTCTCACCTGCTGGTGTATATATCGTTAATCAAGGACTTATTAGGTCATCTTAGGTCCATTCGTTCCTTGATTCCTTAGCTGAAATTTAGTCGAAATTATCTTCGCACCATATCATGCGGGGGATGCGGACTGTATGGACGATTCCCCATAGTTTCCTATAGTTTCCCCGGTCTTTCCCCGATTTATTTCCCACAGTAGTGTTGGAACGAAGCAAGGTGCTTCATAACTTTTAACCACATTCAGAATAACGAGCAATGTATTGGACCGCGCCTGCCGATTGTGCGAGTAACGTCACAGAGATTCAGCGTGATGACCCCTTGTCGTGTGCCCTTTTTTCACATCGCGCCATGTAGTCTGAAGCATCTCCAAATTAACACTCAAACGCATATGATTCATCCAAAGATCCGGGACATCAGCATCGACGATAGTACTACAAATTCGACCATCGTGTACAGCACACTTCAGGTTGCTGTCCATTCCCGAAGACTGCAATTTTGTTTGACTGTGAATATCCAGGATTTCACGGTGAGCCAACCCCTCTCGGGAGGAAGTTTCCGAACTGAACTTCTCTTTCGCTGCGGAAATCTTTGCTGTTATGGACTCCCGCGCACAGGGTTCGTTACCAAAACGATGACTCGTATGTCGCAGGGTGTAATCGACTTTGAAAAATGATCAGAATTGTTATTTTCACAAATGCACACGAGGAGTGAAACAAGTAAGCTCAACATGCAAATGTACAAATCAAATTACCTTAAGCATATCTTTAGTGAGGTAGCTAGAGAATCTCCAAGCCAAGCCTGCATTCAGACAGAGCTGTAGCAGAAATACAAGTACATCAATATGCGGAGACTCGTAATTAGATCCACTCGCTTTCTTTAAGATGCCCGCGTGAAACATGAATGCCAGAATAAAGAGCGAAAAAGTTTCCAGTGCCTGCTGCCTATCTGAAGAGTAAGGTTCACGTGTTAGGTGAACGATGGCCGCTACCTGTGAAAAATGGGGATGGTTTGTCTAATGTCAGCGACATCATTCAGATCGCATTACTCTTGGCAAGTGTCCGACGCCGTGAATTTGGTAGTAAACTTTAGACACAAACTGGTGGGGCCACAGGCATACATAATTGATTTAAAAAGGATACTCTTAATTTGGTAGATTGGACACTTTGTTCAATGATTCCTCACCCTGAATGATGCAAAGAGATGCATGAGCTGCCATCAGCGGATGATCCGGCAAAGTGACAGCTATGACCTGATCGAAATATAATTTGCTTTTTATCCAAAGCATTTTTGTGAAATTCTTTGAGAAAGTTGGCGCACCAGCAAAGACAATTTTCGGCCCATCGCCACAAAATCCCACCAGTAGAATTCGTGATGAAAACCTTGAAATAGGAAGCCGAGCCTGTTTTTCACAGATTGCCAGTGCAAGCGATCGTTGTTAGTTCGCAAAGTCCAAAAAATGAGGCCCGGGAAAATACAGAGATATATGCCAGAAAAGAATACAGCGCCAAGAAGCAACGCGCGATGCAATCGAGTCTCAACACTCAAGCTTAAGTCAGCCAGCAGATATGCGCCAGTGTCGACGAATGTGCGCGTCCGTATGAGCTGTACGAGATGTTTGATGATAATGATCCATGAGAAATGAAACATTATCAAAGAGAAACAAATAGCAATATCATATGCAGTGGCAGGCATTTCAGAAATCTGGTCCTCTGTAGGTCCAAAGATTACATTCCCGGCTTTATCTTCCCATTTTTCATCTATGCGACTGAGAAGCGCATCTGTTCCACGACCGAGCGCAAGGAAGTTCGGTGCAGACTTTAAGTCATGGAGTGATTGCTGAAGAATCGAAATGTCATTCCCCTTTCTTCGTTCAGATGTGATTTTTTCCTGAACTTCTGCTTTTTCATTGTTGAATTCTAACTTCCTCCGCCAGACATCATGAGCAAGAAAACACATGTAGCACAGAACGGATAGAAGTAATATAATGCCAGGCAAGCTCACATAATATGCGAGATAATGATAGTGATTCCATTGCAGCAAACAAGCTACTTGAAACGAATGGATTGATGGAGCTGATAGTTTGTCAGCAACTTGAAAGAGAAAATGCTGCGCAGCTGACCAATCTAAGTCGACGTTTTGTAGGATTGCCTGGTTTAATGGCCAAACAAAAGCGATTCGTAAAACAGAATACGCAAAAATAAAGATACGAGACAAAGATACAAGGAAAGATGGTTCATTTGTAGGGAAGGAATTTGCAGATAATGGATCACCATCATCTGGAAATGTGAAAGAACTATCCTGCACAGGCCAACAGTAATATTGTGCCGACGAATAGCTATGCGGAAAACAGCCATTACAACTGCTCCGTGTACCACAAACAGTGTGGTCAAAACTAGTACACCAATGCCGGCTGATGAGCAATCCTTACAGTTCAAATTATGTCCATCCATGGACGAACTCGCGTATCCATGTGAACAAACGGCACATAGATTACCTTCATGTCCGGTGGCACAGACACTGTGCACGCCTCCAAGACATGTATTAGGGTTCGGGCATTTATAAATGATGGTGATATTTCCGCTGGTCCTCCAAAAACCAGATTTCACCACAATGTGTTCTGGGGAAAGGCCATTACAAAGGGCACCGATTGGGCAAGATCGGCACGTATATGATGCTTCAGGATGACTTCGATATGTCGACAGCGATCTGTCGTCAGAACCATGTAATTGCTGAGAAATGCAATGGCAAGCGTTCATTTCATAATTTCCAAGAAAGCCGGGGAGCCGCTCACCGGAGAACGTGGTCCACATCTCATTCGGATGACCATTTCTTTGTGAGGTGTCCATGTAATTTGGACACGCTGTACATCCTTGAGGGCCAGGAGATTGCTTGTAGTGACCGTTGGCACACGGGACGCATACGCCATATGGATGAAGAACGCGCAAATAGACATCCGACATGGGTACAACTTGTTTGTAAAGATAAGTGTTTGTGGACAAACTTTTAGCAGCATCGGTGTACCCCGTGTAGGCAGTGGAACCGCGACGAATGTCTTCTGTATAGCCAGGCATGCATTCGCACTGACCTTTTCGATCATTCTGTGAGTTCGGTTTCACATCTTCGCACCCCAGAAGTATGAAAGGGAAGTGGGTCATGCTGAGACCAACGGTGATAACATCAAATTGAAGAGAATACGATCCACCGCGGTCCCCGAGAATTCTCAATTTTGTGAATGCAGTTATTCCATTCGTCAAGGGAGCAATTTGACCATCAAGATTACGCGCCTTCGGAAATACGGAAACCGTCGCGAATGTGTTCAAATCATTGCATATATTGTTGGCAATGTCCAATACACGCAGCCGAATACTTGGGGTGATGACGAAGTCATTTTCAAACGATAATGGTGGTTTGTCCAAGAAAACTAAGTGTTTTGGGACACCTGGAATGACGGTAATCTCAAGTTCAGCAGTGTACAGTTCTTGATAAGATGCATCTTTGCACACATGCATGGGGCAGTAGCTTGAAAATCGAAATCTGTACAGGCCCACATACGGATTTTCCAAATACAGACCATATGCACGTCCTGACCATTTAGGCACTGGTTCAATCCCATAAAAAGCGCATTCTTCATGATCGTAGCTGTTTTCCTGAGCCCCCAAACGTGAACCCGCACCTTTGACTCCTTTCGAGTATGCCTCCAGGGCATTGTTTCGAGCTTCCTCGGAGTTTACATCAGATGGACGACAAAACTGAGGAATAGGGTCTCCATTAGAGCCATCACGACACCATGCAACCGATCCATCTATCGCCAACATTTGCGTTTGGCTTCGATTCGACAATATAGTTGCATTAGCTGTGTAGGTCACCTCCACGCCTGTCGCTAAGTTTTTCCCGTATATAAGCTCGACGGTCACATTTCTTGTTTGCTGAGCTTCCTGCATTTGCACCAATGCGCCGCCAGCATCGCGGATTACAACGAGAATATGTTTTAGCGAAACCAGCGTATCTGCTCGGTATACTTGGCTGTCAACGCACAAACCATCCAAAGCACGGTAGGAACATGTGGGGCAGCCACAAACATCCAAGATCGACATCGGACCTGGTGCTACCGTAATGTGGAAAGAGTGAGCAACCAGCGAAGGGGATGAAATCGTCACGATGTAAATCCCTGATTTTGGCCTCATGAGTTGAAGATCATCAATGATACTTTCGCCCAAGGCAGTGCGACGGGTACTAACTGAAAATTGTATGAAAGATTTGTCCTCAGTCATTGATTGCTTTTCCCCTGCAGTTGAACATTGGGAATCTTCATGTTCAGTAGATTTTTCGAGCGAGCCTCTCACTGATGTTATGAGATCCCGACGTAAGCCTGTTCCAAGTTGGTCTACATCGAGCTGACCAATTAAATTATTCCCACCGTCCATAACTACAACAGCAAAGGCGTCTATCCGCAGTATGCGCTCCGAGAGATAATCTGTTCGCAATTCGTACATCTTGTTGTTGAACGAAAGGTAAGATCACGCAAAGTAAATAATTCAAACTTAATCTCAATATCAAGAACACATACAAAAAGTTGTGGTGGACGGGAACAATGGGTGGGAATGATTAGGACAGTACTGCAGAAATGTGTATCATTGACCATCGTGTGCATGTCAGGGACACTCAGCTTGTATGGACTTCCAATTTCAATCAAAAAGGATGCAATGTCACTCAATAATCCATCTCCTCCAAATGTGATATTATAAAGGCCGATCAAAGGACTTCTTACGTGAATCCTATCAAACGTTACAGTCCCCTCGCCTGATTGCAAAGTCTCGATATTACCGAAATCAGTATTGTGAAAGATTTTGGAAGCTTTAGTAGCGCCGATTGGACTATCTGTAATGTTTGCGTACACGGGCTTCGTGAGCAGATTGGACGAGCCAACATAATTTGATCCTGCATCGTAGACGCCGACAGTTATTGGTTTGATCATAATTAGAGGTTGTGAAGTATACATAGCTTGGGACATTGAAAGGACTTTCAGCCTAACTGCATGTCCCTCGATAATCCTGACGGTGAGCGTAACAGAATGGAGAAAGGGCGAAGAAAATTGAAGATCGTGTGCCCCTTTTTGAGGCGATAGAAGTCGAATAGAGGCAAAGTAGGCAAAATCTCGCTGAGTGTAGACCAAGTCTTTCTCTCCGATTCCCGGACCACCTGGATATGCTCCGACTTTCGCTGAGTTGCATATGATGCGCACAGGGCGCGAGTGGGAGTCGGTAATTCCCACAGCTGAACCACCTGCATCTAAAATTTGAACAAAGAATGGGGAAGCAGAACTTGATAGCACTGTTGTGTACATGCTTTGAAATACGAGACTAAATCTTGGTGGAAGCGCAAGACCCAATTTGACAGCCAGGCCTGGAAGAATTTCGATACCAAAGCTCACCCCAATGATTCCTGGCGATGTGAATGCCATGAGCAGAGGATATAACGTCGTGGCCTGCCTAGGTGCCAAGAGAGCAAGGTCCGTAAACGAATATAATCCATTATATGGAATCCCAGAAACTTCATCTGGCTGATCTAGAAGACATTTTGGAGACTCTTTCGAAGCATCATATGAAGGAGAGCTCGAATCTTGAAGATGAAGCAAGCATATTTCACTTCCAATTATGCTTTCTTTGTTCATTGTTATCTTCTGCTTGGGACAAGATGAGCCACCAACCTTACATGGAGGGTCATGTGTTCCACGAAGGATGTTTTCCCCGCTATCAAGTATATAAGCTCGTATTGGTGATAGGGCAACAACTTCGGAAACATTATACACAATACACGTGCAAGGGTCATCATCAGACTCAGGGCTAGCACCTATACTTGTTTCACAGATGTTCTCAATATTGAAATTTCGACAGGGCGCAGATATGCCAAGGTGGTGTGCACGACCCGGATGCACTGTAACTTGGATCGTTGCACTCGACAACATGGGGTCTAAAGGGTCAGTAGTCAATAACACATCAAAGGTTCCGTGTGGCGGTTTAAACAAAGCAAGATTATTAATGACTGCATCATTCAAAAATCCCTCCATTTCATGGATATCATGAAATGTGCTGGCAGTTTTGTTCAAAGCTTTTTGCAATGTCACGAGGACTGCACCACGTGATTGTATTGCGTTGTAACCGGTAATGTGAGGATAAAATCCGTCCGTGGCCACATCGGGGAGAGTTATGGAGATGTATCTGCATTTGTGAGTAATCGTTGTGATGTTGTATTGGTATGAAATGTTGAACTCTTCGACGTGGGTTTGATTCACCACTTGCCACAATGTGACGTTCCGGAAAGATTCCCGGTAGATGCCGTGTGCTTGTTCATTCACCGCCTCAAGCAGTATAGAAGGATAAGAAAAGAATGTGCGCACTATAGCTTCGTCACCCCCTATCGGATCGCGAACCATGATACGAGATGATCCTTTTTTAGGTGCATGTACAACATCAGTAGTTGACACATTAAAGCTGGGCAGCTTGCCTGAAAGAGGATTCCCGCCAGCATCCATAGGCAACACACGGAGAGTGTCCAAAGGTACGTGGTCATCCATGGAAGCGTACTTTCGAAAGGTTGATACATTGATATTCCCAAGAGAAAGTGAGTACTCAGCCGTAGCTTTAGATGCGTCTGCTAGCACATGTGCATGCAGCTTTGCACGCTCTCCTGCGACAATATGTACAGTGATTGCTGTTTCTAGCAAGGGAGCAAATCCGTCATCGGAGCTTTGAAATATTAGTTCTGGGGTCCTGTAAACAGTCACTTTTTGCTCAATACAACGTATGACATGAGCTCCAATGATTGGACGCACAATCAACAAATTAGAGAACTCAACATAACCAACACGTTCTGTGTGTGCTCTGATAGTGCCAGTCAAACTGGCAGTTGCCGAAAAGCACATCACTTCACGACTTACGTCCGCATCTGAGTAGATATTGTAGCGATCGTTTGCAAAAAGTTGGTTGCCCCCGCCATCAAGAACTTCCAATCGAAAATTTCCAATTTGAACTAGAGGCGCAGATGGTAAATCCGTCGTGCTCACGAGGTGTATAGCACGCCATTGATAACCACGGGTTCCACTGACCATGCGGACGACTTGAACAGATGGGCTGATCGCGGGAGAGCTGAATTCAAGTCCATACAATCCGATGGTTCTGCAACCCAAGCTGAATGAATATGCAGGGAAACGCCATTCCGCAGCACCTACATTATCTGTTTGAGAAATTGTTCCGTAGACATGTAGAGCTGGCTGTCCATGTGGCAAAACGTTTACAGTCCTGTGCTCTTCATCCTTCGTCAGTTTATTATTACCGCCATCAAAAATGTTTAATGTAATCGTGGTAGTCACGACCTCCTCTGAAGAATCACAAACAATGATCAAGTCTGCATAGTTGGAAACATTCAGGTAACGTGCTTGCCCGGGGATAATTTCAAGCTTGGAGACGGAAAGTGCATACGCATCCTCGTGAGGACCACGCATTTCTGCATAGAACTGGAGCCTATAAAACCCTTGAGAAGGCATTCCAAATGTGAGAGTGCTGGCGCTCCCTGGATATCTCATGCCTGTTGGCTCTTGGTTGACCAATTTCAGATCAGAAAATATTGCCTTGCCATTAAGTGAGTTAACAACTGTTGTACCGTAAAGTCCCGCGCCGCT
>JGI20158J14315_10001429_pt1 | contig 17430 bp, 20 predicted proteins | sample COG_08_FD_14315 | JGI IMG/M metagenome (IMG submission 14315)
CACAGGTAGAATAGTNCTATTAGCTGAGGAGAAAGATTGTACTTTAGAAAGTTTATCGTTAAAAGATATACAAAAGATTATTCCTGAAGCAGATAATAAAATTATAGATGTTTTAAAGATACAAAACTCTGTTTCTAGTAGAAACTCTTACGGCGGTACTGCTCCAAAAAATGTTCTAAAAGCCGCAAGAGAAGCTAAAAAAAGATTTTTAAAGGATTAAATCATATGAACTGTAAAATATTAATTTTAATTACCTTCTTATTTTCTTCAATTTTTTTATATGCTTGTGGAAGAAAAGACAATCCAATTAAACCATCTGAAATCATTCTTAAGAATTAAATATTGTTATGTATTCATTAGGTTTTCATAGGAATAATAAAGAAGANCTCTGTGTTCAAGGNATACCAATTAGTGATTTAGTTCANAAACACGGTACACCTTTNTTTATTTATGANAGCACATTAATGGAAGAACGATACAATGCTTTTGTAGAAACTGTTTCTGTTGTTAAAGGAAATATTCATTACGCTGTGAAAGCAAATGATGCCCTTGCAATAATAAGTTATTTTTCAAAACTAGGGAGCGGTGCAGATATAGTTTCTATAGGCGAATTTGAAAAATGTGTTGCGGCTGGTATGTCTCCTCAAAAAATTATTTTTTCTGGGGTTGGTAAAGAAAACTCTGAAATTGAAATAGCACTTAAAAATAATATTCTACAATTTAATATTGAGTCAGAAGAAGAACTAGACGACATATTTAAGGTTGCATCTAAGTTAAAATTAAATGCAAACATATGTTTACGAGTTAATCCCAATATTGCTCCAAACACACATAAAAAAATATCTACAGGAGATAAAGAGACAAAATTTGGAATTGATTTTAAAAATGTAAATTCTATATATAAAAAACTACATGAACTTAATTATATAACCCCCGTAGGTTTAGCAGTTCATATTGGTTCACAAATTTTTGATTTTAACTTTTTTTATCAAGCATATCTAAGTCTTAAAAATTTGGCGGATGATTTGGTTAGCAAAGGTTATAAGGTTCCAACTCTAGACCTAGGTGGAGGAATTGGAATAAATTATGAGAATAATCAAACCCCCGATTTTTCTTCTTATAAAAAGATTTTGTTAGATGTTTTTGCTGACACCAACTATAAGCTTAATTTTGAACCAGGAAGAAGCCTGATAGCTGAAGCAGGCATACTAGTCACAAAAGTAATTAGAAATAAGAAGACACAAGACAAAAACTTTATAATTGTTGATGCGGCCATGAATAACTTAATAAGGCCTACCTTATATGAGGCATACCACAAAGTTGAACCTGTTTTGAAAAAAAATAGTTCTGTCATTGTTACTGATATTGTAGGACCAATTTGCGAAACCGGTGATTATATTGCCCTAGATAGAGAAATTGAAAAAGTCGAAAGTAGTGAACTGTTAGCTATAAGAACCACAGGAGCATATTCGTCAGTAATGAGATCTAATTACAATACAAGAGCTGACGCAAAAGAAATTATTATATATGACAAAAGAGATTACTTAATTAGAGAGCCAGAAACCNTAAAAGAATTAATTTCAAAAGAAAAANTAGTNAATTACAATTAATTTCAAAATAACTTTTTTAANATTACTGCTTTCACACTTATATTTTCTTCTTTAGAATTAATTCTAGAAAAATCGTTGAACTCAATAGTTGAAGAAGGCATTATTATCTTCTCGTTTGTAACTATAATTTTTTCCATTAAGATTTTTCTATCTTCTCTTATAGCTAAAATTCTTATTCTTGGAGTTAATATTGGTCTTAAAGAATTATTTTTAATGACTCCAGAAAACTTAACAGTCTCTTGCTGAATAGTAGCTACAAAATCAACCATTTTGATATGTCCTAATTCTACCAAAATAGGTAATTGAACACTACTCAAAACGTCGTTAATTTTTACTATATATTTTTCAGTGTTTTTAGGAAAATAAAAATAACTATAACTAAATAAAGCAGAACGAAAAAATAATAATGAAGAAAAAAACAAAATTAGAAAAATAAAAACAAAAGGAAAGAAATTAAATTTNTTCTTATCCTTTTTAATTTTATTCTTTATTGTATCGACATTTTTTTCTTGTTTTACATCTTCCGATTTCAACTTAGACGCAGACAATTCTGAAGAAATTTCTGCAACGGATTTATTTTTTATGTCTAAAATTGGATTATTTTTTTTAGACATTTTTTTAGTTTGATCTTCAACAACAGATTTTATTGAAGCTAATTCACTTGTTACTTTTTCAGTTTGATTAATAGAATTATTTTTCTCAGCCTTAAGTTTGTTGTCTATATCAACATTTTTTTTCTTTGTATCTTCACTCGGTTTATCAGACAAGCTCCATTTTTCATTACAAACGCTACATTTTAACCAAAGCACATTTTTTGAAAGAATATTTTCATCCAAATCAAATGTTGTTCCACATGATTTACATGTTTTAAACATTATATAAAATTCCTAAACGTTAATATAAATTAATAATTATTGTATACTAACATACATTTTTTTGCCAACATGTTTACGTAAAAGAATTATGAACGTTAATATGGTAAAATTTATAAATAAATCTTCTTTTTTTATAATTCTTATTCTATTTATAAGTTATTTTTTTGTTGGTTTATTTAATTTTCAAGAAAAAATTTTATCCTTAGAAAAGAGTAGAAATATTGTTAACTCAAATATAGTAATTTTAACAGGCGGTTCAAATAGAATTAAAGAGGGCCTTAAAATTGTAAATAATATTAACAAGCTTACTAAAACTGACTTCAAAATACTTATCAGCGGAACGGGCAAGGGATTCACAAAAGCAACTTTAAAAAAAATACTTACTTCAGACTTTAATTTAAAATTGGTTGAATGCTGCATAGAACTTGAAAGTATATCTAAAGATACCTATTCAAACGCTTCTGAAACTTATAAATGGACTAAAAAAAATGATATAGATAATATTATTCTAATTACCAGTAATTATCATATGCCAAGGGCTATTTTAGAATTTAAAAATAGGATGCCAAATCAAAAAATTTTTACTTATCCTATCACTCCTAAAAATCATGATATTAAAAACTGGTTATATTCTTCAGACACGTTTTCTTTAATATTTTTTGAGTATTCAAAATTACTTATCGCTAGCTTAAGAATAAAAATTATGAATATTTGATATTTTATTAACTTTGTCCAGCATCTATTATTCTTTCTCTAATAGACTTTGTTCTTGAAAAAAAAGAATGTAATTTTTCTCCATCCTTTTTTCTTATAGCTTTTTGTAAATCTGAAAGATCTTCATTAAATCTTTGGAGCATTTCTAGAACAGCTTCTGAATTGTTAACAAAAATATCTCTCCACATTATTGGGTCTGAAGAAGCAATACGAGTGAAGTCTCTAAAGCCTGAGGCAGAATATTTTATTACATCATTCTTTAGGTCAGACTCTAAATCTGAAGCTGTGCCAACTATTGTATATGCAATCAAGTGTGGTAAATGCGATGTAATAGCAAGGATTCTATCGTGATAATCAACATTTACTGTTTCAACGATTGATCCTAGTTTTTTAAAAAAAAGAGCTAATTCTTTAGTTTGTTTAGTTTCTTTATCACAAACAATTAACCAATAACGATTTTCAAACAAGGCACTAAAGCCTGACCTTGGTCCAGAATATTCAGTGCCCGCTAAAGGATGTGAAGGAATAAAGTAATTATTTNTCGGAATANAAGACATAACATCTTTAATAACTGAAAGCTTGGTTGATCCAGTATCTGTAACTAAAGCTTCTGGTTTTAAGTGTGGCGCAATTAAATTAGCAACAGATTTCATAGAACCAACAGGGATAGCAAGGATTATTAAATCAGCCTCTTGAACTGTTTCTTTAATATCATCACAAACATAGGTTGCTATTTTCATTTCAGAAACTATTGATCTATGTTCAGGATTAATATCATATGCAAAAGTTAATACCTTTTGATCTTCTTTAACCTTTATAGCATGTAAAATTGAGGTGCCAATTAGACCTAAACCAATTATAGAAATCTTGTTAAATATTATTGTCATTATCTTTTTCTAAAAATATTTTCAATTCGTTTATTAATGTAATATTTTCTTTCTCAGTTCCAATTGATACTCGTAAATAATTAGGTAAATTATAAACAGCCATGCCTCTTACTAATATCCCTTTTTTTGCAAGAAAGTCTTCAGCGCTTTGAGCGCTATATTTAATATCATTTGGAAACTTTATTAATAGAAAATTTGTTAAAGATTTTTCAAAAGTTAAGTTTAATATTTTTAATTGTTTTTCAAACCAGGCCATCCATTTAAAGTTGTGTGCAACAGACATTTTTTGAAAATCAATATCTTCAACCGCAGCTATGCCCGCAATTATTGCTGGAGTATTGACACTAAAGGGGCCTCTTACTTTCATCAGATTATCGAGTATATATTGAGAGCAATAGCCCCAACCTAAACGTAGAGATGCTAATCCATGCAATTTAGAAAATGTTCTCAACATAATTACATTCTCATTTTTTTCAACTAAACTACTACCATCAATGTAATCATGATGATTAATAAACTCGGAATACGCTGCATCATAAACTAATAATACATTTGGTGGGATAGAGCTATGTAATCTTATAACTTCATCTTTGGATATAAATGTACCTGTAGGGTTGTTTGCATTAGCCAAAAATATAACTTTAGTTTTTTTATTAATTTTTGATAAAATGTTATCTACGCTCGCGGTTAAACCATTATCTTTTGCTATAACCCCTTTTGCTCCTGCTACTGCTATAGCTTGAGGAAATTGTAAAAAACCATATTCGTATATATGGCTTCATCTTTAGTATCTAAAAAAGCTTGTGCAATAATAGATATTAATTCGTCAGAACCGTTACCTAATATAATTCTATCCTTGTTAAGCGAATACCTTTTTCCAATAGCTCTAATTAAATCTTCACTTACTTGTGGTGGATATCTATGTAAATTTGTAGAAAAAGATTTTACAGCTTTAATAGCTTTCAAAGATGTTCCTAGGGCCCCTTCATTGGCTGAGAGTCTTATTAAGTTGTCAAGCTTACTCTTACCAAAATTTGGTTTATAAGTTTTTAATTTTTCAATACTACTTTTAGCAGAAATACTCATCATAAAATATCCTACGATTTATCATCTTTGAGTTTAATTATATTATAGCTCTTTTGATTTGTGCTTTTATAAAGTGGGACATTAGCTATAATCTCAAAATTAACTTTGATATCTGTATGTTTTTTAAGTTTACTCAAGCTTTTGCTGTCTATAAAACCTATCTCTATATCCTTGTTATCTAAAGATGCTAATAAACTTACTACACTTAAAAAGTGTGTGGTATCAAAATAATTTCCAAAATGTGCTGAATAAGCTGACTTAATTTCATCATCATTTCCCGCAACACCTATTTTCAATACTTTTTGTATAGATAAATTTGCTGAAATTATTTGACGCCAAACTTTTTCAACTAAAAATTTATCTAATCCTAAAGTTACTAATTTTTTGATTAATTTTTCTTCTCTNTCAGGATCAAAAGGGAAATNACCTTTTTTGGCATTCATAATTTTTGACGCTAAAGATTGTCTTTCTTTNATCATTTGACACAAACTAGTATCAATTTCATCAATTTTATTTCGAAGACTTTCTAATTCTAAATTATCCATTTTAAACCCTTATGATCTAACATATATATACTTATATTAAATAAAATAAACTTTTTGATTAATTTTTTCTAACAAATGTTTTAATTTAATATTAGTTAAAGCAATTTTTTACTTTTTAAAGAGATATACATGATCGAAATAAATATTATAAGTGCCCTATCAGATAACTATATTTATTTATTACGTAATATAGAAAAAAATATAACAGCTGTAGTTGACCCCGGAGAATCAAAACCCGTAGAAAAATTTTTAAATGATAAGGGATGGCATTTAGACGAAATAGTCAATACCCATCACCATCATGACCATACAGGTGGAAATGACAACTTAAAGAAATTTATGGATCTAAATTAATTGCTCCTATCTACGAAAAAGAAAAAATTTCTAACATAGATGTTTTTGTTTCGGATAATGATGTAATTTCCATTGCTGGGTTAGAAACTAAGGTAATTCATACTCCAGGACATACACTAGGTCATGTTTGTTTTTATATACCCCATGAAAATATTCTTTTTTCAGGCGATACATTATTCTACCTAGGATGTGGACGTGTTTTTGAAGGGTCTATGGAGCAAATGTGCTCAAGTCTACTCAAACTTAAAAACTTACCTGATGAAACCTTGACTTATTGTGGGCATGAATACACACAATCTAATGCTAAATTTTCAAGTTATATTGACCCTNATAATGAATTATTACAAACAGCTATTTCTGAAATAAATATAAAAAGAACTAATTTAGANCCTACTATCCCTTTTTCCTTAGGAAAAGAGAAAAAAATCAACCCATTCTTAAGAGTTGACGACACAAAATTTACTAACTCCATCAAATTACAAACAACTAGCGTTGTNGAATCGTTCAAAGAAATTCGATTACAGAAAGACAATTTTTAAATATTTGATATCTCATAGGCAACTTCACAGTCGTTAAAAATATCTGGTTTGCAAATTGTTACCCTAGAACCAACAACAAATTTGTTTTCGTTAATGATTAAATGTATCTTGTTAGTTAACACCTCAAGTAATTGAAAATGTTGGCTGTCAACAATATCCTTAGCAGCTTTTCTAAACTGGCTATAATCTTGTGTTTCTTTTAAGTTATCACCTTTTGGCTCTGTTTCATTTGTCATAAGTATTTCTAAATTTATAATAATTTTTTGTTTATTTTTTTTTTCTTCTTCATAAACACCAATTGATGCCATCAACTCTAAGTGATTAATAAAAATCTTTCTGTTTCTTATCTTCATATTGTGTGTCCTATTATAAACCAACATCTTTTCTAGGTGGAGCTAGATGTGCTCCACCGTCGAGAAGAGTTACATGACCTGTCATTGATCTAGATTTTATTATAAGTTGAATTGTACTTGTAATTTCTTCAACTGTTGAAGATGCTTTAAGTAGATTTTGTTTATGAGATTTTTTAAAAGCTTTTTGGTCCTGCCCAGGTGCAAGTAATGTAATTCCAGGAGCTATACCATTTACTCTTAAACAAGATGAATATGAAAGTGCTGACATTTTTGTAAGTCCATACATTGCTTGTTTAGATAATGTATAAGTATAATAATCTGGATTAAGTCCAAAAATTTTAGCATCGAGTATATTTATAACAAAGCCTTGCGTATTTTTTTTTTGTTTTTGCATTTTTATTGTGTAATTTGCAAGAGCTTGAGTAAGTATTGCTGGAGCAGTAAAATTAACAGACATGTGATTATATAAATCATCAAAATTAAAATTATTGCTATTGTCGTAGTTAAAATAACCAGCGTTATTTATTAATCCAACCCATAACGATTCATTTACCTCTATGTTTTTAATTAATTTTTCAATATCTGATTTTTTTGCTAAATCAGCTTGATATAAATTTACTTTACCTCCTATTTTAATTAATTCTTCTGCTGTTTCTTCAGCTAATTTTTTTGATTTGTTATAATGCAGTGCAATTGACCATCCAGCTTCTACTAAATCTGTTATTATAAATTTACCTAATCTTTTAGCAGAAGCAGTGACTAAAATTGTTTTATCTTCATGTATCACAATCTAATTCCTTTTCCATTACCTCATATGAACTGTCTCTGATTAATTTTAAATAATTTAAAAAAGTATTATCTTCTAGTGATTTTCTAAGCCCTAATTTTTGCCATGAATCTGATTTTATACATTTTGGTTGTACGTATCTTTTAATAAGATTTATTGGAGCTCTTCCGGTAACTAAAACCTCATCACTCAATAAAGCTGCCTCTTCAATAGAGTGAGTAACCATAACAACAGTAACCAATTCCTTTTTTATAATTGAAATAAGTTCTGTAGATATAATTTCTCTACTTAGGTTATCTAAAGCAGCAAATGGTTCGTCTAATAACAATAATTTAGGCTTAAATAATAGAGCTCTTGCAATTGCAACTCTTTGTAACATTCCACCAGACAATTGATAAGGAAAAANATTTGTAGAGCTTTCTAAACCAACGTCTTTTATAANTCTGATCGCCTCAGTTTCAAAGTTNGTTCTATAGCTNTTTTTCGCCAGAACAATATTTTGATAAACATTTAACCAAGGCATAAGGGCAACGTTTTGTTGAACTAATGTAATTTTACGAAAAATTTTATTTATTTTTTTATTTTCGAATGTTATTTGACCTTTTTGATAACCAATGAGGCCAGCTATCATTTTTAATAAAGATGTTTTTCCAGATCCTGATGGACCAATTATACTCGTAAAAATACCATTTTTAATATTTAAGTTTAAATTTTGACAAATTTTTTTTTGATTATGATGATCACTGTAAGAGAAATAAATTTTTTCAAAACATAAATCATTATTGCAACCCATTGACATCTATTTAAGGACCTTCAATAATAAAGTCAGGGAATTATTCCAGTCTTTTTAATCATTTTAGCAACATTTTCATCTCTAAATAAGCCATGTTTTGTCATTAATACTGATTTAATACCAAAGCTATTAGCTCCTAATATATCAGTATGAAGAGTGTCACCAACCATTCCAATCCTTGATAGAGGAATATGCCTTCCAGATAACTCTGTTATTCTATTCATTGCAAGTTCATAGATAGTTGGAAAAGGTTTTCCTAACCAGAAAGGAAGATTTACACCATTAGAAATTAGATGTGATACAAAATAGGCCGGTTCAATGCTAAAGTTACTCTTATGAGGTGCGACTATATCTGGATTTGCTACAAACAAAGGCCTAGGATTATTTTTTAAAGAATCACATAATATATCTTGCCATACAGTGTCCCATTGAATCGTGCCTAACAAAACAAATGAATTTACCTCTTCAAATATAGAAAAATCTTGTTCTAATTCAACACAATCTAAATCAGGTATAATAAAATCGTTGCCCATATTCCCCATTACACCTAGAGGACCATTAGGTTTGTTATATGTTAAAAAGATCTCCGCTGCTTCTCTACTCGAAATTATCTCATCTTGTGAAAACTCTAAACCTAGAGCAGACAACTGGTCTCTTTTAATAAAACTGTTGTTACTTGCACCATTGGTAACCACTAAGAGTGTAATACCTTTTTCTCTAGCCTTATCTAGTGTAGCAATTATTCCAGGAACCAAAGCAGAACCTGAATTTAAAACACCAAAAGCATCAAGTAGCAATGCATCAAAATTATCTAAAATATCTTCTAACTTAGGAGCAGCAATTGTTGTTTGGCTGTTATCTTGAAAATAAGGAAAAAAAGGGCGCATATTCTCATAAAGATCAACAACACTTTCTGCATTTATATCTTTAATAGATGGAATCTTAAAACTTTCTTTAAATTGAAATTTTTCTAATATAAATTCTGGTTTTACAAAGTAGTTATCCATATTAATGATTAATCCTAAAAAAGTTAATTTTACGAAAGGTATTATATGTCAAAAAAAATTCTTATCATTGGATCAGGAATAGCAGGAATTGCAGCATCATTAAAGCTAAAATCTTATGGCTTGGAATCAACTATAGTAGATAAAGGAAACTTTATAGGGGGCAGAATAGGAACAAGAGAAGAGAAGGTAGGGAAAAATACATATTATTTTTTTCATGGCGCACAATTTTTCACAGCCAAAAATAATAATTTCAAAAAAGTAATAAATCTTGGTATTAAAGAACATTATATCAAGAAATTTGGAGACTTTTCTCCTCCAAGGTTTAGAGGATTTCCTACTATGAGAAATTTTTTATCTAATATTTCTAAAGATATAAATATACAACAAAACTTCAAGATTACCGGATTAAAAAAAATAAATAAAAAAATAAGTGCGCTAGATGAAAAAAGCAAATCTTGGAATGTTTTTGACGCTGTTATATCTACTATACCAGCTCCTCAAAATTTAGAACTAATGAATAACTTTCCTGTTTTGAAACAATCATTGAAAACAGCCTCTTATGATGCATGTATGGCGCTCATGTTTTATTTTGATGAACATCCTTTAAAAATACCTGATTATTTTGAATTTTATAATAACCCTAGTATTTTAAGTTGGATGGCAGCAAGTAATAACAAAAGATATTGGACCGCTCATACTAAGGGATCATATTCAAACCTAAACTTGGATACCAACAAATTACTAATTAAAAATGAAATTTTATCTTCAATTGAAGATTTTTATCTGTCTTCATGAATAGGCCTAATATTAATTTTTCTAGTTTACATGTTTGGAAATATGCCAAAATAAAACAAATTGTGGTTGGCAAACAAATTGACCCTGAATTTCCAATTGCAATTGCAGGTGATTTTATGGAAGGGCCCAATGTTGAGTCAGCTTTTATTTCAGGAGAAAAAGCTGCTGAGTTAGTATTCAATAGACTTGGTTAATTAATTAAATTATTATTTATAAATTAAGGAAGAGTAATAATATGATAAATCTTAAAACCTCAGTTCTTGAGCTTGTTGACAACGCTAAAAAAGAAATTAATAACATAAATGCTAGTGATGCATTAAAATTACATGATGATAAAACTAATTTGTTTATTGATATAAGAGATATTAGAGAAATCCAAAAATCTGGACGTATTTTAGGAGCCAAACATGTACCAAGATGCATGTTAGAATTTTGGATAGACCCTAAAAGTCCCTACCACAAAACTTTTTTTAATGATGATTTACGATTTATTTTCTATTGTGCATCTGATTGGCGATCTGCNCTNGCCACTCAAACAGCNAACAATATAGGGCTCCTCAATACAGCTCATCTTTTAGGNGGTTATAGTAAATGGTTAGAATTAAAAGGCCCTATACAAGAACCAAAATAATATTACAAAACAACCATTATAAATAGTGAGTAATTTTCATTTTTAATTTAATACCCCTAACTTTTGCTATATTATGGTCATCTGCTTTTATTACCAGTAAAATTATTATTGATAATGCTAGCCCTTTTATATCCCTTTCCCTAAGGTTTATTATAGTTGCATTTATATTTTTTATATTTTTCATATGCTTTTCAAAATATAAAAAAATTTCTATCAAGGCTTTTTTTGAAGCGTCTATTAGTGGTTTATTATTTCATGGATTATATCTAGGTGGTGTTTTTTATGCGTTATCTAAGGGTATTTCTGCCAGTCTAATAGCACTAATTGTATCACTACAACCTATTTTAACTTCAATACTTGCAAAAATTTACTTGAATGAACAACTATCTTTATTCCAATGGTTAGGAATTTTTCTGGGGTTTTGTGGAGCATTTATAATTATTTTATCTGATCTATCTCAAGGCTTAACCTTACTAGCATTTACGGCTGGTTTAGTTGGACTAATTTCTTCTTCACTAGGTATTATATGGCAAAAAAGGATCATTGACGAACTTCCTTTATCTGCAAATAACTTTATACAAGCATTAGTGCTTCAATTTTTCATCTTTTTTTAGCTCTTTGCTTCGAAAATTACTTTATTAATTTTTCTGATAGTTTTTTTATAGCAATGTCGTGGCAAATATTTGCTATTTCATTGGGTGCATTTTTAATTTTAATGTGGCTTTTAGAACGTAACAAAGCAAATCAAACTTCAACATTGTTTTTTTTAATACCGCCTATTTCAGCTATAATGGCGTATTTTATTCTAGATGAACAATTTTCTTACTTAGATTTTTTAGGATTATTTATTTCATCTATTGGTGTTTTTATAGTTACCAAATATCAAAGTAAGAGTTAAAAAGTTAATTAAGTTGTATTTTTTATTTGTAATTGATAATGTTATTTATCAAAGCCTTTTTATGTGAGAGTGTTTGAAAAACCGCCGAAGGAGCAACCACCCCGGAAACTCTCAGGCAAATGGAACATAAAAAGTTGATAATCTGGAGAGTGATGTTTTATACATCCACCGAAGGGGTAAGCCATATTTGGTCAATCTTTCAGGTTCCGTGACAGATGGGGTTACTTGCAGTTTGCAAAAATTTGTTACGGAGTTAATTATGAAGAATATCGCAATTATTGGAGCTGGAATTACTGGTATAACAACAGCATACCAACTTCTAGAAAGGGGCTATAATGTCTCTGTATTTGATAAAAATCGCTATGCCGCAATGGAAACTAGCTTTGCAAATGGAGGTCAGTTATCTGCTTGCAATGCTGAAGTTTGGAATAGTTGGTCTACAATAGGTAAAGGTATCCAGTGGATGCTAAAAAAAGACGCTCCTCTATTATTTAGTCCCAAAATGAATTTTCATAAAGCGCGTTGGTTAATTAGTTTTATGAGTAATATTCCAAATCACAAAAAAAATACAATTTTAACTGCCAAAATGGCTATAGAAAGTAGAGATGAATTTAAAAGAATTTTAAATAAAGAAAATATTAAGCTTGATCTGGAGGAAAAGGGAATTCTTCATTTATGTGATAATGAAATTTCTTTGATTCATGGTAGAAAAGTTAATAAATGGCTTAATGAAGCTGGATTAAGCCGAAAAGAAGTCTCAATTGATGAAATGATATCAATAGAACCTTCTTTAAATTTAAAAAATTTTGTAGGTGGCTTTTATACAGATAGCGATATGTCAGGTGATATACATAAATTTACTATGCTCCTTGCACAAGCTTGTATGAATAAGGGGGTTACATTTTATTATGAAACAGAAGTTAAAAAAATTAATCACAATAAAAAACAACCTATTATATCTTTTACGCAGTCTGATAACAAACATAAACAAAATTATGATGCAATTGTAATATGTGCAGGTGTGAATAGTAAATTTCTTGCTAATGATTTAGGTGATAATGTAAATATTTATCCTGTTAAAGGATATTCAATTACATTATTATTAGAAGATAGAGACAGGTTGATCATGCACCATATGTCTCTTTATTAGACGATAAAGCTAAGATAGTCTCAGTAGATTAGGAAAAAATAGATTTAGAGTTGCAGGCACAGCTGAATTTAATGGATATAATAAAGATATAAGAGCTGACAGAATAAACCCTTTAATAAAATGGTGTAACGAACTTTTTCCTAAAGTCTCTACTGAACATGCCATTCCATGGGCAGGATTAAGGCCAATGACACCAAGCATGGTCCCACGTGTTGGAGTGGTAAATTACCAGGTATTTATTATAACACCGGACACGGACACCTTGGATGGACCTTAAGTGCTTTTACTTCTCAGCAAATTTCAGACCATATTTTGAGACAAGATAATTTTGAACATTAAACATCTAAATTACTAACTTTTAAAGCATTATCTTGTATAAAATTTCTTCTGTGTTCAACAGTTTCACCCATCAATGTAGAAAATGTTTCTTCTGCATCTCCTTCATTTTCAACTTTTACTTGAAGTAAAAACCTTGCATTAGGGTCAAGTGTAGTTTCCCATAATTGAACTGGATTCATTTCTCCTAAACCCTTATATCTATTTACTTGAGACCCTTTTTTTCCATTGTCTGTAATTTTTTGAGCTAAATCAATAGGGCCATTTAGATCATAGTTTTTTTCATTAATTGTAAAAACGCATTTATTTGCAAAATGATCATTGAGAAAATCTTTCATGCTATTCAAAACTTTTGCTTCATCTGAAGTAAGATCATCCTCGGTTAAAATGAGAATATCTTTTACACCTCTATTAATCCTATATATTTCAATTGATTTTTTATTATCATTTTCTTTAGCATAATTATATTTTGCATTCCAACGAGTTGAATCTTCACTTAATAAATTATTTAATCTTTCTGTTATTGTTAAGAGATGATTTTCATTATTAAGTAAATCAATATTAAAAAGGCCTAAAATAGCTATTTGCGAAATAATATCTGGGAAGCCTAATACTTTTCCAATTTTATCAATAATTCTTTTTGCTTGTATTGACTTCTCAACCGAATTTTTTAAATCTTGGCCTAAAATTGTTTGGTTATTTCCTATTGATAACGAAACGTCTTTAATTCCTGAATTGATTAAATAATTGTCAAGAGCTGATTGATCTTTCAAATATACTTCAGATTGACCATGCTTAGCTCTGAATAGGGGTGGTTGGGCGATATATAAATAACCAGCATCTACTAGAGGTCTCATATGTCGAAAGAAAAAAGTTAATAGCAAAGTTCTTATGTGGCTACCATCAACATCAGCGTCTGTCATAATAATTATTTTGTGATATCTAGCTTTTTCCAAATCAATCTCAGAATTACCAACACCTGCTCCAATAGCTGTAATTAATGTACCAATTTCAACTGAAGAAAGCATTTTATCTATTCGTGCGCGCTCTACATTTAAGATCTTTCCTCTTAGCGGCAAAATGGCTTGATTAGATCTATCTCTACCTTGTTTAGCAGAGCCACCTGCAGAGTCTCCCTCAACTAAAAATATTTCTGATTTAGAAGGATCTTTCTCCTGGCAGTCTGCTAATTTACCTGGAAGACTAGCTATGTCCATTACACCTTTTCTTCTGGTTAATTCACGCGCCCTTTTTGCTGCCTCACGAGCACTAGCAGCTTCATATGCTTTAGCAATTATTTTCTTAGCTTCTGTGGGATGCTCATCAAACCATTGATTTAAAGACTCTGATACTAATTGTTCAACTACGGGCCTCACTTCACTAGATACTAATTTATCCTTGGTTTGGCTGGAAAATTTAGGATCAGGAATTTTTAAAGACAATACGGTTGTTAACCCTTCCCTACAATCTTCACCGGATAATTGTAATTTTTCTTTCTTGGCTATACCAGAATTAACAGAATAACCATTAATTACTCTTGTTAATGCAGCTCTAAAACCTGCTAAATGAGTACCGCCATCTCTTTGTGGAATGTTGTTTGTGAAACAAAGAGTAGTTTCATGGTAGCCATCAGTCCATTCCATTGAAATATCCACAGTAATGCCGTCTTTTTCATGCGTTGTTGCTATGACGTCATGTATTGCATTTCTTGATCTATTCAAATATTCAATATAAGCTTTTAATCCACCTTCGTAAAAAAAAGTTACTTTTTTTTCATCTTCTTCTCTCTGATCAATTAAATCTATGTGAACGCCACTATTTAAAAAAGCTAATTCTCTAATACGGTTCTCTAATATTGAATAATCAAAAATACATTTTGTGAAAGTAATCGCACTAGGTTTAAAATTAATTTCGGTTCCTGTTTTTTTATTGTCTTCACCTACAATATTTAAACGATCATTTGCTACACCATTTGTGAAGGCTATTTTATATACCTTATTATTTCTATATATTGTAAGACTTAAGGTTTCAGATAAAGCATTTACAACAGAAATACCTACACCATGAAGACCACCAGATACTTTATAAGAATTATTATCAAATTTTCCTCCTGCGTGTAATTGCGTCATAATTACTTCTGCAGCAGAAACACCTTCTTCAGGATGAATATCTACTGGAATACCTCTTCCATTGTCTGAGATTGTAACAGAGCCATCTTTTAATAATTTCACCTGAATTAAGTCACAATGACCTGCCAACGACTCGTCTATCGAATTATCCAAAACCTCATAGACCATGTGATGTAGACCAGATCCGTCGTCTGTATCTCCAATATACATTCCAGGTCTTTTTCTAACAGCATCTAGTCCTTTAAGAACTTTAATTGAGTCAGCATCATAATTTGATACTTCATTATTTGCGTCTAACTCTTTCTCAGACATTGAATGTTCTCCATTTTATAATCATAACAACCTTTAAGATCACCTGTTACTTTAGGAAGATAAATCTTATCAATTTTTTTAGGATAATCCTTAAAAGCTTCTTTACTGGTACTCGTAAACCACGATTGAGCACAATGCCTNGATATCTCTAAAAATAATGCGGTCTTATGTTTNTCATCTAAATGCTCTACTATATCATCTAATAACAAAATAGGAGCCATGTTATATTTAATATTTAACATCCTAGCATGAGACAAAATAATAGAAATTAAAATNAACTTTTGCTCACCTGTTGAANAGATTTCTACACACTTATTATTTATTCTATTTACTATCTCTATTTTAGTAGTATGAGGACCACAAACGGGNGCATCATTATCAAAACGTGATTTTTTTAAAATAGCCTTAACATAATCCTCAACTTCCAAAGCTGATTTTTTAAGAAGCAAATCCTCAATCTGACCTTTTAATTTTATTTCAGCTGGAGGAAAAGTATCAACTAAATCATTATTTTGAAATTCTTCATTAAATAAATCATTCAACGCTTGAACCAACTCAAGCCTGCTTGCAATAATAGCAATTGCTAATTCTGAAATCTGATTTTCTATAGAGTTTAACCAAGTAGGATCACTGTTAAATTGTAATATAACGTTACTTCTTTGTCTAAGAAGTTTTTGATACTTATAAACCCTACCTATATGAAGAGTATCTAATGATGAAGTTAGACTATCAAGAAAACGTCTCCTTTCACTCATACCAGATTGAAACAAAATACACATTTGTGGTGTAATCCATGATATTTTTAAAATTTTTCCTAATTCTATCTGAGAACAATTTTCTGCGTTAACTCTTACAATTCTTGATTTTTTTTGAGAGTTTTCTTTTAAACCCGTACCTATATTTATATTACCATCAGGAGTTACAATATCAGCATTGATTCCCCAAGATTTTTGAGGATTGTTATTAAAAACACTTTGGGTAAAGTAGTCTTCTATTTTTGACTTCCTTATTCCTTTACCTTGGCTTAACAATGAAATTGCTTCTAATATATTTGTCTTACCACAACCATTTTCTCCATAAATTAATATTGCTGATTCGGAAGTTTTCATTGATAAACTAGAATGATTTCTAAAATTAGTTAAATTCAACTTTTTAAGATAAAAATGATTATAATATCCAATATTATTAATATCTTTTTTTAAACTTAAAATGTTATTGTTCATTTTTGTCCTAGAATTTTATTGGATACTAACTTATAGTTAGACTCTCATNGGCATTAAAACAAAAATAACNCCATCTTGATCTGGATCCGTNATCAACGCAGGTGAAGCAGANTCTGATAGTAATANTTCTATTTCTTTACCTTGTATCTGAGCTGCTATATCTAAAAGATATTTTGCATTGAACCCTATTTCTAAATTATCATAATTGTAATCAATTTCTAGTTCTTCAGATGCGTTTCCTAAATCATGACTACTCACATTTAGAGATAATAAATTATTAATTAAAGACAACTTAACAGCTCTTGATTTTTCTATAGACACAGTTGACACTCTATCAATTGCTTTTGAAAATTCAGATTTAGAAACCATTAACTTATTTAAGTTTTCCTTAGGAATTACCCTTTGA
>JGI20158J14315_10001440_pt1 | contig 17344 bp, 16 predicted proteins | sample COG_08_FD_14315 | JGI IMG/M metagenome (IMG submission 14315)
AGCTGGGAAGTGGGAGCAACGTTTTCCCCATCGTTCAAATCGTCCCGTTCGTCCAAGCTTCTATCAACTTCATCTTCCTTCTACGGTGTTTGATAATCGCTCATCCCCCCAACCTTCGTGACCTTAGTAACTTCCGTGACTTCGGGAAAAACGACGAACTTTGTGGAAAAAAAACGCGATCGAGAATGTTTAACTTTTCTTTACTTACGCGCGTTGCCGAAGGCAAGTTCCGTTGATAAAGATGGTTAATGAGAAGAGGAAGTCTTCGTACTCCTTTCCCCGCGCAGGATTACGACTACTTGTTTTGGAAGTATCGTCTTACGCGTTTCAAAAGTGAGGTTATTTATTCGGAAAAATATATATAAAATAAGAGAGCGATTACACAAACAAACAAAAATTAATATTACATCGCGTGCGCTCTCTCTTGTCGTCGTCATCATTTGATGACACTTGAACTTTACAAATCCCAAGACGTTTCTCAGTCTCGCAATTATCATCGATAGGAAAGAATCCATCCGATTTCCTTTTGTACGTCTTCACGTCGAACGGTTGTTTGATCGTAACATCTGGATGATTTCTCGCGTCCGCCGCGTACATTTTCCTCCCCTCGTTTCGATTCAGGAATACCTCCGAAATCTCCCCGTCTTTTGAGGCGACTCGGCCTGCTTTTCTCTTCTCGTCCTCGTCCTCGTGAAAAAAGAGACCCTTCTTCTGAATCCTTTTCATCATTCACGACGCCGGCGCGAGAAAAATCCGTTCGACCCATTCGCCTCGAACGACCGATAAATTCTCCCACGCGTTCGCTCCGAAAACGTATTCAAACGCGCCGCTGTACCACACGAGAGACCATAAAACGCAAACCCCGACGTAAATTTGTACTCCGAATTTCATTTTCGAGACGTATTCGTCCACCACTTTATCCGTTTTGATTGATGAAGAAGCCTTTGGAGAAAAGTAATACGCGCACGCGGCCCAGACGAGCGGTAAGAAAAAGTACCCGAGGTGGTAGGATTTCCGGCACAAACGCCGAGCGGTTAACGTTTGTTCGCCGAAACTGATATCGTCGATGGTGGAGACGTGTGAAGGTGGTGCGTCCTGTGGAGTTTTGAGAAGATCAATGAGGGTAAGAAGAGAGAGAAACCGCGCGCGTTACGAGAGAGATGAGAAATCCAATCCAGAGAGACGAGATGTGTTCATGCGCGACTAAAAACGATGATATCATCGCGAACGAGTCAGAAAACGCACCTCCACGTCGTCGTCCTCGACGACAGCCATGAATTCGTATATCTTCTCGTTTTTTTGCGCGTTCTCTGTCCTCGCCCGCGCGAAACGGAGCTTTCAGAGAGCGTCGAGAGAATGAAGAACTTTTGCTCTCGCGCTTCACTTTTTCCCCACGGGAAAAGCTCTCTCGAGGGATTCTTTCCCGTACGAGTCTACTATGAGCGGAACGAAAGAAGAATCAGACGACGCGTTCCACATCTGGCCGCAACTCAAAGGCGACAAACACTTCGTGTGCTCCTTACCGTTATCCGACGTGTATTTAAACAACGACTCGACTTGGCCCTGGGTCGTTCTCGTTCCACGGGAAAACGATATGGTTGAATACCACGATTTATCGAACGAAGCGCAGATGCAACTGATGCGAGAGATGAGCGCACTCTCGAGAGTTTTATTGAAAGGGTGGCCTGAGATTGCAAAACTGAACACCGGGATGATTGGGTGCGTGTGCAGGCAATTACACTGCCATATTTTAGGACGATTCGAGAACGATACGTGCTGGCCAAATCCAGTGTGGGGAGCCTCCGAGGCGAAGAAATATAGCGAGGAGGAGGCGAAAGAAACGAGAGAGAAACTAGAGAAATTGATTAAAGAAGAAGAAGAAGAAGAGTTGTTGTTGTTGAAGTCGTCTACAAATTAGATTTACAAGTGCGGGTAGTATTAAATTTTCCTCCACGTCGCGATGATTGCGTTCCTCAAAAGACGCGCGGTATGCGTTGTTTTTTCTCATCGCGCGCCTCGGATTAAATGGTCCCCGAGCGCTTTTTTCGCGGGCGATAACGTCATTATCTCGCACCCGGTATCGGTGACGAGTAACGTGTGTTCGCACTGCGCGGTCCACTTCCCGTCCGCGGTGACGGAAGTCCACCCGTCTTTCCACATGATGTCTCTCGTCCCGCCGATGGTCAACATCGGTTCAATCGTAAACGTCATTCCGGCTTCGATCGTCCCCGGATCGTTGTTTCGGTGGTGCCGTATCGTTGGCCCGGAATGGAACTCTTTCCCAACTCCGTGACCGACGAATTTATCCACGACGCCGAATTTGTACTTATCAGCTATCTCGTGAATCGTCGCGCCGATTCTTCGTAAAGGCACGCCCGGTTTCACAATCTTTATCGCCGCTTCTAACGCGTCCTCGGTCACTCTGCACAACGTCTCCACTTGCTCGGAAACCTTCCCAACCCGAATCGTTCTCGAGGTATCCCCGTGATATCCGTTCAAATACACCGTCACGTCAACGTTGATGATATCCCCATCCAACAACGTCTCGTCCGGCGTGGGTATCCCGTGGCATATGCACTCGTTCAAGGATGTGCACACGGATTTCGGAAACTCGCCGTAGTTCAAAGGACTCGGGTACGCTCCCGCGTCGATGATCATCAGATGTACTTTTTCGTCGATCTCCTCCGTCGTCACTCCAGGTTTACATAAACTCTCCGCGTAATCTAAAACTTCCGCGGCTAATAAACCCGCTTTGCGCATCCCTTCGATTTCATCCGGCGTTCGAGCGAATTGATACTTCGCGTCGTTATACGGTGGTAAAACCCCGGTCTCGGCGTAATGTGGTTTCAACGTGTCTTCGTACACTTTCCTCATTTTGGTCACCGTGCCTGGTTTCAGCGCTTTCCTGTTTTGAAACCCGTTTTCCTCGCGTCCGTTGACTGTGTTTTGGACTTTCTCTCGCGTTTTGTTGAGGATTTCCGAGGCGAACCCGGATTTCTTTTTGCACTCGATCGCCGTCTTCGGGGTTGAAACCGTTCTCGGTTTTGGTCTCGCATTTTCGAATCCTAATCCTCCGCCTCGGTACGCCGTCGATGCCCGCAAGAGTCGGAACTTTGCCACCAAAGGGACGTTTTTATACGTGCGCATCTGATATTTCTCTCACTCTGTTTGTGATGCCTGCGTCGCGTGTAGTATCTGTGCGTCCGGAAAAGCTTTGAGAATGGAGCAAATTCCTTTTAGATAAAATGGAAAAATCTCGAACTTTTCCCCAAACATCCATCTTTGTTCTCTTGGGTGGTCGGGAGATGATGACGACGAGACCCTTTTCCTTTTCCTCTTCCTCTCGCGCGGGAGGGTGGTCTCGAGTGAGAAGCGAGAGGAGGTCGTTCTTTGCTTCTTTGAATTCTAGAAGACAAAGAGGAGGAAGAAGACAGAGAAGAGGAGGAGAGCTCGGGGTTGTTTTTGCCGCCAACGCGGAGGACACGCCGAACGCGTACGAGAAGGAGGAGGAGGAAAAGCAGAGCGTAACGACGACGACGACGACGGTACTAAAAAGCAAACAGAGGCAGAGAGACCATCGGAAACGAAATCGCGCGCGGAACAAAGAGAAAAACGACGAGGTTGTTCGAGAGGTTTTGGAACGGTTTTTACAGGTGTTGAAACCGTTGTACGAGGAGGAAAAGGAAAAGGAGGAAAGTTCGTCGAAAGAACACCAACAACTCGATTCTTCGTTTCGAGCGATGTATAATATGAGACAAAGAAGAAACGAGGAGGAGGAGGAAAGTTTCTCTCCTCCTCCTAATCCTTGGGCGATGACGACGACGACGACAATAATAGATTGGTCTCGGTTTCCGAAGAGCGCCGATCCGGCGCGGGCTATAGGCACGGCGAAGAAAACGTCGGCGGCGAGAGGCGTTCGGAAACGGAAACAGATTGAACAGATTTACGAAGCGTTGCGCTCGCGAAACGTGTTAGGCGGTAGTGATGGTAGTAGTAGTGGTAGTAGTAGTGGTAGTAGTAGTAGTGAGCATAGCTGCGGTAGTAGTAGCGGTAGTACGAGGAGTAAAAAGAAGACAATCGTGGATTTCGGATGCGGGACGGGGAACCTTCTCTTAGCTCTGGCTTTCCTTTTTCCCGAACACGACTTTATCGGCGTCGATTTGAACGAAACGTCCATTCGTATGCTCGACGAACGCATAGAAAGCGCGAAGTTAACAAACGTGCGATCGAAATTATCTTTAATCGAAACGTTCGACGAGGATTTTGACGTCGCGTTGGCGTTACACGTGTGCGGTAAAGCCACAGACGTCGTTTTGCAGACGTGCGTGGAGAAGCAGAAAGATTTCGCGTGCGTGCCGTGTTGCGTGGGGAAAGTACAAGCGAACGGACATCGCTCGGTTGGCGGAATGCGCAAAAAATTAATAAACGTGGACGTCGTCGGTTCGAAGAACAATGATAATAACAACAACATCGCCAACGAAAAGAACAACAGCGAGAAAGAAATTCGACATCCTCGCTCGAACTTAATGCGCGCAATTTGCGACGAAGAAACGTTCATGGAGGTGGCAAAACTCGCCGACTGGTCCGGGAACGACCAGGTCTCCGCCTACGAAGCGTCCAAACACTCTCTTTTGCCAAGAGAAGCCAAAAGCGCGGTCGAACTCGACCGACTCTATAGGTGCGTAGAGAAAGGCTATCCGGGTTCGGTGGAATTGATAAAGCTCGACGACGAATGCGGGTTGAGAAACGATTTGATTTTAGGCCACATCGTCCATCGTCATCACGCTGTCGTTTAATATATATGTACTACTTTTCGTTGTTGTTGCATTTGTAGGCACTCACATCACATATTCGTCCATCGTGATGTCATTTAATATATGTACTACTTTTCGTTGTTGTTGTTGTTGTTGCATTTGTGTGCACTTTACCGCACAAAATCTACCACACATAATACTACTAAATGTTCGACGATTTTGAAGACAACGGAGGAGAAGAGGAGGACTCCTCGGACGCGGAATACGCGGACATCGACGCCACCGCGGACGATAACGTGTTCGGAGGAACCCAAAAAGACAAGACATCGGTTTCGGAAAAGGAATCGATCGTTTTTCTCGTCGATTGCGCGAAAACGAATCGACTGCCGATTTCGAAAAACTACTTCTATTACGGCGACGATGCAGACGATGAAAACACCAGAGAAAGCGAACAAACGCAGAAATCGAGTAATTACGTCCAAGTCGCGTTAAACGCGTACCGAAACGTCCTCAGAGACCGAGTGGTGTGCACTCCGGACGATGAAATCGGATTAGTGTTTTACAACACGAAAAACCGTTCCGGCGAGTTGGAGTTTGATAACATTTTCGTCTTCCACGAGTTGGCGCCGATTACCGCGGAAAGAGTCGGCGCGATTGCAAACTTCATCGATAACGGAGAGTTTGGAGAGATGTTATTCGAAGATCAAATTGGAAGCAGCAATTACGGTGAAGAAGAAGACAAAGAGAAGGAAGAAGAGAACGCGATGAACCACGCGTTGTGGACGGCGTCGCACATGTTGAGTAGGAACGCGAAGACGCGGAGGAGCGCGTACGTGTTCACGAACGACGATGCGGTGTTTAGGTCGAAGAAAGAGGCCGAGGGGACGTCCTCGATGGGCACGCCGAAGAAGGAGAAGAAGAAGAGCAAAAGTAATAGGAAGACGGCGAAAGAAGCGACAATCGCGAGGTGCGAAGAGATGGCCAACGCGGGCGTGAAGTTAGAATTGTTTCCGGGACCGAAAATCGGCGACGACGGCAAACTCGTCGAACGCGACGGAGAGAAGGAGTACGCGTTTCAAAATTTTGACGTCTCCGAAGGGTCGTTTTGGCGAGAGGCGCTGAGGAAGTTCCGTTATGCGAGGAAGAAACGAGAGAAGAAGGAGATGACTCGCCGAAGGAAGATTGTGATGCAAACGCTGAAAGACGCCGGAGACGACGAGGAGGTACAGAGGATGTTGAAAGAAGAAGAAGAGGCGTGGATGGAGAGACGGAAGATTCGGAACAAGGGCATTGAGTTGCAACAGCACAAAACGGTCGTGAAAGATACTTTGAACAACAACAACGAAGATGAAAGAGCGTCGGACGAAGACGAGTGTTTAGATATCGTGCTCTCGTCGAAAACGAGAGTGGAAAACTTGGAGGTGGTCTCCAGACGCAAAGTCACCCGACGCCGACCTCGGAAAACGAAAGTTTGGTTCAACGACGGCACGTTCGCGTTGCCGTTTACTGTGGTACACTTGGTACAAAAGACAACTAAACCGGCGCCGAAATACGTGGACGCGGAGGATCATCAAGATTTAAGAACGGAAACGGTGTATTTAGATAAAGAATCCGGAGAAGTCGTCGCGCCGAAGAAGTCGTATTTAGAGATTGGACCAGAGAAACAAAAAGTCATCGTCAAGAACGCGGAGAAGCAAGCGACGTACGCGGCGAGTAAGAATTTCCACGCGAACGCGTGTAAGCTTGGAATGCACTGCTTAGGTTTCGTGGATACGAGTGAAGTGACGCAACGAGATCGACTGTTGAAAGGACAAGGTAAATTTGTGAGAGCGGACGAAACCGTGTTTGGCGGAAAAGAGGCGTTTAGCGCGTTGTTAACGGCGTGCGCGGAAAGGCACGTATCGGTGCTGTGTGCGGACGTGTACAACGCGAAGTCTCAGGTGAAGTACGTCGCGTTGATCCCACAAGTTGAAAACGACGCGTATTTAGGCGTTCCCGCGGGATTCCACGTGGTTAAAGTTCCTTTTCGAGACGATTTGCGCCAACCGGAAAAGGCAATTGGCAAATCTGCGCCGCAAACGAGCGCGACGGAAGACCAAATCCAAGCCGCGGAAGCTTTGGTAGAATCTCTGGAACTCCAAGAGTACCACCCGACGAGAATTTCAAACCCGGAGTTACAGGCGCACTATAAAGCTTTAGAAGCGATCGCGTTGAACAAACGCAAAGTGGAGAAAATCTCGGACGATACCGCCCCGCCGATTGAACAGCTTTGGAAAGAGCACGGCGTCATCGCGCACATTCGTAATTTCAGTCAAACGACGTACGGCATCGAACAACAAGACCGAGTTGGTGGAAACGACGAGGACGCGGACGAGGACGACGATGGGAACGGCATCATTGGTCTTAAACGAAAAGCCCGCGGAGGTCCGTCGAAAGGCGGCGAAAAGGCTCTCAAAACGGTCGTCCAAGAAATCCGTCCCGGATTTGAAACTTTCGTCAAGAGAGCGAAGAAAGGCTCTCTGAGCGAATTAACCGTCGATGTGCTGAAAACGTACCTGGACGCGCACAATTTACCGAAAAGTGGGAATAAAGCGAGCATAATATCGCGCATTGAAAAACACGCGAAAGATCTCGATACCGCCAAAACCGTAAGTGGTTTCGAGGAGGACGGAGCGGCGAAAGAGGACGACGACATCTTCTTCTAAAAAACATACGTAAAAAACACAGCCTTTTAATACTAAAGATGATAAACACAAGAAAAGAGACACACTACTGTGCGCACAGTCATCATCATCGTCATCGTCATCAACGCGAAGACGTGAAAATTTTCCTCACTTTTTCTCTCTCTCTTTTTGGGAAAAAATCACACAAATATGAGTCGTCGGCAACACGCATCCGCCTCGGCGGCGGCGGTAAAGAAAGAAGACCAAGACCAAGAAGACCAAGCAGACGAGGAAGAAAACGAAGAGGAACCCGAAAAGGCNCAAAACGAGGAAGAGGACGAAGATCGTGATCCGTTGTATCCGCCTCTCGATTACTCGAAAATCTTCCATCGGAACGTCACCGACGACGACCTGGAACTCGCCGCGCTCGCGGCGGAATTCCGACACTTTTACCGAAACTCTCCGTATTACATCGAAAGTAAAGACACGACGAATAGAGATTTAGACGACGAGTGGACGAAGAGTTGGAAGGATGTATCACAGAAGAAAAAGGAAACGAAACCTTCTTTGAATCCTCCTCTTGCTGCGGAGGAGGAGGAGGAGGAGGAGGAGGAGGAAAAGAAGACGAAGAAGAGCAAAGAGGGAAGTAAAAAGAAGAAGAGCAATCAACCGAATCGAGAGGAGGAAAAGGAAGAAAAAGAGAAAAAATGGACGTTAGAGGACACGGTGGAAGATTGGATGTTCGACCCGAAGTACGGGTTCCCGGCGGAAATCATGGAGGAGTTCGCGCGTTTGCGACCGCCGGCGATGAATCGGAGGATGAATAGAAAGGAGCGAGAGGAGGAGGATTTGGAGGAGAAGGAAGGAGAGAAGATCTCTGGCGGCGGTGGGAATAGTAAGAGAGCGACGACGACAATACCGGCGAAGAGGAAAGGGAGCGGCGCCGGCGCGGCGAGTAAAAGCGAGGACAAGAAGAAGAAGAAGAAGAAGTCCGCAGCCGCGGAGGATAATTTTGGCGACCGGTTGAACAAACTGGAAGAGTTGGAAGCGGAAGAAGAGGACGAGTATCAATCCTCCTCCGAGGACGACGAGATGGAAGGGTACGAGTTTGACGACGACGACGAGGAAGAAGAAGAAGAAGAAGAAGAGGAATATCGCTCGTCCTCGGACGACGAAGATAAAGTGGCCACCGCGAGTGGGAAGGCGAAATCCGCCGGGAAGGATTTGACTCGACTCTCGAAAGCGGCCAGAGACGCCGAGGAGAAAACAAGGAAACGAAGACTCAAACGGAAGTTAGAGAAAAGAAAACGAGGCGGGAAATCGGCGACGACGTTAGACGACTCCACGGACGAGGATACCGAGAGACCCGAGGACGACCGTGGCGGAGTGAAAGTCGAAGACGACGANGACGANNACNACNANAACAACAACAACAACAACAACAACAACAACAACAACGCGCGAAGAAGTGGCCGACGACGACACGGAGCAGGCGGAGGTCACGACGTCATCAAAACCAACCAAACGAGCAGCCGCTTAAAAAAGAAAGACGACCGCCGCCGCCGCGACGACAACAACATCAAGAACGACCGCCACCGCGGGGCCAGCGACGACGACGACGCGAACAACAACAACAACAACAACAACGAAACAGACGACACCGACGACGACGACGGTCCTGAAGATTTCGGCCAGTTTGAAAACGACGAAGACTCGCTCGAGGAAACCGAACACGAGGCGTACTTTTAGCAGTACTGGTACGTATTTTAGGAAAAACGCAGATCGAGCGAGAGCGAGAGAGACAGACTACTACTACTACGAATAACAACAATACGAACACAATAATAGCTTGGAATGAAAGAGACAACGCGCGCGGCATTCACAAAACGCACTCCGCAGCTCCAACACCAACGAATGTCTCTTTCTCTTCGTCTCGTCTTTCCCCCTACACTCGCAGTTTCAGGGGAAATCCTAACCCCTAACAGCTCTCGCTCTCGCTCTCTCTGCTACGCGTACACGCACGCACTCTTTCTCTACCAAATTGCACCAAAGCGCGACGCGTTCCACATCATCTCTACTCCTCGCTATTGCCCTTGCATTTTCCCTAAAATCACCTGTCCGCTTTCCATGTACCTCAACGCGCAGTGCGACAAACACGTCCCTTCGTACGAACTCAATTTCGAGCTCGGTGTGCTGACGCACTTCTCGAAGCACACCGAGGCGAGTTGCGCGACGACTTCGTTGAACACGGCTTTTCGCTTTTCCTCCTCGAGGAATTGTTGCATTCTCGGGTCCATTTGGGCGTGTTGAGAGGCGTCTGACATTGTTTCTCACTCTCTCTCTTTGCGCGCGTCGAGGAATGGGGAAAACTCGTTTTAGGGGGAAAATCGTCACAAAATGGATCCTCGAGAAGTCCTCGAGCGAGAGCTCCGAGCGAGAGAACTTTTCAACAGCGGCGTGACTGTTGGTAATAGCAGTACGAATCACCGACGACGGAAAACCTCGAACGAGGACGAAAACGATGTCACGGACGATGAAAACGGGACGAGAAGAAACGCAACAACACATGCAGGAAGAGACGTCGGGACGAATTCAAAGAGTAAAAAACCTTTAACGAGGAGGCTCTTTTTACGAGGAGAGAAGACCAACTCGAACGAACGGGAAACGAGGAAACGACGAGGGAGGTTTTTACGTGCCGCTCAGATTGGATTTGGCGCGGATAATGGTGATGATGATGAGGAGGAGGAGGATGTGAAATTTGCCTTCAAAATCTTCTTTGGACTGTTCCTTCTCTTAATATCCGTACTCCTGCGCTCTAATGCGAACGATTCCTACCGATGGCTCGAACTCGAAAAGAAAGCAGAAAAAGAACGATTTTCAAGTTTAAGAGCGGAAGGTGCGGTGAAAGAGCTTGAAAAGAACATGAACGAATTCATAGAGACGAGTTTGCGAGAAGCGAAGAAGGAGAGCGCGGGAGAAATTCGGTGTCCGCCGAAGCGGAAGTGTCCGCCGAAGCCGACGTGCGAAGAGGAGGAAGGAGAGGAGGGGTCTCGGAGACGACGCAGAAATTTGTTGTCCTCCGGTGAAGATGGAGACGATTACCAGAGCAGCAGTAGTAGTAGTAAAGCGGCAGACGACCCGTTCTTGGACGATTTGATACCGAAAAGAGGCAAACACGATTTCAAAATTTTCGTCTACGATTTGAAACCTGAATTCAACGCGGATTTAGCCAGAGACCAACCGAGATGTCGCACAGATCAATACGGCACTGAAATTCGTTTCCACGAGAACTTGTTGCATCATTCGGTGTTAACCAACGATCCAGAGGAGGCGGAGTTTTTCTTCGTTCCAATATACGGCGAGTGTTACTTGTTCCGAGAGACGCAAAACTCGGGAACGAACAACGCGATGAAAGTGACGAATTTGTGGTATCGAGACGCGTTGAAAACGATTCAAACGGAGTACCCGTATTGGAATAGAACGGATGGGAGAGACCACGTGTGGTCGTTTCCCGGCGCCAGAGGGCCTCATATTTTTAGAGATTGGAAAAAGCTGATTAAGAAATCAATCTTTCTCACGCCGGAAGGCGATCGGTCGTTCGGAGAACAGTTCAACACGTGGAAAGATATCGTCATTCCAGGATTAGAACCGGATTCAGAGTTCATCGATGGTAAGTTGAGGAAACAATCGTCGTTAAAGAAAGATATATTTGCGTTCTTCCGAGGGACAATTTTAAACAAAGCCGGTATATTGGCGTACTCGCGAGGTATTCGACCAAAGATGGAAGCGGCGTTTAAGAAACACAAAGACGTCATTTTCACGGAGGAAATCCCATCGTGCGATCGCGACTGTTATCGCAAAGAGTTAAGGAAATCCACGTTTTGCTTGTGTCCGAGAGGATGGTCGCCGTGGACGTTGAGAGCGTACCAAGCGATGATGGTCGGGTGCATCCCAGTCATCATCGCCGACGAAATCGAGCTGCCGTACGAAAACAGTTTAGATTGGACCAAGCTCAGCGTGAAAATCGCCGAAGTCGACGCCGAGAAAACGATTGATATTCTGAAACAAATTTCGAAATCAGAAATCAGAAACAAACAGAAAGCGATCGAGAAAGTGTGGAAATCCGTCGCCTGGGGAAGCAATCCAAAAAAGTTGGACCCGATGGACGCGATGGAGTGCGTTTTACACGAACTCGGTCGAAAGAAACGCGCGATGAAAGCGAGCACGCAAACTTTTTGGTTCGAATGAAACAAATGAGAATTTTAGAAAATAGTAGTAGAAGTAATAGTAGTAGTAGTAATAATAATAGTAGTACATGTAGTGCAGCGCTGGATGATGAGCGCAATGATAAAAGAAAGAATATATCATGTGATATACGCGTCAATCACGTGAGAAACCTCAGAAACCCCAATCCTAACGCTCCAACTGACACTAACGTCCCTAACCCGTACCGAATGATATCGTTCACTTTTATCTCTAGATGTGTTCGCATGGATTGAATTTCCCTATCTAACCGTAACTCCGTGCTTAACAGTTTGTTATCGATCAAGGTCAAGTTATCTTGCATCCTTCCCTTCTCTAAATTCAAGTCCAACCGTGAAGTTTGATTCATCTTCTCGAAGTTATACCTTAACTCCGACCTGATTTTCTCCGCCTCTTGTTTTAAATCCTTCTCCACGGTTTCCGATTTCACGTTCGCGCGTTCGATTCTCGCGTCCGAGATCATCTGGTACCGTTCGAACTTGTGTCGATTGCGTTGCGCTTCCACTTGCAATTCCGCGTGCGTGACAAAGTCTGCGGATTTTAAACACGAGACGAACATCCGCACGGCTTCTTCGGCTTGCTTTTCGGTGAACACGTCGTTCTTTTGTAACTGTCTCGTGAGCGCGAGGGTGTCGATTTCTCGGAACATGCCACTTCCGGTGCTGTTGAAGTGCATCGTCGTTTGTCCTCCTCCTCCTGAATTGGAATTGGAATTGGACGTTTCCCCGTGACTAAAGTTGTCCGATTCATAAGACGACGAAAACCGTAAAAGTCGTCGACACAAAGACAACGAATGCTCGCTGTTATTGGCTGCTCGTCGAAGCGCTGTATTCATGCGTGAGTGCGTGTGTATTTATGCGCGCAAAGTGTGACGAAAAGGATTGAATTCAATTGGAAGAAAAAACAGTTAACGACGACCTCATTAAAACTTGACGCAAAAGACGAAAGGGATGACGACGACGACGACGAACGACTCGTGGTATCGATGGCGTCCCCGTCCTACTCGTCGTTCTTGTTCTCGCTCTTTTTCGTCACGCAGTTCGAGAAGCAGACGCAACGCGACCTTCACCGAAGGAGGGAGGAAGAAGAAGAATGAATTCGCTTCAAAGGGGATTAAGCCGCCAATGCAGTCAAGTTCATCATCATCCAAGAAGACAAAGAAGACAAAAGAAACGCGCTTCTCAGACGAGGAAAAGGAGGAAAAGAGCATTAACGAGACGAAAACAAACGGATGGCGAATATTCGACGTCCACATCGACGCTTCGGAGGATGTCGGTAAAGACGATTTCTCGATTTCTAAACCAATACTCGAACGAGTCTGTAAAGTCTTACATCTTGACATCGAGGACATCGAGGACGACATCGAGCGAAAGATGAAGAAAACGAGCATTGAAACTATCCTCCAACGAAACGACGACGAGATGATGAAGCAACGGATACGAGTGGCGAGGAAATCGTGCGACGCTAGAGGAGGAGGAGGAGGAGGAGGAGGCATCGCGCGCAGAACGAAGACGAAGAACGCTAACGAGTACCATGAAGAAGAAGAAGATGATGATGATAAACACCGCGTGCAGTTTTCGTACGTGATTGATGTTTCGGACGAATTCGTGGAGATGTGCGGCGGGTCCGCGAGAAGAGTAAGAGCGGAGAGGAAGAAAGTGGAACGGACGAAGATGGAGGAGAAGGAGGAGGAGAAGGTTGACGTAAACGGGTTTAGTAGAGATGATGAGTTCAAGGAGGAGAAGAACAAGAACAAAAAAAGAACGGTCGTTATCGTCGGTTTAGGTCCCGCGGGGTTGTTTTGCGCGTTGACGTTGGCGAGACTGAGCGCGGATACGAAAGTAGTCATCTTAGAGCGAGGCGAACCGGTCGAGAGACGAGGAAAAGCCATCGGCGCTTTGTTCCACAGGAGACGGTTATCGGAGACGTCGAATTTGTGTTACGGCGAAGGCGGTGCCGGGACGTGGAGCGACGGGAAACTCACGACGAGGATTGGTAGAAACGGCGAGGAAGTGAAAGACGTGTTTAAAACGTTCGTGGAATTTGGCGCGCCGCCGGAGATTTTGCAAATGGGGAAGCCGCATCTAGGAACGGACCGAATGGTGAAGATTTTACGAAACGCGAGGTACGAATTGGAAAAGATGGGGTGCGAGATTATGTTTGACGAGACGTGCCGGACAGTTATGGTGGAAGATAACAAGGCAGTAGGTGTGACGACAGAGTCGGGGAAAACGATTCACGCCGAAGCGGTGGTTTTAGCCACCGGTCACTCGTCGAGAGCTTTGTTCGAACAACTCTCCAACGACGGCGTATTACTCGAATTTCAATCATTCGCGAGTGGTTTTCGTATCGAACACCCGCAGGAATTGTTAAACGAGTTACAATACGGGGAACGGTTTGCAAAAGAAGTCGAACGAGGGAAAGGGCGCNTTCCCGTCGCCGATTACAGAGTCGCGCACACGAACAAAGAGGACAATCGAGGCGTGTTTTCGTTTTGTATGTGTCCCGGAGGTCAAATCGTTCCGACGTCGACAAATGTGCACGAGTTATGCATTAACGGCATGTCATTCAGTCGCCGTCAGTCGCTTTGGGCGAATTCTGGGTTAGTCACGAACGTCAAGTTGGAAGATTGCGCGCCGTTCAACGACGAACACGAAACGAAGCCGCATTTGAGCGGCATTCTATTTCAACAGGACATCGAACGGAAAGCGGCTGTTTTAGGTGGCGGCGATTTAACCGTACCCGTACAAACCGCTCACGATTTCTTGCTCGGCGTTGTTTCGGACGAGAAATCCTTGCCGAGCTCCTCGTACCGTCTCGGCATTAAATCTGCCGATTTGACGACGCTATACCCGCAACATCTCACCGAAGCTATTCAGTTTGCGTTGAAAAAATTCGACAAACAAATGCCCGGATACGCTGGAAAGGAAGCTTTGATACACGCCCCAGAAACGCGAACGAGTAGTCCCGTGCGCATAGTTCGCAAGTCGGAATCGTTAGAGAGCGAAAACACGAAAAATTTATTCCCAATTGGCGAAGGCGCGGGGTATGCTGGCGGAATCGTCAGCGCCGCTGTCGATGGCATGTGCGCGAGTAAGAAAGTGTTGGCGAAGTTACTAAAAGTCGTTTGATTTCTCTTTATCCACGTTGTAATAACAGTAAAAATATGATCTGTAAAGCATATCAGTACTGTACGTTTACCATACGGTAATAATAATAATGATACATACAAGTTTGTTATCTCGTCGTCGCTAGGAAAAAATCCTGTCGAGATCTTTGCGAGCGAGAAAGTTGCCTCCAACCACCGGCACTTCGCTCGTCCACTCCTTCTCTTCTTCGCTCAACCCTTCTCCAATCGGTACGTACTCTCCTGCCGGCGCGTCGCTCCCGAAATTCGCATATCCTGGTGGCGCGTCTAAAACTTCGTCCGGAATGCACCCTAAAGTTCTCTCCATGATTTCAGTCACCGTTAAATTTGGTTCTTTCTTCCTCGAACCTTGCAACTGATCGTCCACTAACCGTTTCCAAATCTTCGCGTTCGTGCACCCGGCAAAAATGTTCTGTATCGAGTGCATGAAATGTCTCGGCGCCGGGACCGGGCTTCCGTCTTTCATGGTTCCATTTTTACCTTGCGTCGCGTCGCAGTACTTGGCGTATTTCGCTAACAAGTCTCTCCTAGATTTACACGGATTTTCCGACTCGCCAAACAGCTCCACGTCGGCTCGAGATAACAAACCCCAAGGGTCCGCGTGCGCCTGTCTACCAATCATGACGCCTTTAATCGTGTTCGCTGTCGCTTTATCGGTCGGTTGACATCTCAGTTGCGTCTTCACTTCCTCCAACGTCTTCACGCCGCCGTTTAAGAAGAACTCGCACTCCGGAAAATCTCTCGCCAACGCGTACACCCACTCGTGCCTCAACGGCGGTATCGAACGATTTTGACTCGGAGAGATGCCATTCAACAACGCTTTCCTACAGTGCACGTGAAACCTTCTTACCGGTGATTTACTCGCGATCGTTTCTACGAACCTATACAACTCGTCGTACGAGTCGTTCCCGTCTACGCCGATCCTACACTTCACGGAAATGGGAATCCCGTCCGCGTTCTTCGCCATCGCCGCGCAGCATTCCGCGACCAAATCTGGGTCTCGCATTAACGTCGCTCCAAAACACCCTTTCCCGGCTACTTTTTCGCTCGGACACCCGCAGTTTAAGTTAATCTCGTCGTACCCGTGCGGCTTGGCTAAACTCGCGGAAAATCCAAGCGCGTCCGCGTCCGACCCTCCCAATTGCATCACCAACGGGTGTTGATTCAACGTAAAATCCACGTACTTGTTCCTTAACTCCACGGGCACGTGTTTCAACGTCATGTCCACTTCCATCTCGGTCCACAACCACACCCGTTTCGAGAGCAATCGACACAAATACCGAAAATGGTTGTGCGTGTACTCCATCATCGGCGCTATCGACAACAACGCTCGCGACGTCGACGGCACGTTCGCCGTCTCCCTATCTCGAGACCATTTCGGCCGCGCGTGTTCCTCCAAGTTTAACGCATCATCTGTTTTCAAAGTTAAAATCGACTCTCCCGATTGAGCGTTTCTCGAATACGCTTCCAACGCTCTCGCTTTGCCTTTCTCAAAGTTCTCGCTTTTCACCATCTTTTCCGTCCAATCTCTTCCTCCTTTCGTTTCTTCTTTCTCTTCTTCGTCTTCCGTCGAGACGACTTTTTCCGAGTGGAACGACGACGACGACGTATTCGTTTTACTACCACTCAACGCGGATCTCTTCTTTGCGGCACTAAAAGCGGCAAATCGAGTCTTCTTCGCCGCCGAAAGAAAAGAATTGGATTTCGCCGCCGACGCGCGAGGAGGAAAGAACTTTCTCCCCAAAGAAGAACGAGAGGAAAAGGAGGAGAATCCAACGCACCACCCGCGCGGCATAAAGCGAGGAAGTCCTTTTCGGAGCGCTTTATGGAAAGAGGACGTCGAGCAGCGAGGAATAATGATTCAAAGTTGTTTGCTTTCTCTGAGAGGGGAATTGGAAGTGACGACTTTTGCGTCACTGCATTCCACGTCGTGGATAAAGATGATGTTTTCTCTGGCGACCACCCCACACAAAACGGCCTTCTCCTGCAAAGGAGCGCGACAAACCAGAAGGAAGCAGTTTGCGAAACGAGCGTATGTGCGATCCGCAGAAGCGAAAGCGGACGAGGACGATACAGAAGATCCCGTTCAAGAAACGTTCAAGAAGTTGTACGCACCGAACAGCGGGAAACGAATAAAGTACGGCGTGTTTCAAGAAACCATGAGCGCGTCGGAGAAGAACGCGTACACGGACGAAGAGAAAACGAATTTGAGACGGAAAGCCGCGGAGGAGTTAACCGTGATCGATAAAGAGGAGAGGAAGAGGAGAGGTTGGTTTTGGTTTGTGTTTTTCGCTTCAAATCCGTTTCGAAGAGCAGTCGTTTCTCCTTCTTTTCTTCGCGTTTTACGCGCGCGCGCGTTTCATAGAGCAGTACTATAGGAGGACGTGTAACTGACATTTTTTACATCTCGATTACGTAATACAAACAAGGAACGGTTGGTCGCGTGTTTGCATCGGCGACTGCGCTCGCGGCGGTTTTGCAAGTGTTCGTCTTCCCGCAACCGATATTCGCGCGCG
>JGI20158J14315_10001444_pt1 | contig 17322 bp, 9 predicted proteins | sample COG_08_FD_14315 | JGI IMG/M metagenome (IMG submission 14315)
TGCCGCACCCGCCCCTCAGGCAACCACTGCTGCTCCCGCGGCGGCTGACGACTGGGGCGCATTCACGGACGCCCCCGCGGCGGCACCTCCGGCTGCCAAACCTCAAGTCTCAAATGATGACATCATGAACTTGTTCAGCACACCCCAAGGCGGCGGTATGGGAGGTATGGGAGGTATACCCCAGCAGCAGGTTGGAGGTATGGGTATGGGGATGCAGCAGCCGGGGATGATGCAGCAGCCCAACATGGGGATGGGCATGCAGCAGCCCAATGGCATGATGGGAATGCAGCAACCCAATGGCATGATGGGAATGCAGCAGCCCAACATGGGGATGCAGCAGCCCCACGGCATGATGGGGATGCAGCAGCCCAACATGGGGATGCAGCAGCCCAACATGGGGATGCAGCAGCCCCACATGGGGATTCAGCAGCCCCACGGCATGATGGGAATGCAGCAACCCAATGGCATGATGGGGATGCAGCAGCCTGGTATGGGGATGCTGCAGCAGCCCAACATGGGTATGGGGATGAAGCAGCCCGGCGGTATGATGGGGATGCAGCAGCCCAGCGGCATGGTGGGGATACATCAGCCTAGCGGCATGATGGGAACGCAGATGGGAAACATGCCCCTGGATATCACGCCGGACACCACGTACACGCCATCCGAGAAGAAGAAGCCGGAGCCACAGCACCACGCCGCGTTCGATCAGTTCAAGATGTTTTAGACGCCGAGCTTTAGTTTCGTGGCGCACTCTTTCAAGCCGACATTATAGACGAGTAGAAATCAACGTACATGTCTCTACAGTACTCCGCGCTCAACCCCTCCCCGCAGAAGAAGACGACGCCCTGTTCGCAGCCGCCTGGGCCCGGAGCCGCGCCTGTCGGGCTCGGTTGGCTTCCTCCTCAGCGAGCTTTCTAGCCTCCTCTTCGGCCTCGCGGATCGCGGCGCGTTCCTCCTCCTCGGCCTCCCACTCCTCGATCCGGTCCTTGATCTTCAGCAGACCGAACACGCCAAGCACGAGCGCTCCCACGAAGGCGACCAGGCTGCCCACCCCACCCTTCTTTTCCTTGACGTGGTGCGTCTTGAGCATGGCCACGAGCTTCGCGGGCAGGGCGCCGGTCATCTCCTCGAGCTTCTCGTCGCCCTTCCAAAGCTGGTACGAGGGCAGCGCCTTCACGTTGCACTTCTGAGCGATCTCAGGGAGCGCCTCCATGTCGACCCGGACGAAGTGGATCTTCTTGTACTCGGGCGATTTGGCGAGGGTGGTCATGTAAGGCTGCATGCTCTTGCTGGAGGAACTCCAGCCCGCGACGAACTCGACGAGGACCAAACCGTTGTCGCCCGCCTTCTTGAATATCTTGGCGTACTCTTCCACCGTGTGGCAGTTCACGATCCTGCTGAACGCCATCATCTTGCGGGCGCTTCCCGCGCGCCTCCTGACCGCCATTTTCTTTTGCGATCCAGTGCCCCGTTAAAAATCCGTTGATTGTATCGTTTAGCGCGACGGGTACCGAAGAGGACGTGCGCGCTACGAGAGTTCGACGCTTTCGTTTGACGAGTTGATGAACGTCGGTGGTTCCGCGTCGACGATTACGAGCTGGTCAGACCGACGGGCGCTGGAAGATTGCGGAAGGCGTGTTCTTCCGTTTGCTTTTATTTTATCCTTGTTGGATCTCCGCGACGAGATCGAACAAACCCTAAGCTAAAACCTGACTTCAACGTAAGTGTTACCTTGGTATCATCTGGAAGAAACTTTTATAATTCACGTTGCAATTACCTATTTCCAACACCTGTGTCTTGCCAGCGGTGCCAACTTTTGACCTAAAACTTTTCCCGAGCCGAGGCCGAGCCCTTTACAGGCGGCGCACGTACGAGTATGAGTGACGCCGAGGAATACTCCTCCGATGACGATGGTCACATCAACGACGAGTTCGAACCCCAAGTCGACCCGACCCTGAGCGTCGACGTCGGATCCGGCCTTTCGGTGCGTCCCGAGGACTGCCAATCTCCCCCTGCGCGATCAGTGGCTATCCCGCCCGCCCCGATCGCCCACCTCTTCCCCGCGCTCGACTCACCTCGAACTCGCCTGAACATCGCAGAGCCATGACTGGGCGGATATCGATAACTCCGACCTGGTCGCTAAGGTCCGCGGCAGCGCCGGTTTCCGCATCATGCGCGAGCTGCACGCTTGGGACGGCGCCCTCGAGGCGCCCCCGGCGCTGCTCGAGGGCAAGGTGTTCGAATTCTTTTACGTGCAGAGGAAGGAGGCTGATCTCTGGAAGACGCTCGTCAAGGAGTGCTTCCCGAAGAAGTACGAGGAGGCATCGAACGACAAGTCCGAGAAGAAGCGTCTGCAGTCTCTCTGGGCCCAGGCGGTGCTGGATGAGATCAAGGCGATGAGGGAGCACGGCAAGCACACCCTCCGCTTTCTCACCGCGGTTGTCAACGCGTCCTCGTCCGCGGCGGACCACCTGTTCCTGCGCCGCGAGGCCCTGAAGCACGGACCGGGCTCCGTGGAGGCCAAGGCGGCACCGATCCTCTGGGACCAGACCAGCAACAGGATCAAGGACCAGGCCTTCGACGCCATGCACCACTGGACAAACAAGGGTGGCGCTCAATCCGGCGGCGTGGCGCGCATGTACAAGCACCAGCACGAGCTGCTGGAGGAGCTTGACAAGCACTACACGATCGTGAACAAGGCTGTTGAGACGGAAGCCAAGCCCCCTCTTCCCTTGCACGTCATTCTTTCCACCCCGACTGGCTCCGGTAAGACGTTCACCGCGCTCATGGTGCACCTCAGGCTACTCAAGGTGAAGCACCCCAACGTCATCCTGGTCTACTCCGTGCCCACGAAGCAGGTCCTGAAGCGCGTCGGTCAAGAGTGCGAGGCGCACGCCGCGCCTTACTGGACCGCCGCACGCGACCACTCCGGCGACGGTACTCTCCACCAGGTGCGTCGTCCTTACTCCATTCGTGACAAGGCGCGGAACAGGAAGGCGCTGCGCGCCAAGGCGGCGATTGGCGAGAAGCTCAGCGCCGGTTCCGGCAACATCGAGCAGCAGCTTGAGTATGCCGCGGACGTGGGATACAAGCTCAAGGATCGCGGTGCCGGCAAGCCCGATATCATCATCGCCGACCTGAACACTACCGCTTCGCTTCTGAAGGCGGCTCACGCGGCGAAGGAGACGAGCTTCTACCATAAGAACAACCTGCTCCTCTACTTTGACGAGCCGAACATGGGTATCCACCTCGATCCCAACGTGCTCGGGGTTGTCTCGACGATCCAGAACCACATGCCCGTCGCTGCAGTCCTCGCGTCCGCTACACTGGGTCCCTGGGAGGGGCTCGAACCGTGGTGGCGCGGCACGACGCCCGCCAGGCAGATCACCATCAGCCTTGAGCCTTACGACCTGCCGATGTCAACCCTCAACGTGTACTCTGAGGAGAAGACCTCGATCTCGCCCATCAGCCCTTTGGCGCTGTTCAACAACCATGCAGAGTATAAGCGCGTCATGTCCGATGAGCGCATGCCGACTCTGCTCCTACGCCATCTCACTTCCGCTCAGGGTAACGATCTGCTGGGCATCAAGGGACCCGGCGGCGACTGGGACAAGATCCAGGGCGACGTCAAGTCTCTGCGCCTAGCCGTCGAGCCAATCTTCAAGGACCTGTCGTACGAAGAATTCACCCGTCTGAAGGCGCAGTGGGCGACGGGTGCCGGTGCCGCAAAGAAGGTTGACGGTATCCGCGGTGCCCTGTCCAAGGAGGGCGTCACGATGGTGGGTTGCATCGACCCGAGGAAGGTTGCGCTCATGCTGGCGGGTTACGGTGACTCGGAGCAGTGGACGCAGGAGGTCCACAGGCTCAACTCGAAGCTGAAGGAAGCCGAGCGCGTGATGAAAGAGTCCGCCAAGAGTGAAAAGAAGGCGAAAAAGAAAGACGAGGAGGAAGAGGCACAGATGGGCGATGAGACGGAAGGGCAGATTGGCCTCATCACCCTGCGACCGATGCTCAAGGTATCTGTGGCCGAAGCGCTTGAATCCGACATCGACACGCTCGTCATGCTTTCCAAGGGTATCGCGTACGCGTGTGGCAGTGGAACAGACCCTATGGTCAAGCGCCTGTACAACCAGGCTCTTTTGACCGTACCCGACTCTCTGAAGGGTCGCGCCCCGCCTCTTAATGTTCTCGTGGTGGATTACTCGTCCATCTACGGTACGGATTGTCCCGCGGTTGACACCCTTTTGCTTCAGGAGGATCTCGGTAGGTTACTGGCCTGGGAGGATCTCCAGCAGTTCCTCGGTCGTCTTCGTCGCGACGGTACCGCGATCTTCTACTCGCTTCGCACCCTGCGTCGAGCCGCTCTCGGCCCGGGAGCCGAGGAAGCAGAGGACTTGGCTGAACGCGAGTATCAGCGGGACGTGGAGGTGGCAGTTCTCGAGATGCAGGGCAAGTCACGCGATTCTGATGCTGAGGCTGACGCCCTCAAGAAACTGGCGGAGTTGAAGGGTCGCTCCATCGCTGAGACGGGCGCCCTCGCGACGGCTTGCGTGATGTCACTCGTGCTCCCGGCGCCCAGTGGTCTTCCGGATGGACTTCCAAAGGTTCATCCCTCCGAGCCCGCCGGAACAGACAAGGATCTGTTGGCCCAACTCGCCAAGCAGCTCGAGACGAACGGGGAGATGTTGGAGGCGATGATGAAGAAGCGCGCCGATCAAATTCTCGCCATCAACAAGGTCGAGGCCCTGGCTCTCTCGGCGAGCCCGTTTGTGAAGCGCACGGGTGGCGTTCGCTACCTCGGCGCGGCGGCTAAGACGCTTCAGGTGTTGTACGACGCGGACGTCTTCTCCGAGGAGGCGGTGATTGCCTGGGGGCAGCAGAAAGAGGCTGCGTTGTCACTCGATCCGGACATGGATGCGCGGTTCTTCGAAAAGGCGAAGCCGTTCATCAATTGGCTGGAGGAGGCTTCAAGCTCCGAGGAGGAGAGCGACGAGGAATAGTTTTGACTTGACAAACAGAGGTCGTTCTTTTACCGATATTTTCGTCCAGACTCTTGGACCTTCCAACGTTCACATTCGGGCCATCCTAGAAAAGTTATATCACGCCCAACGAGGTCGTGGTCGTAGCTTGGTTCTCGGATATCGCGCTCTCTGCCGGCGTATCGGCCGGGCAGACTCTGGCGCAAAGCGGCCAGCCGCCTCGACGTAAACACAGTTTCACCGCGCTCGGCATACTCAAAAGCGTATCGCAGATATCTCCTCAGTCTCTGCAACGTCTTACGTCTGAGGAGCAAGTCCAGTGCCTCATCACGCGCCGGCACGTGCTGGAGAGCGAGCAGAACTCCACTTAGGTGGCCACTGCGCAGACCCGCAGGCTCCGGAGCTTGACACGCGCATGATGTCAGAGTGGGATATCCAGTCCAGCTTCCTGACAGATGAAGAGCTTCGCGGTAGGTCGCTCTTACTTGATACTTATAGTGAGGCACCGCCTCTGCGTTGGTCCGGTCGCCAGCGCGTCGTCCACTTCCTCTTCACTTTTTATCTGTGGCGGTGTATTTCACCACTTTTTCTTTTTTCCCCAGAGTTTGGTTTCGCGGACATCTCCCAAGATGGTCAGAACGGCACACAGCAGACGCAGCACATCGGCGAGAAGAATCGCATACCCGCAGAAGAACTGGTAGGCTTGAACTCCACGCCTCGTGCGTCGGGCGGTGACAACAACGCGCCAAAAGTTCCGTGGGCCCAGGGTGACCTTCGCTGCCTCAAGGAGGCGATACCGCCTACCAACGGCTTCACCAACGCGATCCCCACGACGCTGCGAGAGCAGACGACCCANGCGAACGGGCTCACACGCGTGATCAAGTCAACCATAGTCGCCGGAAAAGCCGCCGGGTCGCAGGCCATCAAGAAGAAGAGGAGTTGCCGTCCCAACCTCGACGAGAAGACCCCGGACAAGAAGACGCGAAAGACGACCAACAGCCGCAAGAAAGGCCTCATTGACAGTCACAGCAGCGGGAGCGCTGCGAGCAGGCCATTCCTCGTCGACGAGAAGAATGGCTTGGCAGATATCCACAACCTTCCTTGCATCAACGGAGAGAAGGCTATCGTCAACGGCAACGGAGAGAAGCTTCGATCCAGTCAGTTTCGCGGTGTCACCAAGCACAAGCGCAGCGGCAGATGGGAAGCACACATTTGGGTCAAAGAGACAGGTAAGCAGATGTACTTGGGCGGGTATGATAGGGAAGAGCACGCCGCCGAAGCTTATGACGTCGCCGCCATGAAGTGCAAGGGTGGCATATCGGGGCGAAAGGTCAAGCTGAATTTCCCGGAGGCCAAGTACACAGAGCTGAGCGCTTACATGGCGTCAGTGAGCCTTGAGGAACTCGTCATGGCGATTCGCAGGCAGAGCCAAGGTTTTGCGCGTGGCTCGTCGGGTTTTCGTGGCGTCACCCAGCACCCGAACGGCAGGTGGGAGGCGAGGATCGGCATGCCGAACTCGAAGCACATCTATCTGGGCCTGTACAACGAGGAGAGCGCCGCAGCGCGCGCTTACGACATGGCTCTGGTTCGGCTCCGCGGACCCGGGGCCGCCACCAACTACACGCTGGCCAACTACAAGGACGAGCTCAAAGGGTTCGAGAACGAAAAGGCCGGCATTATGCAGCTCGACGCTAAGCCTTCTTGCAAGGAGGAGGTAAAAAACGAGGAGGCCTGAGGAGAGGATGCGATGACACGATCGTTGGACTACTATGGCTAGACATCTACGGTTTGATCGTCTCGTCCTTGATCAGGTCCGACATCGTCTTTGCAAACTTGTGTATGGGAAATCCCATCACGTTGAAGTAGCATCCGCTTATCGAGCTGACAAACGCACCCGCCGGCCCTTGAATACCTGTGCCGCGAGAATGACGAATTGAACTTTAGACGGTCTCCACGACGAACGTGTACATAAAAGAAAAGAAGTTTCAGAAAAGTAACGCACCGTAACCACCTGCCTTGTCGAAAGGTTCCCCGGTTTTCACGTAAGCTGCAATCTCCTCGGTGTCAAGTGCGGCGAATGTCACACGAGTGGTCTCCGAAAACGATTTCACGAGCCTTCCGTCCGTAAACACCATCGACACTCCGGTATGAACCTGGTGAGTCACGCCTTGCAGCGTCAGAAGCATTTGTGTTGCCTCTGCCCCGTCCTTGGGTTTCTCCATGATTGTCCCATCGGGTGCCTCCACCACCGTATCGGACCCTATGATCATAAACGGCTGGTCTTCCTTCTCGAGGCGATCGGCAACCTCCAACGCCTTGTGCTGCGCGGTCGCCATAGCATACTCGGCAGCGTTCGGGAACTTCGATTTGGCCAGGTCCTCGTCGAAACGCGATACCACCACATCGAACTTCAGCCCGAGATTACCTAGGATCTCACGCCTCCGAGGCGATGCACTAGCGAGTACAAGACGTCTAGCACACAGGGCTTCCGCGTACTGAAGCAACATCGTGTATTGGCCCTGCTCCTCACGTCCGGGTCGGAATGTAACAAACTTTTTCGCTGCCAAAAAACAAGCCAGTTTTATGGGTGTCCACCGCTGGGTCCTTGCGCTCACTTCTCTGCCGCACTCACAGGCATTGATCATCCGCAAGAAGCCGTCATATTTGGATAGCTTCAGACTAAGTTCAAGAGCGCGGAAAGGTGCTTCGTTCTCGTACAGAACGAGCCAGTCGCAGGGTAGAAGGGATTAGGGTTAAGGCCGATGGATCCATCGCAAGGCCTCGCAGGGATCCCCCCCGAGGATGAGAAGAAGATGACGGCGATGGTCGAGAGTATGCAAGTTCGCGACAGTCTTCGCATGTACAATGGTCTTGTGGAGAAATGCTTCTCCACTTGCGTGCAGAGTTTCCGGAGAAAGGATCTGGAGAAGGATGAGGAGCGGGTGAGGCTCCCACCATGACACGATCACCTGTCACCTGAACATCCCGACCGAAACCTGCCAACAGCTGACGTCTTTTCCTCTCGTTCCCGCAGTGCGTCACCAAGTGCTGTGAAAAGTTTTTGAAGCACTCCGCTCGCGTGAGTCTGCGCTTCGCGGAGCTCAATCAGCAGACTATGGAGCAGATGGGGGCACCGCCGTCATAGATATCTGATATTTTTAATAACGAGCTGCTAAATCTCCTCCGCACACTTTATTTACACGGTGACCTCAGCTAGGGCATCGAAGTAGGTCGGGAACGTCTTCTTCGTGCACGTCGGGTCCATGATAGTGACTCCAATACCCCCACACGCGGCGAGCGAGAATGCCATGGCCATGCGGTGATCGTCGTAGGTGTCGATGGCGACGCCCTCGTTGATCTTGCCGCTCTCAGGGGGAGTGATGACGCAGTAGTCAGCACCCTCGTACACGTCGCATCCGAGTTTCCTCATCTCGGTGCAGATGGCAATCATGCGCTCCGTCTCTTTCACCCTCCAGGACCCGACGTCACGGATGGTGGTGACGCCGTCCGCGTAAAGCGCCGCGACCGCGAGGGTCATGGCGGCGTCGGGCATGGCGTTCATATTCACGTCGATGGCCTTGAGCTTGCCGCCGGGGCCCGTCACCGTTACATCGTTTTGGCCCCACTCCACCTTCGCGCCCATCAGTCCCATGGTGTCCGCGAACTTGGTGTCGCCCTGCAGGCTGTCCGTGCCGCACCCGATCACCTTCACCTTTCCTCCGGTGATGGCTGCGCCGGCGAGGAAGTACGACGCCGAGGACGCGTCGCCCTCCACAAAAGCCTCGCCAGGGGACTTGTAGGTCTGCCCGCCCTTGATGACGAAGCGCTGCATGTCGTCGAAGATCTGAACCTCGACACCGAACCTTTCCATGAGCTTGACGGTCATGTCGATGTAGGGCTTGGAGATGAGCTCGTCGGTGATGACAATCTCGATATCGCCGGTGGACAGAGGAGCCGCCATCAGCACTGCGGTGAGGTACTGGCTGCTGACCGATCCCTTGAGCTCGACACGTCCGCCAGGGAGGCCGTCAGCCACGACCTTCACGGGAGGGCACCCGGTTCCCATGGTGCACTCGGCATCAACGCCGAGCTGCTTCAGGCCATCTACCAGGTCTTGGATAGGGCGCTCCCTCATGCGCTCCACCCCGTCGAGGACGAAAGTACCCTTGCCCGCGGCGGCAACAGCAGCGGTCAGGGGCCTCATCGCAGTGCCCGCATTTCCGAGGAACAGCTCGGTGCCCTCGACGGCAAACCTGCCCGCGCAGCCCTCGATCTCGAGCACGTTGTTCTCACGATCTTCGGTGATCTCGAGGCCGAGCTGCTTGAGGGCGTCCACCATGAAGCGGATGTCGTCGCTATCCAAAAGGTTCAGCACCTTGGTCTTGCCCTCCGCGAGGGCGGCGAGAAGCAGGATGCGGTTGGACATGGACTTCGAGCCCGGAAGGGTAACGGTGCCCTCGATCTTCTTGATGGGCTCAAGGAAGAGCTTCTCAAGGGTTCCGGTGGACGCCGTGACCGCACGGCTGGGCTTGACGGCCTTTCGCGCATCCCGCGTGCGGGGCTTGAGGGCGGCGGTGGAGGGCGCGAAGGCCGACGGCGCGGCGATGGCGCTCATATTTTGCGGCGGGGTTGCGAGGATGCAAGAAGCAAAGAGGCACCGAAGAGAATAGACGTGACGGAGCGTCAGTCACCGGACGTTCCGCGTTGCGTTACGTGCACTGTCGGGGTAATCGGATCGGCTCCACGAGGCGGCGGAAAAGGACTGGGACGAAATGCAGATAATCCTCCAGCGATGATTTTTCGTTTGCGAATCAATTTGCGAAATCAAAAGGTCGGTTGATTTTTTTCACAGGGGAAATCAACATGTTTTCAGTCAGAGAAATACGATATTTACGGTCGGACGGAAGAAGAGACGAGTTGATTTTCTCAGAGTTGAAAACGTCCTGGCTCCAAGCGAAAAATGCTTTGTGGATCTCAAGAGGGTGGTCTAAGGGTATTCAGACTGAAACTGACTGAGTACGAAGCTTCGTCTCTGCCCAGAGCAAATTATTTCGATGGAAGAATTCGCTGCTTGGCCAATAAAAAAAGCTGGCTTGGCTGGACGGAAGGAAAATGCATTCCGAAGCGGAGGATATTGACAAGAAATGGTCGAGATGGCTCTACTTTTCATTTTCGAACTAACGCATGATTCGAGACTAGCTAGCTGAGACAACTAAACAAAATAGGAATTCATATGCCAACGGAACGCGGATCCTTGCTTATTGTAAATCGTGAAAATAGTCGCTTCCGTGCCATGGCAAAGCGGCTTTGAGAAGGAATGTATTTCTTTCACGGCCACCGGTAATGACGAACTGTCGCGGCGAATTCAAGCTTAAATTTTCTACCCGATGGCAGCAAAACGCACTCTGAAATGGCACGTGCGAAAGGGCTCATCAAACTGAGTTCAAAACAGGATCGGTGTCGGTTGCGAAATGAACTCAGATCCTTCCATACATACTCTCGCTGAGCGATGCGCCACACGCAAACAGGTNCAATCCGTCCGCTCGGCTCGAAATGTTCAGATTCAAGAAGAAAATGACAGCGCCGGTTGATGTAATATGAGCAAGCAGCCATTGCAATAGATTGTGGTCATATCCTTTTTCGTGCGGCGTAAAGTCCGAATGCGCGCATCGCATAGATTGTAATCACGAGTCGAGTCGTTAAGCGTGAGCACGACGCTTGAAATACCGGAATCGACATCATAAATCAAGAAACATGCGAGAAAGCAACGCGAAAAACAGACAGAAATTGCTCATCTACATACAGATAGGCAAAAGATTGCCGAAATCAACAACGTTTGAGAGAAGAAGCCGATGTAAAAACCACGCGACGACAACAGCATCGAAAGGAAAAGCCGTCCGTGCAAACCAAGAACAGCGTGGGTGTTACCGTACGCTGAAGGATGTGGTAAAGAAAAGAACGAGTAATCGAAATGAACGCATCAAGTAATGTTTAGTGGAACGAGGTTCAAAGGGTCAAAGGGGCATAAAGTGACATAAAACGACAAGAACTCATCTGTCAAGGATATTTTCGCGCCCAAAACTTAGTGCGTGCCATGTTACAGATGCATTGTACGCGCCACGTTATTTGGACATTGTAAAGTACAGGAACGGCGCTGATTGCGCATTCTTACGTATCCTCGTTTGTGATATCTGCTCACTGAGGTATTGAAAACTCTATGTGAGTGTGTCTATCGTTGTTTTCGCATTTGAGTGACTTTCTGTCGCATTATTTGCGCCTGATTTTTTATCGCTATTGAGAAGAGATCAACTTTCTGGCCACCCTGCGGAATCAATGCTCTATCTTCTTGTAGTCTTTTCTTCTAACGCGATGTTCTGGGCAGATCAATCGGTGTTTCGCCGAGTCATTTTAGATTTCATGAAGCCGTGCATTGACTGAGCCAGGGGCATTGCGAAGTTTTGAAAACGTTGCGGATTGACCGCACGCGCACCTGTTTTGTGTATTGCCATGGTGGCCTTGTTTTTATTACTCTCGGCAAGCAACTATTGCTTTCCGTCACTATTCGCTATGAATGCTGACTAATTGCGGACCCTAAATCGTCTGATAATACGATTCGAATCATATTGAATATGCCGGGAAGCTTCGCGGAACTGTGATCCTCGATGCCTAAACTCCGAACAGTCTTGTAAACCCAGTATAAATAATCATAGGCTGCGCACCACAAGAAATTGAATCACAGCAGCCAGCGGTCCAAACTCGATAAATGAGGATTCNTCATGCGCATATAACATTTTACATGTGAGAAATCGCTTCAACGATTTTGGTCATGAAGTTTTTCAGCAGCCTTTCGGCCTCGGGGCGAATTGTATGTTAACACCAATTGATATGCGGTCGCGTAACTGATTTGCTGTGACCAAGTTTCACTTGATTTTTAATTCGGCTGCGGTTGATTTCGCAGATTTCTCGATAGTTTTTCATTTGAGGATCATCAAATCGCTCGATGATTTCAAACAGTGGGGGACATGACCGCGGACGAAGAGCCGAAGGTCGGCTCCAAGAGGAGCCGAGACGAGTCCGGTGATGACGACGCAGAGAAGAAAGCTGCCAAAGAGGAGGAGACCAAGGTGACCGACGATGCGGCTGGCAAGGAGGCGGAGCCTGGCAAAAACGACGAGGGTTCGGACAAAAAGCCCGATGGAGAGACTGTGAAGGATGATAAGCCCTCGACCTTCGGCTCCGCTAGCGCCGGAGGCGGCTTCGGGGGCTTTGGAGGCTTCGGAACTTCCAGCACCGGAGGTGGTTTTGGCGGATTCAGCGCCGGAGCGGGAGGCGGATTCGGTGGCTTCGCCAAGGCCGCGTCCACCGAAGGAGGGTTCCCTGCGCTCTCCTCGGTGTTTGGCGACGCAAACAAGCCCGTTCAGCTCTTCGGAAAGCCCGCCGCCGACGCGGGAGACGAGGACGGCGACGAAGGCGATGAGGATGCGGAGGGAGCGACCGATACGTACTACAAACCCGTGGTCAAACTCCAGGAGGAGGACGTCAAGACGGGCGAGGAAGAGGAGGAGTGTATCTTCGCGTCGGAGGGTGCGCTGTACGAGTTTGTCGCCGAGGAGGGCAAAGGGTCCACTTGGAAGGAGAGGGGCCGGGGAGAGATGCGCATCAACCTCGGCAAGAACGGGGGGGCTCGCATGGTCATGCGCGCCAAGGGCAACTTCCGGCTCATACTCAACGCGGCGATGTGGAAGGACATGACGTTCTCCAAGATGGAGGGAGGGAAAGGGGTGAGCTTCCCGTGCAAAAACGTGGTGTCCGGCTCGGACGCGAAGGTGTCCACCTTCGCCCTCAAGATGAGGGTGAGCGCGACCAACGTCGTTCAGCAGGTGGACGCGTTCATGAGCGCCACGCAGAAGGCACTCGACGCCATGGCACAGGAGGATACTAAGAGGCAGGAGGATTGAGTTGAAATAACGAATCACGAAAAACCACCACAAATCACCGCGCATCTCTCCCCACACGCGCATCTCTCCTCCTCCATTTTTTGCACCGCACCGTGTGGGCAACCGGTATTAGTCGTAAATCGCCTTGACCGCGACGGACGTCGGGATGGGGTTAAACGTGGACGAAGAGGTCGCTCAGCTTCGCGAGGAAATCAGGCGACTCGGGAGTGAGGGACCCGACGGGAAGACCGTGGTGCGCTTACCGTAAAAACTTGTCGTCCCCCCCGAAATCTGACGTTTCCGTTTTGCAGGTTTCGTTCGGGGCCTTGTTCGCTGACGACCGTTGCGCAAACATATTCGAGGCGCTCGTGGGTACTCTTCGTGCGGCGAAGAAGCGAAAAGTCATCCACTTCGAGGGGGAGATGCTCCTTCAGGGAGTTCACGACGACGTCGACGTGGTCTTGTTAGACTAAATATTGTAAGACTTTAGTCACGAGGCACCATCAGATGCCGAGGAGGCGTCTGTAATCCCTGCCGGGCTTGCACACGATGAAATCCTCCAGATCCTCATATTCCCTGGCGGATCCTCCTTTACCCCCCTCCGATGCCTTCAGCGCCTCAACGAAGGGATTCTTATCCCGCTTCCGACGCTTCTTTTTCCCACGCCTAGCCTCAGCCGCCGCGAGCTTCTGAGCCTTCTTCAGAGTATCTCCGTTAAGTGATGGCTTGGTGTCAGATACGATCCCTGGATCCTCCTTCGGCTTGATTCTCCGCCCCGGGCTAAGCGGTGCATCCGTCCAATCGTCCACCCAGCTCATCTTGTTCGCGAGGGCGGACCGCGTGTGGAGCACCTCCTCGAGATACTCGCCCCCTTTCCCTTTCTCCACAAAAGTCTCAAGGCTCCTGACCGGCGCCCTGGGACGTCCGTCAACATCCAACGAGAGCCTTGCAGCCATGTGAGCGCTTCTGAAGAAGAGTTCCCAGTGCCATCTCTGTAATACATCAGCTTCTCGTTCGGGGATGATTGGGCAGCGCATGAGAACCTCGACAGAGCGCAGAAGGTAAGCACCGGCTGAAATAACAGCAGCCTCCTCCTTCGAGCCCGGAGACGCCTTACATATCCAGTCGAGGCAGCGCCTCGCCGCCTGCAGTGCGAGTAACGCCAACGATGGCAGCTCCGGGGTCGCCGAGACAGTTGCCTTCCCTGAGGTGTCAAAGTAAACCTGCACGGCGGTTAAAACTTTGTGCAGCGCAGTCGCGGCGTCTGACACTGCTTCGCCAGTGTCAGGCCCGTGATCGACACCAGTCAGCTCCGCAAGATCAGCCTCTAAGATCTTCAAGAGACATAGAGGGGCGAGTAAGAGACGACCTCTCGCTACCTGTCTAGATGCATCGACGAGAACATCGGAGAAGCTGACCACGCGCCCCGGGAGGGAATCCACGCGCTTGTAGTGATCGATCACCACCTCCGCCGCCTTCTTTGCGAGTTCCGGCTTCATGCGCTCGTGAAAGATGGCGTCGCGAACGATGATCACGCACGCGTCCAAGACAAAATCAGCATCAGTCGAGGCTTCAGCGCCACTCGAGTTTGCCAACAAATGAATCACGTCTAGCATAGCGGCGGCGGACTCATGCGCGGCTTCATCATCGAAAGAGGTGCGATGCAGAAGCTCATCGAAAGTGTTGCATACCATGGCAGCCACACTGCACATCGGAGAATGCTTCCCAGCGCGACCTGCGGCGACGAACGAGTTGGACGCCAGCGCTGGATGCACGCGTTTTGCCACTGTCTGAGATGCATGTATGCGCTGCGAGCTATTTGTGACCTTGAGAAGCAGACTGCGGACGAAGTTCATGCCTCCACGGACAGATGCCACCACGATGCAACCCCGCAGCAGCTTCAAAGCGGCGGCTGCTTCATGTGGAGTGCGCGACAGCCAGGCTGCAGCCGCGTGCTCAGCGCACGCCATGATCAAATCATGCACACATTTACTCACTGGATACCTTGACTTGATGGAAAGATCGAGCAAGCAACGCGCTGACACGTTCATGATGTGCGCAGGTCCGATGCCGAGATCCAAGAGCTTCACACATCCCATGAGGGACAACCTGCACCTGTCGCCAATCTTGCTCCTCGATGCCGCCGTTAACGTGCGATGCGCATCCAGGAGGTCGATAAGATACGCAGTCGTGTCGGTCACTTGTTCTTTGTTGTTCGACGGCTTCGAGTTGATGTGTCTCAGCAAGCCCAGCGATGACGCGGAGAACCTTGCTGCCTCGTCAATCATGACCTCCAGCGACAACCTGAGGTTGCGAAACTGCTCCTCCTTACCATCGACCCCCGCACGTGTGAGATTTTTCACACCAGCCACGACATCTAGCATTTGTTCGAAGGTTTCCGCCCCATTTTTGGGGTTTTCTCTCGCATGCACGAGCAAGACGCGCAGTGCACCCGGTGCGATCCCCAACGCTGCGATTGGTTCCCCAGCTACCGTGTCTGCACCGATGAGACGCAACATTTCTCCCGCGACGTACGACGCCGCTGAAGCTGCATTGGACGATATCCTCGTGAACGTCTCCTTCGATTCGGCATCAGATGAATCCATGACGTCTCCCGCCAGCTCGAAAGCGAGGCATCTGACGGTATCATCTTGGTGAGAGGAGCCGACGTCAAAAAAATCAGTCGACCGCCTGACCAGTGTCTCGCTCGCACCACCACAAGCCATCTCAGCCGCCGCGTGCAAGGCACACGCAGCCTCGACGACGCCTCCCTTCAGCAACCCCGTGCACATCTTCAATGCCGCAGCCTCGCACGCCGGCGAGCACGACACGCCGGCGATCCTCGTCGCAGCCCTCGCGACGCGAACGGCAATCGTCTCCGACTGGGACGACGCCAGATCCACCACGCTCTCGAGAACCATCACCACCGCATACTCCTCTTCCGCGCGAAGCGTGCCATCCTTCAACGGCCAGCACCGTGCGACCACCTCGAAAACATCCACCCACGCCGGCAGGCATCCCCCGATGACCCCGTGCGCGGCGAGGACGAGAGCATCCCCTCGGAGCGCAGGCCACCGCCGCGCCATGGCCGGCATCGCTCTCGTCGTCAACTCGCTCGGCTGCGCCAGGCACACCTCGGCCAGATCATCCCGCGAGCGGCCGTCCAGGAGGTCCACCCACGCGGTGATGTCATCCGGCGACATGTTCCCGATGAATGCGGAGAGCCTACCAATCGCCCGTCGCTTCACGTCCCCGTCGCGGCTCCCCGCCGCGGCGACGGCGAGTGCCACGAGCAGCCGAGCTGGATTCCCGCCGAGATTGTTCTTCTCGATCGCGCGCTCTACCGTCGCCAGGGTCGCCGAGCCCAGGTCAGGGAAGCGGGAGAAGTGCGTCCTAAACACATCGTACGTCTCACCGGATATCGCCGCCTCCTCCGGCGCGTTCAGCAGGACGTTCACCGCGCACGTGCACCACGCCGCGGCCCTACTGGTGGTGGCCTTGGCATCGTCATCCCCCGCGCGCGCACCCGCGAGCTTCCTCCCCGCGAACGACAGGCACGCCCTGAGCACGATCGTAAGCAGCCTCTCATCCCCGGGTATCCCACCCTCGCCCTCGATCACCATCGATCCCTTGACGAGCCGCCGCTGCGTCATTTGCTCCTCGGCGACGGTCATGTCCGCCTCGAGGAGCGACTCGAGGATCTGCCCCAGGCCGTGCACAGGCCATTCCGCCTGCAGCAGCTCCGCGACTTCGAATGGCTCGCTCATCTCATACGGAGGCGACGGGCATCGTGTTCTAAAGACCCCTCGATCGCCGTTTGGTGCGCCACCGCGTCACCGGTCCACCCGTGTCCGCGTTTGTGGCGACACCCCGTTGGGCGCGAAAATCAAAGAGCACACACGGCGTTCGTGTTGGATAAATTTGTATCAATAAGTCAGGAGTGTTTGGCCGTGTCGTCTACTATGTACATCTTAACGCAAATGGCCGACGGGCGAGGCGCTCGCGCGTGCTTAGTAGAGGTCGGGTCTCTGCGCTTAGTAGAGCGGGGTGCCCTTTACCATGCCCTTCTTGAGGCAGATGCAGAACGGCTCCTGGTCCTTGAGAGCCTCCGCCTCGCGCTTCATCCTCGCCGACTGGTTGGCTCGGACCATCTGCATGCGGGACTCCTTGGCCTGCCTCTCCTCCATGAGCTCCTCGTCGGATTTCTTGGCCTCGGCGGAGGCGAGCTTCTTGGCCTTGTCCTCGCGCTCCTTGGCGCGCTTGGCGTCCTCCTCCTGGCGCTTCTTCTCGGCCGCCTCGACAGCCTTCTGGGCCTCGGCAGCCTCCTTCTCGGCAGCCTTGATGGCCTCCTTGTCGGCGGCAGCCTTGGCCTCCTCGATCGCGGCCTGCTTCTTGTCGCGCTCCTC